>WSSedA1B2DRAFT_1000056_pt1 | contig 19223 bp, 13 predicted proteins | sample WetSurSiteA1Bulk_FD_9465 | JGI IMG/M metagenome (IMG submission 9465) | reverse complement strand
CTTTTGTCCCAGCAACCGCCACTACACCAGTGGTTACAGGATTAACCAGTATGACAGGATTCGTGGTCTCTATGGCAGGTACACCTACAACAAGACACGTATGGACTACTGGCGCTAGTGGAAGTGTTGCCGGAGTTATTTGGGTTAGCTGTTGGGAAGGTGGTGCTAGTGCAAGCGTTGTAACTGTAATTGCTTCTACAGGAAGCGCAACGGCTCATTTCGCCCAAGTTAATTGGATGGCTCAAGGAGCATAACAACATATAATACACCGTCATTGAAAAATGGCGGTGTATTTTTTAACTAAAACTAAATGGAGAAATAATGGATAACAAAGTAAAAGTGGAGATAAAAACTCCGGGGAATAAAACGTTTGAATATAATGGGGTAACTATAGAAATAAGCCCATTTATTGATTTTTCAGAGCAAGTGCTTTTAATAAACGAATATGCTAAAGATTTTTTCGGTGATATTACTGAAATTGTAATTCCTGAAACTAAATATCATGTTTTTGAAGCAGAATGTAGATTAATGAACTATATCATCCAACTCAAAACCAATATTGATATGAGTGAAATAGATAATAATATATATGTTACCGATAAGCTTTGGGATGTTATAACTGGAACAATAAGTAATTATCATGAGTTCAGGAAAAGATTAGATAATGTTGTTTATGAAATTAAAGAACAAGAAAAATTAGATAATTCTCTCGGAAAAGTTTTAAATGATTTGAAAGAAAAAGCAGAAGGATTCTTAGACCAAATGAATAAAATTTCTCCGGATGATTTAAAAGATATACAGGAAAAAGGATTTGAACTTATCGATGAATTAGAAAAATCTAATGTCATGAGAAATCCCGCTGATTTAGCTACAATAGAAGCTCCTTTAATCGAGGAATTGAAAAAGGAGTAAAATGATAGGTAGATTAAAACGTTCCCTCAACAAGCGTTGTCCGGAATGTAAAAGTATACTTCAAATCAGAGTAAGAGATATAAGTGAAATAAGAAATGGTGTCCCCGTTATTGTTTCAGAAGAATATATTGCTTGTTCTAATAAAAATTGTGACTATGAAAGAGAAATAGAACAGAAAAGGATACGCAGACAAGAAGATGATTTAGCCTTTTAAAAGGATAATTTTAAGACCTTCTTGTAAAATATAGTTATAGGGAGATTATAATATGCAAATAGGATTTGGAAAACCATTTATAACTACAGAAGAGTTTGGAAGTTACTCATCAGGAAAAGATTTACAATATCTTATAGAAAATATAGTAGAAAGACAAGAAAAATACATTGAAAATATAATGAATACAGAAGGAATAAAAGCTTTACCTACAACAAATAGAGATTTTCCTAAAACTATAAATAAAATAGTAGATAACAAAATTGCTTACATAGAAGGTCTCATGGGTGCTTCTGCTAGAGCTATTCAACAAACAAATATTTATAAGGATATTGCTTATCAAGTCAGTGCAAGAGGAACAATTACTTTTGGAGAAGCATGGATGAATGCTGGTACAATTGGTGATTTTGTACAAGACATATCCGTATTTGGAGGTATTACAGGAATGGTCCCCGTTGGAAATCTTCCTTTACCAGATATACTAGGTATAGAAACAGAATTAAAAGAAAGTTTTGCTCCTAAAACAATTCACACCGGACAGGTAACACTAGGAATAGAATTTCAAGGAGCGGGAACTACAGAACAAGAAAAATATGCAGAAGGCATATTAAGAAATGTTTCTGTCAAAAAATATACAGCCATGTTAGAATTATACATGAAAATGAAAAATCTTCTACTTGTCATAAGCGATATTCCAGCCCATCCGACTCTTGGGGGCGCTCAAAGAACCAGAGTCCACTTTTTAGCAATTACTTTATTTGTAGAATTAATCCTAAAAGAAGTAGAAAAATGGGTTGATGAGGGATTAAAAAAATATTTAACAAGCACGGGATATAGGGGGTCTTTATCAGGGCAAAGGGGAATAACATATACTGGTCCTTATGTTAAAATTTCACAGTCTGCCTTAAAAAAGAATAAGACAAAAACATCAATAAACTATACTCAAACTTATGAAATGAGTTTCGAAAGTCTGTTTTCTGGAGAAAATACAAAAAAGGGTATAAATGATTTACTAAAAAATTTAGAAAGAATATATTTGATGAGAAGAGACTTGTTAAAATTTATGAGCGGGATTGGACAAGGAAAAGAGGCTAGAAATTTTTTTGGAAGAATTAAAAATTTGGAAATGCCAGCATTTAACTTTTCAAATATAAATATTAGTTATTAAAATACTTATTTTAAGAAAGGGGTATAATTGATTTATTATACCCCTTTCTTTTTTGGGAGGTATAATGGAAAAAACATGTATAAAATGTAATTTTAAAGGAAACAAAAATTTATTTAAAGGGAATATATGCAAAGAATGCCTAAAAAAATATAGAAAAAAATGGAACGAATTGAATAGAGATAAAAGAAGAATCTATCGAGAACAAAATAGAGAAAAAGCAAAAAAATATGCCAAAGACTACAGAGAGAAAAACAAAGAAATTATTCGTATAGATAAAAAGAAATATAGAGAAAAAAACAAAGAAAAAATAACAAAACACAAAAAAGAATATTGGGAAAATAATAAAAACAGATTTCAAGAAAAAAGAAAAAAATATTATCAAAATAATAAAGAAATTATTAATAAATCAAAATTGATAAAACTTTTCGGAATAACAATAGACGAATATTATCATATGTTTGATTCCCAAAACGGAAGATGCGCTGTTTGTGGAAGACCACAAAGCGAATGTTCTAGAGCTTTTGCTGTAGACCATATTCATATAGACGGATACGAAAAATTTTCGATACAGGAAAAAAGAAAATATGTAAGAGGATTGCTTTGCGTCTCTTGTAATACCGCACTAGGAAAGTTGCAAGACGACCCGGAGATATTACAAAACGCAATAGATTATTTGTTATCTTATCAATGAGGAGATGATACATGAAAGATAAATATTTTTTTGGATTGGACCTTAGTCTTAACTCAACTGGTATTGCTGTATTTACAACCGATGATATGCAATTTGTAGAAACGTCTACAATAGCTATTGATAAGTCTTCTCAGAATATGAAGGAGACTAAAAACAAACTGAAATATATCGGAGAAGAATTATTAAAATATAAAAAAGAATACAAACCGGAATTTATAATAATGGAGCAGGGATTTATGCGTTATGTTAATTCAACAGCGCAACTTATGAGGGTTGCGGGAGTTACAGAATATATATTTGCTGATATTCCTCAATATTCTATTCCTTCTTCTACAATTAAGAAAAAACTAACTGGTTTTGGAAATTCGGAAAAAGAAAAAGTAGCAGATGCAATATTAAAAATTTATCCAAAAATAAGATTTACTACAACAGATGAAAGTGACGCTTGTGGTCTTTGTATTTATTGGGGTATTCAAGAAGGATGGATGAAAAACAATGCCACGCTCAACATTTCGTGATAAAATAACAAGTCCCGAACTTACTAAACAAATAAATCCAGAAAATATCAAATTGATGGAAAAATTTCTGAAAGATAAATCAATAAGGACAAGTCAAAAAACAATTATTGTATACGAGTCAAATCTTACTATGTTTTTCACTTGGAATTTATTATATAATGATAATAAGTTTTTTGTAGATATAAAAAAATTAGAATTTTCTGATTTCTTTTCATTTGCATCAACTGAACTCAAATTAGGGTCAGCCAGATTGAATAATCTTAGGAGTACATTATCTTCTCTATCTAATTTTATTGAACGATTTTTTGATGAAGATTATCCTAATTTTAGAAATGTAATTTTAAAAGTTATCGACTCTTCTCCTAAAGAAATACGTAGAGAAAAAACAATTCTTACAGATGAACAAGTAGAGAGTCTATTAGAATATTTAAAAAAGAGTGATAAGCAGCAAGCATGTTGGCTTGCCCTTGCGGTAACAAGCGGAGCTAGATTTTCCGAACTCTTGTGTTTTGAAACCGATTTGATTGATGAAAATAGAACCGCCTTTGGTGATTTATTTCTGGAAACAACAAAACAAATTAAGACTAAAGGCAGAGGGAAATCTGGAAAATTGCTTTATAAATATATTCTAAAAGAAAAGTTTTTACTCTATTATAAAGAGTGGCTTAAAGAAAGAGACGAGATTTTAAAAGAAAAGAAATTAAATCATAATTTCTTATTTGTTAAACAAGATGGAACTCCCGCTACAGGTGCTACTGTGCGAGGTTGGATTGAGGGATTCGAAAAGTATTTAGGTGTACCCTTTTATGCTCATGCACTAAGGCACTTTTTAGTAACCTTATTGAGTAAGAAAAACATACCCCAACCATTAATTCAAGAATTAATGGGGTGGTCATCGAGCGAAATGGTCCAAATTTATGACGATACATCTGCCCGCGATAGGATATATGAGGGTTTAGAGAACTTAAAATTATAGTTTTATTTACAAAGCGGTTTTAGCATTATTGAGGAGGCTTATATGGCAATAACTTCTGGAAGCGGAATAAAAATAGTCTTTCCCATCATCACTGTTTTTGATATAAAAAGTATTAAAAAAGTGTTAATGGAGATGGCGAAGGAGGTTTATTATGGCAACAGGTAATAGCGGAATGGAAATTGTTTTTCCTGTCACCACCATTTTTGATGTTGAACGAAATAATCAAACAATGAAACAAATGCAGGATGCTTTTTCAAAAAATGCAGTTAGTATAAAATTAGATTTAAAAGCACAAACAGGAAAAAGTCTTACCGAACAATTGGGCGGGGCTGAATCGTTTTTCAACGTTGTCCAACAAGCAGCTACTCAAGCTGGTAAATTAAGTACCGCATATACATTATTTGCAGATTCTGCGGGAAATGCAATAAAAATAGCAACCCAAGAAACACAGACGTTTTTGGGTCCCACAGGGGAAGCAATAACTCAAGTAATACAACTTAAAACCCAAGAACAAGCGCTAGCGGAAGCAATGAAACAAGCATCAACTGCAACCGGGGAAAACACTGTCACAATGACAGGCAATGCCACTGCTACCGTTAATTTTAGAACTGCTGAAAAATTAGCCGAACAAGCCATCAAAGAATCTGTAACTGCGATGAACAGTGGTACAAATGCCGCCGATAAATTCTTAGCAAAATCCAAGAATATGAGTGGGCAACAAGTAAAAGGCGCTCAAGAAGCAGCAAGAGCCGTATTAAAACACGCAGAAGTATTAAAAGGCTTAGATAAAACAACTAAGGAATATGCGGGCGAATATGAACACTATACCCAACTTGTAAAAAATATGAATACCGCTATTGAGCAAACAAAAGCCGGAGCTAATGTATTCCAGAGTTTCACTACAAGAATCGCCAATGCTGTTCAACAAACCATTGCATATTCCCTCTCAATCGGTTTGGTATACAAAGCACAACAACTCCTCAACGATGCTGTAAAATATGCAATTGATTTGAATACCGAAATGGTAAAGATTCAGGTGCTTCAAGCGGAAGGTGCAAGAACACCCGAAGAAATAAATGCCTTGGCTGTATCTTTTAACAAGTTAGGTCAGGAAATGGGTGCTTCAACCCTAGAAATCGCTAAAGGTAGTGTTGAATGGTTCAGACAGGGTAGAACAGTTGAAGAAACCCAAAAGTTAATGAGGGCATCCTTGATGCTTTCTAAATTAGGTGCAATGGAATCCGCCGATGCTACCAACTATTTGACTTCTATTACTAATGCTTTCAAAATAAGTGTAGATGATACCACCAATGTTGTTGATAAATTGATTGCGGTAGATAATATTGCAGCAACCAGCGCGGGTGAACTTGCAACTGCTTTAAGATATACTTCTGAATCAGCGGCTTTAGCTGGTGTTTCTCTAGAGCAATTGATTTCATATATTGGTACTGTTTCTACTGTTACCAGACAGAACGCAGAAATGATTGGTCAAGCATTCAAGACCATGTTTGCCAGAATGACCCTTATTCAAGGCGGGGGCACTGATGAAGAAGGTTGGACAATCAGTAAAGTACAAAAGGCTTTAAAAGCAATAAATATAGAAATGGTAAATGCCGATGATACTTGGAGAAACATGGGCGATGTTCTAGAAGAGATTTCTGGAAAATGGGATACTCTTACTAGAAGAGAACAAACCGAAATCGCCGTTGCTATCGGTGGTGTACGTCAAAAAGAACCCTTCCTTGTTTTAATGAATAATATGAATAAGGCACTAACTTATCAAGCGGCACAAACTGATGCTACTGGTTTGGCAATGGACAGATATGGTATTTATTTAGAAAGTGTTGAGGCTAAACAGGGTAAGCTTACGGCTGCAATGCAAGCTCTTATGGCTCAAACAATTAATTCCAATATGGTAAAGTGGTTCTTAGATGCAGGTATTGCCGTAGTACAATTTGTAAGTGATGCAGGAGGAATACCTCCTATCCTTATAGAAATAATTGCTTTAATGGCAATTTTTAATAGACAATCAATTTATACAGCTATAATAAAGATAATAGATGGTATACAAGGCTTTATTCTATCTTTAAGAACTCTAACTACAAGTGTTAAAGTATTATCAGAAGCAGAACAAATTCAAATAATATTAAATCAACAGGGTGCTGTTGTTATGGGAGAAGAAAAATTTGCGGCATTAGCTCTTTCGGATGCCGAAAAAGAACTTGCAATATCAACAGCAGCAGCTAATGCGGCGCTTTTGCTAATAGCCGCAGGAATAACGTTGGTTGTTGCTGCTGTAATGCTCTATAAAAAACAGCAAGCAGATGCAAAGAAAGCCACCGAAGATGCAACTAAAGCAGTAGATGATTATTTGAAAAAAATACAAGAGATGCCGAGACAAATACAAAGGGCAAAAGATGTACAGCATGAACTATTAGATATATTTGATAAAATACCAAAAGGTCAAAAGGCAACAGAAGATGAACAAATAAAAATAAATGATTTATTCAGAGAATTATATACATTATTGCCCAATCTTCCTTGGAAATTTGCCGATGGTTCTCCTTTTTTGGATAAAAGTACTTTAGCAGCAACTAATCTAAAAGATGCTATTATACAATTATATAAAATACAGGCTCCCGGAATACAAGCATTTATAACAGATATGAATGGACAAATATATGCATATGACCAAGCTGCTGCTGCTATAGATAGAAATACAAAAAAAGAAGAACTCTTACAACTTCTTCAAACTAAAGGAATAAAAACACGTACTGAGGGACTGGAATATCTGGATAAATTAGAGTCTAGTGGTCATTATACTGCTGCACAAAAACAGGCTTTTGAAGAAGTAGAAGATTTTATAACAAGTAATACTGATTCTCTAACATATAAAATAAAAGACAGCTTTTCAAATAGTTTATCTACTGCTATAATTCAAGCGGGTAATGATTTAATGAGTAATCAGGCAGCAAAAAAAGGCATACAAGATAGTCTTACAGAACTAATAAGTATGTCTATAGGCAAACAAGATGAAGCATCTATAGGATTCATGAAACAAATAGAGAGCATGGCTGCTGGAGGTGTTAAGGTTGTATCAGATGCATTAGCCGAAGCAAAAAGTGTTTATGATAGTGCCCAAAGAACAATAGCTCAACATGAAAAAGCTTTATTAGAAGCCCGTAAAGCGGTAAATCATATTACCGAAGACAACGAAGAATTAAAACAAAGTTATTTAGACCAAATCGACGCATTATCTCAAGTTACTACCGCAGAAGATACATATGCTACAACAATGGCAGATAAAAATGCGACATTTGAAGATAAGAAAAAAGCAATGGAAGGTGTCCTTGTAGTAGTCAATAAATTAGCCGAGACCATACCAAATTTACCCAATAAATCTATAACAGATTTTATAAATATTAAAACTGGAGAATTAGATACAGATGCATGGGATAAATATACAGCTTCTGTATATGAATCATTTTTAAAGAGTAAAGCATTTGCAGAATTAACTCCTGTGTTAAAAGCTGCATTTATTACTCTTCTTAATGATTTAACAACTAAATCACAAGAAACAACAGACCGTATGATAAACATTAACGGTAATATGGTTAGTGTAACCGAAGAACAATATGCTCAAATGACACAATCGTTAGCAAGTTATCTATGGGCAATGGCACAAGACCAGAAATTTACTTTCTATGATATTAATGGTACTGCTTTACAGTCCGAGCAAATGATATATGCAGCTTTATATAACAGTTTATTGGCTTATGGAGATGCAGCCGTACAAGCTGGTAATAAAACTCTAGAAAATATGGCAAAAATCCAACAACAGGTGGCGGCTCTTTTCAATTTTGTTACAAAAGCAACCCCCTATGAACCTTTACCTTATAAACCTGTTGGTGGCGGTGGTGGTGGTGGTGGCGGTGGTGGTAAACAAGAAGACCCTCGCATAAAGGAACTTGACAGATTAATAGAACTTGAAGAAGATAAAATAGAAAAATTAGAAGACCAAATAGAACTATATAATCGTCAAAAAGAAGCCATCGACAGACTGATAGCCAAAGAAGAATGGAAAAAAGAATTAATCGATAGGCAAATTGCCATTTATCAAGAGCAAATAGATGACCTTGACCGTCAAGTAGAATTATATGAAAGACAAAAAGACGCTATTGACGAACTAATAGATGCACAAGAAAAATTAAAAGAACCTCTCGAAGAACAAAAAGACTTATTGGACGAACGTCTTGACAAATTTAGCGAATATATTGATTTGCAAAAAGAGTCTTTAGAAAGAATGAAAGACGAGGCAGACTATGTAGAGGAACTTGAAAAGAAACATAAAAAATTAGCAGCCACTAAAGCAGAACTTGCTCTAGCAATGTTGGATGACAGCGAAGAAGGTCAAAAGAGGCAACTCGAACTACAAGAACAACTTGGAGAAGATGAGGAAGACTTAACAAAGTTCACCGAAGATAGAAAATATGACCTTCAAATACGTGCGTTAGAGGATGCACAAAAAGCATTTGAAGATTTTATTAACACCCAAAAAGCACTCATCGATGACCAAATAAAACTTATTAATGACCAGATAAAACAATATGAAGACGAAAAAGAAGCAATTGATGCGTTAATAAAACCCCTTGAAGCACAGAAACTAGCACTCGAAGACCTCATATACCCACTTGAAGAACAAAAAGAAGCTATTGATTTAATAATACAGGGTTATAACGACGAGAAAATGGCAATCGACGCATTAATCCAACCAATTCAAGATACAATACAGGCAATGCGAGATAGAATAGAAGTATGGCAAGAAGAAAAAGAAGCCATACAAGAAGTTATTGACAAACTTGATGGAGGTGGTGGTGGCGGTGGACTTGGAAGTGGATATGATGATTTTCAGACAAAAGTCGATACTGTAACAGCTTTTATATTAGAACGATATGGTAAAATGCTGGAAAAAATAGGTCTCACTAAAGAAGAAATTGCTAAAATGGCTGCGGATGCGGTAACAAAATATGGAACTATAGAGGCAGCAATTAAAGCCGTAATAAGACAAATCTCAATAATGCGCAGCATGGAATCACGCACCAACGAACGTATAAATAGAGCACAACAGCGTGGTGGCGGTGGCGGCGGCGAAGAAGGCGGCGAAGAAGGCGGCGAAGAAGGCGGAGGCGGCGGAGGTGGCGGCGGAGGTGGTGCAAAAGCTTTACACGAAGGAGGCTTTGCTTCTAAACACGGTGAAGAAATATATAAAGGAACTCTCAAAGACAGTGAAATTTTTGCCAAATTATTAAAAGGTGAATACGTTGCCACCGAAGACCAAATGAAAAGCTTTTTAAGAAAAACCCTTCCGAGCATAGCTTCTGAAGCGTCGAAAATGTTGGAAGATGAAAAGCGAATGTTGAGGGCTAAAGCAGATACAAGGTCTAGACTAGGGGTTGAACCAACTGGTCTTACTAGTGGTATCAAACCACCCAATATAACTATACAACCAACAATAATAAATGGTCCATCTACCCGTCCTTCGAGTGATTTGGTTAAGCCAATAGCTCCTAAATCTTATGAAAACGCTTATAGGGACATCAGTATTGAAATGCCGATATATGTCGAAGGTTCGTTGGATAAATCAGTATTACCAGACCTCAAGAAAGCTGTAATTAAAGAGATAAACAAAAGCCTTGAAAAAAGAGGTATCAGGAGAACAGCGGATAATTTCGCTATTTAACAGTTTAAAATAAAGGAAGGTGCAAATGGCAAGTTTCTATGCTTATGATTTTATGTATGATGATATTCCATCGCAACGTTTTGACCTAAAAATCATAACTTTTGAGGATGGTGGATTATTCTCAGGAGTCGGTTCAAGCGATGTTAATATACTCTCTCAAAGAGTCTTGAGGAAAGCTAAACCTTATTATTTAGGAAGGACACAAGAACCCGTACTAGAATTTCCTCTGACCTTCGGGAGGGCAGAACCCGTCAGTGCCTTAGACAGGGATTTGATTTCGGCGTGGTTATTTGGTAGGGCAAGTTACAAAAAACTATATATTATGCAAGACGATATGAACGGCGCATATTTTAACTGTATGTTAAAAGAGCCAGAACCCCAATATATCGGAAATATGAACTATGCTTTTACCTGTTCAATATCCTGTGATAGCCCATTTGCTTATGGACCCCAAAAAACTATCACCGGAAGTCTCTCTAACGAATATAAAGCAATCGAAATCTACAATTCATCCAGCGAAGAGGAATATCTTTATCCAACAGTTCATTTTGTAATAAGCGGAGGAGCCTATTTATCTTATTATATGACAAATTATACAGATAACGAAAGGATAACCAGTTTTGTTGATATACCTGCTACTTCTGAAATAGAAATGACCGTTGATAATGATTTTCAAATGATAACATCAGATACAACCGGGTTATTAACTTATTTTAATAATAACTGGTTCAGACTATTACCCAAATATAATCTTGTAACCCTTTATTCCCCACAAACAGTTAGTCTATTTGAGATTAAATACACGGAAAGATTTAAAATAGGAGGTTAAAATGACAGGAATTCCGCTTGCTAGTTTTGACTATTTTAATTTATCAGAAATTCCAACCTTCATATTATGTAACCCTAACAAGGAAAGATTATATGCCCTAGGAGGAATATCTGAAAGAAAATATTCTGCCAGATATAATGCTATATCAGAATTATCTTTTAGAGCAGACGAATATATCGATGGAATTCTAATGCCTTATTATACCTATATTGTAAACAGGCGCTTAATATATGTTGAAGATATAGGCTATTTTATGATAACCGATGTTAGTGAGAATAATGATGGGATTGTTAAATACAAAGAAGTGGGTTGCCAATCTCTAGAAATAGAATTATCATCTAGAAAATTGACCGGGTATGTATCAGGAAGCGGCATATGGGATGGAGATACTCTCTTATCAAGCAGCCCCATTCCTATTACGATGGCACAATTACAGGGAGAAATATCTCCTTATATGGCAGGTTGGTCATTTGATATTATTCCCGAGACAACTGGCTCTAAGTTTAGAAGTTTTGATGTATCAGATACAACTATATATAATCTTCTAATGACCGATGTGGAAGAAGCCTATGAATGTGTTTTTAACTTTGATACGGTTAATGATTTAATATTTATACGTGATGCCAACGAAACCACAGAATTGACGGACATATATATTTCACACGATAATGTGATTAAATCAATGTCCATAGAAGAAGTAACTGATGAATTAGCCACCTGCCTTTATGTTGTTGGAGGAGGAGATTTAGGTATCGCTTGGGTCAACCCATTGGCAAATAATCTTATTTATAACTTTCAATACTTTAAAAACACAGCTTGGATGGACCAAAACCTTATAGACTCTATAATAATATGGGAAAATAAAGTTACCACCGCATCTCCCGCATATGGCGCAGAAGTATTAAAATATTGGGAAGACAGCGACCATTATTGGATGGATTGGGTAGAATGGGATATTATCTCTGGCTCTGCACGTCACGACCAAACAGAATATGAATCAAGCGCAAGCGCTGGACGAGATATCACCGACCCTGAAATGGTAGCCCTTAAAGCATCTTATGAAGCTTTATGGGTGGAAGCCAACACGCTTTGGGCACACATGGGAGATACGCAAGTCTTAATGGACAATCACTATGCCAATATTTCAGCTTCGGCAACCAGTTTAAAGCTCACTAATACCGAAAATTTTACTGTAGAGCAACAGAATCTTTTGCAACCATTCATCATACAATCCTCTTATGTTAATGATAATATCATATTAACAGACAATATGGATTCTGGTTCCATGCTAAACCAGCAAAACGCTCTTTATAATCAAGGGTTGGGAGTTTTGGATAGGTTATCAGCACCACGATATAATTTTGAAATCGATAGCGTTAGTTTTCTACAAATCAAGGAACTGGAAACTTTTGGCTCTCAACTGGATTTAGGAAAAAGAATCACACTGGAAATAAGACCGGGGACATACTTGTTACCTATCCTTTTAGGAGTGGATATAGATTTCGATAGCCCCGATAACTTTAAACTAATATTTGGTAATCGTTTGCGTTTGAACGATGAGTCATTTCACTTTAACGATTTAATGACTAAAGCATTAAGCGCAGGAACATCTATAAATTTAAATTCCCAAGCGTTTAATGATTGGACCAGAGATTATAAAAGTCAATATCAAAACTTAGCAACAGGGATGAATGTAAATAAAACAAGTCCCTCTGTAGGAATTGATGTTAATCCTCTTCCAAATACAACAGGAGGAGGTATAGCCGGAATCGAATCCACCGTTTCAAGTATAAATATCAAAGCAAGTCAATTACTGTGGAATGGAGTTCCTCTTAATTTGGCTGTCGGTGCAGGAACTGGCGGAGAAGGTAGTGGCAGCGGTCTTGCCAGTATTATGATTACTTTATTCTCAGGTGGGCAAAGTGTATCTATGTATGACCCAACACCAGATGGTCTTGATAGTGCAATCGCTGATTCAGCAAGCGGAGATGTTATATTTTTACCTGATGTAGAACTCGCTGGAGATTTTTCCATCCCTAACGGTGTAAATCTAGTTGGAGTCAGCAGCCGTGAAAGTATTATAGAAGGGCAGGTTACTATAGAACCCGGGAGTCTTTTAGAAAATCTTTATATTATAAAAGAAGAAAATAGTACCGATGAAATAAAAGCTGTGGTAGTACAAGAAACCACAAGCAGTGATATAACTTGCAATATAAAAGGTTGCGAGATACGTTGTTATCAATGTGGTACTGGTATTGCTCATGGGGTATATATAGCAGATTCGGGGGTAGAATTGGTTGTTGATAATTCAACCGTTATTGCAGATAGTAATAATGGACTTGCATATACCTTTTCAGCAAATACCGGGGCGGATTGCAGGGTTTATCATACTCAATATTATGGCAAGACAGAGGTGTTTCATGACTTATAAAGAAAATAGCAACATGTTTCTTAAAAGTAGCGGTATACCATGCGAAGAAACAAGAATTATACGCAATATGGAATGGATAATTAGTAATCAAAGCACCACATATCAACATCCCGATGCAAACTATCCAATAGACCCCTCTGATATAACTGGTAATGCCGAACTTATGTATGCATTTACATCTCCTAACGCCTATTATCAAGTGGGTACGCAGGTACGTTACGGAGATTATATATATTTTAGAGCACGTAACCTAGCATCAGCGAATCCTTATGCTTGGTATCTTATAGAATATTGTATTTCTACAGAAAATAAAATAATTTTTGAAGTACCTGACATGGGTTGGTATAGTTATACAATAGGGCAAAGCGCTCATTTTTGTCCCATTTCCCCGCATGTCATTCTTTTATATGAACCTTATGATAATTATGGCACAGATTCAGATTACATAAGAAAAATTGTTTTCTCTAATGAATCTGCAATAATGACAACAGAACTTGTAGTTAGTACTATTCCAGAAATCCTCGAAAGATACATAAATTTTTTTGATGTAGTAAAAGGCTCAGATGGACATATTTATGCAGTAGTATGGTGCACAGAATATGATATACCCTATCCAGGCGACGACCCACGACGGCACGCATGGGGTGTTTATTGCAAAGATTATACTATTGAAACTCAATGGACTTATACAGTTCTCGATTCGCTTCCTACATGGGGGGATATAGGAATATGGAACGGTTGGCAACCTATTCTTCTAGGAGATAAAGTAATTACTATTAACGAAATGGAAGATGTTGATTATAATGACTATGAAACAATTGTAACATTTGATGTTATTAATAAAACTCTTGTAAAATATGATTGGACCCCCGGGGGTTATCGTTGGACGGAATATGCTGGTCCAAATCTTAATACAACAAGCGCTTATTTTAACATACTAAAATCTGCTCCTTATAATTCTTGGATATATAAGCTTAATGCTTTAACTAATACATGGACAGAGATTAGAGATATAGGAGGAGGAGTTAATCCCCCGTATTGTGTAATTTTTTCAAGTAGAACTCATGCTTATTTTTGGAATACTATAACTCAAGATTTTTATGATGCAGAAACAAATACACTTATTGGAAATATAATCCTTCCTTTTGTAAATGGAGCAACACAGGTTAGTTTTCTTATAGATGATAATGATTTAATCTGGTATTATGAAAGTGGCACTGTAAAAGCAAAAAATTTTAGTAATACGATTATTTATGATATAACTCTCACTGGTTTCACACCAAAAACATATACAAATATACATCTATTTAATGATTATATCGTTCTACAAACATATTCGGCATTTTCCGGAAAAGAACAAGATTATTATTTGGTCAAATGAGGTAAAAATTATGACATACGAAGAATACGCAAATACACATTTGGAAAACGGAGGGATGAGTTGCCGCTTACCTCACCAATTAACCATCCGAGGATGGGCGGAAGATTGGCTTAGTAATCAACTTGATGACAACAGAGAACCTAAAGACGCATCCCAAATAACAGGAACTGCTACTCTAATTTATTCTTCCTATCATGAGGGCGGTTGGGCACGTTTCGACGGTGTAGTAAGATGTGGAGATTATATTTATATTCCAGAATGGGAACGGGTTCCTGAATATGATTGGTGGTATTATATTGACCATCAAGACATAGCAAATGATTCTACATATTATGCTCATGTTATTGAATACTGTATTTCAACTGGTGAAACTGTTGATATAAATTTAGGAGTGGGTGACACAGGAACAGGACCTTGGTCGCAAATATGTGTGGTTGAGGAACGCAAGATACTTTATTATGAATATGATTTGGACGAACTAATTATTCCCGGAGGGCACTATATTCGCATCGTAGATTTTTCTACTCAAACAGTTAAAGAAATATTGTGGATAGAAGATGATGTTACACCGACTTTTTGGAGAAGTATTCAGGATATTGCTGTAATAAGAGATATAAACAACCAAATTCATTTGCTTGTAATGTGCATTTTCGGAGATGATAGCAAAAAATATGCTGGACCCAATGGGAACAATATTTTGGGTGCAACTGGTTTTACTATATATCATAAAAATTATACGATTGATAGTCAATGGCAAGTACTTGATGTTCCTATCGATTCTCAAGACACCGATATAGGCGCATGGGATAGAGCTTTTGATATTGTTGATAACAGATATCTCGTTATTTTTGGTTTTAGGGATGAACCCGGAGGATATGGTCCAATCTATCTTGTACATGTAGTGTTTGATGTTATAACCTGTGCCCCTCCCGTAGAATATGACTTACAAAGTCCTTGGGGAGAAGATTGGTGGGATTCCCCGATTGTTACATTTAGTTCTCCTGACTTTACTAATGGAAAATTATATGAAGCAATATCACAATATCCCGAGGAAGATGATATTGTTGATATGTCCTTTAATCCTGTAACAGGAGAATTCATACAAGGGACAATTTTTGTGAATTATCCGCCCTATTGGATATTTTATCCTTTTTCATCTAGAGAACATACTTATTTTTGGAATGATGAAAATAATAATTTTTATCTAGGAAGTACTGATGAAATATTAGGAAATTATTCTGTAGAATATAAAGATATTACAGCAACATCCCCTCACGATTCTAAAGAAGGATTAAATATAAGTAATTTATTGGATTCTAACAATGGAGAAAATCCTCTTCTTTGGTTCTGGAGTTATAATGACAATACTTTAAAAGCGATAGATGTTATAACAGGAAATACTGTTTTCAATATGCTTCCAACTGGTTTTACTCAATTAAATGGATATACTGTATATGTATTACATATGGGCGATAGTATATTGCTCGCTACAGACAATGAGGTTTTATATCCACACGGAAGTCCTCCTACTAGCTGGAATGTGGGTTGTACACAAATAGATTACTACTTGATAACATAGGATGGTAAATTATGACATACAAAGAATATGATAATATTTTTCTTGAAAACAGCGATATGCCGTGTCTTGTTACCAGTGTTTATCACCATACCCAAAATGCTCCTAGAAGTTATTATGTAAGCATATTATCTACTTTTCCTCCTGTTAGTGATGCACCAACAAATATTACAACTAGCAGAACCTTATTTTCCGCACCGGGTATAACCGGAATAATTACTCAAGATAAATATCTATATACTAATTGTTATTATAATGGAAAAACTAGAATACTCAGAATAGATACCGATACGGACGAAATACTTTATACAGATATAGGAGATGAAACTCTTGGGCTTACTTATGCTGTTTTAGACTATAACCGCATTGTGATTCATGCCGATAACAAATATGAAATATATAACATTGAAACGGGTGAACGTTTTGTTTTGGCTTTTTTGTCACCACAACACGAGCGTTGGGGAATAATTAATAATATGCTAACTATTTCTCAAAAAGTTGACTATTGGGATTATGACACAGACCCAATAATTCATAGACATTATGATTATTGGTTGTACAATATAATAACACCTGATTTAATATCTAACGCTACAGGTAATTGGGAAGTTGGAAATGCGATTGACCAAGACACTAATGCCACCTGCACTAATCTTATTTTAGAAAATAAATTTTTCTATGTATATAATCTTGATAACTATGATACAGATTATCCCGGGGCTGACCCTGAAACAACGAGCTTGTTTATAGTAGATATAGATGTACAGACCATGACAAGGATTAGACCTCTTTATGATGGTGGAAATATGTCAATGTACCATTTGACCTATAATCCAGTAGACCAAATGTTATATTTTATCAGCGAACATTGGCACGATATTGTGCCACCTCCGGACCATGTTAATTATGCTATTGGTAAAATGAATCCCGATGATTATTCTTATGAATATATTTATAATGTTTTTAATGCTACAAACGCACCACAAGCCCACGACCCCGCTCTCTTGTTAGGAGGGGAAACGGGGATTTATATGATGACATATGATGGTTCTGTCTACAATATCCTTGATACTAATACAATACTTGCCAGTCTTCCAACAACAGTATCTCATGGTGGCGCTCTTCAACGTCCACAATCTTCGGATATTGCAATGGCGATTGATGGAGAAAATCGTATTTGGTATGCCGAACCACCTTATATTAAAGCAATATCTTTAGACGATGGCAATGTAGTAATAAATCACAATGCCGGAATAGCCGCATTGGTCGGAACATATCCGACCTATCCGGTTAGACAAGTATATCTAGGTGGTAATAAGGTATTTGTTCTTAATTCCAATGCATCTGGTAATAGTATTATTTATGAGATATCGTAGGATAAAATATGATACATATAAAATATGATGATATAAAGCTAAAAGAAAATGAAAAAACGAGATGTGCAGTTTATTATTTAGTAATATGAGGAGGTGAACTATGCCAGCTATACCGCTTAGAGGGGACCGTTCGGCTTGGGACGCTGCAAATTATCGTTTATTACACGCAAACGATATTGATTTAAGCGCAAGTTCCATACATCATACAATAGGGACTTCTGCAAATCAAGTCGCTTCCGGTAGTCATACCCACGATGATGGTGGCGGGGGTGGTGGTGGCAATGTTTCCAGCGATGATTACAATAATACTTGGGGTGGTACTAATGCCTTAGAGAATTTTACCGCAGGTTCTCTCGCTATGGACAATACAGCTTTTGGTTTCGAAGCTTTGGACTATTTAGGATATTCCGGTTCATCGTGGAATGGAAATACAGCATTTGGTTCGAATGCGGCGTGGTGGTTCGAGTCTGGTGATAATAATACTTTTCTTGGTTTTAATGCAGGTGCAGATAGTAATCAGAAAAATGACCCCGTAAATAGCATGGGTCTTGGGGCTAACTCCTATACAACCAAAGATAATCAGATAGTTATCGGAGACGATAATATACAAGAAACATTATTAAAAGGTACAGTTATTCTAAATGAAATTGGTAGTCCGACATGGGACTTTAGAGCAGAAAGCGACAACCAAGAATATATGATATTCCTAGATTCATCTGCGAATAAATTATATTTAGGTGGTTTAGGAAATGGTATCGCCCTCTCTTCTAGTAGTGTAGACATAGTAACCAATAGTCTTACTTTAAATGGCGCTCCTATAAGCGAAGCATTGGCTCCTAAATTAAACGATATAACAGATGTCCGTGCAATTTCTCCTAATGATGGAGATGTATTAGCTTGGAATGCTGCATCTGGTTCGTGGGTAGCTTACCCCGCTGTTGATTGGAGAGTTGCTTTAACCCAAGATGAAACGGCAGATGATAGTGACAAAACATTTACAGTCCCATCAAGTGTAGAATGGCAAATATTATGGGTTTGGGTAGAATATACATCAACAGCAACAGGGGGAAGTAGACAACTCGAAATTCAATTACAAGACGCTAGCGGTAATGTAATTGGTCAATTTCAAACAGGAGTAACACAGACCGAAAGTTTAACTTATAAATATTTATTCGGTATTGGTGTTCCTGATTTAACCAATGTTCGTGATGGAAATAATGTAACAACCCCCTTACCAGCAGGAACTTTTTTAACCGCAGGACAGAAAATAAGAATATGGGATAATAAAGCAATAGATTCCTCTGCTGACGATATGACAGTTAGAATACAATATGCAACTCGCACCACTGTAATAACAGAAGTTTATTATGGCTTTTCGGTTAATAGTTCTTCACAAGTACAAACATCTGACAAA
>WSSedA1B2DRAFT_1000051_pt1 | contig 19376 bp, 17 predicted proteins | sample WetSurSiteA1Bulk_FD_9465 | JGI IMG/M metagenome (IMG submission 9465) | reverse complement strand
GCATCTTTCATTACAAAGGTGAGATAAAACCCAAAATTGACTTTCTTGATTTCCAGAAACTCTCTTTCAATCGCGCCCCTCTCATCCTGGAATACAAAGCGAATCTTACGAACGTCAAAATCAAGCGTCACCTCGTTGGCAAACCGCTTTTTAAACATCAGAATCACGCCATAGAACGGCAGGACAAAAACAAGCCCATGGAAGATGGCATCCAACATTGATAACTTCGTTATAAAAAACCCGAGCAAACTAACCAACAGCAGGAATGCGAATGTAAGCCCATGCAAATATTTAAAGAAGATACGCTCTTCACCCGGCATGTAAAAGGTATAGATATTTTTTGTCATAACCTGTTAGTGCAGATGTACTACCCCTTTGCTGTCAGTATAGCCGTAAAATGAAGTATACCGTAACCATTAAAAGGTTTCCACTGTTTCATGGTAAATAAATAGCGATCCGCGAACAATTAAGTCTTTACTTAGACAATAATAATCGGCTGCTACTGACTGAACGACCCGTTGCTCACTTACCATTTGTGTAGTTATCCAATTCGAACTTTCTCACAGAAGTCAATGTCCCCGATTCTGCAGCAAGAACTAATTGTTACAAAGACATTGGGTAGGGGGTCAATTTGTCATGCTTAATCAGAAAAACATAAAAAATGGTAAAATTGTCCCATGCCAGAAGATAACAAGAAACCTGTTGATAGGTGGCTTGGTCTCGGAGCTATTGCTGTGGGTATAGGTTACTTCTGGATAGAAAAAACGCCTATCAATCTTATCATTTCTCTATGTTTAGTTTTTATCCTACTATTTCACCCGATATGGAATTTTTGGTGGATCGAAAAGCAAGAAAGAGACAAATTACATCAATTGTGATATTTATAGCTGCGTTGGTAAGCTTTGGCTTTTTCGTAAGGTGGATGGTTTTCTGAGTTCGCAAAAGGTCGCTACCCTTCTCCATTTGCGATAGAGAAACTATTGCCTGAAATGAAGAAAAATCGCGAATTCATTTGTACTAAAAATGATATTCCTGAATCCTCACGACACCCTATTGAAGATTTACCTTAGCAACTTTATGTGTTTAGCAGTGAAAGAATATCTTCAATATCCCATCAGTCCGCCTCCGTCAGATCTATTTTGTTAGCATTTCGACGTTTTCTCAGGATTAGTCTCGCTCTGTACGAGTGCCTTTTGTTTTTTTCCTGTTTCAACCGGAACTTCTTATTTCTGAGATAATCGTCCAAGTGCGGACTCGCATGTGTTAGAAACGTTTTTGCCTTTTGGGTAGCCAGAACCGCAGAGAAACGAAAAGAAAGCAGTATTTATAGATGAGGCTGATCTAGTCAGAGCAATAATAGCACCAACATCCTTGACAAAGAAGAAAAAGCTATGATAATAAATGTGAGTCGATAAATTTAAAAATGGAGGTATAAATGAATCCAGATGATCTGAGATATCATAAAGAACACACTTGGGTAAGGGCAGCGGGAAAGAAGGCAACAATTGGCATTACTGATTATGCACAGGAAGCGCTTGGAGATATTGTTTATATTGATCTGCCGGAAGTCGACACGGATATTGAACCGAACAGCGAGATCGGTGAAATAGAATCCACAAAAGCTACTTCATCGATTATTTCCCCTATCAGTGGAAAGGTTATCGAGGTGAACGAAGACCTCTCAGAATCTCCTGAGATAATAAATGAAGACCCCTATGGCAAAGGCTGGATAGCAGTTATCGAGATCGACGATGCATCTGAAATTGATGACCTGATGGATTCATCTGAGTATGCAAAATACGTTGAAGAAGAAGCAAAATGAAATTAGCGATACTCGGTGCAGGCCCCGGCGGATATGTTGCCGCGATTAAGGCTGCCCAATTAGGCGCACAGGTAACTGTTATCGAAGAAAATGAAGTTGGCGGCGTATGTCTTAACTGGGGTTGCATACCAACAAAGGTGCTTGTTGCCTCTGCTGACTTTTTAGCCAGGACCAGGAAATCAGAGGAATTCGGCATTGAGATTAAGGGTGATATAACGCCGAACTTTGCCAAAATAATCGAAAGAAAAAATAAGATTGTCAATACCCAGATAAAGGGAATCAGAAACCTCCTGAAGAAGTGGGAGATAACCCTGCAACAGGGCCGCGGCGTATTAACTTCACCGCACGAAATAACAGTTACTTCACGTGATGGCTCTATAGAGAAAACAGAATCGGACAAAATAATCATAGCAACAGGCTCAAGTCCATTTCAGTTACCGAACTTGCCGTTTGACGGCAAAAGGATCCTCTCGAGTGATGATGCGATTGCCCTGAAAGAGATACCCAAAAGCATCATTATCGTGGGAGCAGGTGTGATAGGCTGCGAGTTTGCCTGTATCTTCAGGAACCTCGGCGCTGAAGTAACCCTCATTGAGATGCTTCCGAGAGCAGTTGCAACAGAAGATTTTGAGATATCCGATATCCTTGAAAGAGAGCTCAGGAAGAAAAAAATACGGCTTCTTGTAAATGTAAAGGCTGAAAAAGCAGATATCAGAGATGAAGGAGTCCATATCTTTCTCAATGACGGAAAAGAGATTGCTGCGGATAAGGTACTTGTGTCTGTCGGCAGAATATTCAACAGCAATGGAATCGGTATCGAGGAAACCGGCATACAGAAAGGTGTTAGAGGTGAAATTTCTGTAAATGAGAAGATGGAAACAAATATCCCCGGCATATATGCAATAGGTGACGTTGCCGGTGGTTTAATGCTTGCACATGTTGCATCAAGTGAAGGAATTACAGCAGCGACAAACTTAATGGGTGGGAACGAAAGAATTGATTATGATTCTGTCCCGTCTGCAATCTATACATCTCCTGAAATTGCCTCTGTAGGACTCAGAGAACAGCGGGCAGCAGAAAAGGGGATAAAGGTCAGGACAGGCCACTTCCAGTTCAGAATGCTGGCCAAAGCCCATGCAATAGGAGAGATCGAAGGCCTTTTGAAAATAGTATCTGATGAACAATCCGACCGTGTCCTTGGGGTGCATATCATTGGGCCGCATGCTTCCGACCTCATTCATGAGGGTGCCCTTGCTGTCAGGCTCGGATTGAAAACAAAGGATATTGCCGGAACAATACACGCCCACCCTACACTTGCGGAAGGTCTCATGGAAGCAGCAGAAGATGTCCATAATGAAGCTATCCATGTTCCCAGGAAATGATTCCAGTTGAAAAAACAGACAACTGGTTCCTGTCTTCAAGAGAATCACATAAAGAATTATTCTCTGAACTTGACGTACTCCTCAGGTCGCTTGACAGATTTTTTTATTTAGAAAACCTGCCTCTCTCAAAAGAAGACCCCTCAGAAAGGAATTTTTATTCTGAACTTGCTGCTGTGAGGGATGTAATATTCAGGATACTCGGAATACTCGAAGTCATTATTCCGGAAAGCAGGAAAAACGCATACTGGTTCCAGAAATTTACCGAATCGAAATTACTCACCAACCACTCAAGAGATAATTACAGAGAGACCATTTACAAACAGGATTCTCCTGAACAGGGGATAAATGTCCTGTATGGCTCGTTCATAAACCTCAAAGGGGTTGTGACAGACCTTCTCAGGACCGGCGGCATACCTTTCCTTAGTTATACAAATATAGGGCAGCTTATAAGTAAGGAGATACGGGGGAATACCTTCTTCAACCCTTTCAGAAAAGATATAAATCCGGAATTCGATACAATCCAGAACCCATTGATATCGGAAATTGTAAGATCAATAAAAGAGAAAGAAGTGAAAAAAAATATTTCCCTGCTTTATCTGTATCTTTTCAGATTTTTACGATATCTCAGCCATATAGATATTGCATCCCAGCATTCAATAGCTCTCAATACTTCTTTGCTGATCCTCATTATGCTGAGGTCAGAAATGAGTATGCTGCATATCTATATGAAAAATTCAGCCGACAGCATTAAGGATACAACGCTTTCATTGCTACTGAAATCGATTTCGTATCAATTTTCAATGGAAACAAAAAGGGTATATCTTCAGGAATTGAAGGAGATAATGAGGAAAAAAGCTCCACAGCAGTTCAGAGGGAAAATAGAGAACAGCTTCGGAATTTTGAAAAATCTGATTGAACAGAGCATTGTCCAGCTCGCACAGTTCTACAAGCCGGATATTCAGGGAAAAGATATTTTTGTTAGTTTTACAACAAAATTTTATCAATCCGTGAAATTACGGGAAGACGTATTCATCCTCCACAGGTTTCTCACACTCCTGGAAGAAAAGGCAGGCCTTCAAGAAGAAAGCTCTGATATTTTTGCATCCATGAAAACATATATGCGTTATTTTGAAAACTTTACTTTTAAATTATTGCGCTCTGATGATTATTATGAGTTTGCCTCTTTTTTCAATGGGATATTTTCTATGAAAGAATTTGAACTGAACAGAATCCTTGAAAAGATTCATAACTTCAGGATATTTTTAGAGACAACACTTCGGCATATTGCTAACAGGGATGAACTCAAAAACAAGCCGATAGATATTGATAAAGCAGAAGAACTTTTAAAACAATATCTATAACAAAAGAAGCCCTTGCAAAAGTCCTATTCTGGTAGCCGCAGGCTTTAGCCTGCGTTTGTAAGGCACTAAAAATAGAGAAAACACGCAAACTAAAGTTTGCGGCTACATCATGATTGCAAGACTTTTGCAATAGCCTCATGAGAGATTTATTATTTTATTTTTTATTTTATACTCTATACAAAGGAAAGGAAGTGTTTTATAATTTATAGCAATGGATATCTCTGGCAGCCAATTAAGAAAACAGGTAGCATCAGAGGTCAAAAAGAGACGTCTGATATTTCTTACCGTCATCCTTCTGAGTTTCATTTACCTCCTCATAAACCTTATTTTCGGAGACATGGGTCTGCTCAGGTATAGAGAACTCTACAGTAAAAAGGCCCATCTGGAATCACAGATTAAAGAGATAGAGGATGATAACAAACAACTCAGGTCGCAGATAACATCGATACAACAGGACCCTTATTTTAAGGAGAAACATGCGAGAGAGAATTACGGATTAGCGAAGCCCGGCGAGATCATCATTCAGTATGACAGATAGGCCTCTACATATCTCCTTCCTCCGGCATCATATGCACCATCCGTCTTATAAAAATCCTGCAACTAAACAGTAAACAAGCTATAATGAGAGCCTTAATACAGCGCGTTTCAGAAGCAAAAGTTGTTGTAGATGGAAATACCTTTGGACAAATCGGCAAAGGCATGCTCATCTTCCTCGGCGTTAAAAAAGGTGACACCTTTGCAGACCTTGAATATCTTATTAAAAAAGTTTCTCACCTGAGGATATTCGAAGATGATCACAAAAAGATGAACCTCTCCGTCTTGAATATTAATGGTGAAGTTCTTGTCGTTTCTCAGTTTACCCTTTCTGCTGATTGCAGGAAAGGCAACCGCCCCTCATTTGACAGTGCTGAAGAGCCGTTTAAAGCAGAAGAGATGTACTTGAAATTTATTGAGGGATTAAAGGAAAATGGTCTCAGAGTCGCCACAGGCAATTTCGGTGCGATGATGCAGGTTCACCTTGTCAATGATGGACCGGTGACAATAATGTTGGACTCGAAAAAATAAATATTCTATTACAGGCGTTCTGTCTTTCCGATGAGCACAGAACAATCAGCGGCGCTGAGGATGTATCTGGATAAACTTTCTACAATACCCCTGAAACCACCCATGCCTTTGCTGCCGACTACAATCATATCTGCATTCAATTCATTTGCAGTCTGCAATATCTCATCTGAAGGGTCGCCTGTTCTTGTCAGCGTGCGTATGTTTGAGAATCTCTTCATGAGATATTCAACCATCTGGGCAATAATCTTCTGAGATTCCCTCATTTCCTGAGAACTGAAATTCTTTAGATCTTCCCTGTCGTTTTGATCCATCTTTGTCATAAATCTGTCAGGGACGTCATAAAAAGCCGGTGTAATAACGTGCAGGACTGTTATCTCTGTATTATCGTGAAATGGGATTATGGATAAAGTCTCCCCTGCTTTCCGTGCATAATCAGAACCATCTGTTGCAAATAGTATTTTCATTTTATCTGATGAATCTGCCTGAGAAGGTTTAACGACAAGTACAGGTTTTGAAGAATTGATAGACACGGATTTTGTCACACTTCCTATAATGCGCGATTTTATGCCTTTCAGTCTCTTCGGACCCATAATGATTATATCTGCATTAGAATTGACCGCTGCATCAAGAATACATTTATCAGGATATCCGTTCATCAATGCTGTCTTAATTTTTGCAGGAAGAGATTTGAGAATATTCATGGACGAGTCGAGTATTTTAGGCGCTATCCCCTTTTTGATCTCCTTAATCCTTGCGTAATAATAATCATCCTTATCCTGAAAAGGATCTTCGCTTATGACGTGAAGAATGTTAATTTCATCGTTCTCTGATAAATTCAGTCTTTTGAGAAATTTTGCTGCTGTCTCAGAATATTCCGAGCCGTCTGTAGGGAGCATTATTTTCATACTATTATCCTGTTGTATCTGGGATTTTAAAACAATAAGTCAATGGATACTATAATACCAATTTTTGTGTATATTTCTCTAAAATACATTTTCATGATTTGCATTAAAGCTAAACTAATATATAATTATTATGAATGTTAATTGAGGCAGGAATCATAAAACTGTCTAACTTAACAGAACAGAATAGATAACATGTTAAAAGAATCCTTAAAAGACCACATAAAGCTTATTGTGAACGCCAACCACTGGGATCCTTTTCAGGTTCTCGGCAATCATATCATCGCAAAAGAACGCACTAAGGCAGTTGCTGTTCGGGCGTTCCTGCCTGAGGCAGAAGAGACATGGGTAGTTGAGACAAAGACAAAGAAGTTATTTCCAATGCAAAAAATTCAGAAGGCCGGATTTTTTGAAGTGATCATCACTGAAAAGAAAGATATTTTTCCATACCGGATCAGAATAAAGTCTTATTATGGAGCAGTCTCTGAGTTTTATGACCCTTATGCTTTTCTGCCGGTTCTTACTGATTTCGACCTTCATCTCATCGGCGAAGGAAGCCATTATAAAACGTATGAAAAGCTCGGCGCTCATATCATGGAGATTAACGCTATAAAAGGCGTTCATTTTGCCGTCTGGGCTCCGAATGCAAGGCGTGTCAGCGTTATCGGTGGTTTTAATCGCTGGGACGGGAGAAGGCATCCTATGCGCATTCTTGGCGCCTCAGGCATCTGGGAGATATTCATTCCGGGACTGAATGAAGGTGAATTGTATAAATTTGAGATCAAATCAAGAAACAAAAAACAGATTTTTGAAAAGTCTGACCCTTACGCCTTTTATTCTGAGATAAGACCAAAGACTGCATCAATTATCCATGATGTAAACAAATATCAGTGGAATGATACTGAATGGATGAAGATGCGTTCAAAAAAGAACTGGCACGAATCACCAATCTCTATTTACGAAGTCCATTTAGGTTCATGGATGAGGGTTCCTGAGGAAAACAACCGCTATCTTACTTACAGGGAGCTCGCAGAAAGGCTCATCAGATATACAAAGAAAATGGGCTATACACATTTAGAACTTCTTCCCGTAACAGAACACCCTCTTGATGCATCCTGGGGTTATCAGACCATAGGCTATTTTTCTGCAACAAGCAGGCACGGGAAACCAGAAGACTTTATGTACTTCGTAGATGCATGTCATCAGAACCATATCGGGGTTATCCTTGACTGGGTTCCTGCGCATTTTCCGACTGACGGGCATGGTCTCGGTTTTTTTGACGGCACATGCCTTTATGAGCATCAGGACCCGAGAAAAGGATTCCATCCTGACTGGGGCACAAAGATATTTAATTATGGAAGGAAAGAGGTAAGGAATTATCTCATATCGAATGCGCTTTTTTGGTGCGAGAAGTATCATATAGACGGTTTTCGTGTCGATGCAGTCGCATCTATGCTCTATCTCGATTATTCACGAAAAGAAGGTGAATGGGTGCCGAATATCTTCGGCGGCAGAGAAAACCTTGAGGCGATAGACTTTATTAAACGTTTCAATGAAATCATACATCAATACCATCCCGGCATACTAACCGTAGCCGAGGAGTCAACAGCATGGGGCGGTGTATCAAAACCAGTATATCTGGGCGGCCTTGGTTTCGATCTGAAATGGAATATGGGCTGGATGAATGATACCCTTGAGTATTTTTCAAAAGACCCTATCCATAGAAAATTTCACCATAATCACCTTACATTCAGCCTGCTCTATGCTTTTTCCGAAAACTTCATCCTTGTTCTCTCTCATGATGAGGTTGTACACGAAAAACGTTCCCTGCTGAACAAGATGCCGGGGGATATGTGGCAGAAATTTGCAAATCTAAGACTGCTTTACGGGTTTATGTACAGCCATCCAGGGAAAAACCTGTTATTTATGGGTGGAGAAATAGGTCAGTGGGATGAATGGAATCACGACAAGAGCATTGACTGGCACCTCATACAGTTTGCTCCGCACAGATGCCTTCAAAAATTCGTTATAGATTTGAACCGTATCTATCAATCTGAGCCAGCCCTTTATGAAAAAGATTTCCACTATGAGGGTTTTGAATGGATAGATTTTCATGACTCTGATAACAGTATTATCTCATTCATGAGAAAGGCTAAAGACCCTGATGATTTACTGATAATCGTTTGTAATTTTACCCCTCTTCCAAGACCAGGCTATCGGATTGGAGTTGCAAAGAATTCCCATTACAAAGAGATCCTCAACAGCGATTCACAGATATACTGGGGCAGCAATATGGGAAATGCAGGAGGAGTAAATGCAGATAAGGTACCCTGGCATGCAAAGCCATATTCGATTAAGATCACCATACCACCTCTGTCTGTTATGATTTTTAAACCGGTGAGAACTCAGTCTAATTGATATGTTGCTGCACACCTACCTTCCAGTTGTTAATTTGCAGGATATTTCTTAAAATTAATGCTAATGAAAATAAAGTTGTCACCCCCACAGGTCCTCGTGCTCGGTTTCCTGTGTGTAATACTTATCGGAGCAATCCTTCTTTCTCTCCCGATTTCTAATACGAAAGGCTGCAGTTTTATCGATGCACTCTTCACATCCACATCTGCCGTATGTGTAACAGGGCTTAATGTAAAAGATACACCCAATGATTTTACCTTCTTCGGACAGATAATTATTCTGCTGCTTATTCAGATTGGCGGGCTCGGCTATATGACATCAGCCACGATAATTGCCTTACTTTTGGGGAAGAAAATCGGTATTTCAGAACGTCTAACAATAAAAGAGGGACTTAATGTTGAAACCCTCGAGGGAATAGTGAGGTTTACAAAGGGTATTCTGCTTTTTACGTGCGTCTTCGAGCTTAGCGGTGCACTGATATTAAGCATTCGTTTTCTACCGGATTATCCCTTTCAGGATGCTTTCTGGTATGGTTTATTCCATGCTGTTTCTGCATTTAACAATGCCGGTTTCAGTCTTTTTTCAGATAACCTTATACGCTACAGGGGAGATATAACCGTAAACATGATTATAACGACACTTATAATTGTCGGTGGGATTGGTTTTATCGTTGTAAGAGATATTTATCATTTTAAGAGAAAAGAAGTAATAAAGCTTTCACAGCACACAAAAATAGTGCTTACAACAACAGCCTTTCTTATCATAGGTGGTGCTGTCTCCATATATTTATTGGAGGCAACAAACCCAAAGACTTTCATGAACATGCCATTCCATGAGAAAATACTTGTTTCATATTTCTCTTCGGTTACACCGAGGACAGCAGGTTTTAATACAGTAGATTATTCTTTGCTCAGGCCAGAAACATTATTCTTAACCATAATCCTCATGTTCATAGGGGCTTCACCAGGCGGTACAGGTGGCGGAGTAAAAACATCAACCTTCGCGGTTGTCATAGCCAGCCTTTATGCAACAATCAGGGGATTAAGTAATACAGTTCTTTTTAAACGAAGGGTGCCGGCAGACACGGTTTCGAAATCTTTTTTGCTAATAACCCTTGCTGCCATTCTCTGTACCATAAGCACTCATTTTATTATCACGACTCAAAATGCACAATATCTTTCTGCCATGTTTGAAGTAACCTCTGCCTTTGGTACAGTGGGACTTTCTGTTGGAGATGGCGGGGTGAGGAGCCTTTCGGCTCTTTTTTCCCCTATCGGGAAGCTTGCCATTAGTTTTACAATGTTTGTCGGAAGGCTTGGCCCTCTGACTCTTGCTATAGCGCTTACAAAAAAGGCGGAAGAAAGGTTTAAATACCCTGAAGGGAGGGTGATTATAGGATGAAAAAAAATTTCGCAGTAATAGGATTGGGACGTTTTGGTTTTTCGGTCGCAAAAACTTTAGCGAAATATGGTTCAGAGGTAATAGCCATAGACAACCATGAAGAGAGGGTTAAGAAAGTATCTGACTTTGTTACGTTTGCAGTTCAGCTTGATGCAATGGATGAGAAAGCTCTTCGCTCAGTTGGCATACAGAACGTTGATACTGCCATCGTAAGCATAGGAGAAAATATCGAGGCAAGCATCCTTGTTGTTATGATACTGAAAGAAATGGGCATAAATAATATCATTGCAAAAGCTGTCACAACACTTCACGGAAAAGTTCTTGAAAACCTCGGAGTTAAAAGAATTATTTATCCTGAACGGGATATGGCAATACGTGTTGCCCACAGTCTTATCCGTCCGAAGGTTCTTGAACAACTTGAGCTCTCTGAAGAATACAGCATTGTCGAACTTCCAGCCCCGGCAAATCTCATCGGAAAAACCATTAGTGAGAGTCAGCTCAGGAGTAAGTATAGGGTTAACCTTATTGCTATCAAAAGAAAGGTTACAACTGAAAAAGGAATAATCAAAGAGGTGTGGAATGTTAACCCTCTGCCGACAGATTCCATGCAGGAAGCTGACATCCTTGTGCTCATTGGTTTGAATGAAGATCTCGATAAATTAGGGATTAAATAGTTTCCTCACCAATTATGAAAGCAATCTCAGAGATGAATCCTCTTGAACAAAAAATAACAGAGAGGATCAAGAGAGAAGGTCCGCTAACATTTGAAACCTTCATGGAGATGGCATTATATGAACCAGGGCTCGGCTATTATGCCTCAGAAAATATTGAGATAGGAAAGGCCGGAGACTTTTATACAAGCCAGCACCTCCATCCTGCATTTGGCTCAATGATAGGGAAACAGCTTGAAGAAATGTGGGAAATCATGGGCAGGCCTTCTGAATTTTATGCTATTGAACCCGGCGCAGGAGCAGGTCTCATGTGCATGGACATAATGGACTACCTGCATAAAAGGGAAATATTCAAATCTTTTTCTTATGTAATTGCAGAATTAAATCCTTCTTTGCAGAATAAACAGCAGAAATTGCTCGGAAGATATCCGGACAAAGTCAGATGGATATCTTCATTGAGAGAAATCAGGGATATAAAGGGTTGTCTCCTCTCAAATGAACTTTTGGATGCATTTCCTGTTCATCTGATAGAGATGGAAGATGAGCTGAAAGAGATCTATGCCGGCGTTGAAAATGATACCATTCACGAGATAAAGAAAAATTCTGACAGATCCGCTATATTCGACTATCTTAAAGAATTTTCGATACAACTGCCCAATGGATATAGGACTGAGATTAATCTCAGGATCAAAGACTGGCTGAAGTCGGTAAATGATGTTCTGTCAGAGGGATTTATTTTAACTATAGATTATGGTCACCCTGCATGGGACTATTACAGCGAGGACAGGAACAGAGGGACATTATTATGTTATTACAGACACCAGTTAATTGAAGACCCTTTCCGGAATATCGGAGAACAGGATATTACAGCGCATGTCAATTTTTCATCTGTTAAGAAATGGGGCGAAAATCTCGGGCTGGAGACACTTGGTTTCTGCCGGCAGGGCACTTATCTCATATCGCTTGGGATTGATAAGTTAATAAATGAACTTTATGTAAAATCCAGTAATTATCTTTTTGAGGTTGCAAAGATCAAAAGGCTGATCTTTCCCGGAACTATTGGTGAGACCCATAAGGTTATGATCCAGTATAAAGGTAAAGGAAAACCGGAATTAAAGGGATTTTCGATGAAAAACCAGGCAGAGAAACTATAGGTATTCCTTCAGTCTCCGGATGCTTTTCAGGACATCTTCAGGTGTATGGCCTTCAATTGTATAAATAATATCTTTGTCTCCAAGCGCAGCAAATAACCCTTCAAAATCGAATGTCCCTTCTCCAACAGCGATATGGTCATCTGCGGTTTTATCATTGTCGTGAAGGTGCAGTTCGATTATATAAGGTTTTAGCTGCCTCATCCATTCATCGAGGGATACACTGGAGAAGAGATTGAAATGTCCTGTATCAAAACATATACCAAAATTTTCAGAGGCAGTTGCTTCCATAAGAAGTCTCAGATTGTCTGGTTCATCTTCAAAGATATTCTCTACTGCTATTTTCAAACCTGTGTCCGCAGCCCTTTTTATAAGTGGCCTCCAGGTCATTAAACTTTTTTCGAGCCATAAATCTGTCTTCAGCGAATACTTCCATTTCTCATAACCTGAATGAAATACTACCGCCTTTGGTTTCAGGCTTGCAGCTATATCAAGGACACGCGAAAATCTCCCGATAGTAATCTCTCTTATCTTTGAGTCAACTGCACCCGGTGAGAGGTCCATGAATGGCGCATGAATTGTAAATGAAGGATTGTAATCGAGCCTGTCTCTAAGCCTTATGATGTCAGAAGAGTGAACTGCATCAAGTGATTGTGAAGAAAAATATATCTCAGGATTGATCTGGTTTTCTATAATAAAATGAAGATACTCCTCTACCCTCTCATAGGGAACATGGACATGAGGAGTTTTCATTAATTTTTGGCAGCTGATTCTGTCTTAACCTCTGTCTTTGGTTCAGTTTTCCGTTCAGACTCTTTTGCCTTTTTCCTATCAGCAGAGGCATAATCTGTAACATACCACCCTGTTCCCTTAAGGATAAAGGAGGTCTGGGAAACAAGTTTATGCATATGACCACCGCAGTCAGGGCAGATGCTTAATGGTTCATCATCGTGTTTCTGTATAATTTCGCACTGCTTACCGCAGTTATCACATTCGTATTCATATATCGGCATAATCAAATAACCTCCGCATAGTTCCATTTAAACAGACAGATCCTGCCTCTCGTCCTATTATTATATCACCACTCCAATTTTCTCTGCATCAGTCTTTCATACATGCCCCTGGGCATAAACGACTGCTGATGGATCTCATCACTATAATATTTTGTTTTCATTTCAGTTTTAATCCTTATCTCGCGTGGGGATGGACCTTTTGAACTTACCGCAAATGCCCACCAGTTGCCGGGGTATGTTGCAATTGGAGCCGTATACAGGTCAACTACGGGAAAAACCTTTTTCAGCACTTCCTGGATCTCGATAACCATATCCTTGTGAAAATGCAGTGATTCAGTGTGTGTAACAAACATGCCTGTATCACTGAGACAATTTTTTACAGAAGTGAAGAATTCGTTTGTAAAAAGACTCCTCGCAAAACCGATAATATCTGTAGAGTCAATAATCACAGCATCTATATCAGGGGTTTTTCTTTTTGCGACAAAGTCTGCACCGTCCATAATATTTATTTCTACACGCGGATCATCAATCCCCGAAGATACGCTTGGGAAAAATCTTTTCGAAATGTTTATTACCTCTTCATCTATCTCGATAAAATAGACTTTTTCTACAGTTTTGTGTTTCAGGACTTCTCTCACAACCCCTCCATCTCCGCCGCCGATAACGATAACCTTCTTCGGACAAGGATTGGCATGCATTACGACATGGGTAAGCATTTCATGATAAAAGAACTCATCTCTTTCAGTTATCTGGACAACATCATCAAGGATGAGCATTTTGCCGTAATGAGGATTTCTGATAACCATGATTTCCTGAAATTTGCTCTTGCCTTTATAAAGAATCTCCTCGACATCATATAAGTATTCAACCGGAGCATATGGCGCTTTTTCATTAAATTTAATCATTCTTACTCCTTTTCTCTAAATAAGTATTGTTTTTGGTATCGAAAATCCATTAAATTCTGATGCATAGGATACCGTATACGCACCGCTGGATAAAATAAGCATCAGATTGCCTACCTGCGGTTCCGGAAGTGACACATTTTTGTCTATCACATCAAAGCTGTCACAACTCGGACCTGCTATCGTCCATTGTTTCCTTGATCTTACCTGTTTGTAGCCTTCAACAATATAACTGTACTTTATGCCGCCGACACTTTCCATCAGTCCGTTAAAAACTCCTACATCTATATAAACCCAGTCCTCGTCTCCTCTTACGGCCTTACCGATTACTGTACTGACAAATATACCGGCATCTCCGACAACCGCTCTGCCGGGTTCGATATGAATCTCTATATCCTCCGGGAACCTCGCGAAAATAAGGTCGTTTACATTCTTCTCTATCGCTTCTATGCTAACTACATTTTTCGTATATTTTATCGGATATCCTCCTCCGATATTCAGAATCCTCAGTTGCATCCCTTTTTTCCGTGATATATCCCATAATGTCTTTGCCTTATCAAGGGCTATATTCCAGTTGTAAATATTTGTGCATTGCGAACCGACATGAAATGTAATACCAACCGGATTCAAACCACTATTCTTTGCATATGATAAAAGTGAAACAGCATCATCGATTTCTACCCCAAACTTCTTGCTGAGCGGCCATTCACTGCCTTCGTTCGGCACTGTGAGTCTGACATACACATTACAATTTGGAATGAACTTTGCGATTTTATCAACTTCTTCCTTGGAATCAAAGGAGAAATGATTGACTTTATGAGAGGCTGCGATCTTTAAAAACTTCAGAGATTTCACGGGATTGCTCGATATAATCCTTGAAGGTTCAACACCGATTGATGAGAGTATTTCCAGTTCTCCCTCAGAGGCTATTTCGAAGCCCAGATTAAGCCCGTTGAGGAATCTGAGTATCTCAATATCAGGATTAGCCTTGACCGCATAAAATACCTTTGCGTTCTTGATATTCCGGCCGATCATTGTGGTTTTCTCCCTGACCTTATCTTTGTCTATCAGGAGAAAAGGTGTCTCTGTTTTTTCTGTGTCAAGGTATCGCAAGGTCTTGAATAACGTAGATTCAGGAACTATCCCCGCATGATATTTGTCTATCTTGAATTTTCTCAGCATACCACTCCTATGAAATGTAATATTATACTTTAGGTTATTTCAAAAATGTAGCCACAGTTCCAAAAGCCTACAGGATCAGCTTGCGTAAAAAATTATTTAATGGTATTTAAAAAGATTTTGCAACAGATTTTCAGAGACTTGCTATCCTTTTCTGGACCGAACAAGTTTCTTGGCAATAGCCCTGATACCCTCTGTAACATTTTTGTTTTTTTCAAGTATCGAAAGGTCTCTTGTTTTCAGTTCACTCACAAGCGGAAGTGCAATGCCGGGAGGGGTTTTCGGATTCGTAACAAGGGCAAAGATAATATTGTAGTTTTTCATCCACTCCCTTTTCTTGGCTATCCTTCTTAATGCCTCGTCTGCTATCGATCTGGATTTGGCAATTACCTCTATTTCTGTTTCTGTAATTTTCGGATTCTCCATAACAGTCATGCAGACTTCCTTATTCGGATCGCGCAGGAGAATTGACCTTATCTCCTTGCCGCCTCTGAGAGCAAGGTGAATTCTTTCAGAGATGGTCAATTTCTGGATCTTCTGGAGGATTGTCTCTGCGCGCTCTTCCTGTGTTTTTTGGACTTTGGCTATTTCTGATCTTTGCTTTAAAGGAACTCTCAGCACATCTGAAATCTGCTTCCGTACTTCATCAGGTGTTTCAGGATGATCAAGGAGCACGGCCAGTATCTCAGGTCTGTTCTTATTTGCCTTTGCTATTTCCCCGAAGATAGAAACATCTACCGCATCCTCAATAAGCAGTTCTATTGATAATTGTGATGCAGTTGATAAATCAAATCCTATTAATACTTTTTCTTCTTCCATATCAATACTTTTTCATATACAGGAAATATTCTACATTACCTTTTTGACCTAATACAGGGGACCGAAACATGCCCTGAGATTTTAGGCCGCATTTCTTCAGGTCTTCCTCTACATATTTTACAGCTTTTAACCTTTTTTCTTCTTCTCTCACAATGCCACCCTTTCCTACCTCTCCCTTTCCAACTTCAAACTGGGGTTTAACAAGTGCAAGCACCTCGCCTTCATCGTTAAGGCATTTAATTATTTGAGGGATAACCTTTGTCAGTGAGATGAATGAAACGTCTATTGTCGCGATGTCTATTTTACTGTTCACAAGATCATCATATTCTTGTTCCTTGCTGCTTGCTCCCTGCTCTCTAAGTATTTCTCTGAGATATCTTACATTGGTTCTTTCCAGAAGTATAACCCTCGGGTCTATTCTCAAAGACCAGGCAAGCTGTCCATAACCAACATCGATACAATATGCCTTCGTTGCCCCTTTCTGCAATAAACAATCAGTAAATCCGCCTGTCGATGAACCGACATCCATAATTATCTTATCTTTTACGTCAATATCGAAATGTTTTATTGCAGCTTCGAGCTTCAGGCCACCTCTACTTACATAAGGCAGATCAGATGCCTGAAGGGAAATATCTGAATTTTCGTTTACAGGGGAGCCTGCTTTTGTGATCTTGTTACCATCAACATAGACCTTCCCTTCCATGATAAGGGCTCTTGCCATTTCTCTGCTTTTTACAAGCCCTTTTGAGAACAGAACTTTGTCCAGTCTTTCTTTCAATATTTATATATCGGTTCGTGCAGAAGAGAGAGCACTGCCGTATAGATTCCTTCTTCATCGAGTCCATATATTCTTCTTAATTCTTCCTGTGAACCCTGTTCAACAAATTTATCCGGAATACCTAATCTCTTTATCTTGATGTGAGAGAATTCTGTTTTGTTCAAAAATTCAAGTATAGCGCTTCCAAAACCACCCTGAAGGATATTGTCTTCTATGGTAACAATTCGCGGAACCACTGAAGCTATGGATGATATAAGATTGCGATCCAGGGGTTTTACAAATCTTGCATTGATAACCATTACAGAAAAACCTTCCTCTTCAAGCCGTTCTGCTACGTTCAGTGACGGATACACTGTATTTCCCACAGCTATCAATGCAACGTCTTTCCCCTGCTTAAGAATCTCTGACTCCCCGATTTTAAATCCATCAAACGATTTAGCTCCCTGATCCTGTATAGGCACTTTTCCCCTCGGGTATCTGATTGCAACAGGTCCTTTGTGGTTAAGGGCAAGTTCAAGCATGTATTTGAATTCAATATCATCTTTCGGTGACATCACTGTCAGATTTGGAATATGCCTTAAAAAGGAGAGATCAAACAACCCGTTATGTGTAGGTCCGTCTTCACCGACTATACCCGCCCTGTCTATGGCGAAAACAACATGCAGGTTCTGAAGACAGACATCATGGACTATTTCATCGTATGCCCGCTGAAGGAATGTTGAATAGATTGCAACAACAGGCTTTAATCCCTGTGTTGCAAGCCCTGCGGCAAACGTTACAGCATGCGGCTCTGCAATACCTACATCATAGAACCTTTCAGGATACTTCCTTGCAAAATGCTCGAGTCCGGTACCCTCTTTCATAGATGCGGTTATCGCAATTATTTTCTCATCTGTCTTTGCGAGTTCTGTCAGCGTATCGCCAAATACTTCACTGTATGTCAGACCTGCACCTGTTGCAGGAGCGCCTGTCTCAAGTTTGAAGGGCCCGATTCCGTGAAACATGGAAGGGTCTTTTTCTGAAAACTCATAGCCCTTGCCCTTTTTTGTTATAACATGGATGAGGATCGGCAATGGGGATGTTCTAATCCTCTTTAGTGTATCTATTAAGAGCTCAATATTATGGCCTTCTATAGGGCCTACATAATTGAATCCAAGCTCTTCAAATAGTATGCCCGGAAGAAAAAAACCTTTGAGCATCTCTTCTGTCTTCTGGGCTATTTTTGCAGCTTTGCCCCCGAGTTTTGGTATGCCCTCAAGAAAAGATCTTGTTTCCTTCTTGAATTTTTGATAACGCTCTCCTGTAAGTATCCTGTTTAAATACGCCGAGAGAGCGCCTACGTTCGGAGAGATGGACATCTCGTTGTCATTCAGAATTACAATAAGGTCTTTTTTAAGATCGCCTGCATTATTCAACCCTTCCAAAGCAAGCCCTGCAGTCATAGCCCCGTCACCAATCACTGCAATAACCTTAAAGTCCTCCTTATTTTGTTCCCTTCCTTCTAAGATTCCCAGAGCAGCGGATATTGATGTGGAACTATGGCCTGTGCCGAATGCATCATGTTCACTCTCATCTCTTCGCGGGAATCCTGCAATACCCTTATATTTTCTTAAACTTGAAAATTTGTCATATCTACCGGTTATCAATTTATGGGGATATGACTGATGACCGACATCCCATATTATTTTGTCCACAGGTGAATTGAATACATAGTGCAGTGCAATTGTAAGCTCGACCACTCCGAGATTTGATGATAAATGGCCTCCGTTCTTGGAAACGCGATAAACCATCTCGGTTCTTATCTCAGCTGCAAGTTTCTTCAGGTCAGCAATAGCGAGCTTTTTCAGATCTGCAGGTGATTTGATTTGTTCAAGATACACTAAGCCCTCCTTTTCGCCAGATACCCGGCGATCTCCCTTAAGGGATCTGCCTCTGATGAAAAAATCCCTATCGCATCTATTGCTATTGATATTAACTCATTTGCCTTCTTTCTTGCTCCTTCTATACCATAAAGGGATGGATACGTCATCTTCTTTTTCCTGCTGTCTGAGCCGACAGGTTTTCCGAGTTCTTCGGCAGAGCCTTCGACATCCAGCACATCATCAATGATCTGAAATGCCAGTCCTGTATTTTCACCGTATCTCGTTAATGCCTCCAACCCTTTTTTTCCGCTGGCGGCAAGTATAGGACCGATTCTTACAGAGGATTTTATAAGTGCTGCAGTCTTGTGAAGGTGAATGAATTCCAGAGTCTCAATGTCAGGCTCTGCATCCTCTGAAATAATATCCTGAGCCTGCCCTCCGACCATACCATTATGCCCTGCAGCAAGAGTTACTTCTCTGAGAGCTTTCAGCAGTATGGAAGGTTTTATCTTGATATCTGCCTGTGTCATCATGAAAAAAGCCTCAGTGAGAAGGGCATCTCCCGCAAGGATTGCCATTGCCTCTCCGAACATCTTATGGTTCGTAGGTTTTCCCCGTCTCAGATCATCATTGTCCATAGAAGGCAAATCGTC
>WSSedA1B2DRAFT_1000050_pt1 | contig 20058 bp, 23 predicted proteins | sample WetSurSiteA1Bulk_FD_9465 | JGI IMG/M metagenome (IMG submission 9465) | reverse complement strand
AACGCCTTTGAGGATGAGTTTTCTGCTCGCTGCATAGAAGACCTGCCCCGGAACAGTATAGAGGTGAAACCTAACCTTAAAGCCTTTGATGTCACCAAGGGCTAAAGGCAGGAAATCAAAAAAAAGTGTCCTCTCTGTCTCGGTGGCCAGTGATATGAGCTTTCCCTTCTGTTCAGGATTCGTTCTCCTGTAAATATACTGAAGGTTTGTGGTCTTTCCACAAAGCCCGGGTCCGTAGTAGACAATCTTACAGTTTATTTCACGTGAAGAATAATTAATAAAGGACACTTACCAGGCACCTACCTGAAGAGGTTGTCGATATCTTCATCGCTGATCTCTGCAAAAATAGACTCTTCCAATTTCCCCTCGCCCTTATCTTTTTCAACCTTCTGTGTTATCTCATCGAATATCTTGCCGATTGCATCCGATGTCTTCTTCACACGCAGCCTTACAAGCCCCAGAGATGATCTGCTGTCGAATATGACAACCAGAATGATCCTCTGTCCGATAAGCGATATATGGATATTGTCCTTCTCTCCTTCGTGGAAAAGGATGGTAAATTCCTTTTCTCCAAGAAGCCTTGCAATCCCTCCGGTTGCTGCTATGTTTCCGGCAGTAAGAGATGCAAGCGATGTCGTATCAATGTCGTGTGTTTCTCCGGCTGACGCTATCAGCTGGCCGTTTTTATCAACAAGAAAAACAACCTTTGCGTTTGACTGCTGATGCAGCTTCTGGAGCTCCGCATCGATCTTACGGAACTCCTCTTCGTACATTACAAGGTTTGAACTGCTCATTGCCTAAAACCTATCATAATTATCCGGAGATAATCAAGAAGCATAACAGGTCTCTTCCTTCTGAAGCCTTTCCCATTCCCTGTCTATTTCTGCCTGAATTCTATTCAGTAACCCTTCGTTTTCAGGTTTGAAGAGGTGTTTGAACCTTCCCTGAGCTTTCAGGAATTCCAGAATCGGTTTCTTTTCTTTCGGCTTGAATGTGATCTTTGTAATTCCATTTTCTATTTCATAGAGCGGCCAGTAGCAGGTCTCAACAGCAAGCCTGCTTAATAGTATCGCATCATCGGTCCTCGATCTCCATCCCCGGTTACAGGGGGAAACGATATTCATGAATTTCGGCCCCTTAATCTCCATTGCCTTCTGCACCTTTTTCATGAGGTCCATCCAGTGGCTTGGAGAAGCCTGGGCTGCATAGGGAATATTGTGCGCTGCCATTATCTTTGTGAGGTTCTTCCTCTGTTCGGTCTTGCCCTGTACGACGCTGCCCGCAGGCCTGGTTGTAGTATCAGCGCCAAAAGGCGTTGCACTTGAACGCTGGATACCTGTATTCATGTACGCACCGTTGTCATAACAGATATAGAGCATGTCATGACCCCGCTCCATCGCACCGGAAAGACTCTGCAGACCTATATCATATGTTCCACCGTCACCACCAAAGGCAATGAATTTTATTTCCTTGTCTATCTTGCCCTGCTTTTTCAAAGACCTGTACATTGTCTCAACTCCGGAGAGGGTGGCAGCAGCATTTTCAAATGCATTGTGGATCCAGGGAATCTTCCATGCTGTGTAATCGGATATGCAGCTTGAAACCTCAAGACACCCTGTTGCGTTTGCTGCGATCACAGGATAATCAATCGCAAACAGGACCATTTTTACGACTATAGGGGCGCCGCAGCCGGCGCATAACCTGTGCCCAGATGATATCCGAATCTCTTTCTTGGTAAGTTCTTTTAAAGTAAGTTTTCCCATGTTATTCCCTCACTCCTATGTATTCCTTATAGCTCCTTACTGTACCTGTCTTTGCTATATCGACAAGTTCGTTGAGAACAAGTTCTGCATGCTCAGGCAGATAATCCCTACCACCGAGTCCGTATATTTTATTTATAAGAACCGGCTTCTCCTTGTAAGGGTAGACGCTTGCAGCGATGTCCAACATTACCGGACCATAGGAACCGCCAAAGGCATCAGCCCTGTCCAGCACACATAGAGCCTTCAGGTGTTTCAGAGCTTCTCCTGTCTCCTTATACGGGAACGGCCGGTATAACCTGGGCTTTAAGAGTCCTGCCTTAATACCCCTGTTTCTGAATTCATCAATCACATCCTTCGAGGTACCGGCTGCGGAGTTGAGGATGACAAGCCCGATTTCAGCATCGTCGAGCCGGTATGTCTCAAATAAATCATATTTTCTTCCTGACAGTTTCTCAAAGTCCTTAGCAACATCCAGCACAATCCCGGAAACCTTTGAAGCAACCTCAGCCTGTGCTTTCCTGTATTCCATGTAATAGTCAGTAAGTATCAGAGGTCCGTAACTGACCGGGTGCTCTATGTCCAGCAAAGGGTTCAGCTGCCTGAACTCACCGACAAAATTCTTGACCTTCTCATCCTCCAGATACTCTATTCTCTCTATAGAATGACTTATGATAAAACCATCCATACAGACCATTATGGGAAGCCGTATATCCATATGCTCAGCAATACGGAACGCCTGAATAGTATTATCATATGCCTCCTGTGCATTCTCAGACCACAGTTGTATCCATCCTGTATCTCTGGCGCCCATTGCATCAGAATGGTCACCATGGATATTCAACGGGGCTGACAGGGCACGGTTAACTACAGGCATAACGATAGGAAGTCTTGTGCCTGAGGCAATAAATAATATCTCCCACATAAGGGCAAGTCCCTGAGATGAAGTTCCAGTAATAACCCTTCCGCCGGCAGCAGACGCACCGACACAGGAACTCATTGCACTGTGCTCGCTCTCAACAAGAATAAGTTCTGTCTTTACCAGGCCATCTGATATAAAACTTGAAAATCTCTGCATCATCTCGGTCGCAGGGGTAATAGGATACATTGCACAGACATCAGGGTTTATCTGCCTAAAAGCATTTGCAACCGCCTCATTCCCGGTTACGGCAACAATTTTACCCATTATTTGCCCTCCTCTACCATAACGATTGCTTTCTTGCCTTTCTTCCCCGGGCATTCAAGGGCACATATCCCGCAGCCCTTGCAATATTCATAGTCAAATTCAGCCCTCTTGCCATCTTTCACTTTGACCGCCATATCTGGACAGTAAAGCCAGCAGAAAAGACACTGTATGCAATTCTCTTCTATCCAAACCGGTTTTGAAGACCTCCATGACCCTGTTTTAAACTTTACCGCGCTGCCTGCCTCGGTAATGACAGCGCCCGGATTCACTTCTTTCCATCCCTTGAGTTTCATCCTTCTTTTACCTCCTCGTATCCACGCTTTGTTGCTTCGAGGTTGCCATCGATTATTTTCTGTGAAAATTTCTTGCCAAAGCTTTTTTTGACATCTTCAAGGAGGTGCTCAATGGTTACGATGCCTGTCACCTTACATATGGTTCCCAGCATAGGGGAATTTGGCAGAGCCCTTCCGATGCAGTCTAATGCAATCTTTGTCGCGTCAACGGTAAACACCTTCTGCTTTGAGCCTGCATTCAGCTTTGCCCTTATCTCCTTTGGATCCTTTGATGTGTTCACAATAAATATCGCATTCTCTGTAGCCCCTTCAGCAACATTGATTCCATCAAGCAATGTTGCATCAACCACACTCACGACCTGTGGCTTAAGAACAGGGCAATGCATCCTGAGCTCTTTTGCGCTTATCCGGTTGTATGCTTTTAGGGGAGCTCCAGCCCTTTCAGGACCATATTCAGGAAATGCCTGCACATGCCTTCCGCCACTCAGGCAGGCATCTGCAAGGACTTTCGCGGCCGTAACCGTTCCCTGCCCTCCTCTTCCATGCCATCTGATCTCCATTATTTCAGCCATTTCAGTTCCTCCAAAGGAAATTTACAACATCATTTTAGACAATTTCTGTGCATTTTTCAAGCTAAATGCTTAACTTATTTGACTAAATCTCCTGAGTCTTTTATATTCTATGTAAACTATGATACAAAGCATGACAGGTTTCGGGGGTGCAGCAGGTAATGACTTTACGGTGGAGATCCGTTCTCTGAACCACCGGTATATGGACATATCTATAAAGATGCCTCCATACATGGCTCAATACGAAATACCCTTAAGGAATATCCTGAAAGGAAAGTTTCAGAGGGGGAAGTTTGATGTATCTGTTTCGATAAACAGCGACAAACCGCCTCAGCTAAAAATAAACAGGAATCTTGCAGGAAGCATATACGCTGTCCTGCTGGATCTGCAGAAAGAACTCTCTCTGCCCGGAACAATCAGCATAGAGACACTTACAGAATACAGAGAAATCATTATGGAGGAAGAACCGCATTTTGATAAAGACGCCCTGCAGACCACATTCCATGAAGCTGTTTCAAATCTTGAGGCAATGAGGATGCGGGAAGGCAGCCTCCTTTCAGATGAGATTCGTGGAAGGATAGCCCTTTTACAGGAGATGCATAATGAAATAAAAGTGCGTGCACCTGAAGAAGTTATAAAATGGAGGGAAAAATTCACTGAGAGACTGAGGTTGATAGTCGATGCAGGAATGATAGATAGTAACAGGATAGTTCAGGAGGCTGCCATCATGGCAGAAAAACTTGATATTTCAGAAGAAATAAGCAGGACAGAAAATCATCTGAAACAGTTCATAGAGATTATTGACAATGGTAATACCATAGGGAAAAAACTCGATTTCCTGCTTCAGGAGATAAACAGAGAGGTAAACACGTTATCCTATAAGTCGGGTGATTATTCCATATCGAACCTTGTAGTCAATATGAAAAACGAAATCGAAAAGATAAGAGAACAGGTACAGAATATACAATAAATACAAGGTTGAGGTTAAGTCTCAGAAAAATATTATTTTAACCTCAAACCTTAGCCTCAATCTGTAGTTCATACCTGGTTGGAGGTTGAAAATGAAGAAAGGTGATTTGAGTCCCGTACTGGTTAACATCGGCTTTGGCAATGTGGTAGCTGTTTCCAAGGTAGTGGCAATTGTAACCCCGGGTTCAGCACCAATGAAGAGGCTTCGGGAAGAGGCAAAAAAGGCAGGCAGACTTATTGATGCAACTGAGGGTAGACGCACCCGGTCGATAATCGTGACAGACAGCAACCACATCATCTTGTCCGCTATCCAGGCAGAGACCATTACCCAGAGATTCTTCGAAGGAAAGGAAGCCTTTGCAGGAGAAGAAGAGTAAAGGGTCTTTATTCATAGTTTCTGCACCCTCCGGCGCCGGCAAAACAACATTGTGCAGGAAACTCGTTTCTTCACTCCCGAACCTGCAATTCTCTGTATCATACACTACACGTAAGCCCCGCAGGGGAGAAGTGAATGACAGGGATTATACCTTTATCAACAGGCAGGACTTCAGGCTAATGGCGGATAAAGGCGAGTTTATTGAATGGGCAGAGGTTCACGGAGCATTGTATGGCACTTCACGAAAACGGCTTGAAGAACTTCTGGACTCCGGCAGTGATGTCATTCTCGATATAGACACACAGGGTGCTATGCAGATAAAGGAGAGATATAAAGAGGGCATTTATATCTTCATCCTTCCCCCTTCCCTCGAGACATTAAAAGAAAGACTGAAAAACCGCATGACAGATTCAAAAGAGGAAATCGGGAAAAGGCTCGGGAGGGCTATCGCAGAAATAAAAACCTTCGATAAGTATGATTATGTTATAATTAATGACCTCTTTGAGGATGCGCTCATGGAGTTCGAGGCGGTAGTTATTTCACAAAGAGTCAGCATCAACAAAATAAATCCGCTCTGGATTGAAGAGAGTTTTTTAAAGCAGGAGGATATGTAAGTATGGAAATTATTTCTTTACCGATTGAATATGATCATGACCGGATAGACGGGAGGTTCAGGATCATAGCAATAGCAGTACAGAGGGCCAAGGAACTGGCTGTGGGCGCTGTCCCAAAGGTTAGGACAAAGGCGAAGAAAGTTACAACTATCTCCCTTGAAGAGACCGCAGGCAATACCATCGAATTTCTCATAGGAGACCAGGCAAAAAAGGCAAAAGAAGATTCCAAGAGATTTGATTATAGAAAAATCCTTGAGGAGAAAAAGAAAGAGATTACAGGCGAAGACCTTACTGAGTTTGAGAAGGATCTGAAGGTTTATCTCCATGAGAAGGAGACATTAGACAAGAAGGCTCTTGAAGGCCTCTTCGTAGAAAAACGAGAGGAAGGTGCTGAGGAATAAATTCATACTCCTTGGTGTTACAGGAGGAGTTGCTGCTTACAAGTCTCTTGACTTAATACGAAGACTCAGGGAAGAAGGCTCATCGGTTACGGTTATTATGACCGGGGCCGCAAAAAACTTTGTGACACCATTATCACTCGAGGTTGCCGCCGGGCACAGTGTCTACGCAGACACCTTCAGTGATCCCATGTCCCACATAACGCTCCCTGCAAATGCAGACATCTTCGTTATAGCACCTGCGACAGCAAACATAATAGGCAAATTCGCCAATGGTATCGCAGATGATCTGCTAAGCACATGCCTGCTTTCATTCAGGGGCAAGACAGTCATTGCACCGGCAATGAACTGGCGGATGTACGAGAACCCCGTATTCCAGAAAAACCTGAAGACACTCCTGTCTCTTGGGGTCATCCAGGTCGGTCCTGAAAAAGGTTCGCTCGCCTGTGGAGAAGAAGGCATTGGGAAGATGGCTGATGTCCCTGATATTATCGAGTCCCTGAAATCTGCAGTTGCTAACAAGGACCTTTTGAATGAAAAGATACTTGTTACTGCCGGCCCCACAAGGGAATACCTCGACCCTGTCAGGTTTTTGTCAAACAGGTCATCCGGCAAGATGGGATACGCTATAGCAAGGGCTGCTCTCAGGAGAGGTGCAGAGGTAACATTAATAAGCGGCCCTTCATCTTTAGACAAACCGAAAGGGGTCCATTTCATTTCTGTCGAGACCGCAGGGGACATGTTCAACGCTGTTGCCAGTGAACTGCCTTCATCAACTGTCCTTATAATGGCAGCCGCTGTTTCTGATTTTACGCCTGCAGAAATGTCTCAGGTAAAACTCGAAAAATCCGAAAAGCTGATCCTGCATCTCGAACGATCTCCGGATATTATTGCAGCAGCCGGCAAAATAAAGAAGAGACCTTTCATTATCGGTTTTGCTGCAGAGACAGGCAAAAAAACTGAAAACGCAAAAAAGAAACTTAAAGAAAAAAATATGGATATGATTATATTCAATGATGTTACAGAGGCAGGTTCAGGATTCGATGTCGATACGAATAAAGTCACGATTATTGGGGGCGAAAAGGAGATCAGCCTCCCGGTTTTAAGTAAAGACGCGGTTGCGGATATAATACTGGACAGGATGGTCGAAATCAGAGCTTGACTTTTTTTTTAATTTGATTGAAAATTTGGGCATATCATGTCATCAGAAGAAATAGAAAGACTCAGGGAAAAAACAGAAAAAGATCCGAACTCCAAGCTTTTTGTCCCCCTTGCTGAAGAATACAAAAAAGCCGGGATGTATGATGAAGCCATAGATGCGCTCATCAAAGGGCTTGAAAAACAGCCCGCATATCTGAGCGCACGCGTCTCACTCGGCAAGATATATATAGAGAGAGGCATGCTCCCTGATGCTATGGCTGAATTTGAGAAGGTTATTGCAGCAATACCCGAAAATTTATATGCCCACAAAAAATTAGCCGAGATTTACAAAGAGCTCGGATATAAAGATAAGGCAGTAAGAGAGTTCAAAACCGTATTGAAACTGAACCCGCTGGATGAATGGGCAGCAACAAGTCTTTCTTCCCTTGAGAAGGAACCTGTTCCCCCTGTTCAGAAGCCACAGACACAACAGCCCCAGGAAATATTAGAGGCTGATCAGGAACCAATCATAACAGAAGGAGAAGGAAAACCATTTGGTATGCCTTTCACCGAGCAAGACTTGATGGGAACAGCCACCTCTGAAGCAAAACATGAGGAAGAGCAACCTTCTGAAATATCTGCCGGCGAAGAAGACAGTGAATTATGGTCAGTTCCTGCTGAATTAACCGAAAATATTGAGGAAACAGATAAAATCCCCCCTGAAACATCTTTAAATCAGGAAGAGACAGATTTGTGGCAGTCCCAACTTAATACAACAGAAGACTTAAAAGAAGAGGAAGAAAAATTTCCGGAACCTTCCATCAGCGAAGAGGATTTACAGTTATGGAAATCTCACGCTGAAATAGTTGAAAAACAGGAAGAGGCTGTGGCAGATGTAATGGAAGTTGAGGAATTACCAGAGGAAGAATCAATCTCATTTGAAGACATTTTCAGGAAACCAGAACCTGCTCTGCAGGAGGAAATAAGCACAATAGAAGAAAAAGTATCCGGTGAATCCGCTCTTAATATAGCAGATGCTGATCAATATATAGCCGGTGGCAAGTACCTCTATGCCATGAACATATACAAAAAACTTCTTTCTGCAGACCCTGACAACAAACAGATTATGCAGCGCACTGAAGACTTGAGAGCCCTTCTAAAACTTCTTGGCAAAGATAAAGAGGAACTGGTATCCAGACTTGAATCTTTCCTCGAAGGCATAAAAAAGAGACAAAATGAGTTTTTTGAAAGTTCTTGAAGATATTGTTGATAAAGTGGACGGCGCTGTTTCTGCCATGATCATCGGCACAGACGGCATGTCTGTCCAGGAATATGCCAGGGAAAAGCTCGTGGACCTCACAGGACTCAGCGCCGAGTCGTCAGCGATGATCAAAGATATCAGTCTCGCAGCAGACAATCTCGGACTCGGAGAGGCCAAGGAGTTTTCTATCATCTCAGACAGGTGTGGAATCATCATGAGAAAAATAAATACTGATTACTATCTCGCCCTTGTGATAAAGCCTGACGGGAATTATGGTAAAGGCAGATTTATCCTGAAAACCGCAATCCCGAAACTCGAAGGGGAATTCTGATCAAATTGAGAATTCTTCAGTCAAAGAAGGTCTTAGTCATCCATGGCCCTAACCTTAACCTGCTTGGCAAAAGAGAAAAGAATATTTATGGCGCCAAATCTCTCAAGGATATAAATAGAGATATTTCAGCTCTTGCATCAGAACTCGGTATTGATGTTAAGGTCATACAGTTGAACAGCGAAGGAGAGATATTGGATATTATTCAAAAAGCCGATTATGACGTCTTGATCATAAACCCTGCTGCATATACCCATACGAGCGTTGCGATAAGGGATGCAATTGCAGGAGTTGAGAGGCCGGCCATAGAAGTGCATTTATCCAATATCCACAAACGGGAGGAGTTCAGGCAGAAGTCTTTTATAGCGGGAGTCGCTGTCGGACAGATAAGCGGATTTGGTCCTGACAGTTACCTCCTCGCACTGCGCGCTGCAAAAAGCATCCTCTCCATGAAATAACCACATTGATAAGAAAACCTGTTTCTCCTTACACATCAAGACTTGTTCAAATCAGGGAGGCCATGAAAAAGAAACGGATAAATGCCTTCCTTATTACAGATATGAGTAATATCCGTTATCTTACAGGTTTTTCAGGCTCTTCCGGTTGTGCATTTATCACAGGGAAAGACCATCTTTTCATAACCGACTTCAGATACAGGGAGCAGTCAGAAAAAGAGGTGACGGGGTGGGATATCCTTATCGAAAAAGGGAACAGGATCGCATTAATTCAGGACATCTCCAAAAAGAATAGCATTAAGAAACTTGGGTTTGAATCCTCTGTCTCCTATCATTTTTTCAGAAAATTATGTCATATCAGTCTCAGGTTGAAGGCAATTGAAGGCCTCGTAGAAAAATTAAGGGAGATAAAAGACAGGCAGGAGATCCTTTGCATTAAGGAAGCAGTTATGCGTGCAGAGAATGCCTTTATGGATGTTAAAACGTATATAAGACCGGGGATAAACGAACGGTCAATTGCATTAAGACTCGAAGAAGCATTGAAGAAGAGAGGCTGCAGTCGTATACCCTTTGATATTATAGTTGCATCAGGACCGCATTCAGCCATGCCGCATGCAAGGCCGACTGACAGAAAATTGCAGAAAGGCGAGCTTGTGATAATAGACTGGGGCGGAGAGGCTCATGGTTATTTTTCTGATCTGACAAGGACATTTCTACTGAAAGGCGGAAACGATATACAGAAAAAGAAAGAGATTTACCATACTGTTCTCGAAGCAAACAGGAGGGCCATCTCTTATATTTCCAATGGCGCCCCTTCAAAACAGATTGATGCAGGAGCAAGGGATTATATCAAAAATGCAGGGTACGGTGACCTGTTTGGTCACGGAACGGGTCATGGCGTTGGTCTTCAGGTACATGAATCACCGCGGATATCATGGAATAAAAGCGAGCCTGTCAGAAAAAATATGGTCTTTACAATCGAGCCTGGAATTTATCTCCCGGGACTGGGAGGAGTCAGAATTGAGGACATGGTGGTTGTCAGTGAGAAAAAAGCTGAAGTATTGACTTCCCTGCCAAAGAAGCTGGGACTGGTTTAAGCCACATCCTTCTGCAACAACGTCTGAACCATCTCTGTAACACCCCGGAAATCAATCTTGCCGCTTCCCATCTTGGGAAGTTCTTCGATCACAATAAATTGTTTTGGAAGTGCTATATTGGGCAGGTGCTCTGACATCAATTTCAGGATCCTTCTTTCATCCACCTTTTGCGTTATTGCAACAACTATTTTTACTCCCTTGCGCGCATCTGGTATTTCTACCACCGAGTAGCTAATATTTTCCGGAAGGAGTTTTTGCAGCACATCTTCTACTTTCACCAGTGAAACCATTTCTCCACCGATCTTAACAAACCTTTTCAGCCTGCCGGAGTGCCACAGGAATTCATCTGTATCCAGATAACCCATATCGCCTGTATCGTACCATCCGTGGCGTATACGCATTGATGTTTCTTCAAAGTCATGCAGGTATCCCTTCATTACAAGATCGCCTTTTACCAGTATTCTCCCTACCTCTCCGGCGCCGCATTCTTTACCGGTCTCATAATTTTCGATACGCACCGAAACTTCCGGAAGTACTTTCCCGACACTTCCCGGCTTATTATGCTCCGGGGTGCCTACAGAGATCACCGGAGATGTTTCAGTAGTTCCATATCCTTCATACAGCTTAACACCATGCTTTTCAAGAAACTCTTTTCTCAGCGCATCAGGACATTTATCCGCACCACTCACAATAAAACGGATACTCTTGAAGTTGCCTTCCTCTGATTTGCGGAGATAGCCCCACAGGAAACTCGGCGTGCCAACCATTACCGAAGGCTTCTCTTCACTGATAATATTACAGATCATACGGTAGTCGAGGGGATTTGCATATGCAATGATTGTCATTCCATGGAAAAGAGGGGTCCAGAGGTTGACCGTCAGGCCTAATACATGAAAATATGGGAGATTTGCAAGCATTACGTCACTCTCATACAGCTTCATGACCTTGCTGAAACTTGTGATGTTTGATGCAATATTCCGATGAGTTAATTGAACAGCCTTGGGGTCTTTTTCACTACCGCTTGTAAAGAGTATGACGGTGTTGTCATCATCCTGGCCTCCATGAATCATTTTGAGGATAAGAGGAAGCGGAAGTTTTGCCTTAAGTGCAGCCTTGAGTTTTTCTCTGCCCGATATCTCCTCCATGATGTCTTCAATGAAAACCATTCCATCAATAACAGGGCAGTTTATCTTTTCAAGGAGGGCCTTTGATGTGATGATAGTTTTAAAATTGCATTTCTTCTGCGCATAGAGCGCATTATTCGCAGCACCGGTCGAATAGTTGATCATCACCGGGGTCCTTCCGCTCATCAAAGTACCGAGGATCGAGAGTGCACATCCTGCAGAGGTCGGGATCATAATGCCGAGGAACCCTTCTTTGTATTTACTGAATTTCTCTGTAAGAATAAGAGAAGCGATGAGTGCCTTTGAATAAGAGACCCTCTTGTCAGAGGTACGGTCAATAAACGCAGGTTTATCGCCATACCTCTTTGCAATCCTCACAAAATGTTGATGCAGGAGCATGTTAGAATGTCAGAGTCAGTGAAGCGCTCAAGATATCTATATGGGCATCATAATATCCTTTTAAACCACCTTTTATAGCGTTTTCCGGGTTAGCTACAGATTGACTGATCTCAGGGTCATTGATGAAGAGGTGAGCATAAGCGATATCAGCTTTGAACATATTGGAAAACTTATACCCTATCCCTAACGCTGCCCAGATACGGTCTCCGTCCGGGATCCGCGGAGTCCGGTATCTCTTATCAGAAACTGCGGATGAATCATAGGCAGTGCCGGCCCTGAATGTCCATTTATTATCAGGCATAAAGGTTACACCAAGTGAAGCGCGATAACTATCCTGCCAATTTTCAGTAGTAACGGAATCCGGCTGATAGTCATTGTCGAACTTTACTTTTAATTCTTCAAAAACCTGCCAGTTCGTCCATGTAAAATCAGCCATGACCATCCACTGCGGATTGATCTGATGGAAGAAACTGACTGAAAGATTGTCAGGCAGTGTTATATCAGCCTTGGCATCTGTATCCTTAAATACAGGGACAGGCTTAAGTCCGGCAGGTACGTGCGAAAATTCAGCCCTGCCGTCGATTGTCTGATCAATGCGCGAGCGATATGCTATGCCCATTCGTGTATTTTTGGTGAATTCATATAGAAAACCAATGTTAAAGCCAACCCCCCAGCTGTCACCGTCGAGTTCGGCCTCACCGTCAGCCTGCTGAGGAGTAAGACCAAGCGCATGGGCAGGCAATCCGAGTTTTCCCAGGAAATCAAGCGATCCAAAGTCAATCGCATTTGTAAGTTTTGCTTTCATGTACATTACATTGATGCCGGCACCAACACTCAGATTATCATTTATTTTGTAAGCGAATGACGGGTTGATATTAAGACTCAGGAGATCTGATTCAATAGCGTGGTAGCGGCCAACCCAGTGTTTGTCATACTCAGTGGCAAGCCCGAAAGGTGCGTTCACACCAAGACCGACTACAAAACGGTCGCTGAGCTTCCTGGTATAATATAAATTTGGCACAGCCTTTGTGACACCGCCGTCACCACCGTCACCACCCTGGAGGGGGATTCCGGTATAAGGCTGCAGAACATGAGTTGATCCCTCATTATGAAATTTAACAGACGGTATAATAATATGTGCTCCGACAATCACCTGTTTTCCCTCAAGGCGCGTCATGCCTGCCGGGTTGTAAAATATTGTGGAGGCATCTTCAGCGCTTGCAGCGCCGCCTGCAAATGCATTGCCTAAACCACTGATACTTTGCTCAATGAGCGCAAAACCTGACCCGAATGCCGAACCCGCGGACATAAAAGAAATGCATAAAATAAAAAAGAAAACACTTCTCCACTTATACAAGGATTGACTCTTCATCCCTTTCCCCTCCTTATTTAAAAAAAATATCCGCTCCGTAACTTACCTATTTTGATAATTGAAGTCAAGAAAAAACATTTATTATCCATATAACTTTTGCTTAATTCCCTGTATAGATGGAAAAAATCACAGAAAATGCTAAAATAATAGACTTTTATAAGGAGGTACGCGTTTTGATTTCTACGAGCGATTTTAGGAAGGGGCTCAAGGTCGAATTCAAAGGCGAGCCCTGTGAGATAGTCGACTTTCAGCATGTAAAAATGGGAAGAGGCGGAGCTATTGTCAGGACAAAGATGAAGAATCTTAAGACAGGAGCAGTCCTCGAGGAAACTTTCAGGTCAGGGGAAAAATTAGAGAGAGCGGGACTCGAGGAAAAAAACATGCAATACATCTATTCTCAGGATGAACATTATTATTTTATGGATTTAGAGACGTATGAACAAATCCCTTTCATGCTGTCCCAGCTTGGTGAGGTAAAGGATTTCCTCAAGGAAAATATGACAGTAAAAGTCCTCTATCACAAAGACATGCCCATCAGTGTAGAAGTTCCAACTTTTGCCGAACTCACTGTTACCAAAACCGACCCTGCGGGTTTCAGGGGAGATACTGCTTCCGGGAGCGGAAAACCCGCCACTTTGGAAACAGGGGCTATTGTTAAAGTCCCCTTTCATATAAACGAGGGAGATATTATAAGGATTGATACAAGGACATCGGAATATATAGAAAGGGTAAAATAATGGAACTTGAGGACTTAAAAGAACTCTTAGAACTTCTCAAGGATACAGACATTACCGAACTGCAGGTAGAGAAAGACGGCACAAAGGTAAAAATCAAGAGAGAAAAAACCTTCTCCTCTTTAGAGATGCCTCTTCATAAACCTTCTACAGCCTTACGCGAGAAAATTATAGCTGAAACCGAGGAAGAGACACAGAGGCTTGTAACAATCACCTCGCCGATAGTTGGCACATTCTACAGGGCGCCTACCCCGGAAGGTGTGTCTTTCGTTGAAATAGGCGCNAAGGTGAACAAAGGTCAGGTTCTCTGTATTGTAGAAGCAATGAAACTGATGAATGAGATCGAGAGCGATGTTGACGGAATTGTCGTGAAAATACTTGTAGAAAATGGGCAGCCTGTTGAATACGGGGAGCCATTGTTTCTTATCGATCCCGTATGAGAAAACATCCGGCAGCAAAGAGCACAGAGATAAAGGCCTTTTTCTGCTTCCCATTCTGCTCTACGCTCACTCTTATTTAAAATGAAACTATTCCAGAAAATTTTAATAGCGAATCGCGGTGAAATTGCTGTAAGGATTATCCGTGCATGCAAGGAACTCGGAGTAAAAACTGTTGCAATATATTCGGATATGGATAAAGAGTCCCTTCATGTTCGGCTTGCAGACGAATCTGTATGTATCGGACCAGCCAATGTAACACAGAGTTACCTGAATATTCCCGCTATACTCAGCGCCGCGGAGATAACGGATTCAGATGCCATACACCCGGGATATGGGTTCCTGTCTGAAAACTATCATTTTGCGGAAGCATGTACAACCTCAGGCATAACATTCATAGGCCCGAGCCCCGAGAATATAAGGATCGGCGGTGACAAGGCAAAAGCGCGTCAGACAATGAAAAGGAAGGGCGTACCTGTTGTTTCCGGAAGTGATGGCCCTGTGCAAAATGAAGAAATTGCCACGAAGGTCGCAAAAAAGATAGGGTTCCCTATCGTGCTTAAAGCCTCAGCAGGCGGAGGCGGTCACGGCATGAAGATCGTGAAAGAGGAAAAGGACCTTGAGCAGGCATTTTATATGGCCCAGAGAGAGGCCCTGACAGCATTCGCGAACAGCGAAATTTACGTAGAAGAATACATACCTGAAATGAGACATATTGAAGTGCAGATTATAGCAGACAGCAAGGGCAACACAATACACCTCGGTGAAAGGGACTGTTCAATACAGAGGAGGCATCAGAAGCTTATAGAAGAATCACCTTCTCCCATACTGTTAACAGAAAAGTTTAAAAAGAGAATAGGCGAGTTGGGTGTAAAGGCTGCGCGCGCAATCAAATACAGAAATGTTGGAACAGTTGAATTTATTGTTGACTCTCAAGGCAATATTTACTTCATAGAGATAAATACCCGCATACAGGTAGAACATCCGGTGACGGAAATGGTGACAGGCATTGATGTTGTAAAAGAGCAGATTAAACTGGCAGCAGGATTACCATTCGAATACAAACAGCACCAGATAAGGCCATCAGGCCATGCCATAGAGTGCAGGATCAACGCAGAAGACCCTGAAAGATTCATACCCTCCCCAGGAAAAATTACATTTCTGTCGCTCCCCGGGGGTCCGGGAGTAAGAGTTGATACCGCGATTTACAGCGGATATGTCATACCCTCACAATATGACTCCCTTATTGCCAAACTGATCGTACATGGTAAAGACAGGGCTGAAGCTATCATGAAGATGAAGCGTGCGCTCGATGAATTCATAATCGAAGGGATTAAGACAACCATTCCATTCCACAAAAAAGTTATGAACGACCCTGATTTTATCAGCGGGAATTTCAATACGACTTTTATTGAGAAAATGAATGGTAGCCGCAAACAGGAAAATGCCTGAGCGCTATGTATTTAGCCGGCCTTTGCTTTATTACCGATAGCAGCATATGCAGTCTTTCTTATGAAGATATGGTACATAATGCACTGCAGGCAGGCCTGAAATGGGTGCAGTACAGGGACAAGAAAAGATCGCGGCGAGAAGTATATGAGGAAGCGGTCAGGCTCAGGGCGATTACAAAAGACTTTAATGCCGTGTTTCTCGTAAATGACCATGCTGATATAGCAATCGCTGTCAATGCCGATGGCGTCCATCTCGGTCAGGATGACCTGCCCTTGAAAGAATCCCGGAAGATAATGGGGCAAAAAAGAATAATCGGTATCTCAACTCATACAGTGCAACAGGCTATAGACGCTGAGAAAGATGGCGCTGACTACATTGGATTTGGCCCTGTGTTTCATACGACAACCAAAGATGCCGGCAGTCCAAAAGGGATTGATATACTTCATGAGATAAAGAAACAGGTGCATATACCGGTGGTAGCAATTGGTGGGATAAACCTCGGAAATATCAGATCAGTTCTCGATGCCAAAGCTGATGCAGTTGCAGTGGCATCAGCAATACTCAGCGGAGACATCAGAGACAATACAAAAAGATTCTTGGATATTATTGAATCACATGATGCATTATGACTGAAAAATCTCAGGGGGTTCATATTATGAAAAACGTTGCACTTCTCTTCTTATGTCTTTGGTTAACAGTTTTTGGATGTCAGAAAAAAGAGGATACAATAAAGATAGGCATTGCCGGACCCATGACCGGTGACCAGGCAAAAATGGGGATGGATTTCAAGAACGGGGCCTCGCTTGCAGTTGAGGAGTGGAACAACAAAGGCGGAGTCCTCGGCAAGAAAATAGAAATTATAATCAGCGATGACCAGCATGACCCGAAACAGGCTGTCTCTCTTGCCAATAAGATGATCAATAATGGTGTGGCAGGTGTTATCGGACATTTCAATTCAAGCTGTTCCATCCCCGCATCAGATGTTTATAACAGAGCAGGTATACCGATAATTACGCCTGGTTCCACCAATCCCCAGCTTACAGAAAAAGGCTACAGGGGTGTTTTTAGGGTATGCGGAAGGGACGATCAGCAGGGCAAGGTTGGAGCTGAATTTGCCCTAAACAGTCTCAGGCTAAAAACCGTTGCTATCCTGCATGACAAGACAACATACGGCCAGGGACTTGCAGATGAATTTAAAAAATCCCTTGGAGATAAGGTAAATATTGCTTACTATGGAGGAATTGTCCAGGGAGATAAAGACTTTAAGATGGTTCTGATCGCAATCAAGACCAAAAATCCGGAACTGATCTTTTACGGGGGTATCTATCCAGAGGCAGGTCTTCTCGTGAAACAGGCGAAAGAACTCGGATTAAATGCCAGGTTCATGAGCGGCGATGGGACAATAGACCCGAAGTTTATCGAGATTGCAGGAGCCCCTGCAGCAGAAGGAACATACCTCACGTTCAGCCCCGATCCCAGGAACATACCTTCAGCAAAAGGTTTTATCGAAAAATATCAGTCAAAATATGGTGATATCGGACCTTATTCTGTTTATGCCTATGATGCAGCAAACATCCTGTTGTCTGCTATCAAAGAGGCAAATTCGACTGAAGGGAAGGCTGTTATTGATAAGTTGCATTCCATGGAATTCGATGTAGCTCTCGGAAAGATAAGTTTTGATCAAAAAGGAGATGTTACAGCGTCGCCATATGTTGTCTGGATCACAAAGGATGGGAAGTTTCAGGAATATTGGAAACCATAAGAAAAACAGCAATTCGTAATTAGTGATTCGTGAATAGTCAAAATAGATAATATTGATTACTATACATAACGATATTAATTTCAAGTCATTCCCGCAAGCGAAGTGCGTCGGGAATCCTTTTTTTACGGAAAGATTCCGGACAAGCCGGAATGACAATACGCGACTGACTTATATCGATGGGTATAATCACAAATTACGATTCACGGGTTTTAAGAATGGATATCCTCAAAGCAGTTAAAGAGCGCAGGAGCATCCGAGATTTTCAGAAGAAAAACATACCGGATGGGCTGCTTGATAAACTCAAAGAAGCCCTTATATGGGCGCCAAGCGCCGGCAATCTCCAGGCAAGAAAGTTTTATTTCATTAAGAATGAGCAGATCAAAAAAAAGATTGCAGCAGCAGCCTTGAACCAGAATTTCATTGCTGAGGCGCCTTTGGTTATAATAGGTTGCTCTGACAGCCGTATATCCCTTAAGTATGGTGAGCGTGGAATTCACTTATATTCGATCCAGGACGTTGCAGTTAGTATCATGGCTATGATGCTTGTTGCTCATGAGAACGGGCTCGGTTCAACATGGATCGGCGCATTCCGTGAAGATGAGGTCTCCAGGATTCTGAAAATACCGGACCATCTGCGGCCGATAGCAATAGTTCCTGTTGGTTATCCCTCAGAGGTCCCATATCCTCCTCCGAGGGTATCAAAAAAAGAAGCAGTGGAGGTAATAGAATGAAAATAGCTGTTAATACAGGTGGAGGCGATGCCCCTGGCCTCAATGCCGTAATCAGGGGGATAGTCCTTGCTGCATATCAGAAGGGGTGGGAAGTTTACGGCATAAAATACGGCTATCGTGGGCTCGTTGACTCTAAACATATTATACGCCTTACCCCTGAGTATGTCTGGGATATCACAAATATCGGAGGCACAATACTCGGCACTGCGATCAAAGGCGATCCATTTAATTTCCCTTTAGAAAAATCTGATGGGAGTGTTATTGAGACCGATATTTCTGACTCTGTTATCGAGAACTTCAGGGCATTGGGTTTTAATGCGCTCATTGCTATAGGCGGAGACGGCAGTATGCGCATCGCGGAAAAGTTCCTGAAAAAAGGCATGCCTATAATAGGGGTCCCTAAAACCATTGACAATGACATCAGTTGCACAGATGTAACCTTTGGGTTTGATACAGCAGTAAATACAGCTACTGAAGCGATAGATAAACTTCATACAACTGCAAAGTCTCATGACAGGGTCATGGTAGTCGAAGTGATGGGCAGATATGTAGGATGGATCGCCTTACATTCCGGCATATCAGGCTCAGCCGATGTTATTTTGATACCGGAAATCCCCTTTTATGTTGACAAGGTTTGCAACAAGATAAAACAGCTTTCTCTCAGGGGACAGGAGTACGCTATTGTTGTTGTGGCAGAAGGAGCCAAGCCGGTTGGAGGTGACATAACTATTGTGGAAAATATCAAACCCGGTGATCATGTGAGGCTTGGAGGAATCGGCAGAAAGATGTGCGAAGAAATCATGAATAGAACCGGCAAAGAAACGAGGAATATAGTTCTTGGTCATTTACAACGGGGAGGAGCGCCCACTACTTATGACAGGTTACTTTCTCTGAGATTTGGCACTGCAGCTGTAAGGTTTACTGAGGCAGGCAAGTTCGGTACCATGACAGCGCTGCGTTCAACCGAGGTAATCGCTGTTCCGATTGAAGATGCAATCGGTCAGATGAAATCAGTATCTCCTGATTCTGACATATTACAAACAGCAAGGTCTTTGGGCATAAGCTTCGGGGATTAAAAAATATTGCAGGATTCGAGGGTTCAGGGTTTTAAGTTTTACTTATCCCTTAATCCTTGAGTCCTTGAACCCTGTTTTTATTCTTCTTGTAGTTCCTCTACCTTTTCAGCCATATCCTCAGGCAAAGGGCTTGAAAACTCAAGGTGTTTGCCAGTGACCGGATGGATAAAGCCCAGCCTCTCTGCATGAAGCATCTGCCTCAGAAAGAAGATTTTCTTATTAGCCTTTGCCTCAATCTCTGTCTTCTTGCCATACGTCCTGTCTCCGAGCACCGGATGTCCTATCGAGGAAAAATGCACCCTGATCTGATGCGTCCGGCCAGTACCGAGTTTTGCTTCAATTAATGCCGCATGATTAAATCTCTTCAACACCTTCCATCTTGTCACAGCCTCTTTACCCCTTCTGACAGAGGTCGACATCTTCTTCCTGTCAGATTCCGAACGGCCTATCCTCAGAGCTATCTCACCTGTATCTTCCCTGAGATTTCCATAGATCAATGCAAGATATCTCCTGTTTATCTTCCTT
>WSSedA1B2DRAFT_1000047_pt1 | contig 20198 bp, 21 predicted proteins | sample WetSurSiteA1Bulk_FD_9465 | JGI IMG/M metagenome (IMG submission 9465) | reverse complement strand
ACATTTCGGACATGAACCGAGGGGGATGTCCCGGACCGATTTTCCTGCATCAATGTGAACTGTCTTCTCATCAGTGAAATCGCAGTTCTGGCATTTTATCCGGAGCCGGGATTTACGGAGGTTTGCCGAGAGGAGCAGGGTGTCGACTGCCCCAAGTTCAAGATTTTTCCTGATACTCTCCTCCCCATAGGCAGCGTTACTTGCATCCTTGACAAGCTCTCTCAGGAACTTGTCCATAAGCGCTTTTTCTTTGACTACACCCATGCCTTTGAGTGCGTCCTTTGCCGCATCCACAAGTTCGGAAAGTCCGTCTTCATTGGTATATGCTACATCAAAGATCCCGATGATCCGCTTCTGGATCTCATGATGGAGAAAGTTGCCCGCCTCAAACTCCTCTTTTGTCGGGCTGGGACCCCCGATCAGCACACCCTTGAACCGCTCGAAGAAATTCTTCTCTGCAAGGAAGATGGCACTTGCCCGCTCTCCTATTTTTGTATAAAACTCGGCAATTGCAATCTCCCTGAGACGCCCGAACCGGGCAGCTGACTGGCCACCTTTGCGGGTCTTTCCAGGAACTGTCGAATTTGCACCTCCCATAGGTTCGATCCGGTTACCACGTAGAAAGCCCCAGTATGCCTCCCGCCGGTCAAGGACAAGAAGTCCGTAGACATACTTCTCCTCAAGCATCTGCTTGAGCGGGTCAAGCTCGAAGTTCGAGCTACAGCGATACATATAGAGGTTGAGGGGTTCCGGGGGTTCTACGATCGTACACTGAAGATCTGTGCGATCGCCGTAGAGTTTGACCGTACCGCAGAAAATCGCCAGTCCATTCTGTGGCGGGCGCTTGTAGTACTTGAGCCGTGAGAGGATAGAAGATATGGCGCTCTGGACATTCGTACGTGTCTGCTTGCTCTTGATGTTGGCGCACTGGCCAAACTCGTCTTTGAGCTGATTGGTGACATCGAAAATCTGCTTGTCAGGAGGAATATAGATAGTGATAAGTTCCGTTCCGTCTCCCTGTTGTAACTCGAGCTTCTCGAGTGCCTTTTTGAACTCGTAACGCTTTCGCGCATCGTCCATCTCCCTTTCTTCTGCCATTGCCGGTCTCAAACCTCTCTAGAGCTATTACTTATTCACTCGCGTGTGGCATAAATTTGCGCCCATTGCATAATGATCCGGTCATCGACATCGGTATTTATGCCGTGTTCTCCGGAAAATTTAATGAATGTCTTTGGCTCATGTGCAACCTCGAAGAACTGCTTCCCGCTTTCGAACGGTATAACGGGGTCGTTTACTGCATGGAAGATCCAGGCCGGGCGAGGTGTTATTTTTGCAAAGTACGTGCTTGGCTCAATTGAAGTGGCAAACCGAACCAGATCTCCTGTATATCCCTGTTGAATCACCGATTCCCTGATACCCCAGTCAGATGTTGAGATCCCCACATACCCGGCAAAGTCTGGATCAACACCTGCTGCAACCGCTGCATAACGACCCCCGTTGCTGGATCCCATTACATAGACTGGCACATCGAATCTATCTGACAACATCTGACGTGATGCGATGAGATCACAGATAGTCAGGTAGTATTGAGGCCAGTCGCCTTTTTCAAAAAGGGAAAAATCCCGCTGGGGATTGAAAGGATAGCCTGGTGTCTGCCCGCCATTGCCGCGAATATCAACAAACAGAAACGCGTAATCCGCAGCAGCGTAGTGAACCATACGCTCTTCATGTCCTGCAGGTTTTTCACCGGCTCCAGGTACATAGACAATCGCTGCCCTGGGGTGTTCCGGTGCAGCGAGGTAGGTGACTACCTCTCCGTTCTGCGTGTGCATGACGACTTTTGTTTTGGTATAGGTCTCGTTTTTGAATAATATCGTTTCACTCATGGTCACAGGTATACACGAAACCGAAAGGATACCGTTACTGTCAACGGAATACGAGGATGACGTCCGGTTTCCTGTGCAGCCGGCAAGAACAATGANTACAATAAGAAATCCGACTACAACGATACCCCTGCGCATGGATTAGCACCCCAGACAGCATTGGATCAGGCAGATTGTTTTAGCATCAACAATTGTGCCATTCCTGATCATGCCAATAAGATCGCGTATCGCAAAATCCACAACCTCAATTACTTCGTCATCATCTTTGCCGTACTCGTGAGATGGTGACAGATCCCGGGCTTCGAAGAGAAAGATCTTCTCATCGGTGTAGCCGGGTGTCGTGTAAATGAATCCTTTCGAAACGAATGTTTGTGCGGCAAATCCCGTCTCCTCGATTAGTTCCCGCCGTGCTGTTTCAAGGGGGTCTTCACTTGGTTCCATCGTGCCCGCCGGTGCTTCAAAGATGTATTGATCGATGGCGTACCGGTACTGTCTCAGCAGTTTGCATCTGTCACCATGAAAGGGAAGGATAGCAACGGCATTACTGGGGTGAACGATCACCTTCTCTTTTTCAATACCATTAGGAAGCCGGATCGTACGCTTTTCAATCCAGAGCCGCCTGCCATGAAAGATTTCCATTTACTCCTCGTACTCGATTGGATCCCGCTTGCCGACTGCAGCGAATGCCTCTTTGCGGAAGTGGCACGACCCGCAGATACCACATGCTTTCCCCTCATTCCGGTAACAGGACCAGGTATACTCATAGGGAACGCCCAGCTTTAATCCTTCATGAAGGATAGCCGCCTTCGTCATAGTGATGAAAGGAGTGAAGAGGGTGATTTTTGTCGTGTCCTTTGTTCCCAGATCGATCACATGCTGGAATGCCTCAATGAACTGCGGACGACAGTCAGGATATCCGCTGTAATCGAGTGACTGGACACCAATGAAGATTGCATCTGCCCCNCGGGCTTCGGCAAAACTCGTTGCAATCGAGAGGAGGTTTGCATTCCGGAACGGAACATAGGTATTAGGTACGTGTAATCTCTCCGGATCATACTCTTCCACAGCAATTTTTTCATCGGTAAGGCTGCTCCCTCCAAACTTTGCAAAATAATCCAGGTTAATTTCAACAAACGCTTCAGCCTTAAGGAGTGATGCAATCTTTTTTGCACTGATTAGTTCCTTTCGTTCGGTTCGTTGTCCGTAGTTTACGTGTAATGCGAGAATTTCATAGCCCCTGCTCTTTGCTACATACGCGAGCGTTGACGAGTCCATCCCGCCAGAGAGTAAACATACGGCTTTCATTATTTTANCCCCACGATTTTATGCAGCTGGATCTGGAACCGTACCGGGAGGTTGTTGTCCAGAATGAATTTTGCTATCATTGTATAATNGCTCCCAAAGACCGGCGACACGAAAATCTCTCCTGAAATCTGGTAAGAGGTAATGATCGTATGGGCATACTGGCAGTCGGTCTCGTCCTTTACGACAAACTTGACACTATCCTGCAAACGAAGTGCATCGAGCAGTCCGAGATTGCTTTGCTGTCCCGACGACGGACATTTCACATCCATGCAGACAGATGCGTACTGCTGTAACCGGGAAAAGTCGATCGTGCCATTCGTTTCAATATCGATGGTTGTTCCCCGCGTGTGAAGCGAGCTGAGCAGTGGCTCGAGATCATCTTTCTGCAGAAGTGGTTCACCTCCCGTTATGCACACATAGGGAGGATTCAAACGCCAGACCTGCTCGAGAATCGCATCAATGCTCATCTCAGAGCCGCCAGCTTGTGCGTTGGGCGTATCACACCAAGAGCAGTGTAGATTACAGCCTGCAAGCCGGATAAACAGGCAGGGCTTTCCCTGGTTTCTTCCTTCACCCTGAAGGCTCCTGAAAATTTCAGCGATCTTCATTCAGTAAGCTCGGCACAAGCTGTCGGGGACTCCCAGACACGAATCTTCGGGATTGTCACCGTAATTCCCAGATCCCGGCAGACTTTGTAAAGATCATCGCGTATAATAGCTGCCATCAATTCGCTGGTTGGATCTCCCGGCGTTGTAATAACCGCGTGGAATTCCTGGATGCGGGGTACCATCGGGTCATCGCAATTCAGGATAATCTGATGATCATACTTTTCAATCACCTGCTTGATCAAACTATAATCAATCAGGATTTGCGTTGCCGGGTCTGGTTCTCCCTCAATCCAGACCTCAATCTTCCATCGGTGTCCATGGAGGTTGGCGCATTTGCCAATATAGTGGAGCAAACGGTGACTGGTATCAATATGCACCTCTTTATAGATCCCGACTTTCATTGTATGCTATAGGCTACGGAAGATATAATATTATTACGAGTGAGGGACAATAATATAAGACAGGCAGGTGGAGTGCCACAATTTATAAATCGGTTACCTGCGTTTGTATATATCTCAGTGCAGGTTATCGATAACCACAAAAACAACAAAAATGAGGCTATTTAATGGGACAGGGTAAATTTGCAGCCAGAAAATTGGTTCGGGACTCAAACAAGTTCCGGTGGGCAGATAAAAACTATGCCCGCCGCGAACTTAATCTCGATGTGAAATCAGACCCTCTAGAGGGTGCTCCACAAGCGAGAGGTATCGTGCTGGAAAAGGTCGGAGTTGAGGCAAAACAACCAAACTCTGCGATTCGCAAGTGCGTACGTGTGCAGTTGATCAAGAACGGACGCCAGGTTACAGCCTTTGCGGTTGGTGACGGTGCAATCAACTTCATCGATGAGCATGATGAAGTTGAGATTGAGGGTATTGGCGGGCGTCTCGGACGTTCGATGGGAGATATCCCCGGGGTACGGTACGTCGTAACCAAAGTAAACAATGTCTGCCTTCATGAAATGGTCATAGGCAGGAAGGAGAAACCGCGCAGGTGATCAGTATGAAAGAAACAGAAGGAAAGAAACTGCTTTTTAATAAGTGGGACGCGAGCGAAGTCAAGGTTAACGATCCAGGCCTTGTGCGCTATGTGAACCTGACAGCTTTAATCATCCCCCATTCCTGCGGCAAATTCTCTAAGCAGGAGTTCAATAAAGCTAACATGCCTATTGTCGAGCGCTTGATCAACCGTCTGATGCAGACCGAGAATAATACCGGAAAGAAGCAGATGACCATCCGGATCGTGCGGGAAGCATTTGAGATTATCAACAAGAAGACCAAGCGCAACCCTATTGAAGTACTCGTTGAGGCAATCGCAAATTCCGGTCCCAGGGAAGAGACGGTTCGTCTTAAATATGGTGGCATCAACGTTCCGAAATCCGTCGACACTGCCCCGCTGCGCAGGGTTGATTCCGCAATCGGTTTTATTGCAGAAGCAACATTGAAGGGATCGCGTTCAAGCAAGAAGAAAGCGAGTGCAATCCTCGCCGACGAACTGATCGCCGCTTCAAAGGGCGATATGAAGTGTTACTCGGTAGGTAAAAAGGAAGAACGCGAGCGTATTGCAAAATCCGCCCGTTAATATCTTTTTTTGAGGTTATTTTATGGTCCGCGGCAAAAAATCTGTTGAGCGCGCAACTGAGCTCATGAAGGATCCGAAGCACATTCGGAATATTGGAATTGTGGCACACATCGACCACGGTAAGACGACCCTGTCCGACAACCTGCTTGCAGGTGCTGGCATTATCTCTGAAGAGCTTGCAGGCAAGCAGCTGTTCATGGATTCTGACGCTGAGGAGCAGGCCCGGGGTATTACGATCGATGCCTCGAACGTCTCGATGGTGCATGAATATGAAGGCCAGGACTACCTGATCAACATGATCGATACACCAGGGCATGTCGATTTTGGTGGCGATGTAACCCGTGCAATGCGTGCTGTCGATGGTGCAGTCGTCCTGGTCGATGCGGTTGAAGGTACCATGCCCCAGACCGAGACCGTGCTCCGGCAGGCATTAAAGGAGCAGGTGCGCCCAGTCCTCTTCATCAACAAGGTAGACCGTCTCATCAACGAGCTGAAAGTTGATGAAATGGAGATGCAGATTCGGCTTGGTAAGGTGATCGATAAGGTCAACAAGCTGATCAAGGGGATGAATGAGGAAGCTTATAACAACGGCTGGAAACTCGATGCTGCGAAAGGTACCGTTGCATTCGGTTCTGCACTCTATAACTGGGCAGTATCTGCCCCCTTCATGAAGAAAAGTGGTATCTCTTTTAAGGATGTTTACGAAAAGTGCCGTTCCGGAGATATGAAATACCTGGCAAAGAACAGCCCGCTTTCCGATGTTCTGCTGGATATCGTGGTCCGCCAGCTGCCAAACCCGCTTGAAGCCCAGCCCCGTCGTGTCAACGTTATCTGGCACGGTGACAAGACGACACCAGAAGGAAAGGCTATGCTTGCCTGTGATTCAAAGGGACCTGTCGCGATGATGGTTACAGATATCTCCTTTGATCCCCATGCAGGTGAAGTAGCAACGGGACGTCTCTTCTCCGGCAGCCTCAAGCGTGGTGACGGACTCTATGTCATGGGCTCGGCAAAAAAGGAAAACCGGCTCCAGCAGGTCGGTATCTTTATGGGCCCCAAGCGTGTTGAAGTCGAAGAGATCGTTGCGGGGAACATTGCTGCCGTCACCGGCCTTAAGGATGCGATGGTCGGTTCAACGGTTACTTCCCTTTTGGAAATGACCCCGTTTGAGTCGCTCAAGCACTACTCTGAACCGGTCATGACGGTTGCCGTCGAAGCAAAAAACATGAAGGACCTACCCAAGCTCGTTGAAGTGCTCCGACAGGTTGCAAAGGAAGATCCGACTCTGGTCATCACCATCAATGAAGAGACCGGTGAACACCTGATTTCGGGTATGGGTGAACTGCACCTTGAAATCATCACTGGTCGTATCAAGCGCGACAAGGGTGTGGAGATCGTTACTTCAGAACCGATCGTGGTCTACCGTGAGACCGTTGTTCAGAAGGTTGAGTCTGTAGAAGGCAAGTCCCCGAACCGCCACAACCGGTTCTACTTCGATCTCCAGCCACTCCCCGATGAGATTGTCGACTTGATCAAGAAGGGTGAAATCTCCATGAACCAGCAGATGCTCGAGCGCCGTGACATTCTCATCAAAGCGGGTATGGACAAGGATGAAGCGAAAAATATCAAGGATATCAAGGGCACCAACATGCTCATCGATAAGACCAAAGGTGTCCAGTACCTCAACGAGACCATGGAACTGATCATCGAGGGTATCCACGAGGCTCTCGCAGGAGGCCCCCTTGCAGACGAACCGGTCCAGAATCTTAAGATGACACTCGTCGATGTCAAGCTTCACGAGGATGCGATTCACCGTGGTCCAGCACAGGTTATCCCTGCTGTCCGTGGTGCGATCAAGGGAGGTATGCTGGTTGCCGGCGATTCTCTTTTAGAGCCGGTCCAGAAGATCCAGATCACGGTCCCGATGGACCAGATGGGGGCTGCAACCTCCCAGATACAGGGGCGGCGAGGCCAGGTCTTTGATATGCAGAGCGAGGGTGACACGATTACGGTCGTTGGCAAGGCGCCCGTTGCTGAGCTCTTCGGGTTTGCAGGGGATATCCGCTCCGCGACTGAGGGACGAGCAATGTGGAACACAGAGTTTGCCGGATTCGAACTTGTGCCCAACAGCATGCTTAAGGAAGTTGTTGTAGGGATTCGCAAACGCAAGGGGCTCAAGGAAGTGCTCCCGACACCATCCGATTACCTTGCGGGATAAATTTTCCTTCCCGTTCCTTTTTTTTTAAAGATATATTAAAAGATGATCAGCGGAATAGCCCACACATTTCTATGGGATTATTATCCTGCCTAGTAATCTGTTCTTTTGGGTATTTTATAAAAGGCCGTTTTTTTGGACACCTTTCACATTTTACCGAAATGGTAAAAAGAACCACGGGCAAATTTTATCCAGATGACTGAAGAGAAAAGATGCAAGATCGTTGTTTTCGGACCTTTTGGTGCCGGGAAGACCACGCTGATCCAAACGCTCGATCCCGAATCAAAACATGTGGAAGCCGCATGTGCTGGAGGCACTACCACAATTGCACTTGATTTCGGGAGAATACAGTCAAACGGGTGCCATATCCATATTTTTGGAACTCCCGGACAGGAACGGTTTGAGTTTGCCCGGGAGGTTATCGGGAAAGGGATGGATGGAGCGATACTGCTTATTGATGCAACTAGCCCGGTTGATGATTTTATTCGTCACCTCCACAATTCACTTGCTGTTGCAGGAATACCGTTTGTAATTTTTTTAAACAAGTGCGACGCTATCGGAGCACGACCCGAATTAATTGCAAAAGAGTTCAGCACTTCAGTTATCCGGAAGGTCTCGGCAAAAGACCGGAAGCAATCCCTCGAGGCAGTTTGCACTTTTGCACAGATCCTGCCACGACACCCCGACGGCCATTCCCCCACTATATGATGGTTTAATTATCCTGCATCAGCAGGTTACATGGATGATCGCAATAAACGACCGGCGTTCTTTTTTGATCATATCCAGAATCTCCGGAGTTGGCTTTATAACTGTTTCAAACCTGCTGAGCTCCGTTTCTGCTTCCGGTGTGATCGGAAGATCACCGTATTGCCCGGTTCCGATATAGACAATTTCGGGCTTTTCTTTTTTTAACACGTCCAGTTCCTGGTCCGAGAGCGGAGTGTGTCCGTATGAACTTTTCAGTTCTTTGGATTTTTTCTTTGACCGTTTGGTAACTGAGCCGTCACGGTGAATAATCACATCATGCTCATACCGTACATGATTGATCTCTATCCAGCCGAATTCTGACTTCATATATGGATGGTCATTTGTGAAAACAACCATAAAAAGGAAATGGGCTTTTTAAAAAAAGGGATGTCTTTAAAAAAATATCTTCAGACCATCACCGCACGGATAATAGTGACGTTCTGGACCGGGCGATCGCCCGCGGCGGTTTTTGTTTTGCCAATCTTATCCACAACATCCATACCTTCGACCACTTTCCCAAAAACCGGGTGTTTGGCATCGAGGAAGTTATTGTTGACAAGGTTGATGAAGAACTGGCTGCCCCCAGTGTTCGGGCCGGCGTTTGCCATCGAGATTGTCCCCCGATCATTACGGTTGTTTTTCGTGAACTCATCATTTATCTTGTAACCGGGCCCACCCATGCCGGTGCCGGTCGGATCACCACCTTGGATCATGAAGCCATCGATGACCCGGTGGAAGATCACGCCGTCGTAATAGCCTTTCTTCACGAGCGATTCAAAGTTGCCTGCGGTGATGGGCATGGCAGGGTCAAGTGCAATGGTTATGTTGCCCATGTTCGTCTCGAGCTTTACCAGTTTCTGGGATTCGGCAGAAGGTGTCATAGATACTGTCCCGGCCGTTGTTGTGGCCTGATTTGTCGCTGGAGCGGACTGTGTGCACCCTGCACAGAGAATAAAACCTGCAATCAGGATACCTGACAGGATGAAGGTACGCAATGGTGACATCGTTATTAATGTGAGAGTGGAAAGAAAATAAAGATTGCAGAAGGCGAGCCTCCCGGGGAGGATATGATTTTCACCCACAGGAATACTACCGCGACGGGATAGCGAAGGTCTGTGTAGGGCGGTATGCTGAAGCTATTGGATTGTTTGACCGTGCACTTTGAATGTGATCCCCGTCGGGGATGAACCATGGTTTGGCTATGATATTTCCCGTACATGTCTGAAAACCGAATTCAAGAGAAATGTGAGATCTTCAGATTTTTTTAAAATACAATCCTGTACCCCGGACTCCTCAGTCTGCCCCCTCGAGCGTGAATTTCCAGGAACAATACGGCGTCCTGGGCAGGGTTTCCGGTGGGCACGACAGGCACTCAGTTATTATACGGGGATCAATAGTGCGGGCGAATACAGGAAATTCAACAAGCCCGATTGACCGGCAGGGAAATTCCGCCATTCCCTTTCTTTTTCGGGCGGCCTGCACCCGGCAGGTTTTTAAAGTAACAATGAGAGTTTTTTCATCCGGTCGGAGAATCTCCAGCTTATTGAGGAGGGAAATTAGCCGGTTCTTAAACGCGATTTCCAGTGCATCCATCCCTCCTTTATCCGGCAGGACAAGCCGCTCCTTTATCCTCCGGGCCTCAATGACGGCAAACTGTTCCCAGACCCTCCTGTCCATAGCAAGGGCAGCATCCATTCCGTACACCTGCTCAACTGCCTGGAACCAGAGGCCATCCATCGCAACCCAGTTCTTTGCCGCGTCAGTGAGCTCTTGTGACACCACTTCCTGCACTGGTCTCATCTATGGTCCATGGACTGCGGAAGGGCAAAAACCTGCCGGCTTGTTGTGATCACCCGTCTGCGTCCAGTTGCACCTGGATCCTGCCTGCGACAGACTCGGCGGTCTTATCGAGCGGGAAAAGCCGGATATCTGCTGCAGAGGCAACACCCACCCCAAGTTGGGCGGCTCTGGCTATCTGCTCCTGTTCAAAGATCCTACCTTCCATCACATCATGCATGGTCCCAAACGAGCGAAGAAGCGCAACTCCAACCGCATCGATTGCGACCCGGTCAGTACCGGCAATTATCACTTCCGGGCGAATGAGCTTACCCTTATCCGGCCCACCGGTTGCAAAGCCCTCCGCCGCATCCATAACGATGAGGTCTGTGCGGTAGAATTTATTAATCTCAGCGATCATCAGCCGCTGGTTGGGTGAGCTGTGCAGTTCACCCATGAAATCATAATTGAGTTTGGGAACCCGTTTTGCGATAAGACCAACAGAATTTTTCAGTGACAGTGTGAAATGCCCACCGAACCGGTGTGTCTTGAGGCAGCAGGTCTGTACCACTCTGTCAGCTTGGGCAACAATACTCGCAATAAAAAAACCACGGGACCAGTGCAGCCCGGGAGCCTGGATCTCTCTCCAGCCGGTGCGGTCAAGTTCATCAAGTACAATTACAGAAAATCCCCGCTTATTTGCCAGTCCGATTACCTCCCTCTCCTGAAGTACACTGCGTGTATTACCCATACCGCTGCGTTCGACAAGGGTGAGTCTTTTGGGTTTTTCAGAAAGGATTGCTGTACAGAGCACATCCAGCGTATCGATATGGGTAGATGCCGGCGGGGGGTCAGCATTGTTGTAATTTGCCTTGAGTGCGATTTCAGACCCGGAAAAACCAGACAGGTCCATTTCTCCCAGAACACGGTGCACACCGCCTCTGCGATCAGGTGCACCGGCAATGAATATCTCAGCAATCCCTCCCACGGCGATTCCCTGTTGATGAGTAGTCTCTCAGGAATATGAAAGCTTGCCCAATGCGATATTCTTCTAAAAAAAAATTCCCTTTGGCGGACAGAGTTTTGAAACCAGGGCGTCGCCGTCAGGTCTTCTGGTTGTCTTCTTTCTCTAAGCGTTCAACCGCGATTTTACAGTACCCGGGATCAATTTCGATGCCAATACCTTTACGGTTGCACTTTGAAGCAGCAACAAGAGTCGATCCGCTTCCCATGAACGGATCAAACACGGTATCTCCGATAAACGAGAAAAGTTTTATGCACCGCAGCGGGAGTTCAACAGGGAATGGTGCGGGATGACCGGTTTTTCTCTTCCTTTCTCCGTTAAATGTCCACAGTCCGTTTGTCCACTCCATAAATTCCTTCCGGGAAATATCTGACTCTTTTGACCCGCTTGTTTTCTTCCACGATTTTTTGTAGAGTATCACGATGAGTTCAACCGGCGCAATTACGTACGGAGCCGAGGCACTCACCCAGGACCCCCATGCTGTACGACGTGAAATATTTCCCTCATTCCATACAACCGTCGAGTGATACGAAAAACCAATCTTTTTTGCAATAGTGGTAAGATCCGCACCAACGCTCTGCTGGCCGCCTTTATTCTTATCAAGCGGGATGTTGAGGCAGAATCGGCCGTCATCTTTAAGCCATGTGAAGCAGCGTTTCATCCAGCGCCGTGAAAAATCCCTGTATTCCCCATAAGTAGAGCAGTCATCATGGGAAGAGTAAGGGATATCTACATTGTAGGGTGGTGATGTGACCAGTAAATCGATACTTCCGGCTGCAATCTTTTTTGTGGTGAAAATATCCTCATTGATAATGCTGCTTCGCCCGTTATCAAAAAAGAAGCCTTTTTCCACACTGCACCTTTATGTACAGCTTTGTTATTCTTCACTAAAGAATTACCCTAAAGCAAAAAAACAGACCCGTGAAATCTACCTGGTTTTTGGTATCAGAGAAAAACCTGCAGTAATCCTCTGCAAGTAATCTCCTTCGGCTAATCGTGTTTTATGATTGCAATCTTTTTGTGGAAAAAACTTCACACAGATCAGGTGCGGAAACACTTTTTGCAATGGTACAGCTGCAATACGAAGAGCATGCATTACACACCGATGCGACAGAGTTGAGTAATTCCTCACTATACAGTACTGCTGACATGCGGTAAGCCTCTTTGCCATCACCACACATTCGTGCTCCCCCGTTTTTTCATTCCTTCAAAAATTCTTATGACCATAGGTATCACAATATTCCGATAAATGTTCATTAAATTCTAATAATTTATATACTTATCTATTTTAATCAGAGCCTATTTTATTAATATTTTTAAAAATTTACCATTTTTCATCGCATTTAATCTCTAATGGACATACGCTCATGTTTCCTGGAGATAATGCAGGAAGTACCTTTCATTCATGAATCAGGGACGGATCCTGGAAAAGAACGCATTGTTGGAAATACCGCAAAATCACCCGTTTTTTTTTAAAAAATTGCCTAATTACCCCCTTTTCATTGGAGGACATCCAGTGGCCTTCCAAGGCACCATCTTATGATAAATAGGATAAAACAGGTGCCGGATGAAAACGAGCTCATATTTGGGGGGACCGATTTAAAACGATTAATCGATGGTTATGATAATATAGATGATAATAGAGGTTTTTTCAGTACCCGTAAAATCGGTGCGTTTTACGGGCGTTCTCAGGAGCGGAATCCAGGAAACGAGGGCTTATCTAGGCTCTGATTTAGGTGTTGGGATAGGGAACTAAAGTTGTGCCGGAAAGTTGTTTTTTGTCATACATTCCTCCTTTAGCGGGAGGGAATCGGCATGATACTGGCTATCCCATATCTTGACTCATGACCGCGATCACCATTGTGCTAGGGACTCACTTTCGTCGCAGAAGGACTGTCGCCCACATACTATAGCGTAAGGAATTTCTGTATCACGTGTTTTTTGTCACTTCAACCGGATCGATATTCGCATCGATCAGGCAATCAAATGATAGTGTTGTCAGCCATCCGGCTTTTTCAAACATATGCATGAAGCAGATGCCAATAATCACAGCACTAGGGTGCCGGTCAATCACTGCCTTTACCTGCTCTGCTTTTATTGGTACATTTGGCATGGAGAGCCCACCCATGATTACCATGGCCTTTGGCTTTATATTGCCCTGAGTAATACCAGCCTGCATCCCGATATCAGAGACATGATGGATCGTGTGCGCCTTGCTCTCATCAACCATGGGAACAAAAACCTGTTCAAGTTCGAGTGAGCGGATTGCAAACCCAAGCAGCTCGACAAACGGTGTGCACGTCCCCGGCACTCCATAATATACGATTTGGTCGCCTTTTTTCAATCCGTTTTTTTCGAGGTAGTCTTTAAACGGGCGCAGGATTCCCGGTACACCATGGAATACTTCTTTTGTAGTCATAACAGATCTAGAGTTCCATGGAAAGATGATAAAGCTCCCGGTTTTCACTATACTATGATGAAACTACTGACCGTTTTTGGATCACTCCCAGACAATCGCTGTAATTTTAATTAATTCGCGACCCGAAAATCAGAAAAAGCCTGTTAACAAAAAAACGGTAAAAAAATTTAGATGTAGGGGTTGCGGAGAGCCTTAGCCACACCGAAGGTTGCACGCTCTTCGAGCGTCTTTTTGTTCTTTGAGATCTTCTCGTTAGCAAGCTTGGTAACGAGCTCAAGACCGGGCTTGACCTTCTCGATTGGCTGGGTCTCAAAGCATCCTGCTGCCATTGCCTTGCCCCAGACCGAGTCTCCGATCTTGGACCTGACAAATACCGTGCTCCATCCATCGGGGCTTCCGACAGATCCGGTGGAGACATCAGCGAGGTTGGCAACATAGTCAAGACAGACGTGGCAGCCGGGCTGCTCGTACTTGTGGGTCACCTTGAGTGGCAGCTGGACGACCTGTCCGCGTTTGCCGTATACCCAGAACTTGCCCTTACCGATCTCCATCTTTTTGACAGATTCCAGCTTCATGGCTGCATGGTCTTCCACGAGCTGAAGTATGCTCTGGTACGGGAAGTTCTCCATGCAGAAGATACCGACTGCAAGTGCGATACTCGCTCCTACATCGCGAAGCCCAATCGGGTAAAGCTGGCCTTTACGGATTGCCTGCATCTGGCAGGGCGTACCAACGATACCAACTTTGTCCAGTCCGAAGCTGCGGGTCGCTTCCTTAATTAAGGAAACGTTCGGGCTGATGTTGTACTTGGTACCGGCTGCTGCAAGCATATCAGCCTTTGTTGTGACAACGACCGGAATTGGTCTCCATGGTTCATGAAACTCCATGTTCGAGTTGTCCATCATGGCTTTTTCCGGGTGCTTGTGCGCAAACTCCTTGGTTGCCGCGACAATTGCGCCATCAATGATGCCCTCGTCAAGCGCGAATCCAAACAGCTGGGTGACAATACCGCCATCCTGTGCGTGCTTGAGAATCTCCTTATCGGTGCTCCGTGCCGAGACGCATGATTTATAAATACCGAGTTCTGCTCCCATTTCAGTCACCTCACTGGAGTGCCGCCATTATGGCCTCGTTGATCGCCTCGTAGTTCGATACCACATCAAAGCTGAACCAGCTCCGCGGGCACTGGTTGTAGCAGGCACCGCACTTGATGCACAGGTCACGTACACCCTGGGGTTTCCCATACTCGTGGGTGATAGCACGGACCGGGCAGGCTGCCGCACAGCTTCCGCATCCCATGCAGAGACCCTGGTTGATGACATCGGTCATAAGGTCGCAGAAACATGCGGTTGTTCCTTTCTGAGCCGCCATCATCAACGGTTTTAAGAATGCAGTTGCGAGGTCCTTCTGTTCCTTGGTACCCTTTAAGAGCAGGTATGCCATCACGGCAACGTTCCTGATCATCTGGGGTGTCGGTGCGCATCCGGGGATGTACACGTCGACTTTGATAATATCACCAATCGGCAGGAATGCCTCATGTGCTGGCTGGTTCTGCTGGCCACCGCGGGAGAACCGTGTGATGTTGCCATAACAGGCGCATCCACCGAGTGCTACCACGACTGCTGATTTTTCTCGTGTTTCCTTAAGCTCTTCCACTGCGAGTTTGTCGTTAATACAACATGAACCCTCAACGAATGAAACATCAACCTTCTGAACGTGCCTTGCATCTGCAAGAGTTGGCATGTATTTCAGGTCGACGTACTTGTCGAGGAGTGTTAATAATCCGGCGTAGTTGTCTGCTAATGCCACAGTACAACCGGTACACCCACTCAGGTGCGTGTAGCCCACTGTAATCTTGTCTGCCACAGGCTTAACCTCCTTTTTTGTTGTTTCCGTTTTTGTTACCGCGTCAGCGGGTTTCTGTGGAGCCGCAGCTTTCGGCGGTTCCTCGCTGGCGCTCTTCTTGAAGACACTTGATAGTAGTCCCATAATCCACTCCTATTGTTTCCAGTATAACCCGGATTGTTTTCGGAATTGCTTGCTGAACTTCTTCAGAAAGCCCGAGTTCAAATTCCGGGAATGTAACCTTCGCTGGCTGGCATCCGATAATCGTCACATCAATCTGATCCTTGATACGCTGGAGCGGTTCAGCGAGATCCCATGAGTGGGCATCGCGATACGCACCTGGTGGCAGATCTTCAACACGGAGTTTGGTTATGGATCCGGGTTCTGCCCCAAAATCAGCAAGATCGATGATAATAAGCTTGGTGGTCACTTCCGGGTTGAGCAACGTAAAAATAAAGTGCGGGCCTCCAAGGCCTGCATCCACTATTGCTACATTGTCGGGAAGCGAGAGCTTCTGCATCTCTTCAATTACCGCCGGGCCAAAGCCATCATCGGCAAACAGGGGATTTCCACACCCTGCAATTACGATCTCCGGATACAGCATCGGGGTTACACTCACTGGATGAGCTTCTGAGCCACTAGCTTGTTGTCCTCATCCAGTACGATCATGTGGGTAGCACATGATACACAGGGATCGTACCCGCGCATGATAACCTCGGCAAGCTGCCAGGGTGCACCTTCAAGTGCCTTGCTGCAGGTAGCGAAGTTCCAGGTGGTCGGGACGAGCATCGAGAAGTACTGTACCTTCCAGTCCTTGACCCGTGCCAGATGGGCATCGCAGCCACGCGGGGCCTCGTTGGTTGCCCAGCCGAGTGAACCGTCGCCATCGGGGATGTAGTCAGCAACGACTTTGCCGTTGGGGTTGAGTGCATCGATGCAATCGATCATCTCATAGAAGCAGTCCTGGTATTCCATTTCTCGGGCAATGTTCTGCCCCAAAGTGCCTTTCTCGTCAAAGTTCTTGTAGGTAACGAGACGTGCACGGGGTCCGACTTCAACGGGCTGGCCATCGTACATCGGGATACCGGTACAGGCTTCCATCTGCGGGTTGACCTTGGTCCCTGCCTTCGTGGTTCCACCGATCGGGTACCGGGGCTCTTCGAGATCTACGGTCATTTCGCCCATGTACCAGTCCCATGGCCGGGCTTCCTTGAACCGGTCGGGATTCCAGGTGGGGCATTCGTCAAGGCTTGAGCTGCCATAGAACGCGTGAGTCGCAAGGTAGCCCTGGTCATGGAAACCGAGGGTCTTGGGCAGAGCAACCTTCATCCCACCGACATCCACGAAGTCTCTCTTGTGGTAGCTACGGATGACTGCGATCATGAACTCTGCCTGCTGGTGTGCAAGGGTAAGTCCTTCCTTGGCAAGGTCATACATCTTGACCTTTGCCTGCTGGGAGCAGTTCCGGTACATACCGCCGACCCGTGTATTGCTCGGGTGGATGGCCTCTCCACCGGAAATCTGGCCGATGGTCTGGCTGATTTCACGGAGCCGCTGGATGCGTTTGGCAACGCTGCGCACCGGCTCTTCTGGTGTGAACGGGTTGATCTTGGTCTCAGTGCCCGGTATATAGAAGTCGGGAAGGATCAGGATATCGTGCAGTGCAATGCTGTGACACCGGTTGGCCAGCTGAAGGATGTGACGGAGCATCAGTGCGTCCTTCGGGATCTCACACTTGATGGATGCTTCCATCGCTTCAGTTGCGGCAATCGTGTGGGCAATCGGGCAGATACCACAGACCCTTGATGCTATCTTGGGCACCTGTTCGGGTGTCTTTCCGACGGCGAGTTTTTCAACTCCCCTCACCGGGGTAATGGAACACCAGTTACCCGTCTCGATGATGCCTGCGTCGTTGACCTTCAAGACGAGCTTGGAGTGTCCCTCATGTCTTGTGGTTGGGGAAATCTCTACAACTTTCGACAATATTATCGCCTCATGTTATGTTGAGTTGTTCATACAGCTGTACAGAATTTGCTTTATACTTCTCTCATCTCTAGAGATAATTGACCGTACAAAGTACGTTCGATCTATCTTGCACGATAGGTTTTATAACCCTTATTATACGATCCTTCAAACCGAGTAATTGCGAAAAATTTTCATAAATTCTGTCGTATCGGCAAACAAAGGCATAGGTGTAGATATTTCTCTTGAATATTATTAGATATTAAAATAAAAACGAAATAATTTTTATTTTGATAATAATTTTTCAGGATAGGAAGAATTATTCAGCTAACTGCTTGTCACCGTTTAATTCGTCAAACAATTCTGCAATAGTTGCCCGTCGTTCGGCATAGGCATCGTGCTGGTGAATGCTCTCTTCATTTGTCTGTTTGATAGTTATCACCGAATCGCCGGCAAGGTACTCAAATTCAGCGAGAACTTTTTTTGCCATCTCGCGGACACAGTCTTCAACAAATCGCGGGTTCTTGTGCGCGGCGAGGACCACGGAACCTTCATCGCCCCGCTTGAGTAATTCGTAGATACCGGCACTCATCGATTCTTTCAATATCCAGATAATCTTTTCAAGGTCCACGTCCTGGTCATCGTCAGTTTCTATACAGAGAAATCCACGGCCCCGCTGATTATGGGTAGCCATAGGGATCTCGTTAAAAAATGCCTCGATCTGACCGCTGTCGACCCCAAGATTCTGGAGCACATGATCTGCTCGTTCCTTCATGATGTTCTGAGCACAGGGGCATGCAGTCATCCCGGTAACTTCCGCCCCGATGCTCTTACGCACAATAGGATTCCGGAAGGTGCGCTTTGCGACAGCACGTGCATGCACCTTCACTACTTCATCACACATTGTGCGACTGACCGGCGTTTCGCGTTTCATCATGTACTCACTGCGCATGAAGACCTCAGTGCGGTCAGCATACTCATGATGGTCTAATAGTTTCCGGGCCACCACACTGCACAGTTTTTCGATCTTGTTCACGTCACCATCAATTGCCTGCTGGAGGACTTCATCAATCACCTCAAAGTTACGAGAGAGATTGGCACCCTTCAGGCTCCCCGGCAGGTCTACATAAACATCAAAATTGGAAATAAATATGACCGGGCGCTTTCCGTGGCGGTGCACTTCGACCAGTTTTTTTACGTTTTTCACACCAACGCGGGTGAGGTTGATCCGGACGTCTGGACTTGTTGCCTGAATATCAGGCAGATCGCGGGAAAATGTCTGGTCAGGTCTCTCATCTGGGGTCATTTTTTTAATAAGTCATCGCATCCCGGTAATTCTTTCAAGGCTGCTTCTTTAGTTTTTTTATATAATATTTATGTGCTTTGTTGCAGATATCAAAGGGATCTACTATGTTAAAAAAATACTATGAAGCAGATGCGGATCTCTCGGTTCTNAAGGGAAAGCGCATTGCTGTGATTGGTTATGGCTCACAGGGGCGCGGGCAATCTCTCAACCTCAAAGACAGTGGGCTTGATGTGGTTATCGGTCTCCGACNCGGGAAGAGCTGGGACGCAGCGGTCAAAGATGGCATGAAGGTGATGGCGGTTGCTGAGGCCGTGAAAAAGGCAGATGTTATCCAGATCCTCCTGCCTGATGAACACCAGGCTGCTGTTTACAAGAGCGAGATCATGCCCCATCTCTCGGACAAGAAGTGCCTCATGTTCTCCCACGGCTTCAACATCCACTTCGGACAGATCGTTCCGCCCGCAACTGTTGATGTGATCATGGTTGCGCCCAAAGGCCCCGGGTTCATGGTTCGCAGGCAATACGAAGAAGGGAAAGGCGTTCCAGCACTAATTGCGGTGTACCAGGACCACACTGGAAAAGCCCACGAGATTGCACTTGCTTACGCGAAGGGGATTGGTGCGACCCGTGCGGTTGTGCTGGAAACATCGTTTCGCGAAGAAACCGAAACCGATCTCTTTGGAGAGCAGGCTGTTCTCTGTGGGGGTTGCACATCTCTGGTCAAGGCCGGTTTTGAAACGCTGGTCGATGCCGGTTACGAGCCGGAGATGGCATATCTCGAAATTCTCCACGAGCTCAAGCTTATTGTTGATCTGATTTACGAGGGGGGGCTTACCAACATGCGCAAGTATATCAGTAACACGGCGCAGTATGGGGATCTCACCCGCGGCCCACGAGTCATTGGTCCTGAAGCCTACGAAGCAATGCAGGAGATTCTTGAAGAGATCCAGAGTGGCAAGTTTGCGCGGGAATGGATGCTTGAAAACATGGTCAACCGCCCTGTTTTCAATGCGCTTACGAAAGCAGATGAAGAACATCTCATCGAAGAAGTGGGTAGAGAAGTGCGGGGTATGATGCCCCAATTTAAGAAATAATTTTTTTTTGCAATCTTTTCTCTGTCGATAACTCCGATATATCAGAATAAAAAAATTGAATTATTTGCCATAGCAATTCTGTAAATCANTNAANCAACGGTTTTTGATGAACACCTTNGTGAAGTCTTTGACACGGCATTCTATTCCCTCCGTATTCACTTTCNGTTTGGTGTAAAACGGTGANNGGTGAAGGGAAAATCCCATCAAGCCACCCTCGCTTGATGAATCGGAATAGGATCTCTTGTTTCTTTCTCCGTATTACGATGACAATTACCGGTCTGCGATTCACAGCCCTGTCATCACCACAAAATTGGCATCGAACCCCATCGAACCCCGTATGCATAAATGTTTTATGTCACGACGTTCCGTGCACGTTAAGCAGGATTTGATAAACCGGCATGTACCGGGAGAAAGCCTTTTGGCGGGTGGCACCTTT
>WSSedA1B2DRAFT_1000046_pt1 | contig 20224 bp, 22 predicted proteins | sample WetSurSiteA1Bulk_FD_9465 | JGI IMG/M metagenome (IMG submission 9465) | reverse complement strand
CCTTGGCCTTGCACTTTTTAAGCAAAAAAAATATCGCGAGGCTGCTGAAGTCTATAAAAAGGTTAATGAAAGGTATTGGGAACTGCGTTCCCTGTACCGTGCAGGCGAGAGAGCGGCAGTATATTCCGCTATGAATGAGCTCCTGCAAAGCAAGGATAAAAGAATGGGATCCATCCTGATCACTATCGCATCAGACAAAAGGAGGGAGGGCGCTAGTTTGATCTCTATATCCTGTTAACTCAGAAATGCAACATTACGAATCAGAATCCTCATTTTTCATCACATGATGGAAGGGCGGTTTTTCATGACTTCTGGTTCGACGGGTGAGCCGGCTGCGCTGCAATGAATGCAGGTCCGTATTCAGATGAGAAGGTTCAGAAGAGTGAATGGGCACGCCGGGCTCAGGCATATTCAACAATACCAAGGTAAACTCGGCTGTTCCTTGCCTGTTGCTGAAAAAGACTATATTTGGCTATGATAATTTTATGAAGCGGTTTTTGTTCCTCATATTGTTTGTTACTTCCTGTCTGCCGGTTTACAGTGGAGAGTTGGACGGCAGGGATTATCTCAAAAAGGGCAAACATGAACTTGATAAGGCGAAATATGAGGACGCTATTTCCAGCCTGTCTGCTGCAGCAAAAGAATATCCTTTACTCGCTGATTATGCACTCTTGTGGCTTTCTGATGCCTATCATGAAAATGGAAATCATGAAGAGTCTCTGAATACTCTCCGCAGCCTCATTAAGAAGTATCCGCGTTCACCGCTCATAAAAAAATCCCGCGCAAGAGAAATTAAAGAGGCTGTGGAATTGTCTCATGAGAATATCCAGAAGCTGTTTGAATCTTATGTTAAGGATTATTCTGGTGATACAGAGATTAAGTACATGTATGCACAGTGGCTTCAGAACAATAACCAGAAAGACAGGGCAAAGGCGATCTTCAGGGATATATACATAGAGGCAGGTCCTTTTGCCAAAATGGCATACNGCGANTTAANTCCTTCCGATATAAGTTCGGATGATATGATTCAACNTGCATCAAACCTCATGGACGCAATGGANTTCAGAGGCGCTGAATCTGNACTGAGATCAGCAATGCCGGAANATGANGGGANATTAAAAACCAAAGTCCTGAAGGANCTTGGCCTTGCACTTTTTAAGCAAAAAAAATATCGNGAGNCTGCTGAAGTCTATAAAAAGGTTAATGAAAGGTATTGGGAACTNCGTTCCCTGTACCGTGCAGGCGAGAGAGAGGCAGTATATTCCGCCATGAATGAGCTCCTGCAAAGCAATGATAAAAGAATGGGATCCATCCTGATCACTATCGCATCAGACAAAAGGAGGGAGGGCGCTATTGATGAGGCTATACATCTATTTGAGAATATCATTGAACGTTATCCTTCCGAGAAAGAAGACGCACTCTGGGGAATTGGATGGACATATTTTATGGCAGGAGAATACAAAAAGGCCTCCGACATATTTTCAAGGTTAAACTCTGCGTTCAGCAATCCGAAATACCTCTATTGGAAGGCCCGCAGCCTTGAGAAAGCAGGGGAGGATTCAGAGAAAATATATACGGCGATCATAGAAAAAAATTCGGATATATACAGTTTTATGTCATATATAAGAATAAAAGAATCTACTGGGCAATCTAAAACAATAAAGCATATAAAACCTGTTACAGGGACTCCTGTTATCTCTAGGAAGATCAATCGTATAGAAGCGCTCTCTGATCTTGATTTCTCAAAAGAGGCCGTATCAGAGTTGATCTACACCTCAAAAAATACCGAATCTATGGAAGATATCATCTATATCTGTTCAAAAATGCAGGAACTGGGAGAATACAAGTACCTTGTAAGACTTGCCCTGAAAGTTCCATACAGGGAAGAAATTCACCGTTTCCTCTATCCTTATGCATACAGAGAAACCATTGAATATATCTCAAAGAAATATAGCCTTGACCCGCTTTTGGCGCTTTCAATAATACGGGAAGAGAGCAGGTTCGATCCGGATGCCCGTTCAGTTGCGGGTGCTCTCGGGCTTATGCAGCTCATGCCTCAGACAGCTTACCGGCTTGATAATAAGCTGAGATTGGGACTTGACGATTCACAGGATATCCTTAAGGTTAAAAACAATCTCCACGCCGGGATATATTACCTGAGCCATCTCATTAAGGAGTTCGGGAGTTATGCCTATGCCATAGCCTCCTATAATGCAGGGGAAGAAGTAGTGAGGAAATGGCTGCAAAAAGGAAACTACAAATCGCCTGACGAATTTATTGAAGATATCCCTTACATTGAAACAAAGAATTATGTCAAGAGGGTGCTAAGCACGTTCGTGGCATATAAACGTATATCCGCGACAGGGGAAGACATGGTAGAAATCCCTGTTGAAAAACTGTAGACTTTAGCATCAGCATTTTGGTATTTTAGGTACGATGGTTTTAAAGAAGACCCTCTTTGACGACGACCAATTTATGGAACAACCAAAAGAGATAAAGAAGGAGGTTTTGCCATTGGAACAACTTAAAAATCTTGAAGACAAAATTTCAACTGCTATTGAGAGGGTCAAGACCCTTAAGGAAGAAAAATCAGCTACCGACAAAAGGATAAAGGATCTTGAAAGGCTGCTGGATGAAAAAAATCAGGAAGTTGAACAGCTCAGGGCTGAAAAGAGTCAACTTAAAAGTCAACTTGAGACCCTCCTGAATGAGCTTGAGACCCTTGAATTAGAGTAACGACATGGGCAGTACCGAAGTTTATATCCTTGGACAGAAATATACCATAAAGGGAGATGAACCTGAGGAATACATCAGGGATCTCGCTTCCTTTGTGGATAAAAAGCTGAAGGAAGTCTATAACTCATCTCCTAATATTACTCCGGTGAAGGCATCCATCCTCGCTGCACTGGATATTGCGGATGAACTCTTCAAGATGAAAAACCAGCAGGCAGAGCTGAGAAAAATCGAAGAGAAAGCCTCTGCTCTGGCTTCATTATTTGACTAAATATTCCCCTTCTGCCCTCATGACTTGTCAATCCGTTTCAGTATAGCTATAATCACACCTGTATGAAAAATCTATGGAGCATACGTATGAGAGCCTCCAAATCTTTAGATAGTATAGAGCATACAGCAAACAGGGGGAAAGAAATCCACATATCCGGTGCTGAAGGGCTTTACCACTCGTCAGAGATTCAAAGGGTTGTTCGAAAGTATATTGAAAGGGCAATTTCCCACCCCAAGGGCAGACCTGACAAGATTATCCTTTCTATCGAAGATATTAAGGAAAAGCCAAAGGAAATCCAGTCATTGCCGGTAAGAACAGTTCATTCTCAAACACTGTCTGAAGCTAAAGATATTGCAATCAGGCTGCTGAAAGCGTCAGGGGTATCAGAAAAGGCTATTCATGCCGCGGTAAAGCTGATAAAAAAAGGAGGCTTGAGGGGGGCATCGCTTATTTCCGCGGAAAAAGCCGAACGCCTTGAGCCTGACAAGCAACGGGGGGTCAGGGTATCACGTCTCGGTATTGATGCATCAGCGTTCAGGTTTCTTTCCTCGGGACTTTCACAGCATGGGATTAATACCGATACAGTAAAAGAAGCCCTCATTCTTGCTTCAAAGGTTATATGTTCTAAAGAAATAATAGCTGAATTATGTATATCTGACGACCCGAACTATACAACAGGATATGTTGCATCAAAGGAATTCGGATACGTAAGGATACCTGATATAAAACTGAAGGGAAGCAAAACCGGTGGCAGGGCATTCTTTGTAAAAGAAGGGGTAGATGTCGGTAAATGCATAAGCTATCTTGAAAGAAAACCAATAATGATTAAAAAGGTTTCTCCATGCAGAGGCATAGTTTCAATTGATGAAATTATCAATAGTCCTTATAAGTAATCCTGCAGCCCAAAAGGCGTCTGACAGGAAAGTAGCAATGGCATCCTATTACCTCCAGTCAAAAGGATGCACCGTAGAGGTGCTCTTTACAGAGAAGAGGGGGGATGCTGAGAGTCTTGCAAAAGAAGCGATTAAGAAATCCCCATCTTTGGTAATAGCAGCCGGTGGAGATGGAACAATTAATGAGGTAATAAACGGTATCATTGGAACAGAGATACCGCTGGCAATTCTGCCTCTTGGAACCACAAACGTGCTCGCAAAGGAACTCGGCATCCCGGAGACGGTTGAGGCCGCTATGAAAATAGCCATCAGCCGCACTCCCCGGAGTATATCCCTGGGGAAAATAGTTTTTACACATTACTCATCGCTCATCACCCGCTACTTTTGTTTAATGGCAGGCATTGGTTTTGACGGCGAATCGGTTTTCAGGATAAGCGAGGCGGTCAAGAAAATGTCAGGCAAAGGCGCATATATTTTAAGTGGACTGAAAACCCTGACAGGGTTCAATCCTGAGAAGCTGACCTTATCTATTAACGGTATGACGTTTGACGGGTATTCAGTAATTATAGGAAATGCGGCGAAATACGGCGGATATTTTCGCGTTACCCCTGATGCAAGGTTGACAGATCCTTATCTTTATGTCTGCCTGTTTAAAGGGAAAAAACGTCTGGATCTGATCAGATATGTTTTAGGTATCGTGACCGGACGTCATCTTGCGTTTAAGGATATAGAATATCTGAAGGCCGGGAGTATAGAAATACAGGGCAAAGCTCACATTCAGATAGACGGGGATTACCTTGGAATGACCCCGGCGAAGATAGACATTGTGCGTAATGCGCTCAGACTGATTTTTTAATCAACCCTCCGCCTATAACTGTATCTCCATTGTAAAAAACAGCACTCTGCCCGGGTGCAGGCGCCCATTGCGGTTCATCAAAGACCACGCGTAATGCTCTTTGCTCCTTGCCCTCTGCTATATATATTGTTGCCGGCTGGTCTTGCATGGTAGAGCGAACCTTTACAGATGCCCTGAAATTTAAGCCATCGTTATCATCCCTTACTAAGGGTGTGATGATGGGGATAATCCAGTTGATATCCTCAACAAAAATTTCCTGTTTCTGAGCAGCTTCACGAGGGCCGGCGTATATTGTATTGCTTTGAGTATCGATATTTACTACATAAAGGGGCTCTGGTGAAGCTATTCCCATGCCTTTTCTCTGGCCAATGGTATATCCACAGACTCCCTTATGGGTCCCTATGACCTTTCCGTTTAAATTAACGATAGGACCGGACGTCCCCATAACAGGGAAGAGCTTATCAATAAAATTCAGGTAATTTCTGTCTTCAATGAAACATATCTCCTGACTTTCTGATCGCTCTGCTGACGGAAGACCAAGCGCCCGTGCTATTCCCTTGACTTCTTCCTTCCTATAATATCCAAGCGGAAGGATCAGCCTCTTTAGTACATCCTGCTTCAGCATATGAAGAACATATGACTGATCTTTCTTCGGATCAATCCCTTTTTGTAACAAAAAGTGTTCAGAATGATTTTTACTCTCTGCTTTCTGCCCTCTGCTCTCTGCTGGTTCAACTCTCGCATAGTGTCCTGTTGCAATAAATCCCACGCCTCTTTTTTCCGCCTCATTTAAGAGAGAAGGAAACTTGATAAAGCGGTTGCACAACACACATGGATTAGGGGTTAAGCCTGAAATATATGCCTTAACAAAAGGCTCTATAACTTTCTCTCTGAAATCACTCCTCACATCAATTATGCTGTGTGATATCCCTAAATGACTGGCTGTGCCTGATACCTCGTCCATAGCTTTGTAAGAGCAGCACGCTGGAACAGCTTCTCCTGTTTCATCCCACATAAGAAATGAGAGCCCTTCTACCTCATACCCCTTTTCTTTCAGCAGATATGCTGTAACAGAAGAGTCAACCCCTCCGCTCATTCCGACTATAACCCTGAGCATATTTACACTATAACAGATTGACCTCCTGCCCGGTATTCAATACAATATAAGCTGAAATTTCCAGCGGATTCAATTAGGAGCAAAACTATGAAAAATATCATTCTTACCGGTTTTATGGGAACAGGCAAAACCGCGGTCGGAATGGAGCTTGAGCGCCTCCTGAATCTGAAATTGATTGATGTGGATACAGAAATAGAAAATTCAGAGAAGATAACAATCAATGAAATATTCAAACAGTTTGGAGAGCCAAGGTTCAGGGAGATCGAAACAGATATGATCAGAAGGCTTTCTTCTCACAAAAATGCCGTAATCTCCACAGGGGGAGGCGCTGTTTTAAAGCAGGAAAATATGGAGATCCTTAGGCAGAACGGCGTTATTGTCTGTCTTATAGCAACACCTGAGACTATCCTGAACAGGACAAGCAAGAGCAATGACAGACCATTGCTGAAGGTAGAAAACCCTTTTGCAAAGATTAACGAGCTTCTGAATTTCAGAAGGCCTTTTTATGAAAAAGCGGATATAATGATCGATACAGAGAATAAAACTCCTCTGCAGATTGCAGAGGAGATCATAAAAAGAGTAAGAGTTGACAGTAAATAGCAGAAGACATTAAACAGTAGGAATTGGATATATAAGGAAATATGGAAAAGATACGGGTTGATCTTGCTGATAGGAGTTACAACATCTTTATAGGGACCAATAGCCTCGATGAAATTGGGGATAAACTCAAATTGTTTGAACTGAGCCCGAGGATTGCGATTGTCAGTAACCCTACTGTTTTTTCACTCTATGGTGAGCGGGTCTCGGATGCAGTCAAAAAGGCCGGTTTCGACCTGCTTACAGTAATGATCCCGGATGGCGAAGAGCATAAAAACCTTGATACCCTCAAGCACATATATGATGATCTGCTTAAATTTAAACTTGACAGGAAATCTGCTCTCATTGCACTCGGAGGTGGTGTGGTCGGAGATATTACCGGGTTTGCCGCTTCCACCTATATGAGAGGACTTGCATATATTCAGGTGCCTACAACTCTCCTCGCTCAGGTCGACAGTTCTGTGGGAGGCAAAACCGGGGTAGACCATGAACTCGGGAAGAATATGATCGGAGCATTCTGGCAGCCGGGTCTTGTATGGATAGATGTGGAGACCCTCACAACCCTTCCTCAAAGACAATTATTGGCAGGGCTTGCTGAAGTTATTAAATATGGTGTGATTTATGATGAAAAATTATTCATCTACCTTGAGAAGGAGAGAGATAAAATTATAAACCTTGACAGGGATGCACTGATTTATATCATTAAGCGTTCATGCGAAATAAAGGCAGAGGTTGTTTCTAAAGATGAGAGAGAAGCCGGATTAAGGGCAATATTGAATTACGGTCACACAATAGGCCATGCAATCGAGACTGTCACCAAATACAAGAGGTTCCTTCACGGAGAGGTAATAGCAATCGGGATGAACCTCGAAGCCTGTCTTTCAAAGGCGCTTAATCTGATTGATGAAGATCAGGTGTCGAGGATAAAAGGCCTTATTGAATCCTACGGTCTACCGTCAGAAATGCCATCTGACCTCAATGCGAGCAGTATTTCCTTATCCATGAAGCTTGATAAAAAGGCGGTCGCCGGTGAGCTTAAGTTCATCCTTCCTGAAAAAATCGGCAGCGTAAGGATTCACAGCGGAATAACAGAAGAAGCAATCAGAGAATGCCTGAAACCATAGCTTAACCCAAAATCAGATGCAGGATTTTGCATACAATCCACGCAAGTATAAGGCATGCAGGGAGTGTCAGAATCCAGGCAAGAACAATATTCCCACCTACTCCCCATCTGACTGCTGAGAACCTTTTTGATGCACCAACTCCCATTATTGTGGATGAAATAACATGAGTTGTTGAAAGCGGCAGGCCGATTCTGGAAGCAATCTCTATAATCGTTGCTGCTGATGTCTGAGCAGCAAAACCATGGATAAACCGCAGTTGAACAAGACGCATCCCAAGGGTTTTCATAATCTTCCAGCCCCCGAATGCTGTACCAAATGCCATAGCTGTTGCACAGAGGACCATTACCCAGAACGGGACAACGAACTGAGGAAGATGGTAATAACTCACCAGGGCCATTGTAATGATTCCCATCGTTTTCTGGGCGTCATTACTGCCGTGGCTGAATGCCATATAAGCTGCTGATAAAATCTGAAGCCTGCCGAAAAGATTGCTGACCAGCGTTGGGGTGGATTTCTTGAATCCCCAATTAAGGAGAATCATTAATAAATAACTCAGAACAAATCCGATGAGAGGAGATAAAACCAGAGCCAGAAGAACTTTCAAAACCCCCTTTTGAATTATCACGCTTACTCCTGCTGTAGCCACTGCAGCACCTACAACGCTTGCAAGTAAGGCATGGCTTGAGGATGTAGGGAGACCGAGATACCACGTGATAATATCCCATACTATTGCAGCTATAAGTGCAGAAATTACCGTCACCTGTGTGATACCTGAAGTATCAACGAGTCCGGCACCGACAGTCTTAGCGACAGCAGTTCCTGACAATGCACCTACCAAATTTAATACTGTTGCCATTGCTACTGCTGCCTTGGGAGTTAAAGCTCTTGTTGACACCGAAGTGGCAATCGCAGTGGCTGTATCGTGGAAACCGTTTATAAAATCAAATACAAGCGCAAGAACTATTACGCAGAGGAGTAAAAAAAAACTGTCAGGCATGTTTGAGGACTATAGCTTCAAGTATGTTGGCAACATCCTCGCATTTATCCGATGCATTTTCAAGGTGTTCGTAAATCTCTTTCCATTTGATAATGAGGATAGGATCCTGCACCTCATCAAACAGATGTCCGAGGGCATCTCTGAACCCGCGGTCTAATCTATTCTCAAGCTTATTAATCTCGATACAGTATTCCTGGATATGGGCGTAATTCTTTTCTTTCATCTTATTTATTGCTTTTTCAACAAACTCCACGGTTGTAAGGAGGTCTTTTGCCATGGTGATTGCCCATTTTGTAGATTCTTTCATTTTAAATACAGTGAGCCTGTCAGCAGCACCCCAGATGAGATCCAGGATGTCATCCAATGTAGACGCAAGGGAATGAATATCTTCCCTGTCTATAGGGGTAACAAAGGTTTTGTTCAGTTTCCTGATGATATCATGGGTAAAAACATCGCCTTCCTGCTCCAGTTCATGTACTTCTCTTGCCCAGGCATCCAGGTTAGTGAAGTGTTCCATGATGCCGACCAAAAGTGTGGCTGCATGGGTCACATTTGCAGCAGCTTTCTCGAAAATCGCAAAAAAGTCAGTCTCTTTTGGGAAAATTTTCATATTGCACCTCTAAGGCTTATGTAGAATATAAAAAATTCAATTTAAAGTCAATAAATGAACCCTTAATATTTGCATTAGAATAAAAAATCATGCTATAAGTATTGTGTGGATACCCCGAAACATATCCTTGTTATTGACGATGAGCCTGATCTTGTTGAGCTTGTCTCATATAATCTCAGGAAAGAAGGCTTTATTGTAGAATCAGCATCTAATGGTGAATCAGCCCTGAAAAAAATTAAAAAAGACAAATATGACCTTCTAATCCTTGACCTCATGCTTCCCGGTATACAGGGGATTGAAATCTGCCGTATTGTGAGAAACGACCCGAAGAATTCAGGTCTCCCTATTATCATGCTTACTGCAAAGGGGGAAGAAATTGACAGGATAATCGGGCTCGAGATGGGAGCTGATGATTATATGACTAAACCCTTCAGTCCAAGGGAGCTTGTAGCAAGGGTTAAGGCTGTTCTGAGAAGATTTAAAGAAAAGCCGGTCATAGAAAAAATCATGAAGATTGGAGATATCGAAATAGACAGGGAAAGATATACTGTTACTATCAGGGGAAAGCCTGTTAAGCTGAGCGCTACAGAATTCAAGCTCCTTCTTTTTCTTGCAGAAAGGAGAGGCAAGGTGTTCAGCAGGGGCCAGCTCCTTGATGCTGTTTGGCGGGATGAGGCCTTTGTTGAGCCAAGGACAGTAGATGTGCATATCCGGAGGTTGCGGTCCAATATTGAAGCAGACCCTGCTAACCCACGGTATATCAAGACACTGCGCGGAATCGGTTATCTGTTCAATGAAGAGAAATGAAACCTCTTCTCTTCAGAAGAATCCTGATTTCATATCTGCTTATAACCCCACTGCTCCTTCTTTCCCTTGAACTCTACCTCTCAAGTTCCATAAAAGATAATTATATCTCAAACCTCCGGGCAAGTCTTATGACCCAGGCGCTTTTGATTGCTGACCAGATACCATCTTCGTTTACACATAACCTCGACGATTTCTGTAAAAGTGTTAAAGAAAAATCAGGCGGAAGGGTCACTATCATTGACAGCTCCGGACGGGTGCTGGGAGATTCAGATGAACCTTCGGAAAAAATGGAAAATCATTCTGACAGACCCGAGATTCAGGATGCAGCGGTAAGTGATTCAGGAAGTTCTGTACGCTACAGCAAAACCCTGCGGAAGGACCTTTTTTATCTCGCGATATCAATAAACAGTGACCCGGATAAAAGATTCCTGAGACTGTCAATGCCTCTTTACGATGTTCAGAAAGCAATGAATACGATAAGGATAAGGATCATTATTGCATCTCTTGCAGTCACATTTGTTGTCATTCTTTTTGGACTTATACAGACAAGAAGGGTCACAAAATCGATTGAAGATATCACAGACTTCTCAAAGGAAGTAGCTGCAGGACATTTCAAAAAGAGACTGTTTCTGAAAGAAAAAGATGAGCTTGGAGAACTCGGCAAGAATATCAGCAATATGGCCCAGGAACTCAGTGCGCGGCTCATTCAGACTGAAGAAGAAAAAGGCAAGGTTGAAGCGATTCTCAGGAATATGTCTGATGGTCTGATTCTGACAGATACAAAAGGAACGGTACTATTGATCAATGAAGCTGTCAGAAACCTTTTCTCTATCCAATCTGATATTACAGGTAAAACACTGACAGAGGCTCTGAGGAATGCCGACTTAATGGAGCTGATTGAGAGCGTTGTTGAAAAAAAGGAAAAAGTATCAAGTGAGATTAAGATCACCAGACCCGGAGATCTTTATATCCTGGCAACTGCAACTCCATTTTATTCCCCTAAACCTGGAAACGAACTCTCAGGCGTTGTTTTACTCTTCCATGACATTACAAGACTCAGAAAACTTGAAGAGATAAGGAAGGATTTTGTTGCAAATGTTTCTCATGAAATAAAGACCCCTATTACAGCAATAAAGGGTTTTGCAGAGACCCTTATTGAAGGCGCCCTTGATGACAGGGATAATGCCCTTAAATTTCTCGGCACGATCAGAAACCACAGCGAACGTCTCAACTCCCTTGTAAATGATCTTTTGATTCTCTCAAGCATAGAACTTGGAGATATATTGATAACAAAGAAAACTTTCAATCTTAATGAGATCATAGACACTGTATTTGCAACCTTGCAGGAAAAAGCTCAGGCTAAAGGATTATATCTCAGAAAAGAGGTAACACCTGAAATCATGGAGATCGATGCAGACAGGGACCGTCTGATTCAGATACTCATCAACCTTGTCGATAACGGAATCAAGTTTACCGATACAGGAGGAATAACGATAAACGTAAAAAGTGAAAGGTTAAAAGTAAACGATGAAGAAGAAAAAGACTTAACAACAATCAGCGTGGAAGATAATGGAATCGGCATTCCCAAAAAAAATCTTCCCCGTATTGGTGAACGGTTTTACAGGGTTGACAGTGCACGTTCAAGGGAGCTTGGCGGCACAGGACTCGGTCTTGCAATAGTGAAGCACCTCGTGAAAGCACACGGCTGGGAGATGAAAATTGAAAGCACAGAAGGTCAGGGGACCACGGTCCGTCTCTTCTGTCCTTGTTACTGAATCTTCCCCCTGTCTTCTTGATTTTGCGACTACCAGGTGCACTGCAAATTATACTGGCATTTGGATGGCACAAAAGTTCAAAATAAAGTTTACGCTTGCGTAATAGTGTATTTAAAAATAATATGACCTGGAGGAACTCACATGAAGATCGAACTTGAGGGGTCGTTACTAAAGATGATACCTGAGAATGACAGGGAAAAGGAAGAATTAAACCAGCTCTGGACTGTTATCATCGACTGTGTTGCGTATAATAAAAAACTGGTGCCGGTGGGGGAATATCTCCCGGGCATTCATGAAGTCGCAACATTCAATATCGAGTAGGTTTTTAAAGAGATATTCATAAATAATAATGAAAAAAAGAAAGAAAGCAATCGTAGACATCGATAACACCCTCTGGCATTTTTGTGATGCACTCTATGAGGAGCTGAGGAAGATAAACAAGAGATTTCCGACGCCCAACAGTTGGACAGACTGGGATTTATGGGAGGGATATTGTACAGAGGATGACTTTTATAATGCTGTCAATGCTGTTCATTTTAATCAGCATAGTGACAACCATTTGCCTTATCCGGAAGCCAAAGATTTCCTTATCAGCCTGAAAGAAAACGGCTACCATGTCACCATAGCAAGCCACAGGTCGCCTGATTACACAACGCAGACTGAGAAGTGGCTAAAAAAGCATGGGCTTGTATATGATGAGTTGCACCTTTCTTTCAATAAAACCCAATTGTTTACCGAATCTACGGATGTCGTGGTTGATGATTCACCACTGGTATTAGAGAAGGCAGTTGCAAAAGGAGTAATGGCTACGGGACTGTTGTTCCCCTGGAACAGGCTTTATAGCGAAAATGGCTATGTCCTGCTGAATAGCCTTGATGAGATTCTGAAATTTATCCTTGATCAGACCCAATAATAACTGCTGAATGATGATAAATTTGCGTATTACCCATTCATTACTTCCCTGAAAATCAGAGATGTAATAGAGAATTAATCTTCCTTTCATAATCCTGTAACAATCCTTTATTAATCTATTAAAAAAAAGGAGGTGAAAAAGAAAAATGAATACCCTTATAGCACATGACGAGCAGCCAAAAGTATTTGTTAAAAAATACGAGCAGGCGTGTCCATACAATGGTATCAATGTCTGTATGGCCTCTTTCTCATTAATGGCAATCGATACGAAAAAGGACAATTGCTGCACTACAGACGACTACGATAATTGTCCGATTTTTCTTTCGAAGGTCTTGAGGAGGAGCTGAGATTATCCTCATAACCCGAACTCTCAGGAATACCGATAATCCCTCAGGAAATTAATGATCCTATCCTTAACCTCATCCCTGACTTTCCTGAACTCGTTCATTATTTCCTCTTCTGTACCAACAGCTTTTGCCGGATCTGAAAGGGACCAGTGAAGACGTTTGATTTCTGGTGGTGTCCATGGGCAGGCTTCCGAAGCGTTATCGCAGAGTGTGATAATCATATCCATATTCTTGAGGAGTGCCTCATCGATTGGTTTTGATTTCTGCTGCGATATATCTATCCCGATTTCCTTCATGACTTTGACTACCCTTTCATTTACGCCTGTAGGATTGAGACCTGCACTATATGCTTCAATAAATCCTTCACCAAGCTCCTGTGCAAAACCCTCTGCCATCTGTGAACGGCATGAGTTACCCGTGCATAAAAACATAATTTTCAACACGCGTTTCCTCCTGAGCTACTCATCTATATTGTTTATAAATATATAATCATTATTTAAAGCACAATGTCCATTTTATGCATCAATCATTTCCAGTGAAGAGTTCGAAAGCGCCATCTCATACATCGATATGCAAATTTAACACTTCCTTAATATTGCTGTAATATTCACGAGGTATGCTGTATACAAAGATTGTTTCTATCTTAAGCCTTTGAAGGGGGTGAGATATATAACGGAAACTTAACAGAAATGTAATATTATTGTAATAATCAAAGAGTAATCTAAAAACAATTAGGAGGTATGTAATGAAAAAAGCATTCAGTATCTTGATTTCAGTTTTATCAATCTTTGCAGTTATGGGAATTGCTTATGCAGAAGACTTAAGAATCGATGGTTCAACAACGGTTCTTCCGATTGCCCAGAAGGCAGCTGAAGTCTTCATGAAGAAAAATCCAAATACCAAGGTATTCGTTTCGGGAAGCGGTTCAGGAAACGGCATCAAGGCATTAATTGACGGGACGACAAATATCGCAACAAGTTCAAGAGAAGCAAAGGAGAAAGAGGTTGCTTCTGCAAAAGAGAAAAATCTAATCCTTACCGGCTACAAGGTTGCTCTTGACGGAATCGTTCCGGTTGTCCATCCATCTGCAAAAATCAATGATATCAGTCTTGAACAGCTCAGAGATATATACAATGGCAAGATAAAAAGCTGGAAAGAACTGGGTGGACCGAACCGGCCCATCTCGGTTGTTTCGAGGGATACCAGTTCCGGAACCTATGAAGTCTGGGAGGAAAAGGTTCTGAAAGGAGACAAGGTACGAGCTGACGCACTCCTCGTTGCTTCAAGCGGACAAACTATTCAGACCATTGCACAGAATAAATTCGCCATAGGTTATGTGGGCATCGGATATCTTGACAAATCTGTTAAGTCATTGAAAGTAGCCGGGAAGTCAGCCTCTGCAAGCAGTGTGCGTGACAATTCATGGCCGATCGCAAGACCGCTCTTCATGTATACGAATGGAAAGCCCTCAGGAACTATCGCGAAATTCATTGACTTCATGCTGTCGAAAGAAGGACAGAAGGTTGTCAATGAAGTCAAATATGTGAGCATAAAATAAAAACTCTAAATACTATGAAATGGCAGAGTAAGGAAAAGGCAGTTGAGGTCATAGTCAGCGGTATCGGGCTTTTTTCTGTAGTTGTTCTGCTACTGATCGGTTTTTTTCTCTTCAAAGAGGCATTCTACGTTTTCTATAAGGCTGGGGTAGCAACAGTCATCTTCGGTTCAGCCTGGTACCCTACACATGATCCGCCAAGCTTCGGGATGTGGCCTCTTATCATGGGCACCTTTGCTGTAACGTTCCTCAGCGTTGTGATGGCTATCCCATTAGGTCTTGCGACTGCTGTGTATATTGCGGAAGTCGCTAATCATAGAGTCAAGGAATTCTTGAAACCAATGATCGAAATGCTGGCAAGCTTTCCCTCCGTTGTTCTCGGCTTCTTTGGAATGGTGATCATTGCGCCTTTTCTCTCGAACTGGCTTTCCCCGCTACTCTCGGAAAATCTCCCGGAATTTCTGAAAAACCTGAATATCCCATTTATTTCTACAACACTTGCAGATTTCTGTTACGACAAATTGTTTATTGCATCCGGATTGAATATCACCACAGCAGCACTAATGCTTACGATAAGGGCTATCCCTGTCATAGCGAGCATTGCTGAAGATGCCCTGACCTCTGTTCCCCGTACCTACAGAGAAGCTTCCTACTCACTCGGAGCAGATAAATGGGAAACGATATGGAGAGTGGTCATCCCATCCTCTGTTTCAGGATTAAGCGTTGCAGTTATACTCGGGATCGGCACTATTATTGGTGAGACCATGATTGTTCTTATGGTTGCAGGTGGCGCTGCAGTCGTACCGCACTGGATGTTCGACGCTGCAAGGCCGATGCCTGCGGCTATTGCTGCTGAAATGGCTGAGGCGCCTTACAGAAGCCTGCATTATCATGCTCTTTTTGGTGTTGGTGCAATCCTTTTTGTCATCACATTTATTTTAAGTCTGATTTCTGATTTCATCTCGAAAAGATACCGTGCCGTAAGAATCGGGGAGAAGGTATGACACAAGGGACAGAAAGCATACATAAACCATTTCATCTGACCCACAAAAGAAGATTCAACCTGAAACAGGGGTTCTTCCTCTCCCTTATCAGGACATTCGGTTTTGCCGGGGCAATAATCCTGTTTATCATACTGTTTTTTGTAGCATATAATGGCATCAGTGTTCTAGGCTGGGAATTTATAACCCAATCTCCGACCGAGGGCATGACAAAGGGTGGTATTTTCCCTGTTATCGTCGGGACTATATTGCTGACCGTTTTTTGTATGGTTGCAGTTATTCCTATCGGCGTTATTACTGCCATATTTCTCTCAGAATATTCAAAACCGGGATTACTCCTCAATATGGTCATGATGTCAATATACACACTCTCGGGTGTCCCTTCGGTAGTCTTCGGGCTCTTTGGCCTCGCGGTTTTTGTCGTGGCATTTCAATTTGGGATGAGTTTGCTCGCAGGTTCATTGGCACTTGCCATCATGGTCCTTCCCTATATCATTTCAACATCGGAAGAGGCTATTAAGGCGGTGCCATACAGCTTCAGGGAAGCTTCACTCGCATGTGGCGCTACAAAGTGGCAGACCATACGAAAAGTGGTTTTGCCGACAGCCATGCCAGGGATCCTCACCGGTGTAATATTAGGAACTGCAAAAGTTTCAGGGGAGACCGCTCCGATTATGTTTACCGCTGCCGCATTTTTTACACCGGGGGTTCCAAAAAGCCTGTTGGAACCTATAATGGCATTGCCATATCATATTTATGTATTGGCAACGGCAGGGACGCATATCGAAGAGACCAGACCAATTCAGTATGGAACCGCGCTCACCTTAATCCTGCTGGTATTTGGGATGAATCTTCTAGGGGTAATTTTACGTTCAAGGCAAAGGAAGAAGAAGACATGGTAGAAAACCAGCACGTCTTTGAGATAAAAGACTTCAGCATTTATTATCGTGATTTCATGGCCGTAAAAAACGTCAACCTTAATATCGAAACCAATAAGATTACAGCTATCATCGGTCCGTCCGGTTGCGGTAAATCGACCCTGCTGAGGGCTCTGAACAGGATGAATGACCTGATCATTTACTCAAGGGTTGAAGGGAAGGTGCTTTTTCAGGGTGTTGATATTTATGATAAAGAAACTGATGTTATCGAGCTGAGAAGAAGGGTTGGGATGGTATTTCAGAAACCGAATCCCTTCCCGAGTTCCGTGTATGAGAATGTTGCATATGGCCCCAGGATCAGAGGTATTAAAAAGAAATCCCAGCTCGATGAGATTGTGGAGAATGCTCTTGTGAGGGCAGATTTATGGAAAGAGGTGAAAGACAAGCTGAATGAATCGGGAATGAGCCTGTCCGGTGGACAGATGCAGAGGCTCTGCATTGCACGTTCCCTCGCCCAGGAACCTGAAGTCCTGCTATTTGATGAACCAACATCTGCGCTGGATCCGATTTCAACAGCCAATATTGAAAACCTTCTGCAGGAACTGAAAAAAACCATTACAATAGTCATTGTAACCCATAACATGCAGCAGGCTGCGAGGATATCAGATTACACGGCGTTCATGTACCTTGGAGAATTAATAGAATTTGGGCTTACTGACAATATATTTGTAAATCCTCAAAACAAACTTACAGAAGAATATATAACAGGGAGATTCGGATAATGAGTATCTTTGATGTCGAATTAAAGGAATTGAGGGAACGGGTTTTAAAGCTCGGGATTATGGTTGAAAATGCCATACGCGATTCGGTAAAAGCACTTGTTGAAAGAGACAGTGAACTGGCCAGAGAGGTGGTCAGGAGAGATCATCTCGTCAACGCACAGGATGTGGCAATCGATCTGGAATGCATCAGGCTTCTGGCATTGAGACAGCCGATGGGAAGCGACTTGCGATTTATTACGACTACCATGAAGATTACCACTGACCTTGAACGGATGGGGGACCTTGCTGTGAACATTGCTGAACGCGCTCTGGAACTGAACGAAGAACCTCAACTGAAACCGTTTGTACATATCCCCAGGATGGCCGAACTCGCACAGGCAATGGTAAAGGATACTCTTGACGCGTTTGTTGCCGGATGCTCTCGTCTCCCTTATGAAGTCATCAGGAAAGATGACGAGGTTGATGATCTTACTGTAAAGAATTTTGAAGAACTCCTCGACCTTATGTTACAGGACCCCAAAATCATTCCATTAGCCATAAAGAGAACGTATATCGCCAAATACCTCGAACGGATAGCAGACCACGCAACGAACATTGCCGAAATGGTCATCTATATGTGCAAGGGCAAGATGATCAGGCACACCACCATCGAAGAGCCCTAATTAACCGTTACAATCAAATAATCAGAAAATAACTTGACAATACGTTTAATTAGGAGTAATTTAATCCTAATTAAGATTTATTTTAAAGGAGAGGGATATATCATGGATGTCTTAGCGCTGAGCAGACTGCAGTTTGCCGTTACTGCCGCATTCCATTTCATATTTGTTCCCCTTACCCTTGGTCTTTCGATCCTCGTTGCTTATATGGAAACCAAATATGTCAGGACCAGTGATGAGTTGTATCTGAAGATGACGAAGTTCTGGGGGAAACTATTTCTGATCAACTTCGCCCTTGGCGTGGTAACAGGTATTACGATGGAATTTCAGTTCGGCATGAACTGGGCTGAATATTCTAAGTATGTAGGGGATATCTTTGGAGCTCCGCTGGCGATAGAGGCTACAGTTGCATTCTTCCTTGAATCAACGTTCATAGGCTTGTGGATATTCGGGTGGAATAAGGTATCGAAAAAGGTACATGCAATCTCCATCTGGCTGGTTGCGATTGCTACCAATCTCTCAGCCCTCTGGATACTGCTTGCAAATGGGTGGATGCAGAAGCCGGTGGGATATGTTCTGAGAAACGGAAGGGCTGAGATGGTCGATTTCATGGCTATGGTTACAAACCCTTACGGGTGGTTCAAGTTTTTTCATACAGTGCTTTCCGGTTATGTAGTCGCTGCCTATTTTGTCATGGGCATATCCTCTTACCATCTTCTGAAGAAGAAGAATTTGGAATTCTTTAAACATTCCTTTAAAATGGCAACCCTCTTCGGATTCATCAGTTCGCTCCTTGTTTTTGCTACAGGGGATTTCCATGCAATAGAGGTTGCAAGGACACAGCCTACAAAATTCGCTGCAATGGAGTCTCACTGGGAGACACAGCAGGCAGCGCCATATCACCTGCTTGCTTTTCCTGATACTGCCAATGAAAGGAATCTCATTCAGGGTGTCAGTATCCCGAAAGGGCTGAGCATACTTGCATTCCACAACGGGAATACAGAGGTAAAAGGCCTGAAGGATTTCCCGAAAGAGGAGAGACCGCCTGTTCTCCTTACTTTTTTGAGTTTCAGGGGCATGGTTATGCTCGGCATGCTGTTTATGCTACTGCCTTTTATCGGCTGGATTCTATCAAGGAAGGGGAACCTTGAATCACATACCCTGTTCCTGAGAATCATGCTCTATGCCCTACCTCTTCCTTATATAGCAGCACAGATAGGATGGATAGTTGCCGAGGTAGGAAGACAACCATGGATTGTCTATGGCCTGTTGAAAACTTCTGATGCTGTATCAAAATCCATATCTACCGGACAGGTCATGGCATCTCTTCTTGGATTCACTTTGCTTTATGGCTTTCTCGCGATCATTGACATATATCTGCTGACAAAGTATGCGAAGAAGGGGCCTGATGATGACCTTTCCAACATAGTAAGGTCATCAGGGACACAGGAGGAATAACATGGAATTTCAGATTATTTGGTTCATACTCTGGGGAATTCTCTGGGCTGTCTATTTTATGGCCGACGGTTTAGATTTCGGGGTTGGCATCCTGCACAATTTTCTCGGCAGGAATGAAGATGAAAAAGCAGTTATCAGAAGAACAATAGGACCTGTATGGGATGGCAATGAAGTCTGGCTGATCACTGCAGGCGGTGCAACCTTTGCAGCATTTCCAATAACCTATGCGCTGATGTTCAGCTACCTTTATTCAGCATTGTTGATTATTCTTTTTGCCTTGATCATTCGGGGAGTTGCAATTGAATTCCGTGCAAAGGGAACGGGCACTGTCTGGCAAATGGGTTGGGATCTGGGGATATTCATTGGCAGCCTCATACCGGCCTTATTATTCGGGGTCGCATTCGGAAATATTTTCCAGGGGTTACCCATGGATGCCCAGGGATATCATGGAACACTCTTTTCGCTCCTCAATCTGTACGGGCTTCTTACCGGCGTTCTGTTTGTCCTGCTCTTTCTCGTGCATGGGAGCCTGTGGATTGCGATAAAGACAGAAGGTTCTCTCTGCGACAGGGCAGCAAAGCTTGCCAATACCACCTGGTTTCTCCTCCTGATAACAGCAGTAACCTTTCTGGTTTACACAAGGTTTGCGACGAACCTCTATACCAATTATGTGAGCAACATGATACTGATGATTGTTCCTGTGCTCGCTGTTCTCTCACTTATCGGGATTAAGATTTTTGCCTCAAAGGGAAGCATCTTGAACGCGTTTTTCGCTTCCTGTATAACTGTCGTTATGGTCACCTTTACAGGGATAATTGGTCTGTATCCCAATCTTATCCCTTCAAGTATTGA
>WSSedA1B2DRAFT_1000045_pt1 | contig 20263 bp, 14 predicted proteins | sample WetSurSiteA1Bulk_FD_9465 | JGI IMG/M metagenome (IMG submission 9465) | reverse complement strand
TTTTATTCCCTTATGGCAGGTTATCTGGCGAATCTTGCTTTGCCCAGAATCGGTGAGATAACCCGTTGTGTAGCCCTAGGGAAAAAAGAGAAAATCCCGGTCGATCAGTTAATCGGTACAGTCGTTGTAGAACGTGCAATAGATTTCTTTTCATTGCTTTCAATTATGATTATCCTGATCTTTATCGAAGGAAGTGTGATTACGGGATACTTAAAAGAAAGCATATTTATCCCTCTCCAGCAAAAGGTATTTGCTATTTTCGGTTTTACCTGGATAATATGGGTAATTATCGTTGTAACATTATCACTTGCGGCTTTGCTGCTTATCAGGTACAGGAAGAAACTTCGCAAGGTCAGGCTTTTTGCAAAAATTTTCGATGTGATAAAAGGAGTGATAAACGGCATGAAAACCATTACTTCACTCGAAAGGAAATGGGAGTTCATTTTTCATACGGTATTTATCTGGACAAATTATGCACTTATGACATGGGTAGTGGTCTTCGCTCTTGAATCCACTTCACATATCACTCCGGTAAATGGTATTTTTCTTCTTGTCGTAGGTGGACTGGCAATGTCGGCACCTGTTCAGAGCGGCCTCGGTGCATATCACTACTTTATTTCCCGGGCGATTGCTTTTATTGCAGGAGTTACAATTGAGGATGGACTCATATATGCATTTCTGACTCACGAATCACAAATGATATTCGTGATCATAATTGGTGCTATTTCTTTCTTTATGATTTTCAGGAAAAATCATGAAAAGAAGACATGAGCTCACTCCAAAAATCCTCTTCTTTTCATAGATTTACTCACCCCCATCCTCCTCTCTGCTTACGCAAAGAGGGGGAGTAACGCGCTGTATATCTGCATTTTCACCCTCTTTGCATAAGCAGAGAGGGGGAATAATAAGTGGGTGAGAATATGTATTCTGATTAGAGGAGGTGTGATTTATTCCGGAAATACAGCTAATTTTATATCATGGCAAAAACCAAAACAGTCTTCGTATGTCAGAATTGCGGGGCTGAATCCCCGAAATGGATTGGCAGGTGCCCATCCTGCAAGGAATGGAATACCTACCATGAAGAGATAATCGCCCCATCTGTTTCACATGAGATTTCTTTTTTATCAGACCGCGAAAAGAGAAAGCCTGTACTACTTGATAATGTCAGCTCCGATGAACATAACAGACAAAAAACCGGTATCCCGGAAATTGACAGAATTCTTGGCGGGGGGATGGTCCCCGGTTCCTTAATACTCCTTGGAGGAGAACCGGGAGTAGGAAAATCTACTCTTGCCTTGCAGCTCGCCCTTGCAATGGGTGAAAAGTGCGTTCTTTATGTTTCGGGTGAAGAAAGTGAAGAACAAATAAGCCTGAGAGCAAAAAGACTTAAAAAATCCAATCCATCATGTTATATCTACAGTGAGACTGATCTTGAGAATATTTTTGTACAGGCAGAAAATCTTAAACCTGAATTAATTATAATTGATTCTATTCAGACTATACGTACAGGAATTCTTGAGTCTTCTGCAGGTTCTGTTTCCCAGGTAAGGGAGTGTGCTGCCCAGCTTCTTAAATATTCAAAATTATCAGGGGTGCCTGTTTTCCTGATCGGACATATTACAAAGGATGGCACTTTGGCCGGACCAAAAGTCCTTGAACACATTGTCGACGTTGTCCTCTATTTTGAGGGTGATAATAATTATGTCTATCGTCTGCTCCGTTCTGTAAAAAACAGGTTTGGGTCGACCTCAGAGCTTGCTATTTTCGAAATGATTGAAAGCGGGCTCAGGGAAGTATCGAATCCTTCCGAAATGTTTATCAACCAGCATGATGAGTCTTTGAGTGGAATTTCAATCGCCGCGACGGTCGATGGCCTCAGACCATTTCTCATTGAAACGCAGGCGCTTGTAAGCAGTGCTGTCTACGGTACGCCGCAGCGCAGCTCAACAGGATATGATATCCGGCGACTTAACATGCTGCTGGCTGTTCTTGAAAAACGGGCGGGGTTCAGGCTTGGAGTAAAAGATGTATTTCTGAATATAGCTGGCGGAATAAAGGTCGAAGATCCTGCAATCGACCTTTCCATAATAACATCAGTGTTATCTTCAAATCTTGACATACCTGTCGGAAGGGATGTCTGTTGCTCAGGGGAAGTAGGCCTGTCGGGCGAGATAAGACCTGTATCGCGGATAGAGCAGCGAATTAAAGAAGCTTCAAAAATGGGTTTCAGAAAGATATATGTGTCTAAATTTCACAGGAATATTTCGCAAAAAGGAACCGACATTGAAATTATTTCTGTTGGTAAGGTGGAAGCATTAGTTCGTTCTCTGTTCAGCTGAGGAAACGCTACACGACACAAGGCTAAAGACTCACGGAAGAATAATCCGGAAAGTCCGTTTGCCGAGCGTCGTGAGCCGTGTGTCTTATCAATATTTCTCCCTAATATAATTCCCCCTTCTGGAGCTTTCCCTTTTTACTTTATCACAATCCATTTCAATATTGAAATTTGGGGGTACTTCAAATTCATCTGCTTCCATTATTCCAAACTGGGGGTCGTTGTAAACCTTTCGGAGAAAGAGACCTAATATAGGAAGTGCCATCTGGGCTCCCTGTCCTTCGGAAAGGGTTTCAAAATGGATAGCCTGATCCTCCCATCCGCTCCAGACACCTCCAATCAGGTTAGGTGTGACTCCCATAAACCATCCGTTTGCATGGTTTTGTGTAGTCCCTGTTTTACCTCCTATCTGGTTCAGTAGCAAGTAGGGCTCTCTTCTCAGCCTGTTTCCTGATCCGGTAAGCACTACTCCCTGCAAGAGGTTAAGCATCAGGTATGCCTGCTCGTCACTGAGCACCTCCTCAATCTGGGGGGTGAATTTTGAGATTACATTGCTATTTTTATCCTCAATCCGTGTAACATACATCGGCCGGGTATAAACTCCTTTATTGGCATAGGTTCCATACGCCCCGACCATCTCTTCAAGTTTAATATCCGAGGTTCCCAAGAATATTGACGGAACCGGATCAATAAAGCTTCGCACTCCCATTTTTTTCATCAGGTCGGTTACTGCCGAAGGCCTGAATTGCTGCATCAGCCATGCTGAAATATAGTTTTCAGACTGCGCAAGCCCCCATTTCAGTGTAACCATCTTTCCATGATATTCCTTCGGTCCGGAACTTCTTGGAATCCATGGGACAGAGTCACCAGGCAAATCAAAAGACCTGGGAATATTTTCGACCTCATCACAGGGAGTATAACCGTTCTGCATTGCAATGGTATAAAGGAAGGGTTTGATGGTGCTTCCCACCTGCTTTCTCTGCTGGGTTACCGCATCCCATTTGAAATACCGGAAATCGGGACCTCCCACATATGCTTTTACATACCCGTTATGCGGATCTTCAACAAGAAATGAAGAACGGACAAAATATTTGTAATACCTTACAGAATCATAAGGTGTCATTATTGTATCTTTCTCTCCTTTCCAGGAAAATACTTTCATTTGTACTTTAGTATTAAATGCAAGCATTATTGAATCTTCCGGAACCCCGCGTGCACGCATTGTATAATATCTGTCACTTTCCTTTACTGACCTCATAATCAGCTCTTCGACTTCCTGTTTTGAAAGGTCATTTGAATATGGCGGATTTCTGAAACCTTTTGCACGTTTGTAAAAATCCGGCTGAACTTCCTTCGAAAGATGTTCTGTAACAGCCTCCTCAGCAAATTGCTGCATTTTCGAATTAATTGTCGTATAAATCTTCAGGCCATCACTGTAAACATCATAATAGGTCCCGTCAGGTTTTTTGTTTTTGTTGCACCAGCCATATAAAGGATTATTCTCCCATTCCCATAATGCATCCTCATACGATGATTGCCTTTCATACCTGTTCCGGTCAGGTTCAGGTTTTCTCATAGTATTTCTAAGATATTCCCTCAGATATGTGGCCCGCCCTGTGTTATGATCTTCAAGTCTGAAATCAAGTATAATCGGTAATTGTTTTACCGAATCTGCCACTTCCGGGTGGATATACCCGTATTTGGCCATCTGGGAAAGGACAATATTCCTTCGCTGAAGCATGCGATCGGGATATTTTTTGGGATTATAGGCACTTGAATTCTTGAGCATCCCAACCAGCACTGCAGCCTCCTCCAGTTTAAGAGAATCAGGAGTTGTATTGAAATAGACCCTTGCGGCAGATCTTATACCGATTGCCTGGTAGAGGAAATCATATTTATTAAAATACATCGCAATTATCTCTTCCTTGGTATAGCTTTTCTCCAGTTTTATTGCCGTTTGCCACTCTTTGAACTTTGAAACACCCAGCCGGAATTTTCTTGTAATTGCAGAAACACGAGCAGTATCCCTTGGATATAATTGTTTTGCAAGCTGCTGAGTTATTGTGCTTCCGCCCCCTGTTTTCTGCCCAAGAACAATTGTACGGACAATTGCCCTGCCTAGACTCCTGATATCAATTCCTGAATGTCTGTAATATCTGATGTCTTCTGTAGCTATCAGGGCATCGATCAGATATGGAGACAGGTCCCTGTAATCAGTCCATGTGCGGTTTTCGATACTTATCTTCCCCAGAAGCACTCCGTCTTCAGAATAGACCTCAGCAGCCAGACTGTATTGAGGGTTCTCAAGTTCCCTGAACGATGGCATCGGGCCAAGCTTACCGTTTGAGATCAGAATGAATAAAATAATAACCGTTAAAAAGGGCAGCATGAACAATGTCCAGAACCAGATAAGGTATTTCTTGTTTGATGAATCGCCTTTCATTTGCCTCGGGAATTTGGCCCAAAAATAGTAATTAATAAAGAATCTTAACTGTTTATTTTGAAGTTTGGAACCTAAATGATTTACTTTGTCGTGTTTTTAAAAAGAGTAAAATCCTTCTGATATGATCGAAAATCTTGTAATTGTTGAGTCGCCTGCTAAAGCAAAAACCATTGAAAAGTTCCTTGGAAAAGATTTCCGTGTTATATCAAGTTTCGGGCATATCCGTGATTTAGCAAAGAAGAATCTCGGGATTGATATAAAGAATGATTTTACCCCTGAATATGAAATTCCTAAAGAAAAAGCAAAAGTTGTAGGAGAACTAAAGAAAGCTGCTGCTGAATCTAAAAATATTTGGATTGCCTCTGATGAAGACCGGGAAGGTGAAGCTATAGCGTGGCACCTTGCGAGTGTGCTGAAGCTCGATTTAAGCGCCACAAAAAGGATAGTTTTTCACGAGATCACCAAGGATGCCATCTCAAATGCAATAATGAATCCCAGGCAGATCGATATGAATCTTGTTAACTCACAGCAGGCCCGTCGTATCCTTGACCGGNTAGTTGGTTTTGAAATATCACCTGTTTTATGGAAAAAGGTCCAGCCCGCCCTGTCGGCCGGACGGGTTCAGTCGGTTGCAGTCCGTCTGATAGTTGAAAGGGAAAGGGAAATCATTGCGTTTAAGTCTGAATCATCATTCCGGATAAACGGGATATTCAAAACCGATTTGTCTGTATCTGATAACAACACTATAAGAGCAGAAGCTGCGAAGAGGTTTCCTGATGAAAAAGGGGCTCTGAAGTTCCTCGAAATTTGTAACGCAGCGGAATTCCATGTAAACAATATTACGGTTAAACCGGGAACAAGGTCTCCTGCTCCTCCTTTTACAACCTCAACACTTCAGCAGGAGGCATACAGAAAGCTTGGATTCTCAGTCTCCCAGACAATGGCGGTTGCTCAAAAGCTATATGAAGCAGGTAAAATAACATACATGAGGACCGATTCTACAAATCTTTCGAAGCTTGCCCTTGTAAAATCGAGAGAACTCATAATCTCTGAGTACGGCGAAAAATATTCAAAGACCCGCCAGTTTAAAACCAGATCAAAAGGAGCCCAGGAGGCTCATGAAGCAATCAGGCCTGCTTATCCCGATACTGCCACGATAACCGGAAGTCAGAATGAGAAAAAGCTTTATGAGCTGATCTGGAAAAGGACCATAGCCTCGCAAATGGCTGATGCCGAAGTGGAAAGAACAACTATCTCAATCGAAATGAATAATTCTCCGGTCATGTTTTCGGCAACCGGGGAAGTACTGAAATTTGATGGATTCCTGAAAGTTTACGCTGAATCGACTGACATTGAAAATGGCGATGATGAAAAGAGTATTATTCCACCAGTAAAAAAAGGTATGGCACTTTATTATGATACCATATCCGCATCACAGAAATACACATCACCACCTCCGCGCTATACCGAAGCAAGCCTTGTGAAGAAGCTGGAAGAGCTTGGCATCGGCAGGCCTTCAACATATGCTCCGACAATATCTACTATCCAGAACAGAGGCTACGTCCTCAGGGAGGATCGTCCGGGAGAAAAACGTCAGTTAAAAATTATCACCCTTTCCGGGGGAAAGGTCTCGACATCTTCAAAAACTGAAGCAGCAGGTAAAGAAAAATCGAAGTTGTTTCCACAGGATATAGGAATGATTGTAAATGATTTTCTGATGGAGAATTTTTCGGTAATTGTCGATTATAATTTTACTGCTGACGTTGAAGAACAGTTTGATAAGATTGCTGATGGGAAATTAAAATGGACAGGAATGCTGGAAAAGTTCTATTCTCCCTTCCATAAGACTATCGAAGCGACACTTGAGAAAAAGAACAGGAAAACAGGTGTCAGGGTTCTTGGAACACATCCTGAAACCGGAGATCAGGTTTCTGTCAGGATGGGAAGATTTGGTCCTGTCGCACAGATCGGCGAACCGGACAACGGCAATAAACCTCGATTTGCAAGTCTTTCTAAAAATCAGCTTCTGGAAACAATAACACTTGAAGAAGCGCTTAATCTGTTTCGTCTTCCAAGATCACTCGGCCAGTACCAGGGGGATGAAATGGTTGTCGGTATAGGTAAGTTCGGCCCATACGTCAGGTACAGGAGCAAGTTCTATTCCCTGAAAAAAGGAGTGGATGATCCATATTCGATAACAGTTGAAAGAGCTGCAGAATTAATTGCAGAAAAGAATGAAAATGACAAAAAGAAGGTCCTGAAGGATTTTGACGATATAAAACTTCTGAATGGCAGATTCGGGCCATATCTTGCACGGGATAAGAAAAACTACCGGCTCCCGAAGGGTACTGATGCGGAAAAACTGACCCGGGAAGATTGTATCAGTATCATTGAAAAAAGTGACAAAACAAAAAAAAGTTCTGAATAAAACATGTTGGATCTGAATGATTATTTCAACCCTGTAAGTATCGAAGAACCCGGTTTTGATAACCTGACTGGAAATGCGGGATTTCCACATAATATCAGCATTCATACCGAAAACAATCCACTCAGGGACATCAGTGGATTTAAGGTCGCTCTTATCGGGGTGCCCGACGGAAGGAACTCTCCGAATCAAGGATCGATAAAAGCTCCTGATACTATCAGGCAGCAGCTTTACGGCCTGGCTAAAGTTCCCGGAAAAACAAAGATTCTCGATCTCGGGAATATGAAACCTGGCGTATCATTCAATGATACCCTGGCAGGACTGACGGATGTACTCATTTCACTTCTGAAAGAAAATATATTCCCGTTAATTATTGGTGGAAGTAGTGCCCTTGTAACAGCAATTGATAAATCATTTACTTTTTTAAAAACCAGATATACCCTGGTCGCAGTCGATCCAAGAATAGACTTTGGAAACAATCCTGATACCCCTGATTCATTTAGTTATCTCAATAAAATAATCGCTAATCATAAAAGCACTTTCACCCAGTATATTAATATAGGGTATCAGACCTATCTGAATGATCAGCAGGTGTTGAACCGGTTTTTCAGGCGTCATTCAGAGCTTATAAGGATAGGAGATGTCCGGCAGGCAATATATCTGACGGAACCTCTTTTCAGGGATTCTGATGCAGCCATTTTTGATATATCTGCAGTCCGGCAATCGGATGCCCCTGGAACCTCAATTCCCTCACCGAATGGCTTTTATGGAGAAGAGATATGTCTGCTTTCAAGATACGCAGGTATATCCGATAACCTGAAAATCTTCGGGCTTTTTGATGTAAATCCGGAAACGGATTCCCGGAACCAGACAACAGGTCTGGCCGCCCAGATAATCTGGTTTTTCCTTGAAGGCTTCTCCCAGAAGCAGTACGAAACCCCTGTATTGAGCAACAGCAATACAGGACGATTTATAAAATACCATGTCAGAGTTACCGATCTGGAGGATGATCTGATCTTTGTAAAAAGCAATCTGACTGAAAGATGGTGGATCGAACTGAATGATGAAAATAATGCAAATATATACGTTGCCTGTTCACATGATGATTACCTTAAGGCAAACAGGAACGAAGTTCCCGACAGATGGGTTAAAGCTGCAAACAGATTAAAGGCCTGATTCTGCAAATATTTTCAATTATTTTACGTTTATTACATTGTTTGGAATATTCTTTGTGGATATTTGAACAGGATTGTTTAAAAAGTGTTGATTATAAGATAACCAGTTTACATACTTTTAAGTTTTTTGTATATTTTAGGAGTTCAATAAATGAGCTTACCCCTCTATATAAAAGAAGTGAAAAAACTTTATACCGTTTTTCTCCTTGTTGTATTGTCTATTTACACATGTTTCTCGCAGCAGGATCCTATTACGAGTAATTACATGTATAATACCCTTACTTACAACCCGGGGTATGCTGGTACATCAGGGATGATATGTGCAACTGCACTTAACCGTCAGCAATGGGTTGGCTTCAAGGGATCTCCCTCCACAACAATCTTCAATATCAGCGCTCCTGTTTCACCTTTTAAAATAAACAGCGGAGTAGGATTGATGGTTGAAAGTGACAATATCGGTTTCAATAAAGACATAATGCTTGAACTTATATATTCATACATAGCCGAAATAGGACAGGGAAAACTTGGAATCGGAATAAACGCGGGAATGTATAATATGACTATCGATCCGGAATGGGTTATACCGGCAGGAGATGCTTTCACACCCCCTTCAGGAGATCCTCTGATTCCGGAAGGAAAAGAAAGCGCAGTCACTTTTGATGGCGGCCTTGGTGTCTATTACCGTACTGATAAATACTATGCAGGCCTGTCGGTTGCACATATCGGTCAGTCTGATATCAAATTCACAAAAGGAATAACATATCTGAGCAGACACTATTATCTTACTGCTGGGTATATACTTCAGTTGTCAAATCCTTCCTTTGAATTGCTTCCTTCTCTTTATGCTATGAGCGATGGTAAAGTGATACAATTTTCTGCAACTTCATTAATCAGATACAATAAAAAGGCATGGGGGGGCGTTTCTTACAGACCCGGTGATGCACTGGTCGGAATTGTTGGGATTGAATTGTTTAATGGTATCAGAGTCGGATACGCTTACGATTTCCCGATTTCAGATATCAGAAAAAGCACAAGCGGGTCACACGAATTTTTGGTAAATTATTGTTTCAACCTCAGTATGGGCAAAAGTCCGATGAGATACAAAAGCATAAGGTTCTTGTAAAATTTAAAATTTTTATTGGCAATACAAAACTCTAGATAACTATGAAAAAGGTAATCCTTTCAGCTCTGGTAGTAATAATTTTGTTGGGCGGTTGCAAGTCTTCCGATAATGGAGAACTGACCGGTGTACCAGGGAGAAGAAACTTCTTCGAACCTGAACCATTTGAAATGGCTTTCATTCCAGCCGGTAGTTTCACTATGGGACCAAGCGATCAGGATGCTGTCTTTGCTCAGAACAGTCTTTCAAAAGTGGTTACAGTTGAAGCATTCTGGATGGATCAGACAGAAATCACAAATAACAAGTATCGTCAGTTTGTATATTATGTACGCGATTCCATTCTGAGGACAAAGCTTGGTGAAGCACAGGTTCCTGACCGTGATTATTTTGTTGTCGACAAAGAAGGTAATCCTGTCGATCCTCCTGTGATTAACTGGGGAGAAAAAATTGATCCCGAAGAGGAAACAACAGCTGCTATCCTTGAAGAAATGTACTATCCTCCTGAGGAAAGATTCAATGGCAAAAAGCAAATCGATGTCAGGAAGCTTAATTATACCTATTTCTGGGTTGATTATCAGCAGGCAGCTAAAGCTAAATATGTTAATGATTATGCCAACAATACATGGAAATATGTAGGTCAGGTAATTGACCGCAATGGTAACAGCACCCCTGTAAAAGACCGTTCTTCTTTCATAAGACATGATACAATTAATATATATCCTGATACTTTGTGCTGGATACGGGATTTTACCTATTCATTTAATGATCCCCAGGCTGACCTCTATTTCTGGCACCCATCCTTCGACGACTACCCGGTTGTAGGTATTACATGGCCACAGGCAAATGCTTTCAGCAGATGGAGAACTGATTATATGAATACAGCTCTTCGTAAAAACGGCGTTGCCGACGTACAGGCTTACAGGCTACCGCTTGAGACTGAATGGGAATATGCTTCACGCGGAGGTCTTGACCTTTCAATGTACCCGTGGGGTGGCCCTTATACCAGGAACTACCAGGGATGTTTTCTTGCCAATTTCAAACCGTTACGCGGAAACTATATTGATGATGGTACAGTTTATACAGCAAAAGTTGGTTCATACGAACCAAACGAATTCGGATTGTTTGACATGTCCGGGAACGTTGCAGAGTGGACACTTTGTGCCTATCACCCATCAGCTTACATCTTTCAGCACGATCTGAATCCTAATTATGAGTATAATGCCCGTCCACAGGATCCTCCTGTATTGAAACGCAAAGTTATCAGAGGAGGCTCATGGAAAGATATTGCTTACTTTCTCCAGACAAGTGCCAGAGATTATGAATACCAGGATTCAACAAAATCTTACATCGGTTTTCGGAATGTAAGATCATATATAGGAGTAAATCAATAAAATATCAATAACCTTAAAAAAACCAGGTATATGAGCCTAGCAGAAATAACACAAAGCAGCGGATGGAAGAGTTTCATGGCCAAGCTTTATGGCATTGGCGCTTCTGTTGTAATCATTGGTGCATTATTTAAAATACAGCACTGGTCAGGTGCAGGATTGATGCTTGCCATAGGTCTTTGCACGGAATCAATAATATTCTTTTTCTCTGCATTTGAACCTCTTCACGAAGAGGTGGATTGGACATTGGTCTATCCTGAGCTTGCCGGTATAGAGGAAGAAGAACCGGGTGCCGCACGTGGTGTCGGCGGCGGTAAATATTCTGCAGGCATAGGTGGTGGCGGTGGCGGTGGTTCTCTCGCTCTTTCAAAATTCGATGAAATGCTTGAAAGAGCCGAAATTACTCCTGACCTCTTCCAGAAGCTTGGAGTCGGCATGAAAAAACTGAGCGAAACGACATCCAACATTAACGTTATGGGTGATGTTTCAGCTGCCTCAGCAAAATACATGAATACAATCCATGCTGCAAATGATGCTCTCGGAAGATTGTCTGATACATACCAGTCAACAGCTAAAATAATAAACGACACAAATTCGAATTACGGAAGAATGGCTGAATCATTTTCAGTAATTGAATCAGGCGGTAAATCATACCAGCAGCAGCTTGAATCGCTAAATAAAAACCTCTCAGCACTTAATGCTGTTTATGAACTTCAGCGAAAAGGCGTTGATGAACATATCAAGGATTCAGAATCACTGCAAAAAGGAATTCAGTCTTTAATAAAAGATCTTTCTGAATCGGCAGGTGATACCAAGAAATATCGTGAACATATCAGCAAGCTTAATGATAACCTTTCTGCATTGAATAATGTGTACGGAAATATGCTTGCAGCAATGAATGTTAAATAACGTGACATTTTAATAAAAAACTAAACTATCTGAGAAATGGCTCACGAGAGGCTATCACCACGGCAAAAGATGATCGGTATGATGTACCTGATACTTACCGCCATGCTTGCACTTAACGTGTCAAAGGAAGCCGTTGAAGCTTTTAAGAAAGTTGACAAGAGTCTCACAACCACCCTGGCAAATTATGTTGTTAAAAATAACGCCATTTATGCTGAATTTGACAGGGCTGCTGCAGAAAATCCGACAAAAGCCGGGAAATACAAAGAAACTGCTATGGAAGTCAAAAGTCGTTCTGATGAAATTTTTAATTTTATTCAGGATCTTAAGATTGAAATAATAACCACTGCCGAAGGAAAAGATTCTAAAGCTATTCAGGGCAATAAGATTCTTATTGATGAATTAAAGAGATTGGATGATCCCAATGTTCCTTCCCAGATCCTTATAGGTTCCAATGAAAAAGGCAAGGCAAATACGCTTAAAGCCCTGGTTAATGACTACCGGGAATTCCTTATTTCAACGCTCGATGGGAAAAATCCGGACGCTGAAGAAGCGCTTCGCCAAAGCCTTAATACTGATGACGGTCATGATCCGGATGGTCAGCCTTCCTCGTGGGAAAATCTGACTTTCCAGACTATGCCACTGATTGCAGTCGAAACAATATTATCAAAAATGCAGGTTGATGTCAGAAATGGTGAGACAGAAGTACTGAATTACCTTTATTCGCAGATTGATGCCGCATCATTCAAGGTTAACAGGCTCAGACCGGTTGTCATTCCAAATTCAAATTATGTTACACTTGGAAGTGATTACGAGGCAGCTGTCTTCATTTCTGCAGCAGATACCACACAATTACCGGAAGTTATAGTAAATGGCACCGTTCTCCCAAATGATGAAGCAGGGAGGGGAATATACAAGGTGCGCGCTTCCTCAGTAGGACCTAAAAAATGGGGTGGAGTAATATCACTTAAAGCTCCTGACGGTTCAACAAAAACTTACGATTTTTCAGCTTCTTATAATGTCGATGTACCAAATGTTGTTGTATCACCAACAGCTGTGAATATAATGTACAAAGGTATTCTGAACCCTATCGATGTCTCAGTGCCGGGCGTTGATCCAAGCAAGATAAAGCTTAGGGTTGTTAACGGAACTCTGACAACCGAGAAGGTCAAGAATTCGAAAGGTGTAACATTCAAAGGAAACTGGTCGGTAAATCCAACCGCTGTCGGACAGAATGTACAGGTAATTGTATCAACAACTGATGCATCAGGAAAGGCTACTTCATACCCGCCGGTTGAATTCAGGGTTAAAGCAGTTCCTCCACCAATTGCAACATTTGGAGGCAAAAATACCGGGACTATAGCTAAAAATACTGCCGCAGCCCAGACAGGTGTTTATGCATCCCTTCCTGATTTTGAATTTGACCTGCTCTACAAGATAACAAGCTTTACCGTACTCTATACAGATAGCCGGGGAGATTTTGAGAAAGTAAGCAATTCGAATGCTTTGACAACAGACCAGAAGGATCTCGTTAACAGGCTTCAGAGAGGTAAGAANCTTTTCATAAAAGATATTAAGTGTCTGGCTCCCGATGGAAGAACACTGGATCTGAGCCCTATAATATTAAAAATAGATTAGATAAATAAATCGTAATAAAATGAATAAGAAACTCTTTTTTGGAATTATCGTCCTTGCTATTGGAAGCATGGCAAATGCTCAGTCGTTTGGCGATATTTACCAGAAATCAATCACGGATAACAAGAAGATTAATTATCCTTATCTCAGGGAAGCTGATGTTATATGGTCGAAGAAATTATGGCGCCTTATTGACCTGAGAGAGAAGATCAACCAGCCGCTGTATTACCCTATTGCAACTACGCAGGATGGCAGGAAAAGTCTTATAACAATACTCCTGGAGGAAATCAGGGCCGGACGCCTGGAAGCTTTCTCAGCGTTGGACTCCAATCTGCCCACAACCTATGGTGATATCGAAACTAATATGGGAGCCACCACGAAGACTCAGTCAATTCAGATAAATGCTGAGGGTGCAACCAAAGATACCGTAATCACCGAAGCGGCTAAACCTGAAGAAGTAAAACAGCTTCTTGTTTACGAGGAATGGTACTTCGATAAAAAGCTGTCGAAGCTTGATGTAAGGATAATTGGCATAATGCCCTACTGGATGGGATTTGACCAGGAAGCTGGAAGAGCGCTCAGGAAACCATTATTCTGGATCAAGTATGATGACGTCAGGGATGCCCTGGCCAAACAGGAAGCCTTTCTGGCCAACAACGATGCTCAGAGGATTTCCTTTGATGACCTGTTTATGCAGAGGAGATTCGGAAGCGTTGTCTATGGAGAATCCAATGTTTTCGACGACAGGAAGATCAATGAGTACACAGTTGGAAAATACACTCTATTTGAAGCTGAACGGATCAAAAATGAGCTTTTCAACTTTGAACATGATCTCTGGGAATACTAACAGATATTTCATATAAACAAAAGAGGCTGCCGCGGCAGCCTCTTCTGTTATTGGTATTTTTCCCCCGTTGCGTTTTTTACATCCTCCAGATAATTCTTTATATTCTGCTCTTCATCCTTTTTCACTATTAAAAGGACATCCTCTGAATCAACAACGATAAAATCCTTTAATCCCTGAACAACAGCAATTTTCCCCGGAGACACATTGAAAATGTTTCCCCTGCTGTCGTATGAAAATATCTCGCCACTGACCATCGAATTGCCTTTTTTATCAACTACAGAATGCTCGTGAAGGGAACTCCANGTCCCAAGATCTGACCANCCTATGTCGGTACACATTACGTACACATTTTCTGCCTTTTCCATGATACCGTAGTCGATTGAAATGCTCCGGCACTCTGCATATGTTTTCCCGATGAATTTCGATTCCTGCTTTGTTCCGTAAACTTCCCTGCCCTCTTCAAATGCTGAATACATTTCAGGAAGATGTTTTTCAAAAGCACTCAGTATAGCCTTTATATTCCAGATAAAAATACCTGAGTTCCAGTAAAAATCCCCGCTCTCAAGAAATACTTTTGCCAGTTCGACATCAGGCTTTTCAGTGAATGTCTTTACCTTCATAAGGTTACTGAAGCCGCTGATAGTTTTCTTCCGATTAGCCTGAATATATCCATACCCTGTTTCAGGTCGGTCTGGTTTTATCCCGAGAGTCAACAGGACATTATTCTTTTCGGTAAATTCAAAACTGTTTTTTATTACCTCAACAAATTTATCTTCTTTGATGATAAGATGATCGGCAGGAGTGACTGCAATCACTGCCTCAGGATTTTCCCTGAGAATGCGAAAAGTCCCGTAAGCAAGACATGGAGCAGTATTACGTCTGAAAGGCTCGGCAAGGATATTAGTCACGTCGATATCCAGCTGTTTTGCAACAACCTCCTTATGTTCGGCGCTTGTTACAATATAAATATTCTTTTTGTCACATATCGATTTGAATCTCCTGTATGTCTGTTGCAACAGAGTTTCACCTTTCCCCAGGATATCAAGGAACTGCTTAGGTTTTTCACGACGGCTCAGCGGCCAGAAACGACTCCCCACTCCACCAGCCATGATTATTACATACCTGTTGTCCATGAGCAATATATTTTTACCGATTAATTATATGCAAATATATAATTATTTTGACCAATCCCGATTTAAAACCATTGTGCAGTAATTCACATAAAAATTAGTATTTTTAGCGACTGTTAAAATAATAACATGTTCAGATTTTTAGCACAATTAGGTCAATACTTCTTACTCCTGAAAAAGGTCTTTTCCAAACCTGAAAAACCAGTTATATACTATAAACAGACAATGCATGAACTGGTATATCTGGGTCTTAATTCGGTCGGAATAATTACAATAATTTCTTTCTTCATGGGTGCTGTAATTACACTTCAGACTGCATATAATACAGAAAATCCAATTTATCCTACTTACCTGATAGGACTTGGCTGCCGTGATTCAATTTTGCTCGAATTCTCATCTACAATAACTGCACTTATCCTGGCAGGAAAAGTCGGGTCAAATATTGCATCAGAGATTGGAACTATGAGAGTGACCGAACAGATTGACGCACTCGAAATAATGGGCGTTAACTCAGCCTCTTACCTTATTCTTCCCAAAATTATTGCAACACTTCTATTTAATCCTTTCCTTACCCTTATAAGCATTTCCGTAGGGATATTCGGAGGATGGATAGCCGGAACTTCCGCCGGAGTTATTTCATCCGAAGATTATGTTTATGGCATTCAGTATGCATTTATACCTTATTATGTCACTTATGCCATTATCAAAACACTTTTTTTTGCATTTATCATAACCAGCGTTTCTGCTTTTCAGGGTTATTTCGTCGAAGGTGGATCGCTTGAAGTAGGCCGGGCCAGTACAAAAGCAGTTGTCTATAGCAGTATTTTAGTCCTGCTTTTCAATGTCATCCTAACCCAACTCCTGTTGTCATGATAAGCATAAAAAACCTGAACAAATCGTTTAATGGCAACCAGGTCTTAAGCAACATTTCAGTTGACTTTGAACCGGGGAAAACCAATCTGATAATAGGCAGGAGCGGATCAGGAAAAACTGTACTGCTTAAATCAATTATAGGGCTTCATGATATTGACAGCGGTGAGATATGGTACGATGAAATACTTTTCAATAAGCTCGATTTCAATGAAATGAAAGAAATAAGAAAAGAGATAGGCATGCTCTTCCAGGGAAGCGCTCTCTTTGATTCTCTTTCAGTTGAACAGAACGTAAAGTTCCCCCTTGATATGTTTACCGGCAAAAGTGAAGAAGAAAAACTTGATCGTGTTAACTTTTGCCTGAACAGGGTAAATATTATTAATGCAAATAAATTATTCCCCTCAGAATTATCAGGCGGGATGAAAAAGAGAGTTGCAATCGCAAGGGCAATTTCACTTAATCCAAAATACCTTTTTTGTGATGAACCCAACTCAGGGCTCGATCCCCTTACGGCAATCCTGATTGATGAGCTGATTAAAGAGCTTACTGAAGAGTATTCGATGACAACAATCGTAAATACTCATGATATGAATTCCGTAATGGAAATCGGGGAGAAAATTGTCTTTATCAGCGAAGGAAAGAAATGCTGGGAAGGAAGCAAGCACGAAATACTTGATTCTGATTGCACTATTCTGAATGATTTTGTGTTTGCCAATGCTCTTGCAAAGCAGCTGAAATCCTCCTCAAAATAAGGCATTTCATTTTCTAATCAACTTCTTCATAATCTATATATTCTCCAATTTCTTTCGAAACTCCTTTCTTTTTTGTCTCCTTATTATGATAATTATCGTTATCCCGGATTGAGGAATCCTGTTCCTCAAAATATCTGGCAAATGATCTTATTAACAGATAAATAATAATACTTACCAATATAAACCGAATAAGTAAAATCATATTTTATTTTTGAGATATTCCAAATTTATAATTGTACAGGAACCTGTCAGTTCCACCTACTATGAGGTTCCAGTCGTCGCCCGACGAGAGTTTGCCGATCGAAAACATTGATGCTCCTCTAAGCGGAAAACCATCCATAACTTCTCCCTTGCTGTTGATAAGGTATATAAGGTTCTTGCTGATATCAAAAACTCCGATTCTTTTAACCTTTGATGAAAATGTAAAATTAATAGGTCCACCCAGCCTGGATGAATCAAAGTCTTTTCTAAAAACCTCTTTCAGGTTGCGATCATAAAGATAGACGAATCCACTGTCAATAAAGACATATTCCCCGAATCCATCGCCATCAGCATCGAAAAAATCGAAAGAGTGATCGGGAGAGAATTTCTTTAAGCTGTATTTCTTTACAACTCCAAGAAAAGAAATATTCTGAACGATTCCTTCCGGGGAGGTACATATAAGAGAAGGTTCTGATCCTGGAGTAAGCCTGAGTTCCGATCCTTTTGCTTTTGTCACAGCATCATTCAGCTTCAGCCTTATTTTCCCTGAACGATCCAGAAAATAAATTGATGATTCATCAGACACGACAATATAATCTTTACCCGATACTTTGTAAAAGCTGGCTTCTGCAGTTACCAAACCAGCAGTTTTGAAAGGCTCCCAGCCCTTCACAACACTTCCTGACTTGTCGTAACAATATATAAGTTTATCTTCCCCGGCTATGACAAGCCTGTAAGTGCTGTTATTATCATAATCAAAAAGAGCAAGGGAATTTGTTGCAGGAGACCTTAATCTTACAGGATATCTATCAACATAGTTACCATTCCTGTCAAGAAGATGAAGATTGTTCTTTCCCGAAAACAATAACTGATACTTGCCGTTCCTGTAATAGTCGATCATGTACACCGTGCCGGTGATTTTCTCTTTCAGTGGAACTTTCCACAAAACCCGGCCTGCAGCATTAATCAGATAGGCATTGTTTCTTGCATCCTGTATAAATATCTCCTTTGCCCCTGTATTATGATTGGTAAAAAAGAAAGGTTTGATACCTGCAGTTGTATCGAGAAGAGTTTCCCATTCGGTTTTTGATTCTTCCCTTATCACATCCTTATAACTGACCGACAAGCTGTTATAAATCATTCCGTTAATTGAAGCAAACTGAAATCCCACAGATTGAATCTTGTCGAGTGAGCTTTTGGCAGATTTCAGGGCTGTCGCTATTTCCTGATTGAAATACTGAGAAAAAAAGTTGATGCTGTTCGATGGAACACAATAGAATAGATATCCTGCCCTGCTGGGAATCAATTTTTCAAAATCACGATAAAGCATATCATTTGCCAGCGTATTGTTCAGCATATTGTCATACAGCAGACGGGAAACAGTGGTATATGAGTTCCCTGTGATCATATAATTGTCATAAAAGGCGTACCATGAATCTGTGAATCCGGGAGCAAAATCAGGCATCATGACTGACAGTAGTCCGGTTTGATCTGTCTGGTAAACAGGCATCCTGGTTTGTTCATCAGGCCTGAAATAAGTTATTTTGGCTTTTTCTCCAAGGAATTCAAGAAAGATATTTTCACATTGAACACGGTTTTTTAATTCATAAATAACAAGTGAGTTCTGGCTGACAGGATTGTTTTTAAAATTTATATAAGCTTTTGTTATTTCATTACCCAGAAACGGGATAAGCTGTTCGGCCATTTGAATCACAGGTTTCGGTTCGGTTGCAGTAATTCTTTTCCCCTGTTCCTGAGGTGCATAAACAATTGACTCAAAAAAAGATGTTGCAGAAGGAAGAATGTTGTAGGTCCTTAATTCAACCGGTTGAACTGATTTGTAACGGTATAGTATTTCTGAAGGATCGTTGCTATCACTGTAACCACTTATTACAACTCCATCCTCCTTGATAAGCAAATCACCTCCGGCGCTTCCGCCAAGTTTTATGATATTGTCAGCGAGAAAAGATTTATCCGGTGCCAGTATTCTATTGATACTTTTTCTAAGATTGCTGAATACTATGAATATTTTATCTTCATTTTCGCCTGCCGAGAGCAGTATCCTTGAAAATCCAGGCATATTCCTGATATCTTTACCCTCATAATTCTGAAATACGGCTTTTTTGATCAGTTCTTGCGAGGTGCTGCAGATTACCAGCCCTGAACTGAGAGTCACAAATACAGTATCCTTCCTGTCATTTAAGCTATACGGGAGTCCGATCAGTTTTTTGCCGGCAATCTTCTTTTCAAAAATTCCCTTTATCCCTGATTCCAGCAATGCGTCTCTGAGCTGCCTGAAACTTGTCTCTGCAGGAACTGTTTTTGAGAGAAAAGGAACAAGCGCTCCATTTTCGTCAGCATGAAAAGAGATAATAGCATTTCCTTCCTGAAGGATCTTCTTATATCCCGGTTTATTTATCTGATCTGCTAAATAATTCAGCTTTATTTTAAAATTTCCAAACTCCTTAAGGTTTTCAATCTCAGCAAAAAGTCCTTTTCCTGTTGTAACTGAGTTAATGAGATTCCTCAGATCAATTGTCTCTATTACAATACAGGCATCAGAACCAATCACTTTGTAAGGATCAGTAAAAAGGTCCTTTCTGCCCTGATGAAGAATATATCCAAGTAAAACCACACCAGCTATCAGAACCACAAGGAAGAAGATTGCAATACGCTTGCCCACGTTAAAACAATTGTGAATATCTGTCTGTAAAATTAAGAAAAAAAAGGTGCTGATCTAGTTTTGGCACGCCTTTTGCACCTTATATATTACACAGGCAATCTCAAATATATACTTGATCCTTCAAGTTCAGCCAGGTCAAAAGCCTGGCTTTCATTATTTTATCAAAATGACCTATACCCTATGATTTCCCTTACATCCCTTACAGTCTTCGAAGCACTCTCCCTTGCTTTTTCACCGCCTTCTCTGACAACTCTGGCCATGTATTTATTATCTGCAAGAATATCATTGATCCTGTTTCTGATAGGATCGGTAGCTTTAATTATGTCTTCTGCCAGCTGCTTTTTAAGGTC
>WSSedA1B2DRAFT_1000042_pt1 | contig 20536 bp, 16 predicted proteins | sample WetSurSiteA1Bulk_FD_9465 | JGI IMG/M metagenome (IMG submission 9465) | reverse complement strand
CATTAAATCCAAACCAGCCTACCCATAGCAATCCGGCTCCAAGCATTGTAATTACCAGGTTGTTCGGACGTATTACCTGATAAGGGTATCCACGTCGTGAACCCAGAAATAATGCTGCAATCAGTCCGCTGACCCCGGCAGAAATGTGAACTACTGTACCTCCAGCAAAATCGATCGCTCCTTTGGCACCCAGTTTAAAAAGGAAACCGTCAGATGCCCATACCCAATGGCACAGAGGATTGTAGACAAAAAGACTCCATAATGCGATGAAGAAACAGTAAGCCTTAAAATTGACCCGTTCGGCAAAGGCTCCTGCTATCAATGCCGGTGTAATAATAGCAAATTTGAGCTGGAACATTGAGAAAACATATTCGGGAACTTTAGCCTCCAGGATGCTGGTATCAATCCCCTTAAGGAAAAAATAGTTTCGGTTCCATCCAAACCACCCTCCCAGGATGTTTTGTCCGAAACACATGCTATATCCTATAATAACCCATAATACAGTTATAATACCCATCGCAACAAAACTGTGCATGACGGTTCCGAGAACATTCTTACTCCTGACAAGACCTCCGTAGAACATTGCCAGTCCTGGAATCATAAGAAGGACTAATGCAGTAGAGGTGAGCATCCATGCTGTAGCTCCCGTGTCGATCTGGTTTCCATCGGATGCCAGAGAAGAAGTTACCATTACAATCAGAAGAATTAAACTCAACAGAATTTTTCTACTTTTCTTTTTCATAACGTTAAACTTAAATACTATAAATTTTTATTATTTGTAATTTCAAGGGAATAGACTGAATCCGGCAACCAGGAACATCTGTTCTTTGTCAGGATTGTAGATCAATTGTCCATTAACAGGAATGCTGAAAGAATCCGTAATTTTGATGCTTTTCGTAATGCCAAGCCCCAGATTACAGACTGCAAAACTGTCTTCACCTGTTTCAGGGTTTGCAGTGTGCCATCCATCACCAGCGCCAATGAATAAACTGACCGGATTGATATTATAACCTGCCTGAAAATACTTGTCGCCTCCATGGGAACCAATCCCGCCGGCTTCATTAATAATATAATTTGCCTGGAAGCTGAAATTCCATTTTGAGAATCCTGCATTTATTTCGTAGGCATGACTTCCTGAGCTTTGAGAGAAGTCGTTATATTGTAATTCAGGTAAATAATAATCTGTTAAACCCAGGCTTAGCCATGAGGTCACTGCAAATGAAAGGTAGAGGTCTGTTTCCTGGAAACCTGAAAAGTCAAAAGATCCCCATGCACCTACAGTAACAATATCTCCTGTGTATTTAGCTGAAGGTTGTATTGCAGGGCCGTCTCCCAGTTGGGTACCCCGCCAGATATAGCTGCTGTAAAAATCTGCCCCTGCAGTGAATTTTGAGCCGGATTCCTGTTGCGAATAAACCGAGATAAAAGACGTAAATACTGTCGTGGCAATTAGTCCGGCAATTAATTTCTTTCTCTTTCTCATAATTAAAATTTTTAAGAATAAATAATCAATCGCCGGCAAATATATAAACCTTTTTTAAAACACCTTAACATAATTAGGGTAAAATGTATAATTTATACATATTTTAAATAATGTACCCCTATTTTTTATAGGGTATATGTGTTTTTTATATATATATTTTGTTTTTTACCCCATTTTTATAGGGGGTAATTCAAAATATTTAAATTTATTATAATGTTCCATGAAAAATATCCGGCTAAAGGCGGGGAATAGTAAATTGCATCCAGGAGGGATGTTATAGTTAAAAAAGCAGAGAACTGATTTACCGGATATCCGGTCACAATCTTCCAGGCATTGATGCCTAAGGATTTCTTTTATTCCTGTAGAAAAGCCTGAGAAAAGTTGGATAGACAATTAAAAGCAGAGGCAGAGCAATAATGAAACCGCCGATAACCGCAATGGCAAGCGGCTGATGCATCTGAGCTCCGGTTCCGATGCCAATTGCCAGGGGTAACAGGGCAATAATTGCCCCTAGCGCAGTCATCAGTTTCGGACGGAGCCTGGTTGAAATCGCATAAACCAGAGACTCATCAACATTTCCGCTCGCCCGGTTTGTCATAAATTGCTGGAATGTAAATATTGCATTCTCACCTATTATTCCTACTATCATGATTAAGCCTGTATAGCTTCCGACATTCAACGGGGTCCCGGTTAGGTACAGAGCAATAAGACTCCCGGCCGTTCCAAAAACTGCCACCACCAGGATAATTATTCCTGCCCTGAAATCCCTGAATAGAAACAACATAAGTACGAACACCAGCAGGCTCGACAGGATTAGAATAAGAAGGAGCTGATTAAATGATTTCTGTTGGGCAGCATATTCGCCTCCATATTCAATATGATATCCCTGTGGAAGGAAGAATTTTTCACTGATAGTTTTTTGAATTTCTCTCATGGCACTTCCAATGTCACGGTTATTTAGCCTGGCCTCAACAATTGAAACCGGTTTGAGATTTTCCCTGTTGAATTCAGCTACTCCCTTGCTAAGATTGAAAGAGGCAAGACCGGAAAGCGGTCTCAGTTTGCCATCAGGTAAGAAAATACTTTGATTCTTTATTCTGTCAAGGCTGTTTTCCGTACTATGAGGATAAATCATCCTGATATTTGTAAGCTGTTCATTTTCAGGTATTGATCCTACAATATTACCCTCCATTAGCGTCTGTAGCTGGAATTGAAATGAAGAAGGTAAAATATTAAATTGGCTTAGTTTCTGCTGGTCAGGTACTATTTCAACTGAAGGACCTGCAATCAAAATCCCGTTGAAAACATCTTCAATTCCGTTTATCTTTTCAATTTCTTCAGCGACCTGGGCCGAAAGTTCATTCAGTTTTTCCTGATTGCTGCCAAAAATTTTGATCTCTATTGGCTGGACTGACTCCATCAGGTCGCCAAGCATATCTCCTATCATTTGCCCGAAATCAATCTGGAGAGCAGGCTGAGTTGCTTCCACTCTTTTCCTGATATCATCAATAACTTCTTCAGTAGACCTTATTCTGTTCTTTTTCAACTGAATCAGAAAATCACCATCATTAGGTTCAGTAATAAAGAATCCCAACTGGGCACCTGTTCTGCGGGAATAGGATTCAAATTCAGGTATACTGGCAAGTATCTTTTCGACTTCATTAAGCATTCTGTCAGTTTCATCCAATGAAGTTCCCGGAGGTGATTTATAATCAAGCACTATTGAACCTTCATCCATTTCAGGTAGGAATCCTGTTTCAAGCCTTGGAAGAACATAAAGGATCGACATTCCAAGAAAAATCAGAAAAAGGAAACTTAAAACCGGTCTCTTGATAAAAAAATAGACCCAGTCCCTGCTTTTTACAATCTTGACAATATGTTTCTTCTCAAGCTTAAAAAGGGGTTTAAGCCCTGAAAACCAAAGATATATAATTGGCAAACCAATCCATGTCACAAGGAATGAACAGACCAGGGTAATTATCATGGTATTTGTAAGAACGCTGAAATAAGCCCCGGCCACTCCGCCCAGAAGCATAAACGGGACAAAGATCACAATTGTGCTTATAGATGATCCGACCATTGAAGGAAACAGATAATTAATTGCCTGATGAACAAGCTCTTTTGATGGTCTGTCAGGATACTCCTCATGTGTGCGGTGGATCTGTTCAACTACTACTACGGCATCATCAATTATAAGCCCCAGTGCCGCGGCGATGGCCCCGAATGTCATAATATTCAGAGTGTAACCAACAGAGTACAGCACAATAACAGTCATAAGAAGTGTGATAGGTATTGTAATAAGTATTGTTGCGCTTGACCTGAAAGACCTAAGGAACAGTACAGCCACAATTATTGCCAGCAGAAGACCGATCCAGATGCTGTCGTTAACACTTCTTATTGAGTCCTTTACAAAGTCAGCCTGGTTATAGTAATATGAAAGGTGCACGTCGGAAGGAAGAATTTTTTCAAGCTCTTTCTTCTTTTCGGCTACTTTCCCTGAAAGAGCTATCAGGTTGGCATTCGGCTGTTTAAGTATTGCAACAAGAAGCCCCTGTCGTCCATTTGCATTAATTCTGGTGTACTCAGTTTTTTCCCTGACCTTGACTTCAGCAATATCCTTTACTTTAATTATTCTTTTACNATCGTTCCTTATAACAACATTATCAAGTTCTTCAATATTGTAAATTCCTGCATCGGTAATTGTCAGGTACATCCTCCGGTAATCAGAAAGGTATCCGTTGGAGTTAATGAAATAGTTCTGATTAAGCACATCCCTTATCATTTCCGGGGTGATTGAAAAGGCTGACATCCGACGTTGATCAAGCTCTACCCAGTATTCCTTTGTTTTCCCTCCGATTATTCCAACTGAAGAAACACCTTCTATCTGCGAAAGAAAAGGTTTAATAGTATATGTTGCCAGAAGATTCAGTTCAATGGGTGTTCTTTTATCACTTTCCACAGTGAATCCAATAACAGGGAGAATAGATGGATTCATTTTTTCTATCTGGATAACAACATCAGACGGAAGCTCACTCTTTATCTGGGTGACTCTTGACTCAAGCATCTGCTGATTGATATTGATATCCGCATCCCAGTTAAGAAAAGCAGATATTTCACATGTACCTCTGCTGGTGGCGCTTCTCAGCAAATAAAGGTCTGGAATTTGCTTTATAGCATCTTCAAGTGGTCTTGTTACGGTAACCATCATTTTATCGATAGGCTGTTCTCCGTTATCGGCAATGATCTTAAGTTTCGGGAATGTGATCTCAGGAAATAATGAGATCTGGATCTGTCCGTACAGAAAAAGTCCTCCTGCAATTATTATTGCAATGACAACCGAAACAGGATTTTTATATTTGATAAAGAAGTTTTTCATCCGTTCATTGCAGAATAGCTATTGCCGCTGTGTCAGGAAGCCCGTAGTTGCCTGTCATCAGGATCCTGTCCAGAGGAAGAAACTGAGGATCAGTTATTTCAACCTCATCATAATTTTCAATTCCCTTTTTTACCGGTACCTTAACAGCAGTGCTGTCGTTTAATACTTTCATTATCCAGAATTCAGTCTGTGTTTCATTCCCCAATAAGGCAGCTCTTGGAAGTACCTGGACATTTTCCCTGGTTTGCTTATTTATAACAGCTGTAGCCATAAGGTTTTGCGGGAGATTATTTGAAGTAAGCGGTTTTACAAAATAACTGATGGTTTGTGATTGGGCATTCATCTCGGGCATCCTCCCTGAAATAATTCCCTTAATCAGGGTGCTGTCGGGAAGCCTTAACAGACAGTTTCTGCTTTGTTCAATATATTTCCTTTGTTCAAAAGGCGTCTCAAGATTAAAAACCATACTGCTCTGGTCAGATAAAACAGCAAGCTCATCTCCACCTTGTACAAAATCGCTTTTCTGGTGAGATATTGAAATTACAACACCGTTTTCTGGTGAATTAACATTAATTAATCCCTTGAAATAAAGATTTGTATCTACCTGAAGAGATCCTTGAATAGCCGAGGCTTCAAGAGTCTTAATGGTAAAAAGCAGCTGCCCTTTTGTCACAAAGTCGCCAAATCCTATGGAAATGTTCTCTACAGTGCCCGTTGTTGCAGATCTAACGATATTTTTTCTCAGGTAAACAAGAATGGCAGGAAGTTCAAGAGTCTCAGAAATAGATTTTCGTGAAATGGTTGTGACCGTTACAGGCGTCTTTGCTTCAATTACTTCTTCAATTCCTGTTCTTTTATTGCCACATCCTCCCAATGAAAAGACAAAGCTCATACAAATGAATACAGAAATGTTTATCCAGGCATTCCGTGCTATTTTGCTCTTCTTAAAAACAGTCATAGTACTATAAGGTTATCACTGAGTAAGTAAATAATTGATCTCGTTGCGGATCTGATGCATTCTGATATTGACAAGGTTAAGATTCCGGTTAATGTTCCTGTAATTTTTTATTGCGTTAATATATTCTGTCATTCTGACCTGTCCTATTTCAAGTTGTGCTTTTAAAGATGCAATGAGCTGTTTTGTCGTAGCAAGCTGAATATTAATTTGATCTTTCACTTTTTCGGTTCCTGCAAGCTCATCATTTAGCTGATAAAGAAGCTGGTCGTATTGTTTGGTATATTTTGCCCTGTAATTTGCCACAGTATTTTCATAAAGAGATATCTTTCTGGATTCCAGATCTTTTTGTCGCCCGTCGTATATCGGGACACTCAGGCTTGCTCCGACACTGTATCCGAAATGCTTATAAAAATTATTCAGGGAACTGGTGAGAACTCCAGCGTCTGCAAACCAGTTTATTTTTGGCCTGTACTTTATTTCAAGCGCATTTCTCTCATTAGCTAATCTCATGCTGTCAATTACAAACTGCATGAAGAAAGGTGAATTGACATAATAACTGGCCCCCAGAAGTCCGAATTGAGGCTCTAAAAGTTCCCATGTCAATGTATCGTTTAATCCGCAAAGTTGATTTAGAAGTCTCAGATCTTTAGTGTACTGGTTCTTAAGCTGCTTAACAAGTACTTCCTGGCCCTGGGTCTCAACTAGCAAAGAAAGGTAGTCCGACTGACTCCAGATGCCCTTTTCGGCAAATTGCTTTACAAGTTCATTTTCATTGGTCATTAAGTCCAGGAATGAACGGTTAAACTGCAGGTCGGAGTAATCTGAATATGAGGTAATGTATTGATCAGTAATTGTTTTTTTCAATTCCGCAACCGAAAGTTTCGTACTATTACCAATCGACTGCTTTTGAATTTCGAGAGACTGAAATTTATTCTCCAGTTCCCTCCTGTTAAAGATATTCTGTGTAACAGCGGCAACTGCCTGATAATTGCCACCATCGGTAATCACCTCATCATATCCGAAATTATCATAATATGGCGAATATAACAGTTGTGATCTGGCCTCAATCTGTGGTTTTTTTGCGGCGCGGATAAGGAGACTGTCGATAGATGATGCACTTAGCTGGTTATTAAGATCCTTCAATAATGGGCTGTTCTGAATACCCTGCTCTATGTAAAAATCAAGCGATCTGGTTTGTGGTATTGCAATTACTGGAATTAACGAAAAGATCAGTGATCCTAACAGCTTAAATTTTAGCATAACCATAGCTACGGATTATCGATGCAATATATTAAAATACATTAATAAAAAATACTTACTTTAGTTTATCTTTCATAAATATATATAATGAAAACCAGAATCATTCTATTGATTATTTAACCACGGAGTCACACAGAGTTGCACTGAGTGAAACATGGAGTTAATACAGTGTAACTCCGGTAAAACTCTGTGGGACTCTGTGGCTAATTGGATTTTCCGGATTAAAAGAAGGGGTCATAAGAAGTTTTTATCAAGATATTCCTGGAATTTATCCTTATACTGATCGCTCACCGGGATATAGGTTCTACCGAAAACAATTCTGCTTCGTTCAATGGTATCTATTTTCTCAAGGTTTACAATGAATGACCGGTGAACACGCATGAACTTTGATTCAGGTAATTTTGATTCAAGAAGCTTCATGGTAGTGATCGATAATACAGGATTGGCTGAATTTTGCGTGTACACTTTTACATAATCTTTCAGTCCCTCGATATAAAGAATATTATTGAAATTTATCCGCTTGATTTTGTAATCGGATTTGAGAAATAGAAACTCATTATTTGAATCAATGTGGTCAGAGACCCCCTTTTCCATCTTTATCAGCTTCTGAGCTTTCTGTACAGCTCTCAGGAATTCCTCATAACTGAAAGGTTTGAGGAGGTAGTCAACCACATCCAGCCTGAAACCCTCAAGCGCATACTTTTCGTATGCGGTGGTAAATATCACTTTTGGTCCATTCACCAGCGACCGTGTAAATTCGAGGCCAGTCAGGTCAGGCATCTGGATATCAACAAAAATAAGATCGACAACTTCTTTTGAAAGAAATTCCATTGCATCCAATGGATTATCGAATCTTCCTGCAAGTTTTAGTCCTGGTGTCTTTTCAATATATCCGGTAACAAGCTGCAATGCCAGGGGTTCGTCGTCAATTGCAATAGTCGTTATCATCAATCCAATCTTATTTCCAGTATTATTTCAAATTCATTATCCGATTTGTTGATCTTCAGATCATGGGAGCCAGGAAATAACAGATTCAGCCTTTTTCTAACATTCTCAAGCCCGATTCCATTATGATCATTGTAAGTATTTTCCTTCCCCTTTTGCAGACTGTTTACACATTTGAAAATAATTGATCTTTTAATAACCTCCATGCTGATATTGATAAAAGATTTTTCCCGGTAACTTATTCCGTGCTTAAATGAGTTCTCAATAAACGGCACAAAAAGAAGTGGTGCGATGTTTCTATCTTCATATTTCTCAGGGAAAGTAACAGACAGGTTAACTTTTTCGCTCATCCTTAACTTCATAAGGTCGATGTAATTATTCATAAAATCGATCTCATTACTGAGCATTGTCTTACCCTGCTCGGACTCATATAGCAGATATCTCATTAATTTTGAGAGCTTTAAAACAGCTTTTTGAGAGTCTTCGGCGTTAATGCTTATCAGTGAATAAATATTATTCAGGGTATTAAAAAAGAAATGAGGGCTGATCTGATTTTTAAGAAATGCGAGTTCAGAATTCAACTTTTCCTTTTCAGTTTCTTTCTGGAGCTCTTCAATCTGCGAATTTCTTTCAAGGACTCTTAATCCGAGACTTAAAAAAATAAGGAACAGAGAAGTGAATGCATAGTTGTAACGATGCATTCCACGGAAGGGAGGGCCTGGCCTTGAGAGTGATGCTCCGCCTCCCGGAGGTGGTATTCTGCCAGGCTCTCCGGGATGTCTGTCGGTTTGCACAGTCTGATCTGTACCTGATACATATTTAAAAGCCAGCTTGTTTGAAATATCTGAAACAAAATAAAAACAGACAATCAAAATCAGAACTGACAGATAGTACCTGTATTTCTTCTTACCGAAAAAGAATTTCGGCGCCAGAAACAGATAGTTCACATAAAAAATTATCCCGTTTATCAGTGAGCTTATATAATAAAACCATATGAAATCTTTTCCAATCTGCCACCGTTTTATGAAATAGAGAGGTAATCCGAGAAATATTGCCCATGCCAGGAGATGCAGGAGCACCTTGATTAAATTACCTTTTAAAAAATTACTTTTCATCCGGTTAATATTATTCATACCTGAGAGCATCGATTGGATTCAGGCTGGCTGCTTTGCGTGCAGGGTACCATCCGAAAAAGACACCTATCGCAAAACAGACCGCAAAGGCGAGCAAAACTGACTGTGATGTTATTATCGTCGGAATATCTATCAGTGAACCTGCACCTTTTGCAATAAGGTAGCCAAAAACCACGCCGAGTGCTCCACCCAAGATACTCAGTATTATTGATTCGACAAGGAATTGTCTGAGAATATCCTGCCCTCTTCCTCCTATTGACATACGAAGGCCTATTTCACGGGTGCGTTCTGTTACTGAAACGAACATTATGTTCATGATTCCGATACCGCCGACAAGAAGTGAAATTCCTGCTATAGCTCCAAGCAGATAAGTCATTATATCGGTGATTGATGAGACTGTCTCCATAAGTTCCGACTGTGACATCACCCTGAAATCATCCTCTTCGGATTCTTTAAGTTTGTGTGTCCTCCGTAGTATCTCTGTTACTTCCTCAATTGCCTGTGCACTTTTGTCCTCCGTAACTGCGGATGCATAAATTCCATTTATGTAATCAATGGCTGCCAGCCGTCTCTGAACTGTGGTATATGGAGCTAATATCAGATCGTCCTGATCCTGTCCCATTCCACTTTCTCCCTTATCTTCCAGGATACCAATGATCTGAAACGGCAGGTTCTTAATACGTATCGACAGACCTACAGGGTCGCTCCCTTTACCAAAAAGGTTTTCAACAACCGTCTGACCAAGAATACATACCTTCGACATACTTCTTATTTCATTGGGATTGAATATTCTTCCGCTGGCAATTTTAAGTTTCCTGATTGATAAATACTCCTCACTTACTCCATATACTGTCGTCCGTGTATTCTGGTTGCCATAAATTACCTGACCGTTTGCGCTTATTTGTGGTGAGACTTCTGATAAAGCCGTTGCTTCATTCCTCAAGGTTTCCACATCGGTCATTTTAAGTACCATTGAACTTGAGGCTCCGAGACTCACTCCGCCCCGTTGCTGCATGTTGGGCATTATCATTATCAGGTTGGTCCCCATTGATGACATCTGATCCTGTATATTCTTCTTGGATCCTTCACCTATTGCAAGCATCGCAATAACAGAAGCAACACCTATTATTATTCCGAGCATAGTCAGGAAAGCCCTGAGCTTGTTTCTTACCAGTGCCCGGATTGCAATTTTCAGCAGATTTTTAAAATTCATGATTTAATCTGATTATCAGTTGTCAAACTCTTCAATATTTTCATCAGGCAAAGTCTTCAGAATTTCCCTTGCATTAAGCCGTTCAGTTACCATCAGTTCTTTCTGGATTTTACCATCCCTGAAAAGCACATTTCGTTTTGCAAACCTGGCTATATCTGTTTCATGTGTTACAAAGACAATGGTTCTTCCCTTGTCATTCAGATCCTGGAATAGTTCCATGATCTCAAATGAAGTACGCGTATCAAGGTTTCCTGTAGGCTCATCAGCCAGAATAAGGACAGGATCATTAACCAGTGACCGTGCAATTGCGACTCTTTGTTGCTGTCCGCCCGAAAGCTGGTTAGGCATATGGTCCATACGGCCTTTAAGTCCTACTGCGTCAAGAGCATTGACTGATCTTTCAAGACGTTCTTTACCCTTGACCTTTGAGTTGTAAAACAATGGAAGCTCGACATTTTCAAGGGCAGTTGTCCTGGGAAGAAGGTTATAAGCCTGAAATACAAATCCAAGTTTTTTGTTTCTCAGCCTGGCCATTTCATCCTTATTCATTGTATTTACATTAACTCCGTCAAGAAAGTAATCGCCGCTTGTAGGCTTATCGAGGCACCCAAGGATATTAAGCATTGTTGATTTTCCTGAACCGCTTACTCCCATTATCGCCACAAATTCACCTTCTTTGATCTGCAGATCGACTCCTCTCAGAGCATGAACAGTAACCTCACCAATATGATAGTCTTTTTTCAGGTGCTTAATTTCTATGATCGTATTATTCATAATCCTATGTTTTATATATCTTCCTGTATTAACTCCTAAAACATTGGAGGACCGCCAGGACTTCCGGCGTTTGACCTCGCTGCCTTCTTAGCTGTGTTGCTCATTGAAATTATTACTTCATCACCTTCTTTCAGACCAGTTAGTATTTCAACATTGGATCCGTTTTCTATTCCAATAGTTACAGGGACAGGCCTGATACCGCTTTTATCATCCTTTACCCATACCATTTTTGCTCCTTCTGTTCCGGGTAATGCTCCTGCTGCAGGAAAACCTGCCGGAACGGAGCTTGCAGTAATTCCCTGATTTGCTGCAGGCATTTCTGATGTGCTGGCTGGCTTTCCTTCCTGCATCCCGGAGTTTTTCATCATCTTCGTCAGGTATTCAGCCTCAGGAGTAAATCGCATTGCTTTTCCAGATACAACCAGAGTATTCTCTTTCTCCTCAATATAGATAGTAGCGCTTGCAGTCATCCCCGGCATAAGTTTCTTATCAGGATTGGGAGCGTTCAGTATAACAACATAGGTAACCACATTATTTGTTGTTACAGGTTGTAACCTCACCTGCGACACTGTACCTTCAAATTTAAGATCAGGATAAGCATCAACCGTGAATTCAACACGCTGGCCCTCGACAACCTGGCCAATATCGGCTTCATCTACGCTTGTTTGTACCTCCATCTGTGTAAGGTCGTTAACTATTGTAAACATCTCAGGAGTGTTAAAACTTGCCGCAACAGTCTGTCCTTCTTCAATAGCCCTGTTTAATACCACACCGTCGATTGGTGAATAAATAGTTGCATATGCAAGATTGACTTTGGTCCTGTCGAGTGCAGATTTCGCATTGCTCAGAGAAGCTTTTGAGTTCTGATAATTATAAAGCGCCTGGTCATAGTCAGCCTGAGCAATAAGGTTCTTGTCAAAAAGGGCCTTAAGCCGGTTAAACGTGGCCTCCTGGAAATTAAGCTGAGCCTGTGCCATGTCGACAGATGCCTGACTTTGCTCCAGCTGAGCCCTTAGGGCTGTTTCGTCGAGTCGTGCAAGAACCTGACCCTGTTTGACATTATCATTGAAATCCACATAAACATGTTCAATAATGCCCGAAACCTGCGTACCAACTTCGACAGTTGTCATAGCTTCAATAGTACCGGTTGCTGTTACAGTGTTAGTAATATTTCCTTTTTCTACCTTAACAGTATCAAAAGTGTATTCAGCTGTTTTCTTTGCAAAGGGCTTGAAAACGAGCAATGCTATTAAGGCAACTGCAACTATCCCGACAATTATTAATACTTTCTTTTTCATTGGTTTACTATTTTTTTTTACTGTTTTTTCTTTTCATGGGAAATTTAAGGGTATGTAGAAACCTCTTTTTAACCGCAAGGCACACAAAGCTTTCGCTAAGCACGCAAAGCAAATCCTTGGTGACCTTTGCGAATAAACTTGGCGACCTTTGCGGTTAATGGATTTTGATTTCTTAAACGTCCCCAGGATGATCTACATATAATATTATACATGGCTTCTTAAAAATAATTTATAATGACAATGGAACACCAGCATAAAAGTCAAGCACCTTATAGCTGTATATTAAATTGAATTTCGATTGCAGCAGATCACTCTCAGCCATGATAAGGTTTGTTTTGGAAACCAGGTAATCGACTGAGTTTATGATACCCTGTCTGAATTTCTCATCCGATAGAGCTGCAGACTCACTTGTTGCCTGGAAATTTTCAAGACTTGCTTCATATTCAACCTGGGCAGAGCTAACATCGAGGCATGCCTGTTCAATACTTTTTCTGAGCTCGTTTTTTGTATTAATTTCTGAAAGCTCAGCATCCTGGTAACCTATTTTAGCAATAGCAACGCTTGTTTTGACCTGGTTTTTCTGATATATAGGGATTGAAAGCGCAAGACCAACTGACGGGGAAATACCCTTATTTATCTGGTCAGCATACGGGTCACTCCCCTGGCTTGAATAGCTGGTACCAACGCCTGCACTGGCTGAAAGAACAGGATAGTATCCTGCTTTTGCAATTTTCTCGTCAATAGCAGCGATTTCTTTGTTTACTTCAGCATTTTTGATCTGCGGCTTAATACCAAGAGCAGTTTCATAAAGAGATTTGACATCGGGAATCCTGTTCTGATTAACCATCGACTGAAAATCAGGATGAGCTATATTAAAACCATCGGTAACAGGCAATTCCATTAGTTGTTCGAGGTTGACTTTTGCAATTGCCAATTGGCTCTGTGCGTTGGCAAGTGTAAGCTTTTCAGATGCAAGCTGAGATTTGACCTGAGCATAATCGGCCTGCGAGATCACCTGCATTGCAAGTCTTTCGGAAGCAAGATTAAGCTGGCCCGCCGTCGACTCAATCTGCTTTTCACTGTTCTTAACCTGCTCCTCAGCGTATAAGATCTGAAGGTAAGCATCAAGTATGCTCAGACTTATTGATTCTTTTGTTGTTTCAAGTGAGTACAGTCCGCTTGTTATATCAAGCTCAGCCTGTTTGATCTGATTTGTAAGCTTTGAAGCATTAAAAAGCGTGATTCCTGTATTTACATTGATAACTGATCCGTTTACGCCAACATAACCCGTTTGACCTACATTAACACCCTGGCTCCAGTTATAATTCTGACTGACCGCGGCATTTAATGAAGGGTAACGCTGGGCTTTGGACTGACCGGCATATTGCTGATTTCGTTGGTTTGATAATTCCCCTTTCCTGACCTGGATATTCTTCTCCAGAGCATAACTGATGCACTTTTCAAGTGACCAGACACTATCCTGCTGCGCTTTGACAAACAGGGCCGGCAGCATAAAAGTTATTACAAATATCAAAATCAATTTTCTCATAGAACTATTTCAATTTTGGATAAAAATAGAGCAGGGAATAAGCTTAAAAAAATTATATAGAAGAACTGAGGGATTTTACCGACAGAAGGAGAGAATATCAGGATGAAAAAATGCTGAGGCTGTATTGAAAGTCCTTATTAACCGCAAAGTCATACACCCATCAATGAAATATGGGAACATCAATAAAAATAACTTATAGTTACACAGAGTTACACAGAGAAGTCACAGAGCTACACAGAGTTAAGAAATCAAATCTCAGTGAACCTCTGTGAACCTCAGTGGTGCTCTGTGTTAGTTCTTATATTAGTTATATAGCAGGCAAAGTTTGTGAAAGCAGCGGTATTCAATTGATAGTTATCTGCCCACGGTTTCACCCTGGATTAAAGAGATGGAAAACAACAGGAAGAAACAGCATATATATTGTGTTACAATAATTATTACATCCAATACAACAATTATTTTACCTGTAACAATATCTCTGTCTTTCACAGGGATTTTGAGGAGATTCCGATTCCTCGTAAACATGATTTGGAGAAAGGCAATAACTACCTGTTCTTAATGCACCTTACCGATACCCCGTCATTTGAAGACCTGTAAGGGGTTCTGGTTGTATTGGAATCATAATTGGTCAGCTCGAATGAATTCCCGGATGATGCTGACCAGAAACAGGCCGCGTACTTGAATTTCTGGTAATCCTCATAATAGGCATTCCTGAAACCTCCCGGAAGCGCAGTAAAACCGGTTTCATTTGTCGCATCGGCATTAGGGCTTGCCCAATTGACGGTTCCGGCCTCCTTCAGCTTTCCTCCGCCTTCATCCCATCCAACATATTCGGATAATTTTTGCCAGTCATCATCATCAGGTACGTGCCATCCAATCGGACAAAGCTTGCCCGACCGCGCAGAATAACCATTATATAATGCGCCAAAATGATTCAGGCTGAAAAATGCTTCATTGTCACCATACCAGCAATAGCCCGGGGCCTTTAGATTACTCCACGCAGTATCGGAAGTTACAAGAGGTATATCTGTTCCGTCGTTAAACCTGGTGGTCCTTAGGTTTTCGGTCATCCATACCTGATTGCCAATAACCACCGTGTCATAAATATTCCCGTCAATATCTGCTACACCGTTTTCAACAGTCTCTTCGCAACCGGATGAGAAAAACAGAAGTACTCCAAACCAGATAAATAAAGAATATCCGGCTGCTTTTATTTTCATATATCTGGTTTGAACTGACATAGTTTATAATCTGTTCTGTAAAACCTGCAATCTGCTATTTGCTGCAATCAGTAGTAAAGTAAACATTAGGACTGCCTGTTGTATAAGCTTCGACAGGGAAAGGCATTACCCAGACACAAACCCTGGTAAGCGAGGGCATTCCATTCAGAGCCAACTGATACACCTTCCTGTTATTTGAAATATCAAGTGTGGATATCTGATTGTTGCCGCAATACAGTAACCATAATTCAGGGTTATTTGAAGTATTGAGGCTGGTAAGCTGATTATCTGAACATTCAAGTATACCAAGGGCAATGTTTTTAGTCACATCCAGGCTCTTGAGCTGATTATTTCCACATGAAAGCTGATCCAGTGAAATACTTTTTGAGAGATCCAGAACGGTTATCTGGTTCTGTTCGCAGTTGAGCCTCTCAAGCGCCGGTTTATCCGAAACATCAAGGATTGAGAGCTGATTGTATGCGCAAATTAATTCTGTCAATCCATTGCAGTTTGTAATATTGAGGTCTACTAATTCATTATAGTCACAATATAATTGTGATAAATTTAAATTGCCGGAAAGATCGAGCTTTGTAAGTTTATTATTACCGCAATTCAGATAGGTTAAAAGGGGATTATTTGAAACATCAAGCGTCTCAAGCTGGTTAATCCAGCAACGCAGTCTTGTAAGAGCTGTATTCCTGGTAACATCCAGACTTGTTAAGTCATTTGCCACGCACTCCAGTACCTGCAGTGAAAGGTTTTTGGAGACATCCAGACTCCTGAGCTGATTTCCCTCACAATTCAATTGCAGTAAAGCAGTGTTTTTTGATATATCAAGCGTTCCCAATGGATTATACATGGTTACCAGGGTTGTCAGATTAATGTTATGGGAAATATCGAGGCTGGATACCTTATTGTGTTCAATATCGAGGTATTGCAATGAGATGTTCTTTGATAAGTCCAGACTTGTAAACTCGTTATCTCCGCATCTAAGTGTTTCGAGGTTGACAAATGATTCAGTACCGGTAAGGTCAAAAATGTCACAGTAATATATATTCAATTCTTTGACATCTTCAGCTTCCTGAAAACTGATCGTCCCGTCACCGTCGGTATCAACTCCCCGGTCTATAAGTGCTTCAAGGAAATTCTCATCAATGATCTTAACTGATGTATACTTTTCACATCGCATGAACAATACAATGCCTGTTATGAGTAATAATATCTTCAGTATTAGTTTCATTCTGCTTCTTTCTTAACGCGCTCACGAAAGCAATATCCAAGTCCCAGTTTAAGTCCAAAAACAAGCAATCTCTGCTGATACTCTACTCCATCAAACGGTATAACGGTGTGCAGCTCCAGGTTCGGGGCAAGATCAATAACAATACTTTCTATATGAAATTCCTTGCCAGCGCCAATACTGAAGCCGATTCCGCTCTGTGAATCGATCCAGTATGAACTCCTGGGTATTTCAAAGTCGAAAATTGTACCTACAGTCAGGAAGAAATTGTTATTCAAATACCTGTACAGGGTGACAGGCAGACTAAAGGTTTTAATGGTTTCAGGATAAATTTTTGATTCAGGATATATCGGAGGTGATAATTCAAATCCAACTTCGTGAACCGTATAGCAGGCAGCAAACTCAATCCTCATCTTTTGTGACAACATTCCTGAAAACTTCGGACCTGCAGACCATGAAAATCCACCATGGAAAGGACCAACATCCTCTGTCACATATTTTCTTGTCAACCTGATAGGCTGATTTATTCCCGTATTGGTATAAACTCCGATCATTATTTTTTTTTCAAAATCCAGATCCTGTGAGATAACTGTTGAAGAAAGCAATACAAAAAATATGATTAGGATTGGATTTTTCATGTATTAAAAATAATTATAGCAAAGGTAAATATCTAGTTAATTAGTATTAAATAACTTTAAAATTATGGTGTGAAGTGGTAAATAAGAAGGTTGTTACAGACGAGATTAACTGATAAGTGGCCCTCGAAGGTCTTTAAACGACCATACAAAGGGGGCGTAATATTAGCGGCGTTGCATGCAACGTCGGTAATATCAATCAGATTAAATAAGGGGCCGTCTCAAAAGACTGATTTTACCCCCAAACCCCCCAAGGGGGGCTTTTTATGTCATTGGTTTTCAATAAGTCCCCCCTGGGGGATTTAGGGGTGCTTTAAAAAAGAGGCTTTTGATACAGCCCCTTATTTAACCGTAGCTTTGATCAGTTTAAGGTTGATCTCAAGTCCGTCCAGGTAAATTAGCACCCAGGAGAGACTGTTATCACTGAATTTCCAGTTGCCCCACTCTTCCTCATTCCCTGATGGCTCCTTTAGATCAAAAATTACCGGCGCAACTTTAGCCAGCCCTTCATATCCGTTGGTGTTTTGCATCTCTTTAATCAGTGCTTTCAGGCTGGCAAAAAGCTTTGTTCCAACCGGAGAATCGCCTGCATTTATCAATGCCACTGCTGATCGTCCTTTTGAATCCGGCATTACCAAATCACCAGGATTATTCTGCCACTGTTCCAGTGTAATATCTTCATGTTTCAGTATTATGCCACGGTATTCTTCCACAGTTTTTAATGCTTCATCTATCTTCAGGTTCAGGGATGATCCTGTAATTTTTTCAGGAAAATTGCCGAGTGCAATTTCAAATTTGTTGTAGTTATGTGATAAATTGTAACTGTCATTTATTCTGTTCTGTGCTACGTTTAAACTAAGGAGAGCGGAAAAGATTGAAATAACAGCAAGGAGCAATAAAACAAATACAGTATTATAAATACTGAAATTCTTGTTTTTTGAAGTCACGGAAAGAAAGACCGGAAGGAAAACCACATAAGGAAAAGGAATAGCGACAGCCATCAAAACCCCGGCATGTGGCCAGTGTAAAATCTTGAACAACATTGCGGTGAATACTACAAAACTGGTCAGCCATGTTACAATGTAAAGAGGTAAATTCTGTCTGGTTCCTTCGGCCTTGTAATGATCTCTTAACGCTACCGGTAAGAAGAAAAGAACAAGTGTGAGGATACCGGCCGTCATTAAGATATTTGCTCCTGCAAGATGATTTACTTTAAATAAAAGACCTGTAAATACTATCAGAACGGTTATCAGACCTAAAATATATATCTTTTGTTTCATGATTTCATATATTAAATTGATTTTCAATGCTCTGTGAGAGTATTTAACATTTTCGATTCGACAATCATCAGACCGTTTTTAAGTAGCTCAAGCGAGTGAAGTCCTGACATCAATGAGATAGGGAGCACCTCTGGATCATTTCCCGGCAAGTAAGTTCCGGGAGACAGAAGGCTATTATAATCCTGAATTTCTGAGCTTTCTCCCAGACCGGATATATAGTTAGCGTACTCTGACAATGCATCTTCCAGTTCCTGGCGCGAACTGCAGCCAGGCACGAGAAAATCACTTACCGGCGCGGCATGGAATGGTTTTGTGAGAAGTCTGTATTGAATCTCTTTTCCGGTTTCTGTCCGGACTATTTTATCTGTGCTTACTGCCGGGTTTCCTGGTTTGCCTTCGGATTCCTGAACCATTTTAAGCTGAATATCGCTTATAAGGCTAATAATATTGGTTGTCTTTGAATTAAGCTCTTCCATCTCTTTATAATTCAGCGAATCCCGGTACCTGTTCATCAGGGCATTGTTATTACTGTTTAGATAATTATACATAGCCTGTTGTTGTTCCTGGTGCGGATAAAAACCGTCTTCATATACATACTGCAGGCTGAGATTTAACATTGCCCCCGGAACTATCAAAGCCAGTGTTCCTATAACCATATAGAGGAACTTCGAATTAATATGAAGTTCATCCTTCCATGAAAGCCATGTGTACCAGGGAAATGCGACAATACACAAGATAATTATTCCCACGAACATCAGCAGGCTTGCTCCCGGCCAGTGCTGGATTTTGACAAATAAGCCGGCCATATAGAAAACAAGTCCGATGGCTCCAAAAATATATGCAGGCCGCTTCAATTTGTCTTCCTGGTTACGGAACCTGTTAATAACAAGTGCAGGTATAAAACATAGGATACCTGCCGCTGTTGCCAGAATAAGCAAAGTCCCTGCGCCCGACCAGTGCTGGACCTTGAAGAGGATACCCAGGATGAAGAACATCCCTGTAAAAAATGCTGAGACTAAAAGAAAAAGCCTGTTCTTATTATGGGTCTCCTTCCATAGAACACCAAGGGCAGAAGGAAGGAAAACAAATGCCAGGGTAGCTGCCCCAAGTGTCATCATTGCACCGGCTCCAATCCAGTGCTGGATCTTGAACAGTGCGGCAAAGCCTAACAGTACAGTACCGGAAATACCGGCAATTTTCATAGTGTTTTTCATATTTCTGTATTTAGTGTCAACTGCATAAAGCGTTTCTTCCTGTATCTCTTTAAGCCTCCGGGGATGCATTTTCTGTTTTACCCTCCGGTAAGCTTCCAGAAAGGTAAGTCCGTTCTGCATTTCATTCTCTACATCGCAGCAGATGTGATCTGTCAGCTCCTCAAAGAGATGCGAAAATGTTATTTCCTGTCTCCTGACATCACTGCTTATCCTTTCTATATTATCAATTGAAAGCTCAGGCATAGTTCAGTCCGACGTTTGGTTCAATTATCCTCTGAAGCGATTCAATGAATTCCTGCAGCTCCTTGATTTTTGCAGCTGCAACTGTCTGCCCTTTTGGTGTGAGGGAGTAGTAAATCCTCATCCGGTTATTGTGGATTTCACTTGTTGAAACAACTGCTTTTTCACTCTCAAGTTTATGAAGGATGGGGTAAAGAGCTCCGTATGTAAGCTTTATCTTACCGTCTGTAAGCTGTTCAACCCGTTGTGTCAAAGCGTATCCATGTGTTGGACCTTCTTCATTTAAGAGTTTCAGGATAATTGTTTTAAGCGATCCGCTGTAAAGTTGATTTGATATCATATTATTTTTATATTAAAGTATCTTATATATAACAAAGATATAATATATTTATTTTATAATATGCCAGAATTGTTATAATATTTTTTTTATGACTTTCCCACGGAATTGCTTATACTTACTTCTGCAACTTTATTTACAATGGAAACGGTATTGATTACCGGCGGTACAGGACTTATCGGAATGCACCTGAGCAATAAACTTAAGGAAAAGGGCTTTGAGGTTGTTATGCTTAGCAGAAGAAGAATCACAGACAGCTACAACCCGTCATACAGATGGGACCCGGATAAAAATGAAATTGACTCTGAAGCAGTAATTAAAGCTGACTATATAGTACATCTTGCCGGTGCTGGCATAGGCGATAAGAGATGGACAAAAAGGAGG
>WSSedA1B2DRAFT_1000039_pt1 | contig 21084 bp, 20 predicted proteins | sample WetSurSiteA1Bulk_FD_9465 | JGI IMG/M metagenome (IMG submission 9465) | reverse complement strand
GACTCGATGTATCTATCGGCACGGATGGTAAATCGGTGATTATTGACACTGAATCTGACCTGAGCGCAAGTGATGACGTGATTATCGATACCAATAAAAGGTTCCGGAAATATCTGGATGCGATCACAGGTTTCTCCACAAAGGAACGTGTGAAACGGGCAAAGAGTCCGGCAGAGCATTAGTATCCCGCAAGTAGCCTGTGGAGCGTGCGGGAAATATGTACTGGAAGGAACTTCATGTCTGATCCCGGCGAAATGGAATACCGTGCGTTCGAGATGATTATCGATTCCTCTAAAGAGGAACTAGGAATTCATGATTGCCGAAAATGGGGGGTTTATATACCTGCCCAAAAAAGTCAAAGATGGTAGCGCCCACTTACCTGTTGGCTGGCTGTTACTCGGGGATACTGCAAAATTTTTCTAATTTAATCATTCCAATCTTTTTTCAACCCGATACTGGCATCTGTGTCAATTGTTACGTCTCAATGCTACTAACCGCAGACCTGCTAATGCAATGATTGGAAACGGGGAAAGAACTGATTTTGGGGTGCTTTTCATTTCAGGTGACTCCATAATATTGACTGAAAAGATGGGGGTGCCATGCACCAGCGCGTTGCATTTATTGATACTAAATTCTGTTCCAGTCTAAAAGGAAAGGAGAATATCAATAATGCCCTCATTTATGTGCTAAGATATCGGAATTGATTGTCCGTTTGAAGCGCAAGGAACGACGAATCACGAACTTATGAGAAAATTTATCGTTCATGCGGAACCCGCCCATAAAATGCATGTCATGTCAGCCGATCTCATTTTCAAAGTTCAGCATGCGATTAAAAAATAATGTGGGGGTTATAGTCCTCAGGTTCAGGTATAGCCTTTGATAGTAAAGTATCTCGATTAAAGAAAAAAATATGCCTTAAAAAAATTATGATAATCCTATGGAAACAGGAAGTGTCATTCAATAATAATCGCCGGCTTGAACGGTAATGCTGTTACAGCCTTGGCATGTTCACTTGACTCTGCTTCTGTGATATGAACTGGTACTCCAAATTCTTCTTCAAGAAATATTTTTGCTGCTTCAAAGACAGCCATTTCATTGATTGATTCTCTTGCGAGGAGTTCAACAATGTGCGGGGGCAACCGGTGGATAAGTGTCGTACACTGCTTTATCGCGTCGGTTGCTTCTTTTCCCCGCCTGCGCATCGCGTCATCCGTCATGATTTCCTTAATCAAGGTGGTACGGTCGTTTGATTTGGCAATGATGAGGAAAATCTCATGTTTCCATGCAGGGGCAATTGAAATTGTGATCGATTTCGGGGTTATCTGGATAAGCTTCCTGATCGACTCGATATCCTCAACTGTACGGGAGATGAGTTCTTCAGACAGCTCGATCCGGCTGTTTACCAGTTTTTCATTCGCAACCGGCCATGGAGCAAACGATACAAGCCCTTCGCCGGCGAGCTCCTTCCAGAGATGTTCAGCGGTGAATGGGATGAATGGGGCAAGGAGCCGGATCCATGCCGAACAGAGCGTATGTAACTCCCGGCTTCCGTCACTGTTTTTGGTAAGCCGGCGGCGGTACCATTTGAGGTCAGTTTCAATCCCGAAATATGCCTCCTGCAAAGCCTGGCGGGTCTGGAAGTTGGTGAGCGCATCGGTGGTACGGTTGATATGCGATTGCAAGCGGCTTATTAACCAGCGATCGATATCATGCGGTTCACCAGCTGCGTCTTTGGATTCAAGCACCCAGTTGAAGAACCGCTCGATCTGCTTTTTTGTTGAGATGACCAGTTCATTTCGCCAGTCAAAGTCCTGCCAGGGTTCAGCACTGCCCATCAGGAACATGCGGACGGTGTCAGCACCAAAATCACTTACCGCATCTTCGAGCAGGAAGACGTTACCTTTTGAGGACGACATCTTTGCACCATTAAGGAGCCCCATACCAAAAACGACCATACCCAGCGGAAGTTTGTCTTTGGGGAATATCGTGACATGGTGGAAGAGTTGGAAAGTGAGGTGGTTGGAAATCAAATCTTTTGCCGAGAACCGGTAGTTGTAGGGGTACCAGTACAGGAACTCCTTTCTCATCGCTTCAAGTTTCTTTCTCTCAGGTAGTTCCGGGGATTCTTTCCCGAGGTAGATGAAGTCAAAGACTTCCGGTGTGAGAAGTCTTGGGTCGATCTCCCGTATTTTATGAGCGATGGTGTAGTATGCCATGTAGATGGTAGAATCCGAAAGAGGTTCGATGAGTTGTGTTGTATCCCACGGGAATCTTGTGCCAAGACCGACACGTCTTGTGCACGCCCAGTCCTTGAGCCAGTCCACGGTACGGTCAAACTCAAGCCGGACTTCTGGCGGTACCAGAGCCATGTCCCCAAGATGGTCGCTGACCTGTGTTTTCCATGCAGGGTCACTGTATTTCAAGAACCACTGGTCATGAAGGATCTTGACTTTAACTTTATTACCACAGCGACACACGACCGGCCTGGTGTCGAACTCGTACATAATTTTCGAAGCGAACTTCTCGATCATGAGAGCAGCTATTTCATCACGAGCCACTCGTACGGGTTTTCCTCCATATTTGTCGAAAAGCTTACCTTTGGAGAATTCAGCAGAATAAATCTCCTGCGTGAGTGAGTCCATACGGCTGTCCATCTGGTGAGTGATGCCACCCTTTTCAACAGCATCCTGTGCGGGAATTTCACCGTATCCTTCGACTTTGATTAGGGGCACAGGTTTGATCTGGGTATATTTTCCTGCGTGCTGGAGATCACGGAGTGCGATGTAGTCAAACGGTGCATGGGCTGGAACGCTCATAACAAGCCCACTCGCCAAGTCAGGATCAACAAAGTCTGCCGGGAGTATAGGCACCTTACCACAGAGTGGGTGGCTGACGATTTTCTCGATCAGATCCCTGCCCTGAATCTCTTCTAGTAGCTCTACGGCATGATCCTGCAACGCGAGTTTCTCAGCCGCTTCCTGTGAGATAATCCATGCACTTCCATCCACCAGTGCCTTAACATAGGTAACGTTCGGATTTACCCAGAGATTAGTGACACCATAAATCGTTTCAGGCCGGAGTGTTGCTGTGGGGATAAAGGCATCGCCAAGGTGGAACATAACGAGGGTAAATTTGATTACCTCCGCTTTGTCCCCCTCGAGTAGGTCATGATCTCCAACGGGATTATCATCGACTGTACAGTAGCGGACCGGGTGGGCTCCTTTGATTACATGCCCTGCTTCGAAGAGGTGCTTCCACTGCCACTCAATAAATTTACTGTAAGTCGGATCGACCGTTGTAAACCTTCGGCGCCAGTCAATTGATATACCACAGGCAGTCATCACCCTCTGGTATTCACTTGCGAAGTGGCGGACGATGGTGAGTGGATCGGTAAATTCGTCGAGGACATTTTGCGGGACTTTGTAGAGATCGCGGTAGAGATGAATCGTCTTCGGATCATGTTTTGCGATTCGTTTGGAAATACCGATAACCGGGGCTCCCGTGACGTGAAACGCCATGGGGTAGAGAACCTGTTTGCCCCGCATCCGCCAGAACCGTGCGATCACATCAGGGACAATATATGTCCTGCCATGCCCGACATGCATCGCTCCGCTTGGATAAGGATAGGCAACGGTCAGGTAACATTTTTCAAGGTTCGACGGGTTGGATTCAAATGCGTGCGTCCACTTCTCCTGTGCTTCTTCTTCAAATTTGCCCAGATCAAATGCGTTCAAACCAATTCACCTTCTTTTATGGGAAAAAAAGAAATTTTTCAATTATACCGGCCTTAGTTTAATAACCTCGCTGTTCTGGTAACGCCGGATCATTTCCTGTGCTATGCTCGAGTTCTTCGCAAGGTGAATTTCTCCTGTGTCGTTTACCGTGGCAGTGAAAAGGTATTCCTTACCTGCAAATACATCCACAATCTTACCGCTCTGTTCCGGGGCAACGATGGTAAGCTGTTTCTTATCGGTCTGGATTTTAATTCCGCCACCCAGATTGAACTCAGCATCACTTTTCTGAGGTTGCATCTGCTGCCTGTCAAATTCAGAACGGGGCTTGATATCAATCCCGATACCGATTTTGTTTACGATGGCGGACACATTCTTGCCGCCCTTGCCAATTGCAGCCGGCACATCCTTGTCATCAATATAAACAATTGCTTTTGTATCACTAATCATCTGGACGTCAACAAAGCCTTCGGTGTACCGCCCGATTTCACGCTGGATCTCTTTCTCCATGAGTTTCCAGCCGGGACGCTCATCGTTCTCCTTCCTGGGAGAAACATCCGTCAAGGGAACCGGTGAACGGAGATTTACAACGGATGAAACAGGAACTCCAACATTCTGAACCGGTATTATCTGTGGGGTTTTCCTCGATGCATTTACCACTGCGTTTATCGGCATCACAATAGTCTCGCCATCATAACGGAAGACATCGATTACCAGTTCACCCGTTTCGTGATCGGTCACGATTGTTACCGGGCGGATGTGCATCTCATTTTCCATTCCCTCAGGGACCTTGATGGTGAAACCCAGATCGTAAATGTTTGTTATCACACCTTGCTTGACAAAAATTATGGTGTTTACGATCTGCGAGAGAACGGAAAAATCCACACGATCAGAAAATCGCTGGACAGCATCTTGAACACCATTCGCGTGAATGACACCAACCATGCCAAGACCGGCAAGTCGCATGTCAGCAAAGACATTGAAATCCTCGTTCTTTCGGAGCTCGTCAAAGATGACAAAATCCGGCCTCACCAGTAACAGAACATCTGCGGTGTTGGACATGCTGCCGTCAAGCATGGTATATTGGGTAATCTGATCAGGCACCTGGAGTTCCCGTGGTGCCTCCATTGTCTTTACAACAAACCCCCCCTCAGAAAGGTACGTTGCCACACTCTGTGCTAACGTGGTCTTGCCTGAACCGGGAGCTCCGACGATAATTAACCCTCTCTTCTCGCTGGTGATCCTTTTTGTTATGAGGTCTGCCTTGGTATAGTCTTTTAGCGTTACGTCAACGATGGGACGAACAGCGGTGATCTCCATACCATCCGAAAACGGGCGACGTGCGATCGCGATCCGCATGGAACCAATCTGGACAACGGTGATCCCCCGCTTCTCGACTTCAATGAACCCATCAGGATCACGTTTCGCACGTTCGAGGATTTCCTGTGCAAGGGCACGGAGTTCATACTCGCTGGTTGGCTGCTCGCGGATTTTCACGAGTTTCATATCGTTAATGGTGCCCTTTTTAGCTGACGGGCAGACTCTTTCCTTGAGATATACTGCGATCGTGTGTTCATCGAAGAACTGGTCAATACCGAGGGGAACAAAGTCGCTCACCTGAGCTTTTAGGTATATTACGTCCAGTCCTTTTGCCCGTGCCACTTCAGCCTGAACAAAATCACTGGTGATGAACCGTGCGGAGTTCTCAATGGCGATGTTGCGTATCATCGCATCGATTTCCCCACCGCTTGCAAGCTTGACCTGCTCGAGCGACGGGCGGATACCGGAGAATTTGAGTTCTATCGTTTTTTCTTCTGCCATCTTACAGAGCTGCTGCAATTCATTCAGGCCGGAAAATCCTATCTCACGCCCATTGTTTGCCTGAGCTTCGAGTTCCGCAATGACTGCTTCAGGAACAATTATTGTGGCGCCTTTGTATTCACCGGCTTTTATCATCGAGGTTATACGTCCGTCGATAAGGACACTGGTATCTGGTACTAGTATCATAAAATATTATTCCTCCCATATGGTATGCTCTTGTATACTATTCGAATCAACGATGGTTGATCGTTGATGGGTACTTATTGGAATGTTTGTATTAATAAGGGGTTCGAAGGGATGTGGGCAGGGGTATAAATAAGCAAAAGCGCATCAAATCAGGTTACTATGAGATTTGTCCTCAGAGGACATTAATCACTTCCCTCTGGTGCCGTCTCTTGCCTGTATTTTTTTCCCGCAGTCCGGGCATTGATATACCGCATTTCCATGACCATCTGACCATACACGTATCATTTCAATCATATCGTGGTTATTATCACAAACAGGAGTTTGAAATTCCGCCATATTCTCAACCTCTCGGTAAAGGTTGAAATGCAATTTACATGAATTTATCCGTTTTTGTACCATCCGCTGATCCTTCTTCTCTTCCAAAAATCTGCTGCCCGTTACCTCANTGGNTTATTTTTGAGATTCCCCNTCAGTATTTCTCCTGTTCCCTTAAAGAATCGTGCAAACTCCTTTATCCCAATATCTCAAAGGTGTTTATACCAGTGTACGGAATTTCCCAATGAACATCTCTATCGATCGTGGAGCCTGTGTAAGTTGTGGGGCGTGCTGGAATATCTGCCCGGAACTGTTTGACCAGAACCCCTGTGATTCATACTCGGAAATTATTGATAACTACCGGTTCAATGGCGATCGGGCAGCAGGGATTGTACCGGAATGCCTCAGTTGTTGTGCACAGGAAGCCGCGGACCTCTGCCCACTACAAATCATCAATGTCTTCTAAAAGCATCTCCTTGTTTTCGCTTCAAGTACCAAAATCAGAAAAATAAAAAACCAGAAACTTGGAGATTCTCCCCCTGAAGTGGGTACGAAAATCTCTTACAAAAAGAATCAGTGTCCTTTTTTTCCGTACACTTTTTCCGGGTCAAACGCTTTTGTTCCAACTACCGTGCCGTCAAGTGTCCTGTAGAAGCAGGAGACATATCCCGTATGGCAAGCAGCACCCTGTTGCTCCACAAAATAAATTAGGCAATCCTCATCACAATCGGTAAAAATTGTTACTACCTTCTGGAAGTGTCCGCTCTCTTCACCTTTTTTCCAGAGTTTCTTCCTGCTCCTGCTGTAGTAATGGGCATATCCAGTCTCTTGGGTGAGACGGATAGCTTCATCATTTGCATATGCCATCATCAGCACTTCACGGTTTTTTGCATCCTGTACTATGACCGGAATCAGTCCGTCCACAAACTTTAGTTTAAACATGTTATATCGCTCCTGCGATTCTTTCCATGAATGCGAAGAGAAGATCACCAAAGATGATTGCAATAATCAAACCGGCTGTAATAGGAATGATGAATGGAACCGCATATGAAATCCATACGGTGCCTGCTTTTCTGTAGAGTGACAGTTCTTTTTGGAAATCTTCGGGATGCTCCCGAAGGTCCTTTGTATATATCCTGCCTTCCCCGCTATACATGCGCTTAATGGAATCCCAAAAGCCGACGAATTTCCTGCTGACAATTCCTTTTCTCTCTTCAAAGTCCTCCATGACAAAACCCCATTCATTCTGTATCTGTTCACCATTTACCGGGAAACCAAAGAACATGTACATCAGCGGGGCCCGGTTTTTTCGGATAATATTAGTAATGAAGATCCCGATCGGAGCCGCCAGGTTCAGGAGCAGGGCATTGATAAGAACCGAGAAGGACAAAAATCCAAGCGGTGGATTGCCGAGGAGTGGTGTGAACGGGAACGTTGGCAGGCAAAACGAGATGAATATCAGCGCCCATGCGTCTGCACCTCCAAACAGGTGCATTCGTGCAAAAATGTAGAATACCCCGGAAAAGACTGCCATAAGCAGAATTACAAAAGATTGAGTTCCCCAGCCATTTGGACTGATGAGCATTATCATTGTGGTAATCGCAAAAATCATCACAATCAGAACAAAATACCAGCGGTTGAAATACTCAGAGATATTCGGACCCTTTTTCCGGTTTTTTTTGCGGGTATTTTCATCAAATATACCCTTGTGTTCCCCATAAGAAATATAGGAAAAAATACCGGCAAACATCGCATACCAAGGGACCAGCTGGATGTTAACTGATGGTGCAAGGACAAACCATGACAGAATCGGAAGGATCAAGACAAGGGTAAGATAAAAAAAAATTGAACTCTTTTTGTAATAAAATGTGAGACCAGGGGAATCCGTCCTGCCCCGGTTATCAAGGTAGTCCACAAAGAGAAAACTTGTTACGAGGGAGAGATAACCGAAAATCAGGCTGAGGTTTGCCGTCGCCTGCCACAGGAGGTATCCGGTACAGATAATGCCCACGCCGAGCATCGGTAACCAGTAAACAAACGGAACCCGACGCTCCTTTAAATCGAGATATGATGCATAGATCAGGGTGGCAAGTACCGCCACCGCTGAAATAACCATTGGATAGAGTATTTCCATAAATCCAAAATACCATTTTTTTTATGAACACTTATGCATGGCGATAGTGTACGAAAAAGAAAACATTATTCCGCAAATGTAAAATACACATGTTGCAAATAACTCAACCATATATCTAGGGAAAAAGTTCGTGTAATTTTCTTGGCAGATAGTACTCCCAATGAGATGAGTTTTGATGAAAATACAGGACCTGATAAAAAATATCCACAAGGGCTCAAAGCATCTGGGGACTTTTACCCTTCATGAACTCTTCCAGTTTGCCTCATCCCGGAGCTTCAACGGGATTGCGGTAGCAAAAGAGAACGGAAAGGAATATTATCTTGCCTTTCTTGCCGGTGAGGCCGAAGGTGCTATCTATATCGATGACAAGGGAACAGAATACAGTGATAAGGCAGCGAAGATGATCTCCGGCACCGAACAATTCGAGTTCTATGAAATAACGCCGGATATTGTCGAGACTATTGTCATGCGGTGCCGGATTTTTGAAAAGACCCACTTAAAAAAGAGCATACCCAGTGTGATACATGATCTGCTGGATAATATCGTACAGGGTTCAAAGTATGTCGGATTATTTACGCTTCATGAACTGTTCGACGTGACCTCATCGCACAGATCCAACGGGATAGCCGTGGCAAAAGTGAACGAACGGGAAAATTATCTGGCATTTATCGATGGTGAGGCCGAAGGTGCTATCTACATCGATGATAAGGGATCCTTGTACAGCGATAAAGCGGTGATGATGATATCAGGGAACGAACAATTCGAGTTCTATGATGTGAAACCGGATATTGTGGACGCCGTTGTTATGGGGTCACGTATTTTTGAAAAGACACACTTGAAAAAGAGCCTTCCGTCATTGATACCAGAGATCGGTAAAAAAAGTGAGGGGATGGGAGTACTAACGCTGACCCTCAAGAGGGACTCCATTCCTCAAAATGGTCTCAGTGTAACAATCCGAAGCGAGGGCAGAATTTATGGGAATGATATAACCACAGATGAGGGAACTGTCAGTTTTAAATTGGCACATGGAAAATACAGTTGTATTGTCATGGATCGCTCCCAGAATATTACCACATTTTATATATCTTTCGATGTATCACACTCAAAAATTCTGCTGGATCTTAATGCAAAAAATCTTCTGGAAATTTAATTCACAATTCCTTCCTTCCTTTTTGAATTGGCTATTAATGACAGAATTTCTCATTTAAAAAAGACGAAACCCTTTAATCAGATAATAACAGATCTGTCACCCATGAATATCGGACGTGAAGACTTCGAGGCGCTCATCAAAGGGGAGAAAAGTATTGCCCCGTATATCGAGATGGACCCTCTAGCCGGTTCGTATTCGGTTTTTGGAGTAAAAACAGCAAGCAATCCAAGTTATCTCGTGAAAGCGATCTACGAGAGATATGAGGCTAATCTCGATAAAAAACTTGCTGTACAAGCGGTTCGAAATCTTTTTCACTCCGTTGGTAAGGGTTCAGTAGGACTTAATAAACTGTTAAAGAAGTTCGGAATGGATCTTACACCGGCAGAATTTCTTATGCTGGTTTTCAAGCTTCAGCACCAGCAGGGGTGGGGTGCTCCTTTTGAACTTGTTGAATCCAGCGATACAAGGATTGTACTTCGGACCAAACACACATTCGAGTCTGAAGTTCTTAAAGAATGGAACATGCCAGTCTGTGGTATACACCGAGGGTGGATTGAGGGTGTCCTGATCGCTGTAACAGGTAAGAACTGGTTCTGTATCGAAATAAAGTGTCATGCAAATGGTGATGACTGTTGTGAATTTGTTGCCGATCAGAGAGAATCCAGCTGGAAATGGAAGGCTGAGGCTATCGTTAAAGGTGATTCCGCCATTACGGAATATATCGAGCACAAACCACTTGAAGGCTGGATCCAGCTGATTGATGATCCAGTCGTAATAATGCCACGTTTCATTTTCACATCCATGATGAATTCATTGAAAAAGACAATGGGTGAGATGCCGGCTGGAGGAGTCAATTATCGTGCCTATATGGATATGGGCAGAGAAAATGTTGAGCACTATAAGAAAATGGGTATAACCAGGCCAAACCTCCTTTCTGATATGGCGTTTGCATTTTTTTCCCAGATGGGCTGGTTCAAAATTATCAGGATGGAATGGAAAGAAGAAAAGAAAGAAAAAACCATCACCCTTGAACATACTGTTGAATCAGAAGCATTTGGGAATACCGGAAAAAATGTCTGTTACTGCACAGCAGGTCTCCTTGCGGGTATTGTTGAAGGATCGTTTGGGATAAAGGTTCAGGGTCGTGAAGTTAAGTGCCGTTCAAAGGGTGACGAATATTGTGTTTTCACCATAACCAACAAACCCGAATAACCTTCTATTTACCCCCCAAAAAGTATTCCANTTTTNCCCTTCAATTATTCCTGTGATGCTAAAAAAGATTTAATTTAATGTCTTACGTTTTNCATCGGATCCGGAAGCGTATTTCTATGTTTTTTGTCAATGGGNATCAAAACGAGTGAAGCANACTGTCTTGAATCAATGATATTTTACACCAGCCACAAATATTCCAAAATTTCCTGTTTTTTCATGAGAAAAATGGAAAAAATTTTTATTAAAGGAAATCGTTGAATCTCTGCTATATTTATGATTTTTTTGAAAAAAGGGCTTTGGTAAATCTTTCAATGAATTTTTCTTTCTGCTCCCCTGCCCCGTCATCTTTGTAAGCGACACCAATGAGGGAAGAACCAATACGGCGAAAAGCTTTAGATGCAGGTGATGTCGGATATTTGATTACGAGAGGAGTTCTTGCAGAACCTGCACGACGCACGTTCGGGTCTTCGGGAATAATTCCGATAACCTTTACTCCGAGTACCTTCTCCATCTTTTTTATCATGGTCTCTGGTTTTTCCAGATCGACACGATTTATAATTGAGCCTAATACATGACCTCCAACGAGTTCTGTCAGGATCCGTGTCTTGAGGGCGTCAACGATAGATGAGAGTTCAGGGTTCACGACAAGGATAACCTCATCGGCAACAGCAAGGGGGACGATTCCATCCTTGCTGATCCCTGCAGGGGCGTCAATCAACAAAAAGTCGCAGCGTTTGACGATCTCGTTCATGACATCGCGGATCTTTTCCGGATCGGCGGCCTGGAACCCCTGGAGGGAGATGCCCGCTGGAATCACTTTTAATCCCGCCGGGCACTCATAAATAGCATCATTGACATTGGCCTTTCCAGCAAGAACTTCATGGAGGGTGACTGGTGCATCCTGCAGACCGAGGAGCAGTCCAACATTTGCCATACCGATATCAGCATCCATAAGAAAAGTCTCTTTTCCAAGTTGGGCAAGCATCGTTCCGAGATTGACAGAAACGGTTGTCTTCCCAGTCCCACCTTTTCCGGATGCGATTGTGTAAACCTTGACCATTGAACACCCTGTTGTGTGAATATTTCTATTTGATTTATATAAGATTACCCAATTTTTCTGATTATTTAACTATACTCACAAGATTATTATTGCTTGTGTAACTATTGCAATTCTCTTTTTAAAAAAATCCTTTGATGCTGGATTTTTTATTTTGTATCAGGATTACTCCAAATCGGGCTGAACTTTTGGGGTTCTTATAGGATATCATGAAAATCGAAGTCTCATTATTTTTTTAAATTTTTGTATTATATATCCCGGGTTGCAGAAAAAATCCCTTTGGAATATCACTTCTCAATTGCCTTCTTAGTCATCTGTCAGATGTTCAAGGTTTAGTTGTTTGATTAAAGTCTCACACTCACCGCGGATTTTGTTGGTAATGGCATCTACATCCATGGTCTCAAAGGTTTCAATATCCTTTTCAAAGCTGCTGACATCTGTATCTGCCTGGAGAATGGCAGCATCTTCAGGTTTCTTCTCTTCCGATATTTGTGGATAAATCTGTGATTTTTGCTGGACTGTTGCCACGGGTTTATGGGCAGCTTTTTTCAGATGTGCATCACTTATTATTTTTGGTAGCCCCGATGCACGCACTGGTTCAATCGTAACCGGCTTATTTGCAGTTGTTGTTTGTGGCATACTTGGTTTCTCAGGTATTTTACCCGTAGATATCTGAATCTGCTTTGGTGTATTGAAGAGGGATTTTTTTATTGTATTCTGGTTCGGTACCGGAATCTCATTGAGTGAAATATTCTCTGCTTTTCCACCTCTAACGACCAGGCAGGTTTTGTTGAATTCAAGGGATAGCTGAATCTGAGCTTCGTTAAGAGTGGAAAGGGAAGCATCCACTTTCTCCCCAATAATTTTTTGTAGTTCTTCCGATGCAGCATCGCCGAGTATGTCCTTATACTGCACGAGAATACGTTTACCGGATTTAAAAACAATTGTCCCGATAGCCTGCCCAAATGAGATACTACAGATCCCTGTGAATTTCATGTCCTGGAGTTCAGCAAGAAGATCCCCAACTTTTATGCTCCTTTTTATGTTGAGGAAAGTTCCCCTCGGGAGTTGCATTAAGTTGTATTGTTACGATATCCTACAATATAGTTTCCTTTTTTATTGATTGATAGAAAGCGCACGATTATAAAATACTCTGATAATAAAGGAAATCTGAGAGTTCAGTAATCAATGAGATCGAAAAAAATTGTATTTTTTTTCTTTTTTGTGCAATTATCCCTCTTTCCTTTAAAAAAAAGAAAGACCAACATTTTAATAGAAAAAAAACAAGAGAGAATCATTTATCTGAGGAAAAGTGAATGCTGAAGCCATTATTGGAGGAATTTCTCAAAATCGAAGGGGTATCAGCTGCGGTCGTGATAGGAAGAGATGGATTTGTAATCGAAAGTGCGGTTTCCGGTAAAGTGGATATCGAAGCACTGGGTGCTATGGCTTCAACTGGTCTTGGAACCTCTGAAGCTATGGGAGTTACGCTGGGAAAAGGGGAACTATCACAAATGCTCGTCGAACTGGAGAAGGGTCCCATCATTCTCTCACCGCTTTCCGCTGATGAACTGATCGCCATCGTTGCAGATACTACAGCTAACATTGGAAGAATCAGATACGAATTAAAGAAGAATAAGGAACGGCTTATCGCTGCACTCTGATTTTTTGTCCTCATTTTATGAGATTACCCGCAGGAACTGTTGAGGGAATAATTACCAATCCTCAAAAAGAAGGATTGCGCCAGTATCTGTTAACCTTCCGTGGATTAGTGGAGGCTGAAACATTATCCGGTCATGGTTTTATCCTCAATGACAATGGGAAAATGGTAGGTGCATATTTTAAGGATAGTGAAGGTTTTTTTCGTGGAAAGGCTGCTCTTTTACACATGGTTATGGAATCAACCGGCAGCCTAGATTCCCCGCAGACCTTCAATATTAGAAAATACACCGAAGCAGAATTCAACCGTGCTATTCAGCTTTGCGTTGAAGAAGGTCTCATCATTAATGAGATTGTGCCCCTTTTCGATTCGCCCGGTTCCGATGAGAGAGCCGACGATATTCCAGAAATTGCTGAGATTCTCGATGAGAGCACATTAAAAAAGATAAAAAATCTGGCCGGGGTTATTGCGGTTGCTGTAGTTTTCGAAGGTTTTTCCATTCAATGCATTGGCGATGCGGACTTTGAGCATGTTGCTGCCTCTGCTGAAGATCTCGTACGGGCAGGGACAAAAATAGCCAGCGACCTGAACATTGGTGCTCTTGATCAAATGATCCTCGAAACGAATGAGAACAAATTTATTGTAGCCCCCTGCGGGGATCTATTCCTGTGCGTTTTTACAACCGCAGATGCACATCTTGGACTGATACGCGTGGTTTTAAAAAATATCCAGTCAGAGATTTCCAAGGAATAATTGGATTATTCAACTGTTGAAATGATTTTTTTTAATAAAAATCGTTCAGAATGTTTACCATGATAATAGCAATATTTTATATAGTATTAAATGTAAAAAAAATAAATTAGTAAAAAATGACGCCTAGATCTGGGTCAAAGGGTGATGTCTGGATTGAATAATGATGATGATGATGCACTGGATAATGTCGAATCTCTTATCAGTAAGATCAAAGGAGACAAAAAAAATGAGGTAGTGCAGAAACCTAAAGAAACTGCAGATCTCCCTCAAACCTCCACGGCTGGTGATAGATCTACCTCGCAAATTGGTGATTTCGATGTTCTCCGAAAAAAAATGGAGGAGTCTAAGGAGTCTAATAAGGAAGGGCCTGATTTGCCCGTCAGGCAACCAGCAGAACCTGTACGCACGCGAGCATCCACTCCGGTTCAGAACGATCTTGAGTTTTCCGATGGAGATGATCTGCAGGAAACAACCCGTCAATCTGTTAAGCAGCCACAAAAACCTCCTGCCGAACATGGTGACGTGATTGGCAGACCCGATGTAAGGGAGTCCCTAGGTGTGTTATTGGCAAACAGTGGAACCAACCAACCCCCTGTTTCACCTCCCGGCAATAAAAAAACCAATGAAGATAATGTGATTGAGATAATTGATGAAGACCCCAAGGCAGCCGTCAGGGCAAAATCCATAAAAAAAGTGTCATCACCCCCGCAGGCAGCAGTCGAGCAGGTGACTGATGCCGATCAAAAGATTATCAATGTTGACCAGATCTCGGATATCTCCGGTCTTATCCTTCCAAAAGGTGTATCCTTCAAGATAGATGAACTCAAACTCCACGGTCGAATCAGTGCGTTTGAAGGGACTGGGACACTGCCCCCGGATTTCGATGAGATCTGGAAGAAAAATTTCTCCACTGCTGGTTTTAAGGATCTCGATATTGGTGCAGACATTGGAATTGACACGAAAAAACCCAAGGCTGAGCAAAAAAGATTCGGGTTGGGCACACTTTTTAAAGCGGTTCATTCCACACTTGAAGAGTATGATCCCAAGAAACACGGTCCATTGGTTGATATTTCCTTTAAGCCTCAGCCGGGAATTGAAGAAGTTGAAATCTATCCGGTCAACCCACCGTACGCATATATCCAGATTATCTATGATCATACTACTCATGAGTACACCTACCTTGTTCTCGAACCAATCCTTACGGATCCGGAGAAAGATCTGTTAAAAGAGTTGAAGGAACGCCTGTTTGAAACGCTCGATATCAACACAAAAGATATCTCTAAAGAGGAAGCCGGAATTAAATTGAGGGCTGCTGCGACTGATGTTATTCTTGATTTTGGTATCAAACTTACCCCAGTGCAGCGTGAGGTTATTCTCTACAACATGCACAAGGAATTCCTTGGTGACGGGCTCATCGATGCGGTAATGCATGATAAATATATCGAGGATATATCCTGTGATGGTGTCCATACTTCTCTCTTTGTATATCACGCCAACTACGAGTCGATGAAAACTACCCTCAGCTACACCAATGCTGAGGATCTTGATTCGTTTGTTACCAAGCTTGCCCAGCGTTCAGGAAAATACATCTCAATTGCACAGCCCATTCTTGATTCAACTATGCAGGATGGTTCGCGTATCCAGATGACACTTGGCCAGGAAGTAACCGCTCACGGATCCACATTCACCATCCGTAAATTCAAGGACGAACCCATTACACCAACCGATCTTATTGAATGGCGAACGTTTGCTCCACTTTCGATTGCATATATCTGGCTCTGTGTTGAAAATGGCAAATCCGCAATTTTTGCCGGTGGAACAGCATCCGGAAAAACCACTGCTCTCAATGCAATTTCATTGTTTATTCCCCCGTTGTCGAAGATCGTTTCGCTGGAAGATACCCGCGAATTGAAACTCCCCCATCCGAACTGGATCCCCAGTGTTACCCGAGATTCCTTCGATACGTCCGGCAGAGGAGAGATTAACATGTACGAACTCCTGCGGGCAGCGATGCGACAGCGTCCAGAATACATCCTTGTGGGAGAGGTACGTGGCAAGGAATGCCAGACCCTTTTCCAGGCAATGAGTACGGGCCATACCACCTACTCTACCACCCACGCAGATTCAGTTGCAAGTGTTGTCCACCGTATCGAGAACCCCCCCATGGATGTGCCCCGGAACATGCTTTCTGCACTTGATTTTATCTGTGTTCAGGTACAGGGACGGGTTGGTGGAAAACGCATCAGGAGGAACAAGCAAATCGTTGAAATCCTCGACATTGATCCAAGGACTAACGAACTTATCACAAACGAAGTATTCAAGTGGCGGTCAGCAACTGATGAAATTACCTACTCCGGGAAGTCCTACCTCCTTGAAGAGATCATGGAGGCAAAAGGGTGGAGCGAGAACCGGATGCGTGAAGAGTTAAAGCGTCGGCAGGAAGTGCTCGAATGGATGCGGATAAAGAAGATCCGCCATTATAAGGACGTAGCGAAGATTCTTATATCCTATCACCGCGATCCTGAAGCAGTTATAGAGAAAGTGAGGAAGGACCTTTATGAATAGTTATGAACGGTTCTGCTTCAACCTTCTTGGAAAACGGATGAAGGCAAAACGGGAAGACTATGCAGCACTCAGAAATGACCTTATCTCTGCACGGTTCAAGACACCGTTTGAAGTATATCTCTCCACAGCATACGTCTCGGCTATCATTGTCGGGCTCTTGGGAGCAGTCGTAATCGGTGCGATAAGCTGGCTTTTACAGCTTCCCAACCTGGTCAAATATAAGGGAGAAGTACCTGAAATAGTGCTAGGACTTTCACCGTATACTCTTATAATCGGGACAATTGTTATAACGATCTTCTCCCTCCTTGTGTTCGGTGGAATTACCTATCTTGCATTTATCCTGTATCCTGGTCTCGAAGCAGGGAACCGACGCAGGAATATTGATGCAACTCTGCCATATGCGATCAACTATATCACTTCGATGTCCACCGCGGGAATCACCCCGGCAGAAGTTTTTCGGCTCCTTGGCAGCAGCAAGATATATGGTGAGAGCGCCGTAGAAGCACGTTATATTGCGCGTGAAATTGATATTTTCGGTAGAGACCTGATCGATTCCCTCCGCCTGGTATCAGCAAGTACTCCAAGCAGGCGCATGAAGGAATTTTTACAAGGAACAATGGCAAGTGTTGCGAGTGGTGGTAACATCACTGATTATTTCCGGACAAAAGCCGAGCAATATGCACTGGAAAACCGTCAGACACAGAAAATGTTCTTAGAAACCCTGGCTCTTGTATCTGAATCCTATGTGACTGCCATGGTTGCAGGAACGCTGTTTTTGATTATTCTCCAGTCAATTATGTCGGTGCTCAATGGCGACAACAGGCCTATGTTCCTCTATATGGTTATTTATGTCATGATCCCGCTCGGCAGTATAGCGTTCGTTGTTATGATTAGTTCGATGACTCCGGAGTCCTGAAATGAACGTCAAAGAAACCTTCAAAAATATATTCAATCGCGGAAGTGAAACACCTACTCCGCTCAAATCTTCCGAATTGAGTTCCATCGAACCCGAAATGGATGAAATTACAAAAAATCTTGAGCGTGATCGACAGACCCGGGAAGGATTAGGAAAATTCTTAAAACACCCCTTCAAGGTGCTTACAGAAAAACCCGCAAATATATTCATCGTAACTATTCCCCTCGCCCTAATCATTTTCATCGGCGGTTTTGTATCGAGTGTGATGTCATACGGGATACAGGTCCTCTTTACATCAACAATCATTGACGATTTTTTAGTCCTGGCGGTCCTGGTCGCGATCATTCCGGTAGCGATCCTTGACTTTAACGAACAACGGCGTGTAAAAAACCTGGAAAATGCCCTTCCGAATTTCTTCCGTGATCTGGCGGGTATGAATGATTCCGGTATGACCCTGCCGAACGCTGTGCACATTGTTGCCGGTGCAGAGTATTCCACACTCACCCCCCATATCAGGAAGCTCGACCAGGATATGTCATGGGGTGCAGGATTTGTTGAAGCAATGTACCGTTTCGGAAAAGATCTCGGTACTCCTCTTGCTGACCGGAGTGTTGATCTTATTGCAAAAGCGAGCAAAGCTGGTGGAGATATAGTGAAGTGCTACGGGCGGCAGCAAAAGATACTTTTGAAGTTGTGAACCTTGCTCAGGAAAGGAGCAACAACATGCTGATCTATGTGATCATCGTGCTGGTTTCATTTGCAGTATTCCTTTTTGTCATTGCAATTCTGGTTTCAACCTTCTTAACAACAATGGCTACAGCTGGTGCTTCGGCAGCATCCGCAGGTGCCCGCGGATTCATGGGTCAAATAGACCTCTTTCAATACAAGCGTTTATTCACTCATGCAGCCCTGCTCCAGGGTTTCTTTTCAGGGCTCGTTGCCGGCCAAATGGGAGAAGGACGGCTTATTGCAGGATTAAAATATTCAGCTATAATGGTTATCATTGCCTGGGTTACCTTCAGGTTCTTTATCTAATCTTTTTTTGTATAATAGAGAATTTTTAAAAAAATCGAAAAATAAAAAATGTCACGAAATATTTTCTGTGCTGTAACCCTTCAGAGAGAGAAGTTCTTTGACCCTGTCGCGGTGATTACCCTGCAACTCAATGGAATTTCCCTTTACGGTCCCACCACAGGCAAGTTTACTTTTCATGTATTTTGAAAGATCTTCAAGGTCAATATCTGTTGGATCCAACCCTTCGATAACGGTTACTTCTTTTCCGTAACGGCGTTTGTTCACTTTGACATTGATCCTCTGTTGTTCCTTTGCTACCTCTTCACAGATACATAGTTCTTTCGGTAGTCCACACGTCGGGCAAATCCCACCAATCATTACATGTATTTTACGTTTCTGGTTATTTATTACTTGGCATTGCCAGAAGGAATAATGACGTTTTCAGCCGAAATAAGGGTTTTTTTGGGGAGCCCTGAACTGATCCCGCGAAATCAATGGGAATCTGTTTTTTATGATCCGAAAATCCACGTGTAGTTACGATATGTCCCTGTTTGTGATGGGATCAGCATCCCATGTTGGAAAAAGTGTGACGGTTGCTGCAATCTGTCGTTGCCTGGTCCGACGTGGAATAGCTGTTGCACCCTTCAAGTCGCAGAATATGAGCCTGAACTCCTACGTAACGCAGGATGGAGGAGAGATTGGGATGGCTCAGGCAATGCAGGCCATTGCTGCAAAAGTTCTTCCCCACACGGATATGAACCCCATCCTCCTCAAACCAAAAGGTGATTGTATATCTCAGGTAGTGCTTCTGGGGCGTCCTTACAAAGATATTCATATCGGGGATTATTACAAAGAAACCCCAGCCCTTCTCATAACAGCGCTGGAGTCCTTTAATCGGTTGAAATCAATGCATGGTCATGTCGTGGTGGAGGGTGCGGGGGGTGCTGCGGAACTGAACCTTTATGACCGGGACATTGCCAATACACAGCTGGCAAAAAACCTTCGGATACCGATAATCCTTGTTGCTGATATTGAGCGGGGAGGGGTATTTGCTCAAATCTATGGGACGATTGAGCTCCTGCCAGAAGATATCCGGCCGCTTGTAAGAGGTATCATTATCAATAAATTCCGGGGAGATCCTGCCATTTTTGATCCAGGTGTGAAAAAACTTGAGGAACTCACCGGTATCCCGGTACTGGGAGTTGTTCCGTATTTCACCATACCGCTGCCCAGCGAGGATTCGCTTTCTATCAGTGATAAAAAAACAAAAAATGCACACATCAGGATTGTGGTGATCAGGCTTCCTAAAATTTCCAATTTCACGGATTTTGAACTGCTGGAGCAGCATGCTGCAGTAGAATATGTAACTCCTGGTACATCCCTGGATGGTTACGACTGTGTCATTATTCCCGGGACAAAGAATACCATTGATGATCTCGCTGTTTTGTTCCGGACCGGTACAGATCACGAAATTCAATTAGGAAGAGATCGGGGTATACCGATCATAGGGATCTGCGGGGGGTACCAGATGCTCGGAAAAACTCTCTTTGATTCCGGTTATGAGTCTGATGCCGGCACCTATGTCGGGCTGGGATTGCTTGATTGCGTTACCAGGTTTGCATCGTATGAAAAAAACACGCTCCAGGTCAGGCGGACTGCCTGTTTAATTCCTCCTATCCTTTCAGCGATGGGTGAGGTCAGCGGTTACGAGATCCATATGGGAATAACTGAGTCCGGCAGGGACCGTGAAGCCCTTGAAGGTGATGGCAGGGTTAGCGACGACGGTCTGGTCTTTGGTACTTACCTGCATGGACTGTTTTTAAACCCGTCGGCGGTAAATGCCCTGCTCTCTTACCTTTCTGCGAAAAAAGGACTGCTTTTTACACCGATATCGGCAGGTGAGTCAGATCCGTATGACGTGCTGGCAGATCTTTTCGAAGAACATGTCGATATGGATGCGATAGTGGCGTTATTGACCTCTTGACCAACTATCTTTTTTGGTATTTTTACATCAGAAAGTTCAGCTGATGATATTTGTAATACTGTGAAATCCCCCGCCCTGGCGGTCAGCGCATTTCACAGAGGTTACTTTTTCCAGATCCACCCGACCGGTTACCTTGCATTTCGTACAGTAGGCAAGCGACGGGGATTTCACAAATGTTCCCCCGATCCCAAACTCACGGCAATGAATACAGAACCCGCAGTTCTCAACCGGCTCTTTTTTCTCAGGCAGGCATTGCACCCTGCCTTTTACCGCCGGAAGGATCCGATACTCTTCGTCAGTCGTAAGAATGTCTCCTGCTGTAATCTTTTGTCCCGGTTTGATATAATACCCGTGACTGATGATCAATTATCCGTCAAATGAAGCGATAGTCTCTTTTTTAGATCTGTAGGATACATCGACATGAAACAGTATCCTGCCCCGACAAATCAAAAACACGGTTTTTCCCGGAGACAGGAAAAAATGGTTCTGTAGATATGCTCAATCACAAGCCAAAACGCTCAAGGGAGATTCACTCCCCCCACTGTGGCCTCCCCCAAATGCGATAAACCCAGAAAAGGTAATACTC
>WSSedA1B2DRAFT_1000038_pt1 | contig 21089 bp, 15 predicted proteins | sample WetSurSiteA1Bulk_FD_9465 | JGI IMG/M metagenome (IMG submission 9465) | reverse complement strand
AGACACAAGATCCTAAGTCTTGCTCGGCTACCAATTACGACACATCCGCGGAAAAATCCCCGCAAAAGTATAGAAAATAATTATTATTACAAAGTGAGTCAGTTACCTGCGAAGTTCGAAGTTCTTTCCGAGATAGACGCGTCGTACATGTTCATCTTCAGCAAGTTGCGAAGCAGTACCTGACATAAGTATCCTCCCTTCGAAGAGAAGGTAAGCCCGGTCGGTAATCGAAAGAGTCTCATGGACATTATGATCGGTTATAAGAATGCCGATGTTCTTGCTTTTAAGTTTTGAAACAATATCCTGAATATCTTCGACTGCGATTGGATCGACGCCGGCAAATGGTTCATCGAGAAGTATAAAATTAGGTTTAAGGGCGAGGGCCCTTGCTATCTCAGTACGTCTTCTTTCTCCGCCTGAGAGCTGTATACCCTTGTTTTTTCTTAATTTTTGCAGACCAAACTCTGACAGTAGTGTTTCAACACGTTCAGCCTGTTCCTCTTTAGAGAACGCCGACATTTCGAGCACTGCTTTAATGTTGTCCTCAACAGAAAGATTCCTGAATACCGATGCCTCCTGGGCGAGGTATCCGATTCCTTTACGGGCACGCTTATAAACAGGCAGCATTGTAATATCTTCCTGTTCCAGGAATATTTTTCCCTCACGCGGCCTTATAAGTCCGACAATCATATAAAATGATGTAGTCTTTCCTGCTCCGTTCGGGCCGAGCAAGCCGACTATCTCACCCTGTTCCACTTCGAATGAAACATGATCGACAACAGTACGGTTGTGGTATTTCTTAACCAGGTTATCGGTATATAATTTCATCTTAAAATTTATGATGTTGTCGTTGCAGTTTTTGCTGAGGAGTCATCATTCATGAATGCGTCATGCTCTTTGGCTTTCCTCTTAACAACCCCGGCAGAGATAAAAATACTGACTTCATAAAGAATAAGAAGCGGTATTGCGACAAGTGTCTGGGAAAATACATCAGGAGGGGTTATGACAGCAGCTACAACAAAAATAACAACAATTGCATGTTTCCTGTATCTTCTCATAAAAGCTGGTGTTATTATCCCGATCTTAGTGAGGAAAAATGCCACTATTGGAAGCTCAAATACAACTCCCGTTGCAAGGCAGATTGAGGTTATTGTGCCTATAAATGATCTGACATTTATCTGGTTAACAACATCGGTACTTATCTGATAAGAACTCAGGAAATGAATTGAAAGCGGAGCAAGGAGGAAATATCCGAACAGAACACCAATGAAAAAAAGCAAAGTTGAGGCCAGAATAGCACCTCTTGCATGTTTTGCTTCATTCGAATGGAGAGCCGGTTTGAAAAACATCCAGAATTCTCGTATTACAACAGGGAATGCAAGAATAAGACCTGCTACCAGGGCAACCACAATATGTGTTGTAATCTGTCCGGACATTTTAATGCTTATCAGATTCAATGGCTTCGTATTGATGCACATTATATCAGGATTCTTGAAATTGAATACCCCGGCTATATAATGTCCGAACTCACAGAACATTCTGTTGGAAATAAAATCAGGATTCTTTGGAGCCAAAACGATTTTATTGAAAAGTATATCTTTAAAGATAAAGGCAACAATCATCATAACCACGATTGCGATCAGGGATCTTATTATATGCCATCTCAGTTCCTCGAGATGTTCAAGAAATGACATCTCCCCCTCGTTGTCCTTCCCTTTATTCTTAATCGAAGCCATGTTTCTTTATGTAATAGTCTTTAAATTACAGCCTGTAAAGATGATAAATCTTATTTTGCAAAACAATACCATTTTCAGCCAGGGGTAAAATCGATCCGATATTTTATTTTTCATTTTTATTAATATTAAATTAAATCTGGTATTTGATTAATTATTTTTTTAACTTTATATAACTGCAGAGTTGGGTACTTTGCGGATATTAAAATAATCGCCGGGAAAGAAAATGATGACTGATGCAACTATACATGATTATTTAAAAAAATATTTCGGGTTCGATACGTTCAAAGGGAATCAGGAACCAATAATTAAGAATGTGCTTGACGGCCGCGACACTTTTGTTCTGATGCCAACAGGCGGAGGTAAATCGCTATGTTACCAGTTGCCGGCCGTGATGAAACCCGGCACTGCGATTGTCATCTCCCCTCTGATAGCGCTTATGAAGAACCAGGTGGATGCGATGCGCAATTTCAGCACCGATGATGATGTTGCGCATTTCCTGAATTCATCACTTACGAAAACTGAAAGCACAAGGGTCAAAAAAGATGTATTATCGGGGAAGGCAAAGCTCCTCTACGTAGCACCGGAATCCCTGACAAAAGATGAAAACATTGACTTTCTTAAAAATATCGAGATATCGTTCTATGCGATCGATGAAGCACACTGTATTTCTGAATGGGGCCATGACTTCCGCCCTGAGTACCGGCGGATAAGACCTTTAATCGATACGATAGGTCGTTCACCCATTATTGCTCTTACGGCAACAGCCACCCCAAAAGTACAGCACGACATACAGAAGAACCTCGGTATCCTCGAGGCAGATGAATTTAAATCATCCTTTAACCGGCCAAATCTCTATTATGAGGTAAAATCGAAACAGGACGTCACAAAGGAGATCATTAAATATATAAAGAATAACACAGGTAAATCGGGAATCATCTATTGTCTTAGCCGGAAAAAGGTTGAGGAAATAGCAGAGACCCTGAAGGTCAATGGCATAAAGGCTTTACCGTATCATGCCGGAATGGATTCCGCCACACGTACTGCCAATCAGGATAAATTCCTGATGGAGGAAGCCGATATCATTGTTGCCACAATAGCTTTTGGTATGGGAATCGACAAACCTGATGTCAGGTTTGTCATTCATTACGATATCCCCAAAAGCCTTGAAGGATATTATCAGGAGACAGGAAGGGCAGGCCGCGATGGCGGGGAGGGTAACTGCATAGCTTACTACAGCTATAATGATATCATGAAGCTGGAGAAATTTATGCAGGGCAAACCTATTGCTGAACAGGAAATCGGCAAACAATTACTTCTTGAAACTGTATCTTACGCAGAATCATCTGTTTGTCGCAGGAAACTTCTGCTTCACTACTTCGGGGAAGAGTATCCGAAAGAGAATTGCGAAGCATGCGACAATTGTCTTCACCCAAAATCGCAATTTGAAGGAAGCGATGCCGTGGTTAATGTCCTTGAAACAATCCTGGCAGTTAAAGAAAAATTTAAAGCTGATCATGTCGCCAATATTCTGGCGGGAAAGGTGACATCAGCTATAAAGTCCTATAAGCATCATAAGCTTGAGTATTTCGGAATTGGGGAGGATAAGGATGAGAAATTCTGGAATATGGTTATAAGGCAGGCACTTATAGCAAAGTTCCTTGCAAAAGATATTGAGAATTATGGATTATTAAAACTGACCACCAACGGTTTGGAGTTTTTGGAGAAGCCATCATCATTCATGCTTGCAGAGGACCACGATTATGCTGATACGACCGATGAGGAGAATGCTTTTGGAGCCAGGACCGCAGCTGTCGATGAAGAGCTTTTCAGCATCCTGAAGGACCTACGGAAGAAAATTTCAAAGCTGAAAGATGTCCCTCCTTTCGTGATCTTCCAGGATCCATCACTCGAGGATATGGCAATCCAGTACCCTATTACTATTGATGAACTTCAGAATATTTCAGGCGTTGGAGCCGGGAAGGCACAGCGTTACGGAAAAGAATTTGTTGAGATCATTAAGAAATATGTCGAGGAAAAAGAGATAATACGGCCACTCGATATGGTCGTCAAATCAGTCGTCAATAAGTCTGGAATAAAAGTATATATAATCCAAAGCATTGACATGAAACGCCCTCTTGAGGATATAGCGGAGGCTAAAGGGCTGGAAATAAATGAACTTATCTCTGAAATTGAAGCCATTGTGAATTCCGGGACCAGGATCAACCTCGATTACTACATTAATATGGCTATCGATGAAGAACGCCAGCATGATATATACTCCTACTTCAGGGAAGAGGCTGAATCAGATTCACTTGAAGAAGCCATCGCTGAACTGGGAAATGAGTTTGAAGAGGATGAAATAAGATTGATGAGGATCAAATTCCTTTCGGAAATGGGGAACTAAGTCGTATATTTTGCCCTGTTTCTGATTGCGAGGAAAACAATCGCCAGAATATAGAATGGATAAATAACCTGTGCAGGCAGGAACCATTTCATAAGGTTCCCTCTTTTATAGCGGCTTGTTGTATTATTCAGGACAATAAGATCAGGAACCGATTTAATTATAAGCATCGCCAGGAGAATCAGGAAAAATGACTCGCTGAAAAATGCTGCAAAAGTGAGGAATGCCTGCAGACAAATTGTAACAAATGTTACAATTATCAGAGCCTGTGTGTATAGGTCGCTATAGGAACCAGTTTTTGAAATCCATCGTGCCCTCTGGTTCAAAAAGGAGCAAAAAGTCCGGGACGCATTTGTTATAACTGTTGATTCTCCTGATTCGAGCCACATAATCCTGCTCCCGGGTTCTTTCTTCAGATTATGAAGCAGAAATACATCATCACCCGATACCAATTCATAATGCAGATCATTAGCATATTTAGTATAAATTTCTTTCAGGAAGGCAAGATTTGCGCCGTTGCACATAACCGGATTCCCACCGGCTATTGTTCCAGCTGTAATTCCCTGAAGGCTCAGGAACTCTAACTCCTGGAATCCATGGAAAAATCCTTTCCCGCTATTCAGTCTTACGGGACAGATAATCATTTCGGGATTATTTTCAGCCTGAAAAGATACTATCGTTTTAATCCAGTTTTTTCCAACCCTGCAATCGGCATCGGTGGTGATTATAAGTTTGCCTGATGATGCCATGACCCCTGTTCTTAATGCCTTCTTTTTTCCCCGGTCATTATTTCTCAGAACTTTCAGGTTTTTTATTTCCGTGCAGCCGGAAGCAACCCTAAAAGTAGAATCTGAAGAATTGTCATCAATTACTATCAGTTCAAACAACTCCGGGCTGTAATCCTGAACTGCAATGTCGGACAGAAGAACAGAAAGGTTTTTTTCTTCATCACGGCAGGCGACGATAACTGTTACAAATATTTCAGGATTTTTTTCAGTCAGAAATGGTTTAACTTTTACAAGATCGGCCGATATTCTGAAAATTAAATATAAATAAGGTATTAGAATTAATAAAAGAAGCCACTGCATAAGTTATTTCCTCATCCATTCATAGAAAGAATAATGTTCCGAACTCATACCAAGTGCTTCATAAGTTTTTTGCGCCCTGGTATTTTTTGTTTCGACATAGAGCCTCAGTCCTGCAATATCTTGTTCTTCAGCAAGTTGTTTGATGTAGTCGTACATTCTCCTGAAAATACCCTGCCTCCGGAATTCGGGTATAACATAAACTGACTGAAACCACCATACATTTCGATTTCGCCAGTCGCTCCACTCATAGGTTATTAAAAGTGAGGCGACAACTTTTCCACCAGCTTCAGCAACATAATACTGGCCGTATGACTGATTCTGGAATACAGCATTCACTCCCGGAGTGACAATTTCAGAAGCGAGATGGATTTCTTCCGTCTCCCAGGCCATTTTAAGCTGGAAATCGATTATTTCAGGAGCATCGGAAAGAGTTGCTTTTCGGATTTGTACCATTTATATTGATTTTGTCTTTTACATCCCCCTATCCCCTTTAAAGGGAGAATTACCTCACTCACCCACTCTGCGTTTCTTCCCTTCTTACTTGTACTCATCCCAGCTCTTTATTGCCAGATCATCCTCATTCATCCTGCAGAATGCAAGAATAAACGCACTTGCAAGCCTGGCATTAGTTAAAAGCGGGACATTAAAATCGACTGCACTTCTTCTGATCGTGTAATCATTATTCAGCTCTGTTGTCGTCAGGTCCTTTGGAATATTTACTACAAGATCCACTTCGCGTGTTCTGATAAGCTCAACCGTATTAGGTGATTTGTTCTCATCAGGCCAGTAAGCAATGTGGGCTTCAACACCCGCATTTTTAAGAAACTGATATGTTCCCCTTGTTGCATAGAGTTTGTGGCCTTTTTCACGCAATGCCCTGGCACTGTTCAGCAATTCGACCTTTGAACGGGCAGGGCCTGTTGAAAGCAGAATGCTCTTTTTAGGGATCCTGTAACCAACTGAAAACATGGCTTTAAGAATTGCTTCATAAAATCCTTCGCCTATGCACCCGACTTCACCGGTTGAAGACATATCAACACCAAGAACAGGATCGGCTTTAGCCAGCCTTGAGAAGCTGAACTGCGGAGCTTTGACACCTACATAATCGAGCTCAAAAACTGATTTATGAGGTTTATCCACAGGAATATTGAGCATCACTTTTGTTGCCAGCTCAATAAGATTTGTCTTTAGGACTTTTGAAACAAAAGGCATGCTCCTGCTTGCCCTCAGGTTACATTCGATAACTTTAATATCGTTGTCTTTGGCAAGAAACTGGATATTGAACGGACCTGTTATATTAAGTTCTTTCGAAATCTGCCTCGAAATCCTCTTTATACGGCGCGCTGTCTCGAAATATATCTTTTGTGCCGGAAATACAATTGTAGCATCTCCTGAATGAACGCCTGCAAACTCCACATGTTCACTTATAGCATAAGCAATTATTTCCCCTTCCTTTGCTACAGCATCTAACTCAATTTCCTTGGCGTTCTCAATGAATTCCGAAACAACAACGGGATATTGTTTCGAAACCTGGGCAGCAAGATCAAGATAATGGGATAGCTCATTTTTGTTTGAAACAACATTCATTGCCGCCCCTGACAGAACATACGAAGGTCTGATAAGCACAGGGAATCCGATCTGGTCGATAAACTCATGAATATCTTCAATAGACGACAGCTCCTTCCATCTTGGCTGATCCACAAAAAGAGTATCGCACATCTGTGAAAATTTATGCCTGTTTTCTGCCCTGTCAATTGAAAGGGGAGATGTGCCAAGAACAGGAACATGGTTTTCGTAGAGGCGCATACATAGATTGTTTGGTATCTGACCCCCGACAGAAACAATAACTCCTTTGGGATTTTCAAGATCGATTATATCCATTACCCTTTCAAAAGTAAGCTCATCAAAGTAGAGCCTGTCACAGATATCGTAATCGGTACTTACCGTTTCCGGATTATAATTGATCATTACCGATCTAAACCCTTCTTTTTTAACTGTATTGACAGCATTTACAGAGCACCAGTCAAATTCGACACTTGAACCTATCCTGTAGGCACCTGACCCGAGAACAATTATTGATTTGCCTCCATCATCAAAAGAAATATCATGTTCTGAACCGCCGTAGGTCAGATAAAGATAATTAGTGACAGCAGGATATTCGGCTGCAAGGGTGTCAATCTGTTTGACGTAAGGAAATATCCCCAGGCTTTTCCTTAGTTCCCTGACTTTCAGCAAATCCTGATTTATTTTAAAAGAATTGGATTTGAGGACATGCCGTGCTATTTGAAAGTCGCTGAATCCGTAAATTTTTGACTGTAAAAAAAGCTCTTGCGGAATTGACTCAAGAGTATCATATTCACAAAGCTCATTTTTAATATTGATGATATTTTTCAGTTTGTAAAGGAACCATTTATCAATTTTTGTCAGTTCGTATATCCTGTCAACCGAAATACCTTTTTCAAGAGCTTCGGCAATGACAAAAATTCTCATATCGGTTGGTTCTGCAAGTTCATTTTCAATATCCCTGAAATCGAGTTTTAGATTACCTGTGAATCCGTGCATACCCTGTCCTATCATTCTGAGTGCTTTCTGAATCACTTCCTCAAACGATCTTCCGATTGCCATTACCTCACCGACGCTTTTCATGCTGCTCCCAATTAAATGGGATACACCCTTGAATTTATTGAGATCCCAGCGTGGTATTTTACAAACTATGTAATCGAGCGCAGGTTCAAAGCATGCCGTTGTGTTTTTAGTCACTGAGTTTTTCAGCTGGTGCAGACCGTAGCCAATGCCGAGCTTGGCTGCCACAAAGGCAAGGGGATAACCTGTGGCTTTTGAAGCAAGTGCACTTGAACGCGATAGGCGCGCATTTACCTCAATTACCCTGTAATCTTCTGATTCAGGTGAAAGTGCATACTGAACATTGCATTCCCCGACAATTCCAATATGCCTTATTATCCTTATTGAAAGTTCCCGGAGTTTATGGTATTCGCTATTAGTAAGGGTTTGCGAAGGTGCGACAACGATACTTTCACCTGTATGAATGCCAAGCGGATCGAAGTTCTCCATATTGCACACAGTTATGCAATTGTCATATTTATCCCTGACAACCTCGTATTCAACCTCTTTCCATCCTTTCAGTGATTCCTCCACCAGTATCTGATCTGTATAGGAGAATGCTTTAAGTGCCAGGGCTTTCAGTTCATTAATATCTGATGCAAAACCGCTTCCCTGTCCTCCAAGGGTAAATGCAGCCCTTATTATGACTGGAAATCCCAGTCTGCCGGCAGCTGCAATGGCTTCCTCAACTTCCTGAACTGCAATGCTCCTGGGTGTTTTTACATCAATCTCCTCAAGTTTCCTTACAAAAAGTTTACGGTCTTCAGTATCAATAATTGCTTTCACCGGAGTGCCAAGTACTTTTACATTGTATTTGTCGAAAACTCCTTTTCTGTATAATTCAGTTCCGCAGTTAAGGGCTGTCTGACCCCCAAATGATAACAGAATGCCGTCAGGAGATTCCCTGGCTATTACTTTCTCAACAAAATAAGGTGTTACCGGTAGAAAATAAATCTTATCGGCGAGCTCTTCAGAAGTCTGAACAGTAGCGATGTTAGGATTTATCAGTACGGTTTTTATTCCTTCCTCTTTAAGTGCTTTAAGAGCTTGCGAACCTGAATAGTCAAATTCACCTGCCTCTCCNATCTTAAGTGCTCCCGATCCAAGGATGATCACTTTACTTATATCATCTTTCATTGGCAGATTTTAGTTTTCAAAAATATAACAAATTTTTATATCTGGTCTTCAATATATAAAAAATGTATATATTTGCACAAAAAATGTATAAATATGCAAAAGACAAAAAGGCTCCTCGCAATTGAAAAGATTATATCGGGAGAAAAGATCTATTCGCAGGAGTCATTGCTTAAGAAACTGAAAGTGAAAGGAATAATCTGTACACAGGCTACATTATCCCGCAATTTAAGGCAGCTGGGGATCAGCCGTATGCCTGACGGAACAGGCGGGTACAGGTATGCACTCCCCGAAATAAAAACAAGCTCGCAGGAATCAAACGTCGGGATCAATATTGTACCGGTCGTACGTGATATAGTCGAGGCAAAGGGATTAATGGTGATAAGGACAATTCCCGGAAATGCCAATGCCACAGCTTATTATATCGATAATGCAGGAAGGTATGAAATAGCCGGAACAATAGCAGGCGATGATACAATACTTGTGATACCAAGGAACGGCATAACCCTGAATCAGGTCCATTCCTGTCTGGAACTGGTAATGCCAGGCTTACATAAGCAAATTGCAGGAACAGGAAAAAAGTTGAACAGAGAAAAAAATAACAGAATATAATAATCAGATAATAAACAAAAAAATGAAAGAAAAAGTTGTTCTAGCTTACAGTGGCGGATTGGATACATCTGTCATTTTGAAATGGTTAATTGAAAAGGATTATGAAGTAATTGCTTTCGTTGCAGATGTCGGCCAGGCAGATGATTTCGAAGAGTGCAGGAAGAAAGCTTTGTTACTGGGGGCTTCAAAGGTAATAATCGCAGACCTGAAAAAAGAATTTATCGATAATTATGTACTTAAAGCCATAATGGGTAATGCAATCTATGAAGGAAGGTATCTGCTTGGCACTGCACTTGCCAGACCGCTTATTGCGAAAAAACAGATAGAAGCAGCAATTAATGAAAAGGCAAATGCTGTTGCTCATGGTGCAACGGGAAAAGGTAACGATCAGGTAAGGTTTGAGCTTTGCTATTATGCTCTTAAACCTGATATAAAGGTTATTTCGCCATGGAAAGACAGGGAGTTCCTCGAAACTTTCAAGGGAAGGACAGACCTTTTAAAATATGCGTCCGATAGAAACATTCCGGTTAAGGCCAGCATCGACAAGCCTTATAGCGAAGATGATAACCTGATGCACATCAGCCACGAGGCAGGAATTCTTGAAGATCCAATGTACTCGGCTCAAAAAAACATGCTTGAAAAAATGGTAATGCCGCAGGATGCTCCAGACAAAGAGACAAGAATTGCGATTCATTTTAAAAACGGTATCCCTGTAAAATTAATAAACAAGGATGACGGAACCGTTAAAGAAGAATCATATGAAATGTACACCTATCTGAATGAACTGGCAGGTAAGAACGGCATTGGCTTGCTTGATATGGTTGAAAACAGGTTTGTGGGAATAAAATCGAGAGGAATTTATGAAACTCCCGCAGCAACTGTGCTTCATATAGCACATATGGATCTTGAAGGAATCGCCATGGACAGGGAGGTAATGAGATTAAGAAATATGCTGACTCCTAAATTCGCCGAACTGATTTATTACGGATTCTGGTTCAGCCCGGAAATGGATTTTCTTATGGCAGCCATTGAAAAAAGTCAGGAAATTATTGACGGCAGCGTTCATCTTTGCCTTTATAAGGGCAACGTTCTTATCGAGGGACGTGAATCGCCTTCATCCCTCTATAACAAAGAACTTTCGAGCATGGATATTGAAGGAGGATTTGACCAGACCGACAGCAAGGGATTCATCAGGATCAATGCAATAAGACTTATGGCCCACAGAGCTATTGTAAATGCAAGTCTGAAGAAATAGCAAATCAAAATGATATCTTTGAAGGTTGCTCGGGTACTTAATACCAATTATTATGAAACTCTGGGAAAAAGATGTAAATCCTGAACCATCTGTTATAGAATTCACTTCCGGAAAAGACAGGATAACAGATCTTTATCTGGCTGAATGGGATATAACGGGTTCAATGGCTCATGCAATTATGCTTGAGGAAGCCGGAATAATAAATAATAAAGAGAAGGAGGAGTTGCTGAAGACGCTATATTCCCTTTTTAAGAAGTTGAAAAGAGGGAAATTTATAATTGAAGAAGGAATCGAGGATATTCATTCTCAGGTTGAAAAGGAACTGGTTGCAGCTCTTGGCGATTCCGGGAAGAAGATCCACACGGGAAGATCAAGAAACGATCAGGTGCTGGTGGATCTGAGGCTTTACACCAGAAGGGAAATTGATCAGCTCGCAAAAAACATAGCCAGGCTCTTTTCCAGTTTTCAGTCGCTAAGCAAACAATACAGGCAGACACTGATTCCAGGTTATACTCATATGCAGCCGGCAATGTTGTCTTCTTTCGGGTTATGGTTTGGATCTTATGCAGAATGCCTGGCTGATGATATTCTTTTACTTTCGGCCGCAAGGGGAATTAACAACAGAAATCCCCTCGGGACGGGAGCGGGTTATGGATCGACCCTGCCGCTGAACAGGAGGACGACAACGGAACTCCTTGAGTTTGAAGATCTGTTATTTAATTCCGCATACGCAAGCCTTAACCGGGGTAAGGCTGAGTATGCAACATCCTCGGCCCTGGCTTCTTTTGCACAGACTCTTTCCAGGTTTTCAACCGATGTATGCCTCTTCATGACAGCAGAATTCCGGTTTATTGATTTTCCGGATGAATTCTTGACCGGGTCAAGCATTATGCCTCAGAAAAGGAATCCTGATGTATTTGAACTCATACGAGGAAGAACTAATCTGATTCAGACACTTCCCGGACAGATTGCAGCATTAGTTTCAGGTCTTCCATCGGGGTACAACAGGGAGCTGCAACTGCTAAAGCAACTGATCTTCAATGCTTTTACTGACCTGAAAGAGTGTATCGATATTATGATTTTGATGTTGGATAATATCAAAATAAATAAAGAAATAACATCGGATCCTTTATATAACAGCATCTTCAGCACAGAAGAAGTCAATCGTCTGGCCATGCAGGGTGTTCCTTTCAGGGATGCATATAAAAAGGTTTCGGAAATGATAGGGAAAGGTAATTTCTCTGAAACATCCATAGATAAATATACTCATGAGGGAAGTATGGGCAACCTTTGCAACAATGAGATTAAAAGGATTTTCGATGAAAGAATGAAGTGCTTCAACAGCAAGTCTGCTGAGGAGCTGATGGAAAAGATGATGTCTATCAACTCCCCGCTCCCCCTGAAAAGGGGAAAATAACCGTTATTTAATAAGGACATGCCATGGCATGTCCTTATTCCAACGTCCTGTGTATATTCCCGATAAATTCATCAAACAGGTAATCGGTATCAGTTGGCCCACCAGATGCTTCAGGATGGAACTGGGTTGAGAAAAATGGTTTGGTTTTATGTCTCATCCCTTCATTGGTGTTGTCATTAATATTGATGAAAAGAGGCTCCCAGTCTTTTCCGAGGGTATTATTGTCGACTGCATACCCATGATTCTGAGATGTTATGTAGGCTTTATCAGTACCCACCTTTATAACAGGCTGGTTATGGCTTCTGTGCCCATATTTAAGCTTATATGTATCTGCTCCCGAAGCAAGGGCCATCAGCTGGTTACCAAGACAAATCCCGAATACGGGTATATTTTCTTCAAATGATTTCTTTATATTCTCAATTGTTATACCGCACATCTTAGGGTCACCGGGTCCATTGGTAAGGAATAGTCCGTCAAATTCCTCCTTATGAAAGTCATAATCCCACGGAACCCTGATTATAGTTGTATCCCGTTTAAGCAGGTTTCTTATTATATTATATTTAACTCCGCAATCAACAAGCATGATCCTGTATCTTCCCGATCCGTATCTTTTTATTTCATGGGTGCTTACCTCAGCCACCAGATTGATCCTGTTGGGGTCATAAAAATCTGTTTCAGTACCTTCGGGCTCAACTTTGCCAAGCATTGCACCTTTCTCCCTGATCCTTTTTGTAAGTGCTCTGGTATCGATACCAAAAATTCCGGGGATTGAGTTTCTCCTGAGCCATTCATCAAGACTCTCACTGGCATTCCAATGGCTATATTCGAACGAATAATCTGAAACGATTAATCCTGAGATATGAATTGATGAGGATTCATAAAAGCTGTACAGGTCATTTTCTTCATTCTTGCCCGGGGCACCATAATTTCCTACAAGCGGGTAGGTAAGGCAGAGTATTTGTCCTTTGTACGAAGGATCTGAAAGGCTTTCGGGATATCCTGTCATAGCAGTATTAAAAACAACTTCTCCTGCGGCGGCAGCCAGAGCTCCGAATGACCTGCCGTAATAGACTGATCCATCTTCAAGGGTCAGTTTCACTTTTGCAATGTTTTTCATTTAACTATAATTAAAACCTGTTATCTGTACAATGCAACCGTCCTTTCAATCTGTTCCATTGCTTTTCTTACATTCTGGCTGCTTGTTCCGAGGTTCATCCTCATAAATCCCTCACCCCCTGGTCCGAAGGTTGATCCTTCATTCATACCTACTTTAGCTTTCCTGACAAAAAACTCCTGAAGTTCTTTTCCCGACATTCCAAGTTTTCTGCAGTCGAGCCAGATCATATAAGTAGCTTCAGGCTGGACCGGAATTATTTCAGGTATCATTTCCCTGCAGTAATTAATTACATAATCAACATTTTGATTCAGATAGTCCAAAAGTTCATTTAGCCATTCATACCCTTCCGAATATGCTGTGATTGAGGCTACTGTTCCAAAAATGTTCCCGTTTCCGATATGAAGGTGCTCAATTTTCGAGTTGAAATATTTTCTTAAAACAGGATTTGAAATGATTACTGCTGAGGTTGAAAGGCCTGCCAGATTGAAGGTCTTGCTTGGAGCAATGCAAGTGACTGTGATTTCCGAAATCTTTCCGGAAAGCCTTGCAGCAGGGGTATGGTAATAACCGGGGAGTATCAGATCGGAATGTACCTCATCAGAAAGTAAAAGTATATTATTTTCTAAACAGATATCAGCCAGTTGCATAAGTTCAACGGATGACCAGACTCTTCCCACCGGATTGTGGGGATTTGAAATAATAATCATTCTGGTTTCAGGAGAAATAGAATTTACAAGTGATTCAAAATCCATCTCCCATTTGCCATCGACCTCAGTCAGCTGGTTATAAATAAGCTTACGTCCATGACTCTCAACTGCTGAAAAGAATGGATAATATACTGGAGGCTGAACGATTATGGAATCACCCGGGCGGGTAAAAGATAGTGTGCATAAATTCAGTGCAGGCACGATTCCAGGGCAAAAGCATATCCACTCAACCGGAACCTCCCAGTTATGTTTCTTGAGGAGCCAGGATGATATCGAAGTGTAATATTCAGCCGGACGGAATGAATAACCCAAAATTCCATGATTAAGCCGTTTCTGAAGGGCACTTATTATAAAATCAGGAGTTCTGAAATCCATATCTGCAACCCACATGGGAATAAGATCATCAGTGCCGAAAATTTCTTTTCTCAGATCATATTTCACGCAATTGGTGCCTTCCCTGGAAACCACTTCATCAAAGTTCCATTTCATTAAATATGCTTTTACCTTAGGGTTTCAAAGATAAATAAAATAGGGTATGAATGGAGTTCGCTGTCTTAATGAAAATAGTCTCTTTTAAAATGCATTTCGGAAATATGAAAAAAAGTGATATTAATTGCGGAAATTGTAAAATTGATTGTGGGGGGGGGGCTATTATAATATTATTTATTATTTTTATAGGCGTTTTTAAATGAGATTCTAATCTTAAACTGACTAATATGAAAAAGGCTATCGCTGTCATCATTCTCCCGATGCTTATCCTGTGTGTTCCAGGTCTCAACTCATGCAAATCATGCAAATCTGAAAAGAAAGGCCAGAAGGAGGCTGAACTGCAACAAGTTGATACACTTGAATCTGAGATTGAAAAGAATGTTTACCCGTTACCTACCTCCGCTGATGTTATTAAAAAGCTAACGGAACTGGAAGTTGGTTATATTCTTGGTATTTCAAATCCTGTTGAAAATGCCAAGAAATATTTTACAAATTACAGCAAGGCAATTAATCTTGGGGGTTATGGTGCTGATCTGAGTTACGCAACATTATATAATATTCAACAGGAGATAATTAATTATCTTGACGTCATCCAGTCCTTGGCGACTGAACTGAGCATGGCACAAATATATGATGCGAAATTATATGACAAGATCAAACAGAATTTTGACAACAAGGATGCTCTGGTTAAAATACTTACTGATGCTTTTGATAAAACTTATGCATACCTGAGTGATAATGATCAGCAGACGCTGGCCCTTCTGGTTGTAGGTGGTGCATGGGTAGAGGGAATGTATCTTACCACTCATGTTTCAGAAGCAGCTTATCAGAATGCAGAGTTTTCAAAGGTTTTGATTGAACAGAAGGAATCTTTTGATCTATTTCTTGATATTACCAAACCTTATATGGAAGATCAGAATATCAAAGAGTTTATTACCCAGCTTGAACCAATAAGAAAAGTCTACGAAGGCCTGACAACAAGCCTCACCCAGCAGAACATAATTGATATCACAAAAGCAATTACAACTGTAAGAAGCAAGATAATCTGATAACTTTTTCATAACTTTCCGACCGCAAAGAAATTTATCTTGCGGTCTTTTTTTCATTATTTTTTTTATGAGGGAATCCGTACTCCTTGCTCTGATTCATATTTTTGCAATTGTTTCCACTATTAATCCGGGTGGAATTTCGTCAAGGGGGAAAAAAATACTTCGCAGTTACCTCAGGCGTTACCTAAACCGTGAGCTGGAAGAGGAATATTACGCTCTTTTTGAAAATAACCTGGAGTTCTATTCAAATGAACTTAAAAGTGTTGACAAAGCCGAACTAGCTGATGAGGATTCACTTATTACCTTCCAGATCACCAATATTTGCCGTCAGATAAAGAAAGGATTATTCCTTGAGGAAAGAATGATCGTATTTCTTCAATTACTGGAATTTGCATTTGAAGACGGACTTATTTCAGAACAGGAGAAAACAATTATAGATATTGTTTCCAGAACCTTTAATATCTCAAAGAAAGAGTATGACAATGCTTGCGCCTTTATGATAGGCAGATCCTATGATGAAGTTACTCCCGATTGTATACTTGTAATAGAAAGTGATAATCCAAAATATTGGGCAACAAAGAATTATAAGAACTACGATAACTGGCGGCACATTAGAATCAAAGGATTTAAAGGATTCTTGTTTGTGTTGCATATAGAGAGTACAGGTTCTCTTATTCTCACTTATGACGGAACACTTACTCTCTATTTTAAAGGGCGAGATATTATTGCCTGCCGGGCGTATCTGCTCGACAGAGGGGTAAATATCAAAGGTCAGGGAATTGAGCCAATTTATTATTCAAAGATTTACAAAAAATTTGTCTCCAGGAAATTCCCTGAGACAATCATCTTTGAAGGTCGTGATATAGAATTCCTCTTCAAAAATTCTGATAATGGGGTCAGAAAGATGAATTTCAGGATTGAGTCAGGAAACCTGATCGGACTGATGGGGGGGAGCGGCGTAGGTAAAACAACAATGCTAAATCTGCTGCATGGAAAAACAAAACCTACATCTGGTAATATTCTTATCAACGGGTATGATATTCATGATGATTCCGAAAAACTTACAGGTCTGATCGGATTTGTACCTCAGGATGATATGCTTATTGAGGAACTGACTGCATATCAGAACCTTTATTTCAATGCCCGCTTATGTTTCGGTGATTATGACGAGGAGCAGCTGAACAAAACAGTCGATAAAGTCCTACAGGATCTTGATTTATTTGAAATCAGGGACCTGCAGGTGGGAGATCCGATGAATAAGAAGGTAAGTGGTGGGCAACGCAAACGGTTGAACATTGGACTGGAACTTATGAGGGAACCGGGAGTTTTGTTTGTTGATGAACCCACTTCAGGACTATCCTCATTTGATTCTGAAAAGGTCATGACTCTTCTGAAGAATCAGGCATTATCAGGAAAACTTGTTTTCACAATTATACATCAGCCATCATCGGATATTTTGAAAATGTTCGACAGATTATGGATCCTCGATAAAGGGGGTTATATGATTTATGATGGTGATCCTGTTGAAGCTCTGGTATATTTCAAGACAGAAACTTCACAGGCGAATGCTGCTGAAAGCGAATGTCCGAATTGTGGAAATATTGAAACTGAGAATATTCTTCATATTGTCGAAGTAAAAGTTATTGATAATTCAGGTTTTGCAGGAAAGGATAGGCAGGTAAGCCCGAAGGACTGGTACGAAAAGTACAAAAAGAAAATGATGCCGGCACTTGAAGAAGAATCTCCCAAAACACCTCTTCCTAAAAGCAATTTCAGTCTTCCTAAAAAAACATCACAGTTAAAGACATTTATTTTACGCAACCTGACACGCAAACTGGCCGACCGCCAATATATGACAATCAATCTGCTTGAAGTTCCACTTCTGGCGTTAATTCTTGGGTACCTATCAAAATACAGTGAAGAAGGGATTTATCTTTTTGGAGCAAACAAGAATTACCCGGTCTTCCTTTTCATGGCTATTATTGTCTCCTTGTTTGTAGGACTGACTGTAAGTGCTGAAGAGATATTCAGAGACAGGAAAATCCTTGAGCGGGAAAAATTCCTTAACATAAGCAGGTCAAGCTACCTTTTTTCGAAGATCAGCTTCCTTTTTTTTATTTCCGCTATCCAGTCTTTATCATTTGTGCTGGTGGCAAACACCCTTCTCGAAGTAAAAGGCATGCTCTTTCAGCAATGGCTTGTTCTTTTCTCAACTGCTTGTTTTGGCAATCTTTTCTCAACTGCTTGTTTTGGCAATATGCTGGGATTAAATATATCAGCCGGGATGAGAACAGCTGTGAGTATCTATATACTAATACCCCTGCTTCTGGTTCCGATGCTGCTCCTGGGAGGTGCAATGATTAAATTTGATGACCTTCACAAATCCATAAGCAAGAAAATATATGTCCCGATAATTGGTGATGCCATGGTCACACGATGGGCCTATGAGGCAATTATGGTTGAACAATTCAAAAGCAATAAATACGAAAAGCCTTTTTTTAAATATGAAATGGAGATAAGCCAGACCGATTGGTACACAGCATTTCTTCTTCCGGAACTTAAAGTAATTGTAAATAAATGCAAAACAACTGGTAAAAATCCTGATTATGAGGTGTCTACAAGAAACAACTTTGCAAAATTAAATTATCATATTAATGAATTGTCCTCTGAATTTGGCATTATGCCCGGAACCTGGATGACTAAATTGAATTATGAAGAATTCAATGATGATATTGCCAGCCGGACGAGATCATATATTGATAGTCTTTCAGTAAAAATACGAAATATAAACAGGAAGATTACAAACAGGCACGATTCTGTTATTATTCGGATCCAAAATGAAATGGGACAAGCTGAATTCCAGAAATTATACGATCAGAATTATAACGAGAATCTGGCAAATATTGTAAAGAACAACCTGAGTACAATCAAAATTTATAAGCCAGACAAGAAGCTTGTTCAAAAGGCCGATCCTATCTTCATGAAACCCGGGTCAAAATATGGCCGTGCACATTTTTATGCTCCCTATAAACAACTGGGAAATCTTAAGGTAGATACCCTTCCGTTCAACATGGCAGCAATCTGGATTATGACTATATTATTATTTGTCACCTTATATCTTAATGTTCTGAAGCGTTTTCTTGTCTTTTTGGAATCCCTTAAACTACCTATCTGGAGAAAATTCGGAAGAGAACTGCTGCAGGTATGAGTTACCTCTTACTCGACCTCTTCTCCCATTAGAGAAGGGGAGAAGAGTAGATGAGAAAAAATCAAAGATGATTAAAGTATATCCNAAGAAAAACCTGGGGCAGCACTTTCTTAAAGATAAGGCAATTGCTCAGAAAATCTCCNATACGCTTACNGGTGAGGGTTACAGTAGTCTCCTTGAAATTGGTCCCGGTATGGGAATACTGACGGATTTTATTATCCGGAGGGGAATTCCGGATTTCAGGGTAATTGAAATTGATAATGAATCAGTCCATTACCTGAGTGAAAGATTTCCGGAACTAAAAATAATAACAGGCGATTTCCTGACATTTGATATTGATGAAAGCTTTAATGATAAACTTGCAATTATCGGCAACTTTCCTTATAATATCTCCAGCCAGATTTTCTTTAAGGTTTTAAACCATCGTGAAAAAATAGTGGAGGCTTGCGGAATGCTTCAGAAGGAGGTCGCTGAAAGGATCTGTGCAAAGCCCGGTTCAAAAACCTACGGTATTCTGAGTGTTTTAGTCCAGGCATTTTATTCTGCGGAATACCTGTTTTCAGTTTCGAACAAGGTATTTTCACCGCCTCCGAAAGTTTTATCAGGCGTGATCAGGTTAAAAAGGAACGAGACAAAAAACCTTGATTGTGATGAGAATCTGTTTATCAAGGTAGTCAAAGCCAGTTTTAACCAGCGCCGCAAGACATTAAGAAATTCGGTAAAAGCAGCTTTTAATCTTAAAACTTTTGATTATCATGATTTTCAGCTTCGGCCAGAGCAGTTGTCGGTCAATCAGTTTGTCGAACTTACAAACTGGGTAGCAGGGAATTTGAAATCATCAGAATGAGAATCCGATTGCATCTACAGGATTCATTTTAGCTGCAGCATTGGCAGGGGCATAACCAGCTACAATTCCTATAATACCGGAAATAAACACGGCAAGGAATATATTGCCGATTGTAAGATACATGTTCAGATCGTACAGGTAATTCACTATCAATGTTCCGACAAATATCAGCAAAAGCCCAAGCAATCCCCCGGCAATTGAAAGAATGACAGATTCGGTAAGAAACTGTTCCAGTATAAAGAACCTCTTGGCTCCCAGCGCTTTCTGGATGCCAATAATATTTGTTCTCTCCCTGACAGATACAAACATGATATTGGCAATTCCGAATCCTCCTACCAGAATGGCAAAACATCCTATAATCCAGCCTCCAATATTTATACCTTTAAAAACAGCATCAAAACCCTGGGAAAGCATTGTTGAGGTGTTGACTGAGAAATTTGTCGTTTCAGCAGGTTTTAATCTCCTTGAAGCTCTCATTACCATTGTGATTTCATCAGCAAGCTCCTGTCGGGCTACACCTGGTTTTGCTTTTATCATCATCTCAGAATCAACGAACCTGTTCCGAAGATTGATGAAACTTCTGCCAAAATTTAATGGGATTAGGGTAATCTGGTCTACATTGCTTAAGCTGATACCTCCCTGACCCTCCTTTTTTAAAACGCCAATAATTCTGGTTTTATAGCCTGACACGGTAACTTCCTTGCCGACTGGATCGGTGTTTTCAAATAATCTTTTAGCAACCTCAGCCCCAAGGACGGCCACATTACTTCCGCTAGTATATTCATAGGGTGAAAAATAGCGTCCTTTTTCGATCTCAAAAGTAACAACCCTTTCAAGATTATCTGTCACTGCAGCTAAAATAGCATCATTTGCCACATTATTCTTGTATTTCAGGTTGTCCATCTTGGATGCGATAAAAGAGGCTGCTTCAGCTTTCGTTGATTTGTTTAGAACAGCCTGGTAATCGGTCAGCGATATTGACGGCCATTTAATAATGTCCCACCATGCAAGGTTTCCGTCAAATGACCAGGGGAATTTCTGGACGTAAATGACATTATTCCCCATTGAGTTAATACTGTCGCGTATTGATTTTTCAAGCCAGTCAAGAACTGTAAAAACAGATATAATGCAGAAGATGCCTATTGTTATGCCGAAAAGCGACAGGAATGTGCGTAATTTATTAACTGTCACTGATTTGACCGCAAAAATAAATCCCTCTTTCAGTAATTTTAATTTCATTTTTGATTTAATATTCAGAGTTTACCGGAACGTCAAAGGTAAGAAAATCATTTGGATTTTGCCGGCCCGGTTTATAGACATAAATATTCATAATTATTTTGTATTGAGGATAATAAAAAAATATCTATTTTTAACCGCCTGGATCTGCAGGGAGAAACCTATCATAAA
>WSSedA1B2DRAFT_1000037_pt1 | contig 21101 bp, 14 predicted proteins | sample WetSurSiteA1Bulk_FD_9465 | JGI IMG/M metagenome (IMG submission 9465) | reverse complement strand
GCCCCTCGACTTGCATGTGTTAAGCCTCCCGCTAGCGTTCATCCTGAGCCAGGATCAAACTCTTCATTGTAAAAATTGTTCTTTTTGTCTTTTTCAAAGATTAATCCTTCGATGCTCAATTCTAAAATACTAACAAGTTTTTTAGCGAGATCGTTACTTCTCGCCTGGTTGCTACTTCATCATTTCAAAGAACATAAAACCTTCTTTGCTTTCGCTTAGAAAGTATCCCTTACTTTTGGGACGACAAAGATAGAGTTTTTACCTTTCCTCCCAAAAAAATCAAGAATTTTTTTTGCATTATCTGAATGTTATCAGATAATTCATAATAAAATTCCAGATTGTAACCACACCCACTGCAATAAGTTTGGAAAAATAAAAATTAAACTTCAGCTTATCTGAAAAAAGAAATACAACCAGGTTATTAATTCCCAATCCCACTACTGAAATGATTATGAAGGAAAAATATTCAACAACTATCCGGTTACTTTCACTCTGAAATGTCCATAAACGATTCCATATATAATTTGATGTGGCAGCAAGTATAAATCCTGTTGAATTTGCAATGTACTTGTTTACTCCTGCCTTTTCCTTTAAAAGCCAGGTAGTTCCAAAATCAATCACCATACCTGAAAATCCTACAACACAGAACTTTATAAATTTGAAAAGTAAGATATCATCAATCATTATCTAATATTTTAATTTTCACAAAAGAACAATTTAATGTCGGTCCCAGATCTGTCTGAAGAGTGATGCCAAAATTATATATCCCTTCCGAAAGATCGGGAACAGTTGTTTTCATTTCCCTTTGAATCGATTGACTTTTATAAATGATACCTATTGGTTCTGATAAAACAACAGACTGAATATGGGTCTCCTTCCCTTTTATATATGCTGCAAAGACTTGTACAGGGAATTGAGAATGATTAAAGTTGATATCATAATCGCATGGGTTATTAATTGTAAATTTTATATCCAGAGTTTCACCAGTTCTGACCTGACCAGGCGGCGTGCCAAAATTAATTTTTAACCTGTTTGTTGTTTGAAGACTATCTGTTTTGTAACCGGAGAAAGTGAATCCACCCATCTTATACAGAATTGATCTTGAACTATGTGAATTGACAATAAATACCGGTTTATTAAGGTAATTCTTTTCAAATTGCCAGATATCATACTGAGTTTGACGAGTATTTAAAGTACTTACCGGGAATGCCTCTTTACCAGTAAAATATGAAAACATTGAAGGACTCTGAAATGAGGACAGAAAAGCTACAGGAAGCTCCTTTGAGACAGATTCAATGAATTCATACTTTTCCCTTTTGCCGTTCATACCTAATTTGTTCATAAGGGATAAATTGGTAAAAAGTAAGATCCTCACAAGAAGAATTAAAACAAATGAAGGGAGAATAAAATATTTAATATATTTTATTAATCCATTGTCATTCTTTATATTACGAATTATCAATATTATTATGGGTCCTGAGCAGGCAACAGTCCAGTGAGGTTCAACATGGCCCCTGAAAGATGTAATCCAGAAGAAACCAATAAACCCGATTATAAGGAAATAGAGAGCCCTGGTAAATAAATCCTGTGATTTATCTTTTATCATAATATAAATAACAGCTCCAAGAATAAAAGGATTAAAGACAGCCATCTGATTAGGAAGGTATTCAAAGAAATATATCCATTTGAAACCTTCTGACCTATCGATCAGATGAAATTTGAAACTTGGGAAATCGTTTGTTATCTGCCAGGCTATATGTGGATAAAGGATAACCATTGCAGATATTCCTGCTATCCAGAATCTCCATGACTTTAAAATTTTAAAATTTGATAACACAACAAAGCCTAAAACCAACACTGCCTGATATTTGCTGTAAACCATACCAGCCATGGAAATTGATAAGAGGATAACCGTTTCCCAGTTCTCTTTTTCGAGGAAACCCTTATAACCAAAAAGGAACAAAGCAATGAAGAACAGTAATGAAGAATCTGGTGTTGTAATAAAACCGTAAGCAGAGAACATTACCATTGATGCTGAAATCAGGAAGAAATAAAAAACATTTAGCTGTTCTTGTTTACTTCTGTCATCAATAACCTTCCATGTTAGTAACAGGGTTCCTAACTGCAGAAAAACAGTCATAAATCTTATCCCGAGATTGCCATTAAATAAGATTGAACTTAATTTAATCATTAGAGCAACCATGGGAGGATGGTCGAAATAACCCCATGCAAGGAATTTTCCATACAGAAAATAATATGCTTCATCGGATATTATTTCCGTCAGGAGAGCCTGAACGATATTAACGAAAAACCATAGAATCAGCAGTGCAATAAATATTTTCCTGTTATTCCATTTTTTAATTTTATCCATCCCTATATTTGTCTAATCTAAATATAGTGCTATTTCACAAGTATAGAACTTCCATATCCTAAATATGACGGCTATGTTCATTCAAATTTTACTCTTTTATTGAACAAAATGAAATTTATAATCATTATTCAATTTAAAATTGGCATCTTAAGAATGAAAAATCTTATTTTCGCATATTATTGAATTTCATGCCAAACATTGTAATTGTCCCAACTTATAGGGAAAAGGAGAATATAGAATTGCTTATAAAGGCAGTTTCATCACTTCCCATCCCATTTGATATCCTGGTTATAGATGACAATTCTCCCGACGGAACAGGAGATATCGTTAAAAAAATGGGACTATCATTTCCAAATGTACATCTAATTCAGCGAGCCGGCAAAATGGGTTTGGGAACCGCATATATTATGGGATTCAAATGGGCCCTAGAAAAGGGCTATACCTATATTTTTGAAATGGATGCCGACTTTTCCCATGATCCAAATGACCTTGTAAGGCTTTATAAAACCTGCGCTGACCAGGGAGCGGACGTTGCAATCGGATCAAGATACATCAGTGGAGTAAATGTGGTAAACTGGCCTCTTACCCGTGTACTGATGTCTTACTTTGCATCAGTCTATGTTAGAATGGTTACAGGTATGAAGATTATGGACTCCACTGCAGGATTCCTCTGTTATAAAAAAGAGGTCCTTGAAAATATCAAACCTGCACATATAAAATCAAGGGGATACTGTTTCCAGATCGAAATGAAATTCATTGCCTGGAAACTTGGCTATAAAATAGTTGAGATACCAATAATATTTACTGACCGGAAGCTCGGAACCTCGAAGATGTCGGGAGGTATTTTTAATGAGGCCTTATGGGGTGTCCTGAGAATGAAGCTCAGGAGCCTGGTAATAAAGTACAAAAGGAAATAACTCAAGCCCCCTCTCCCGCTACACGGGATTTCCCCCATAGTGGGAGAAAATTCTGTGGTTAAAACAAAAATACTGGTGGAAGTTGTGAATTTTTCACCACTTGGGGGGGATTAAAGGGGGGAAGTCGATTCATTGCATGAAATTCTTTACCTATGGGCAGTATTCTTATAAAAAATGCCACCCTTATAAATGAAGGTCTGACTTTCAAAGGGGAACTGCTCATCAGAGATGAATTTATATCCTCGATTGGACCGGTTGGCCATATTGAAGTTCCGGAAAAGGCAGAAATCATAGATGCCTCAGGTCTGCTCCTGATACCTGGAGTAATTGATGATCAGGTACATTTCAGGGAACCTGGTCTCACCCATAAAGGGGATATCCATAGTGAATCGCGCTCTGCTATTGCCGGTGGTATTACTTCCTTTATGGATATGCCAAATACCATTCCCCAGACTATTACAACTGAACTTCTGGATGAAAAATTCCGGCTTGGATCTGAAAAATCACTGGCCAATTATTCTTTTTACATTGGGGCCACTAATTCAAATCTTGATGAAGTGATGAAAGCAGATCCCACGGGGGTGTGCGGAATAAAACTTTTTATGGGATCCTCCACCGGAAATATGCTTGTCGACAATGAAGAGACTTTAAGAAGCCTGTTCTCAAAAGCAACAATTCCGGTTACAAGTCATTGCGAAGCCGAACCGGTAATAAAAAGAAACAGCGAACAATACAGGGCAAAATATGGTGATGATGTCCCGGTTAAAATGCATCCTCTTATCCGGAGCCGCGAAGCATGTTATCTGTCCTCTTCGTATGCTGTAAATCTTGCAAAAGAATATAATACCCGCCTTCATATCCTTCATCTTTCAACAGCTGATGAAATGAAGCTTTTCAGCAATGAATTGCCCCTAAGGCAAAAAAGAATTACAGGAGAGGTGTGTATCCATCACTTATGGTTTGATGAATCATCATATGATGAGAAAGGCACACTTGTCAAATGGAATCCAGCCATCAAAACAAGGTTCGACAGGGAAGCTTTATTGAATAGTACCATTAATGATGTCATTGATATTATAGCCACAGACCATGCTCCCCATACCCTTGAGGAAAAAAACAATAGTTATTTCAAAGCCCCTTCTGGCGGACCTCTTGTCCAGCATTCACTGGTCGCGATGCTGGAATTATGGCACAGGAAGCTGATACCGCTGGAGAAAATTGTGGAAAAGATGTGTCATAATCCTGCCATACTTTTTAATATAAAGGGACGTGGCTTTTTAAGGGAAGGTTATAAAGCGGATCTCTGCCTGATCAATCCCGATAATCCATGGACAGTTTCAAAGGAAAATATCCTTTACAAATGCGGATGGTCGCCATTTGAAGGCACAATATTCAGGTCAAGGGTAGCAAAAACCATCGTGAACGGGACAGTTGTTTATGACAATGGGGTAATAAATGAAAATTACCGGGGACAGAGATTGGTTTTTGACAGATAGTTTACAGATATTTTGCAGATAGTTGAGGAGGATTGCTTCGCCCTCCATCGTCGGACTCGCAATGACCGTAATCCTAATTGATTGACTTGTTGTTTGTAATTTACCAAGCTAGCTTATGTGTGGGGTCATTGCGAGACCCGCATCAGCGGGTCGAAGCAATCTTCCTCACAACAAACCTTACTGAGTTACGAGTCCTCTGTTCAAGTAGTATTTCACGGTCTTTGGTAATCCGGGCTATGGCTTCAGGTGTGTAGTGCCTGATTGAAAGCATCTCCACATTTTCGTTATAAGTTGCTGAAAATTCTGCTTTAAGATTTTCGATTACTGATTCAACTTTTATCCTGTCATCATCAAGGCAAACATCAATGCTGATCGCGCTTGCTTCCACAACATTGACCTTAATACCATTCTGCATAAACAGATAAAATATCCTGCTCAGGTTTTCACCCATTGCGAACGAAAAGTCTTTTGGGACTATGGAAATCATGATCTGGTTTTCCTTTTTTATAAAGACAGGGAGGCCGTGTTTCAAAGTTGTTTCAGATTTGATAACAGTCCCCTTCTGCTCAGGAGCTATAAAAGACTTTACATGAAGCGGAATACTTTTATTATGAAGAGGTTTTATTGTTTTTGGATGTATCACCTTTGCACCCGAGAAAGTCATTTCAACTGCCTCACGGTAAGAAACCTCCTCAAGCCGGCTTGCATCGGAGAGCCATTTAGGATCGGCATTCAGCAGGCCCGGAACGTCTTTCCACACTACAACTATCTCTGCATCAAGTATATTAGCGAGCAAAGCTGCAGTATAATCTGATCCTTCCCTGCCAAGGGTAGTAGTCTGTCCGGCGATAGTGCTTCCGATAAATCCCTGAGTCACATAGAATTTTGTTACCTTGAAATTAAAAACATTTTGTATCCTTGCCGAGCTTTCATTCCATAGTATATCAGCATCACGGAATCTGTCATCGGTAATCAGGTTGCCTCTGATATCAATCCATTCCACACTCAGACCGCTATTTTTCAGGAATTCCGCAACAATAATTGTCGACCATACCTCTCCATATGATACAACCTGATCATATTCAAAATCGTAACTACCTTTTTTCGATGACGACAGATATTCTTCAAGTTTTGCAAATGAGATATCTATTTTGCTTTTTCCGGAATTACCCGACGGGAATAGTTCTTCCGCTATCGACAGATGGTAGCTGTAAATTTCATCAAGCTGATCCTTATATGAATTCTCCCCTGACAACCATGTTTTTAACACTTTTTCTAGAGCATTTGTAGTTTTCCCGAAAGCCGAAACCACAATTACCAGATTCTCTTTTTCTGCCGAGATAATTTTTTCAAGATTCCTTATTCCCCAGGCATCTTTAACTGAAGCACCTCCGAACTTGTAAACTTTCATATTTGAGAATTTGCGCTAAATTTAGGAGATCACACTCATAATTCAATTCAACTTATTACTATTTTTATTAAATTATATTCATTGGAAAAGATCTGTTGTCAGAAACATTTAAATCCGGAAAAGATAAAACCTGATTATTTAACCAGATATAAATCCAAACAATATTTATGAATATCTACAAGATTACTACACTTAATGATTTTGTTATTCTGAAACAGAAAGACTTCCCTTATGCAAAAGGGGAGCTGTCAAGCCTTCTGAGCCATATTGGGACAGCTGCAAAAATTTTAAATAAAAAAATAACAAAGGCTGGACTGGTAGACATTATAGGTCGGTCAGGATCAGTAAATATTCAGGGCGAAAATCAACAGAAACTAGATGTTTATGCCGACAAAACATTTATAAATGCTCTTTTAGCAAGCGGTGAATGCTGCGGGATAGCAACTGAAGAGAACCAGAATGAAATAGTATTTATTGATAAATTTGCCAGGAAAGGTAAATATGTTGTTTGTATTGATCCTCTTGATGGATCTTCAAACATTGATTATAATGTATCAGTTGGTTCAATTTTTTCAATCTATCGGAGAATTACTCCACGCGGCGAAAAAGTCAAGAATGAAGATTTTATACAGGAAGGTTCAAAGCAGGTGGCTGCCGGTTATGTAATATATGGATCTTCAACTATGCTAGTCTATTCGACCGGCAATGGTGTTAATGGGTTCACGCTTGATCCTTCGATTGGTGAGTTTTGTCTTTCACATCCTGGCATTGTCACCCCTGATGAAGGAAGGATTTATTCTATCAATGAAGGAAATTACATTTATTTCTCTGCTGGAATTAAGAAATATATTAAGTACTGCCAGGATAAGGATGAAGAGACAGGAAGGCCGTTTACTTCACGATATATTGGATCGCTGGTCTCTGATTTTCACAGGAATCTTCTTATCGGTGGAATTTTTCTTTATCCTCCTAATGTAAAATCGCCCGATGGCAAACTACGTCTTGTTTATGAGTGTAATCCTATAGCATTTATTGCAGAACAAGCAGGCGGAGCAGCTTCAAATGGCAGAGAAAGAGTCCTGGGAATTATCCCTAAATCTCTGCATCAACGTTCTCCATTTTATGCCGGATCAAAAAACATGGTCAGAAAAATTGAGACCTACCTTGCCAGTAATAAAACTTAAATTCCTGACTCAGGAAGAACCTCTGTAAATTTTCATTACTTAGTTATCTTGAATGTTAATTTTGCAGGGATTTTGAAAAAAGATGAAAAGTAACGAGTTAGCAGACCTCTATAGTAATCATCCCGGTATTTTGGGACTGGTCCAATTTCTTAATAACAACTCCTATGGGAGAATTAATCTTGAAGGACTATCGGGTTCATCAAAGCCTCTTGCTCTTTCTCAGATTCTTCAAAATACACAGCTGATTCATGTTGTAATAATTCCCGAGAAAGAAGAAGCAGCATATTTTTATAATGATATAGTTTCTCTTTCGGGGGAAGAAACTGTTTTCTTTTTCCCTTCCAGTTATAAAAGATCGGTACAGTATGAGCAGACTGAACCAGCCAATATCGTTCTCCGCACTGAAGTGCTTAATTATCTTGCCTCTGGAAAAAGAAAAGGTGTAATTGTTACCTATCCTGAATCGGTTATGGAAAAGGTAATCAGCAGGAAGAATTTGAAAAAGAATACATTCCAGGTAAGCAAGGGCGACAGGATATCACTCGAGTTCCTTGAGGAGATGCTGCATGAGTACAATTTTGAGCGTGTCGATTTTGTTTATGAACCAGGCCAGTATTCCATAAGGGGAAGTATTGCTGATGTCTTTTCATATTCTGCAGATTTCCCGTATCGTATAGATTTTTTCGGCGATGAGGTTGATTCAATAAGGACATTCAACCCTGACGACCAGCTTTCAGTAAGCATTCAAAAACAGATTTCAATTATCCCGAACATACAGGATATATCAATTGAGGTAATTAATGATTCATTTACAGATTACCTTCCTCCTTCTGCAGTTATCTGGACTCAGGATGCAGTGTTGATAAAGGAGAGAATAAATGATATCTATTCCCAGACCGTACAGAGGGAAGAATCGGGTCAGATAGCAGGTAAAACCGGACTTGTTCTTACCGGTAACCGTATCTTCAGTGATAATGAAAAATTCAGGACAATAGAATTTGGCAAGCAAAGCATTTTCGAAGACTGTATAAAATTTAAATTCCATACCGAACCTCAGCCTGTTTTCAATAAGAATTTTGAACTCCTTTCTGAAAAGCTTCTTTCAAATAAACATAATGGTTATAAGACATACATTGTTTCAGAAAGCCAGTCACAGATCGACAGGCTAAGGGATATATTCTCTGAAATCAATCCTGATGCTCAATTTGAACCTATTCTTGTTGATTTTCACAGCGGGTTCACTGATCATGACCTTAAAATTGCGGTATTTACTGATCACCAGATATTTGACAGGTACCATAAATTCAAGATAAGAGGTTATTTTTTAAGAAAGGAGAGTATTTCGGTAAAAGAGCTTACAGGACTTAATCCTGGTGATTTTGTTGTCCATATAGATCACGGCATTGGCAAATTCGGAGGGCTGGAGAAAATAGAGGTTAATGGAAAGCTTCAGGAAGCCATAAAGCTTGTTTACAAGGATAATGATATTCTTTACGTGGCCATTCATTCTCTTCACAGGATTTCAAAATACAAAGGGAAGGATAACAGCGAACCTAAAATTTACAAGCTCGGTTCCGGGGCATGGCAGAAGCTGAAGCAAAACACCAAAAAAAGGGTAAAGGATATTGCCAAAGATCTTATACAGCTGTATGCAGCCAGAATGGCATCTCCTGGATATTCATTTTCGCCTGACTCTTACCTGCAGCGCGAACTTGAAGCATCTTTTATTTATGAGGATACCCCCGATCAGTTAAGTGCCTCACTTGCTGTCAAGAATGATATGGAAACAGATCATCCCATGGACCGGCTGGTCTGTGGAGATGTAGGTTTTGGTAAAACTGAAGTCGCTGTCAGGGCTGCATTCAAATCGGCCGCTGACAGCAAACAGACTGCGATACTGGTACCAACAACCATTCTTGCCTTGCAGCATTTCAAAACATTTTCGGCAAGGCTTAAGGGATTTCCTTGCAATGTCGATTATATAAGCCGACATCGTAAATCAGCAGACCAGAAGAAGATTTTTAATCAGCTTGCTGAAGGAAAAATCGATGTAATAATAGGTACTCATAAGCTCGTGGGTCACGATGTAAAGTTCAGGGATCTCGGTCTTCTGATAATCGATGAAGAACAGAGATTCGGGGTATCGGTAAAAGAAAAGATTAAAAAGATGAAGGCGAATGTCGATACGCTTACTCTTACTGCCACTCCAATACCCCGTACTTTGCAGTTCTCACTGATGGGAGCCCGCGATCTGTCGATAATAAATACCCCTCCACCCAACAGGATGCCAATTGTAACTGAACTTCATGGCTTTAATGAAGAAATAATAAAGGAGGGGATTGAATATGAAGTATCACGTAATGGACAGGTATTTTTTATTCACAACAGGGTCGAAAACATAAAGGAAGTGCAGGCAAATATTAAGAGGATCTGCCCAAATGTCAAAACTGCTATCGTACACGGTAAGATGGAAGGCAGGGATATTGAAAATGTGATGTTCGATTTTATCCAGGGTGATTATGATGTTCTTATTGCCACCACCATAATTGAATCAGGCCTGGATATTCCGAATGCAAATACAATTTTTATAAATGATTCCCATCATTTTGGGCTGTCAGAACTTCATCAGCTCAGAGGCAGGGTAGGAAGATCGAACAGGAAGGCATTCTGTTACCTTCTTTCACCTCCCCTTGAAACCCTGACTCATGAAGCACGGCGGAGGCTTAAAGCTATTGAAGAGTTCTCGGAACTTGGAAGCGGTTTTAATATTGCAATGCAGGACCTTGACATACGCGGATCGGGAAACCTGCTAGGAAGTGAACAGAGCGGCTTTATTGCCGATATAGGTTTTGAAACGTACCAGAGGATTCTAAATGAGGCAATGGATGAACTCAGAGAATCAGAACAGTTTGATGACTCTTCTATGCAAAAGCAGACCAACAATCAGGTAAATGAAGAAGTGATCAAGCCTTATGTATCAGACTTTCAAATTGATACCGATCTTGAAATTATGTTTCCCGATGAATATATATCAAACATATCTGAAAGGATAAGACTATACAAAGAACTAAACGAAATCGCAACTGAGGAATCCCTTTTATCGTTCGAGAAAAAGCTGACCGACAGATTTGGAGCTATACCTCAACCAGCTTCTTCCCTTCTGGATATTGTCAGGATCAAATGGATTGCAATAAAACTTGGGATTGAAAAAATTATGCTTAAAAATAATCTGCTTATAGCATATTTTATTTCAGATCCGGCATCAGGCTTTTATCGTACCTCATTATTTGTTATAATAATGAACTATGTGAACCATCATCAGAAACGGATGTCAGTAAAACAGAAGGAGACAAAGCTGAGTCTCACCATTGAAAACATTACTAATGTTAAATCAGCTATTGAAATCCTCCAGAATATTTACAAAGAGATACAAGTTTTAGGTGCCTAGAGTGCCTAAAGTACTTAAAGTTATATCCCTTTTCTTAAAACTCTAAGTACATCAAATTTTAGCTCACTCCAAACTGTTTTTAATTCTAAGTACTCCAAACTTTAGCTCACTCCAAACAGGATTTTTTTCATCCTCCTGAAATTTAATTTTTTATTCCTGAATCTCCTTTACTACCTTTGTGAAAGAATTAATTGAAATGAACCTGATATTTGATATTGGGAATACTGCAACCAAAATAGCTGTATATGATGGAGATGAAAAAATTACTTCTCTATCTACAAAACAGTTCCACTGGAACAGGTTGCATGAGATATTTGCACCGTATGAAGATAAAATTAACAGGGCAATAATCTCCACTGTGAGAGACCTTCCTGAATATATTATTGATATGGCCACTCTTGGTATTCCTTATGTGCATGTACTTTCGCACCATACCAAACTTCCTTTTAAAAACGAATATGAGACACCTGAAACGCTTGGTCCTGACAGGATTGCTTCTGTCGCCGGTGCATTTTTTTTATATCCCGGAAGGAATGTTCTTATTATAGATGCCGGAAGTGCAGTAACATTTGATTATTTATCCGGGAAAACTTATAAAGGTGGTAATATCTCTCTGGGTTTAAGCATGAGATTCAAGGCTCTGCACCGGCTTACTGCCAGATTGCCGCTCTGTTCTACGCTTGAAAAATATAGCTCACCGGGTAAAAATACCCTTGAAGCGATAACGGCGGGTGTCACCGACGGACTGATCTTTGAAATAAATGAATATATCCGCTTATTTGAAGAAAAGAATATTGATTCGAAAGTAGTTCTGACAGGTGGAGACGGTGGATATTTAAAAGAAAGAATCAGCTATAAGGTTAATTATCAGCCCGACCTGGTGCTTGTAGGGCTAAATCACATTCTGGAATACAATGATAAACAGGCTTAATGCTGTTACAGTTCTCATAGTTATAGCATTAGGTGTTATTTCGTGCGAGAAAAAAAACGTAACAATTCAGAAGATTGACATTCTTTCACTGCCTTCACAGGTAGGTAAAGATATCAAAACTATTTATACCGACTCAGGAAAGATGCAGCTTGTATTAACTGCGCCGTTGATGGAGAGGTATGAAAAATCGGAAACTCCTTATACGGAATTCAAATCCGGAATTAATGTGCAGTTTCATGACGGACAAAAAGAACCGGTTGCATCAGTATCAGCAAAATATGCAAAATACACTGATAATAAGAACCTGTGGGAACTTCAGGATAGTGTGGTTGCCATAAACGAAAAAAATGAAAAGCTTGAGACCGAATTATTATTCTGGGACCAGAAGAAAAATTTAATATACACTGACAGATTTGTAAAGATCACTACCGAAGACCAGATAATTCAGGGATACGGATTGGAATCGGATCCAAAGCTTACAAGACGACGGATCAAAAACCTGAGCGCCATAATCTATATAAATGATGAGCAATAACCCCTTGAGGCTGTATCATAAGACCTTTTTAACCGCAAAGTACACGAAGGATTCGCAAAGCGCGCAAAGCTAAATCGCGCCCCTGGCGTGATTCTTTACGCTCGGCCCCCTTTGCAGTTAATAGATTTTATTTTATGAGACAACCTCTTATTTTGTACATATTAATAAGTTCCCTTCTAGGGATTTAGAGGCGAAAAAGTACTATTTTTGAAATATGGATTCGGTTCTTATCATTATATTGACGATTATATTTTGTGCCTTTTTTTCAGGCATGGAGATTGCTTTTATTACTTCCAACAAGCTAAGGATCGAGCTGGACAGGAAACAGGGGGTTTTTGGTTCTCAATTTATTGAAGTATTTACAAATAATCCGGGACAATATATTGCAACAATGCTTATTGGTAACAATGTAGCTCTTGTTGTTTATGGCCTTTTCTTTTCGAGACTCCTCGGACCTGTACTTACAACAATAGTTGGTTCTGATCTGATTGTCCTGATTCTTAATACAGTAATTTCAACAGCCATAATACTGCTTGTTGCCGAGTTCATTCCTAAAACTGTTTTCATCATCTCTCCAAATTTTTTCCTTAAGCTGTTAAGTATACCTGCTTTGTTTTTCTATTATCTTTTTTATCCTATTAGTAAGCTGACCCTTTCAGCATCGATTCTTTTTATCAGAGTATTTTTCGGTATAAAGACAGATGAGAAGGAGCAGGAAAGCATGGTTTTCAGCAAAGTTGACCTTGATCATTTTGTTAATTTGGGTAAACAGACCAATAAGGAAACAGAACCATATCGTCACAATATAAGAATTTTCCAGAATGCCCTGGATTTCTCCAATGTCAAGCTCAGAGAATGCATGGTGCCAAGGACTGAGATTGATGCAATTGAAAACAGCAGCGGTATTGCCGAGCTTAAAGAAAGATTCATAGAGACAGGACACTCAAGAATCCTGGTCTATCAGAATTCTATTGATAATATAACCGGTTACTTCGAACTGAAGGATATTTTTAAGGATCCTCCTGATATAAGTTCATGTCTGCGTAAGATTGCAATTGTACCTGAGACCATGGCTGCCAATAAACTTCTTAAGCTTTTTTTTGATGAGAAGAAAAATGTTGCACTTGTAGTAGACGAATTCGGGGGCACATCAGGAATGGTTACTATTGAAGATGTTCTTGAGGAAATAGTCGGTGATATTGAAGATGAACATGATATTATTGAGTTCACCGAAAAAGCGATCAGCTCAAAAGAATATATTTTTTCCGGCAGGCTTGAGATTGATTACCTGAATGAAAAATATAATCTGAATCTCCCGGAAGAAGATGATTATGAAACTCTTGCCGGAATGATCCTTTTTTATCACGGGAGTATACCTGCTAATAATGATGTTATCAGGATCCGAAATTTCGTTATCAGAGTACTTCGGGTTACAGCAACCAGGCTGGAGCTCGTGAACCTGAAGATTGAATAAAACCTCTCTCTAAATCCCTCCACCGGGAGGGAGGGACTTTAAATTGGTAAACTGATCAGCAGGGTGCATGGAACGCTCCTTCAAATTGCATCAAAGGCTGTTATAGAACTTTACTATTTTAGTAAGATCATCAATACTCTTTGTTTCAAGCTTATTGGATTCTATAAATTTGTTCAATTCATCTTTTTTATCTGCCAGAATGCTCAATAGTTCTTTCTTGCCATTGATTCTGACGGCACTATTATCATCCAGTTTTAAATAATAAGTGTCTTTCAAATGAATGAATTCTGCAGGTTTAGCATCTGCGTAAGCTTTTGGACTCTGGGCATCCTGAATACGTATATTCTTTTTAACGAGCAGGTTGCATTTCCCACTTGTTTTAAGGATAAACCATGAATTTCCAATCGGAGTTTCATCGTCCGATGATTTGAGATAATTACTATATTTAAAAATTACCGTATCTATGATTATTAAATTCAGCTGATCCTGATTGACTACTTCAAAGACCTCATCATTATTTTTAAATTGAACCTGATTGGAATAAATATCATATCTTAAGTCAAGCTGGAATACTTCCCCTGTATTCATAATCAGTTTGCCAGTCGTGAATTCTTTATAAATAAAAGGATCGCCTACTATACTTGAATAGGTGACTTCGTCGACTCCACTGCCACTTCTGCTCAATCTGAGTCTGAACAGAAAATCTTCAGAACCAGTTACTGTTACCCGTGAACCCTGATTGTAGGTTACATCCTCCTGACCATTCAATATTTGAAAGTCGAGAAGAATGTTAAGAATCAGAAATAGAATGGTATTTTTTACACTTTTCATTTTAGAAGATTTTAATAGAATATTGTTACAATCCATGCACCTGGTTTATTTATTGTAAGCCTCAGCTCACAGGTAAGAGTTGCTGAATAAAAGTTATTAGGGGCAAAAAATCTGACACTTCCCTGAAACGGGAAATTAATATTTTCAAACCCATTAAAGGCACTTGAGTGGTTTTCCGTACCTGAGCTTCCCTGCAACATCAGTTCGCTTATATCACCACTTGATTCGATCCCGTTGCGTGAGAATATGTACCTTACATAAGGCCTGTCTCCTGTTCTCAGGCATGAAATCCTTCCAATTCCGTTCCTGTATTCAATCACATACGGTTCAGAGCCTTTTTTACCAAGGAATTTATCTTCTTTCCATTGTCCATCAAGTATTGAATCTCTGTTCTGATAACGTGAAGAATATATGCCCTTCCCATCTCTCAATCCTCTCTTCCATTCGCCGTTATAGGTAGCTCCGTTCTTCCATATATAGGTTCCCTTACCATGAGGTAATCCTTTGACAAATTCCCCATTATAAAAGTCCTCACCTGTGGCTTTTCCGATTCCATCTGCCAGCCCGTTTTTGCAGTCACCAGCATAGTTACCGGAAATAGCTTTCAAGAGGACACTGCAGCTGGTCTGGGCCAGCATGCCATTAGAAAAGATAAACGATACCAGGATTATTGACAGAAAAGCTTTTCTTTTCATAATAATGGCTTTGTTTGCTTGTTCATTAAGTTTCCCTGCAAAACATTTTACAATTTAATGGCAGCTTAGATAGCCAGCACAAAAATCGCACCAATAAAGTTACGAGAATAATATTAAAAAAAGAAGAGACGCTCAAAACGGGCGTCTCTTCAAAAAATATACAATTAAATTTTATTGTACATCTGTTTCAGTTGGAATAGGATTTTTCCTTGTATTCCACCAAACCTGACTTTTTGTTCCGTCTGTACTGAACATACCTTCATTAATTGCTTCAATATTTTGAGCAACTCTTGCTGCAGCAACATTATCAGTGTTGTAGGTATCTTCACTTAAGGCATATTGCAGCCTGATCGGAAGTCCAAGGTTCGGATAATAGGCTCCTTCAAGTTCAAACTCAAATACTCTTTCAGGAAATCCGGTTCTTCTGACCTCAGAATAAGCCTGTACACCTTCTCCGTAAATAGCTGCCCATTTTTGTTCGCAAATTTTCTGGAACTTCTGCGCATCTGTTCCTCCCCATGCAACAAGAGGATGAGCCAGGTATGTAGCATAGCTGACCGGGTAACCTGTTGTACCGGTAGTGAAAGAATTATTTTTGCCCCAGGTAGGATAAACCGTTGATCCATCAGCAAGGCCCCATCTTTCCATAGAGGCTGCAATGCCTGCTTCATAAGCAGTTTTAGCAGCAGCATCATTGGCTTTGCGCATCTGATATTCAGCTATGGTGAACAACAATTCATCATAAGTCATAAGATACATAGGTGAGTTTTCATCATAAGCGATTTTTGTCCCGAGAAGTGAAGTGTTCGGGAAATAAGCTGATGTTATGCCGCGACCATTCTGAAAACCAACATAATCGATTGGAGGCGTTGTAACCGAGTTTGGAGTAGGCTGTGCATAAATATGAAGCCTCGGGTCTACTCTTGCCTCTAGCCAGTTGACCATAGTTTCGGATATTGCCTGGTCAGTCCTTGTATAAAGGGCATTGAAAATAGGGTTTCTGTAAGGCAATCCGGGATACTCAATAAATGCATTATCATCGTTTGAGTCAAAAACAGGATACTGGGTTGCACTTCCGAGTATTGTTGCTATCTGGGCATCAGCTGTCGATAATGCTGCGGCGCCTGCAGTAGTTGTGACATCTGTCTGGGTACCAGACATATTATAGGTAAATGTCCATGGCGTACCTGCAGCCCGGTTCAATAATCTGAGCTTAAGAGAGTTGGCAAGTTTTCTCCATTTAACCGGATCCCCTCCATAAATAAGGTCACCTGCTCCGAAGTTAATTGTTGTCCCTGTAAGCAGAACATTGGCTTCTTCAAGTTCTGTAAGAAGAGCGGTATAAACATCTGATTGTTTATCGTATACAGGATACAAAGTCCCGTCGACATCAAAACCCTGTATTGCCTGAGAATAAGGGATATCACCCCATACATCAGTCAGATACGAGAATATCCAAGCCCTCAATACCTTTGCGGCTCCCTGAAGTGTCTTGTTTCCCTCAGCTCCTGCTTTATCTATAACAATTGCAAGGTTTTTAAGCTCACTTGTGTAAGGAGCCTGGAATTCGCCCGACATATCACGAGGCATATATCTGTCCTCATCAATGTACTGGACTTTGCACCATTGCTGGCACCATACACCAAGATAGGTGTGCTGAATCCATCCGCCCATCTGACGTCCAACAGCATTCTGCACAGCATTGGTGAAGATATTAATAGCTGGGACATCAACCGGATTGTTCGGGTTAGTGTTCATTTCTTCAAAATCCTTAGTACAGGACCCAACCAGAACTGTAGCCAGGAACAATCCAAGAATTATTTTTGGTGATTTTTTAAAGTATTTCATGTTACGATGCATTTAAGATTAGAAATTAACCCTGAGATTAAAACCATATGATCTGGTTGAAGGAATTGCGTTGGTTTCAAAGCCAACGTTCGAATTACCAGCACTCTGGCTGACTTCAGGATCAACGTTCGGAATATTCTTGCTTATTATCCAAAGGTTACGTCCGACAAGAGCCAAATCGAGGTTGCTCACGCCGATTTTGTTCAGGAAACCAAGATTGTTNAATGAATATCCAAGAGAAACTTCGCGCAGTTTTACAAAGCTTCCGTCGAATGTTGACAATTCAGTCTTGGCATAGTAGTCATAGCCCCATGTATTGGCATCCACATAGGTGGAGTTTTCAACCGGTGAGCTGCTAGGATTCCCTGCTGCATCAAGGTAAGCAATTGTTCCATCAGTATTTACCTTACCATAAACAGCCCCGTCAATAAGAACTCCTCCGCCTGCGTTGAGAGCATCCCTTACATTCTTCCCATTAGCATTTATAGCAGCTGTGTTTTCAAGGACACCAGTGTATTCTCCAAACATATTAGTAACAGAGAATATATCTCCGCCTTTCTTGAAGTCAATAAGGAAGCTAAGGTTGAGGTTCTTAAATGTCAGTGAGTTGTTTATTCCTCCAAACCAGTCGGGGTAGACATTGCCGAGAGGTGTTCTCTGACCTGAACGTATGTAACGGCCGGATTTGGTCACTATAGGTCTTCCTGAATATTCATAATAAGCAAGCTGTGTTTCAGCTTCATCATAGTAAACCGGTTTTGCATTTTCACGTACTATGGCATATCCATAAATTGTTCCGTATTCTTTCCCCGGGAATGCATACACATAACCTCCCCAGCCAATGGAGTAAAGGCTGAGATATTTCATGTCTTCATAAAGTTCAACAACTTTGTTCTCGTTCTTTGACCAGTTGAAAGTAATATCCCATGAAAAATCTTTGGTTTGAACCGGAGTAGCAGTTAACTGTAATTCAACACCGCTGTTTTGCAGGTTACCGGCATTAATTGTTTTGGAAGTGAATCCTGTCGTATTTGAGACTGCAATATTCATGATCTGGTTGATGGTATTCTCTTTATATACAGTCAGATCGACACCCAACCTGTTCTGGAAGAATCTTACCTCCATACCAGCTTCCTTGGAGCGTTTTCTCTGTGGTTTAAGGCCAAGGGGTGGTATTGTGTTAGTGTAGCCAAGTGAAGGATTGCCATTAAACGGGTCTGATGCACTGTAAACTCCCTGAAGAGAATAAGGATCTGCAGTTCCGCCAACCTCAGCATAACTTGCCCTGAGCTTCATAAATGAGAGGGCATTTGATTTTATCCCCAGGGCATCTGAAAGAATAAACGAAAGTGATGCTGAAGGATAGAAGTATGAGTTGTTATCGATCGGTAATGTCGAGGACCAGTCATTTCTTCCTGTAAGATCGAGGAACAGCCAGTTTTTATAGCTTAAATTGGCAGTTCCGAAAACACTCTGTAATTCCTGGTGTCTTTCACTTAGATTTGTTGTAGCAGCTACTGCTGCATTGCTTACTGTATAAAGGTCGGGAACAATAAGTTGAGCAACGTTTGTAGTGCGGTACTGGCCATTGTAGTGGTTGTATTCAGCACCCACGGCAGCATTGACTCCAAAATTTCCGAATACTTTATTAGCTTCCAACCGTGCATTGGCATTTGTCTCCTGCCTGCGGTTTGAATAGCTTGCAAATGAACCCTGCGGAGAGCCAATACCTATGTCACCTATCGGTACACGTTCAACAATATCTTCAATTGAAAAGTCGGTTCCGGCCATTGCTTTGAATGACAACCAGTCGGTAAGCTTCCAATTCATGTTAATGTTACCTATCATCCTGTCCCTGTTCCTGGAGTTAGTTGCTTTGTGCATAGTCCAGTATGGGTTATTATGGTAACTATGGTTCCAGTTTACCTGAAGTCCGGTTACCGGGTCTATTTCATTCCAATGTTCTTTAAGGTAGTTCATATCAACCTGGCGGCCGAACCACTCACCCAGAGACTGCATCGGGTTTCCTCCGTTATAACCATTCTCGGCTATATTATCACTCTTATTATTGATATAATTTGCAGAACCTCCGAAAGTGATTTTGGGTGATAAAGCAATTGATCCGTTTAATGAAACATTGTTTCTTGTAAGGTCAGTATTTGGCATAATACCAGTGATCTTCTGGTTAGATAATGAAAGACGGAAATCCGCTCCCTGTTTTGCACCGGCTATAGCCAAAGATGTTGTACGCCTCATCCCTGTTTCAAAGAAGCTTTTTATATTATCAGGATGTGCAATCCATGGAGTTGGTGTGCGAATCCCGGTTTCAGGATCGTAAGGGCTGTCGAACTGAGGAATAAGCCTTCCGTCAAGAGCAGGACCCCAGCTTTCGTCAACTCCATCATTTACACCACCATAATTACCATCAACATATTCAAATTCATATTCTCCTGCAGCAGCATCAGATGCTGATCCCTGACCATAAAGGTTCTGCCATTTGGGGATTACGAGTGGATTTTCCCACATTACGTTCTCTTCAAGTGTAACACCAAGTCCGGGTTTACCCTGACGTGATTTACCCGATTTTGTTGTAATAAGGACAACCCCGTTAACAGCCCTTGAACCGTAAAGTGCTGCTGCACTTGCACCTTTCAAAACGCTTATATTCTCAACATCCGAAGGGTTGATATCACTTGAAGCATTCCCATAGTCCCTTCCCCCGTATGTACCTACATCGGATGTGGAGTTATTAATCGGGACTCCGTCGACGATGAATAACGGCTGATTATTACCGTTGGTAGACAGGGAGTTGACACCCCTGATAAGTATTCTGACACCAGAAGCCACACCACCGTCTGAGTTGGTGATCTGAACTCCTGAAAGTTTCCCCTGAAAGGCATTGACAATATTTGACACTTTTGCTTTTTCAATTTTGTCGCCTCCAAGGTCCTGCACTGAATATCCAATGGCTTTTTTCTCCCTTGAAATACCCAAAGCTGTAACAACAACTTCATCCAGACCGCGAATGTCTGATTCCATAACACCATTAATTACCGAGCGACCACCAATTGCAATCTCCTGGCTTTTCATCCCTATATAGGAGAAAATAAGAGTTGTGGCGTTTTCAGGTACATTAAGGGTGTATTTTCCGTTAACATCTGTCGTGGTACCGATCGTGGTACCTTTAACCTGAACAGTTACACCTGGGATGGGACCTTCTCCCTCTACAGAAGAAGTCACCGTACCAGTAATGACTTTTGTCTGTGCAAGTAGTGTATACCCACCTACAAACACAAACAAAACAATCAATAGTAATAGTTTCTTCATAGAAATTAGTTTTAGGTTTGTATTTAACCTGCCAAAGATACCGGTTTTTTTAAAAAAACAAAATAACACGATTTTTTTTAACTTATACCACCTAATATTATAAAGATTTCTTACTCCATCCTTGAAGTTTAGTTATTTAAAAAGTTTAAAACAGAGGAAGCAGTAAAAACTTTCCTTAACCATAAACTAATACACCCATTAATAAAATATGGGAACATCAATAAGGATAATTTTTAGTTACACAGAGCTACACAGAGATATCACAGAGGTACACAGAGTTAAGAAATCGGATCTCCGTGGATCTCTGTGGATTCTCAGTGATCCTCTGTGTAAGTTTTTAAATTAGTTAAATAGTAGTCCACCAACCCAGCCTTCGCTGAGAACTTATTGAACTTTGAAGTAAATGGATTTAAGTGGATTTCTGCAAGCCCGTTGATAAAGGATCAATATTATCTTCATGGTTCTATTTTATTGATCTTTTTCTTAATTCTTCTGCTGCGATGCACAATTCAGTATAAGTCTCCTCTCCCAGAGCTCTGATCAGAGGGACTTTCAGAAAGTCATAAACATATACACCTTCCCTGCGACCACATTCAACAGCAGGGCTGCATATTGACAGCTCCTGGTAATTTA
>WSSedA1B2DRAFT_1000033_pt1 | contig 21996 bp, 20 predicted proteins | sample WetSurSiteA1Bulk_FD_9465 | JGI IMG/M metagenome (IMG submission 9465) | reverse complement strand
CTGAATCCCATTTTACCGCCGGTAAGGACCCTGAATCCGACACCCTGGGAAGAGGCTTCCTCGACAGTTTCAATTTCCGAATTCAAAGCCTGGACTGATAAGTTTCTGTTCGTCTCAAGATATACCTCTGCTGCATCTGCTCCCAGGCTGAGGCATTTTTTAACAAGTTTTTCTGTTAGCTCTATATAATTCATGTTCATTTTTTTATAAGATTAATTAGCCTTTGCTGCCACCGACATTTATTCCTCTGATCCTTACGGTAGGCATTCCGGCAGTAACTTCTGCCGATTGTCCCTTGCCGCATATCCCCGGACCAAAATCAAGGTCATTACCGACCGCATCAATGTTTGATATAACGTCCATACACGAACCGATAAGAGTAGCTCCTTTTATAGGAGTTGTCTTTTTCCCGTTTTCGATAAGATAAGCCTCACGGCATGTGAAATTGAAAACACCCGTAACCGGGTTTACGCTTCCTCCGCTGAGACTCTGAACGTATATGCCCTTTTTTGTAGATGAAAGAATGTCTTCGGGATTATCTTTTCCTGTATCAATATAAGTATTTGTCATCCTTGGAATAGGAATATACCTGAATGATTCGCGTCTTCCGTTTCCTGTAAGTGGTATTGAGAGTTGCCTGGCGCTTAAAACATCAGTCATAAAAGCCTTAAGTACCCCTTTTTCTATAAGAACATTCCGTTTTGCTTCAGTACCCTCATCGTCAAAATTTATTGTTCCCCTGAAATTTGGAAGGGTACCATCATCAACCATTGTAAAGCATTCGGCAGCTACTTTTTTTCCCATTTTTCCTGTGAAAGCACCAATCTTTTTGGCTATATTATCAGCTTCGAGCGGATGACCAACAGCTTCATGAACAAGCACTCCTCCCCAACCGTTCTGCATCACAACATCCATTATCCCTGCTGGTGCATCACCTGCTGCAAGCATTGCAACAGCTTCTCTTGCAGCATTTTTTGCAACAGTTTCAGGTGTCACCTTTTCAAATATTTCAAAACCTGAATGCTGGCTCAGTCTTTCACGCGACATATGTCTTGCTTTACCATCATCGCTCATAGCCTGCACAATAAAAAACAAAAGCGGAAGCTCATCCCTCAGATAAATACCTTCACTGTTTGCGATAACCCTGCTCCTTACTTCATCGTTATAATCAATCAGGGCCATTTTTATCCTGGGATCATACTCCCTGGCAGCCTGATCGGCCCTTTTTATGATCTCAATCCTCTTTTCATCAGCAATCTCCCCAAGAGGCTGCCTAACTGACACAAATGAAGGACGGCTGGCTACAGAAATTCCAACAGGGATCACCTTGTTCCCATTAGCCGCAACGAATGAGGCAACTTCAGCTGCTCTCAGAAGTTTCTCTTCAGTTATTTCATCAGTATATGCGTACCCTGTTTTATTGCCGGAAATTACTCTTACACCTGCTCCCTGACTTATGCCATACAAGCCGCTTTTGAATTTTGATTCTTCCATAACTATCTGCCGGGAGATCCTGTTTTCAAGGTAAACATCTGCAAAGTCGCCGCCCTTTTCCAGAGCCTTTGCAATAACCTTATCGAGGGTTTCTCTGTCGATATCAAGACCTGAAGATCCCTTAACTCCCTTACTGCATGATATGAGCTGGGTTAATAAAGCCGGAGTTGCCGCAATAAGCACTCCTCCCTTAAGGCTCATTTTCAAAAACTGCCTTCTGGGAATGTCGCTGACACTGAGTTTTTCCATTTTCATAGCCATTATTTTGATTTAAATATTCATTTGATCATAAATTCTTTGTCTTTCAGAATACCTCCTCTTGTGGAAAACATATTAGCTTTCCCTTTAAGTTCCATTTTGTTATAAAGCCTTATAGTAAAAACGACATCTGAAGTTGATCCCCCATTTGTAAAAGGGATGCTTTTTGATGTCCTGAACAGCTGCTCCCCTCTTTCCGTATCATCATACATTCCACCTCCGGCCCTCCCCGGTAAAACCTTCTTTTCTTCAATAACCTTGAAACCCGGTTTGCTTTTAACAGAGCCGGTTGTATCAAACTCAAGCTCGATCCTGTCATCTCTTACAATTTTTACGAGTTGTGCCTGCTTCAGAGCCGTTGGCAGTTTCCCTTTGTTCATAATGCTGATCTTAATCCTGTAGTCGGCCGAATCAGCTTTATATGCTTTTATTCTTTTTACTTCAATATTCCCCCACTCAAGCTCAGGCAGATATTTTATCATTTCAATATTAAACATCGCTTCATTTCTGACCCATGGTTCCAGATGTCCTGAAGGAGGATTCTGGGAAAAGAACTTTAAGTTGAATCCCCCTATTTCTATATCACCATAAACCGGATGCTTAAATGGTTTCCATTCGATAAATCCTTCTCCTCCATTTTCTTCATCATCCCACATTAGCATGTCTATCTGGTTAGTATCTCCATCGTTATTGTAATCTTTGTATCTTGCCCCGTTCCAGATCTCATCGCCATACCATATCGATCCGTAATACCAGTAACCGAAATCAGGTCCGTGACCAAAAAGCGGATTTCCTCCGCCATAATCATTATATACATCTCCGGCCTTCTTATAACCGGTGATATTTCTGCCTATCTCATCGAAAATTTTATACCAATAAAGGTCTTCAGGATACATTCTTTCATCAGAAGGAGAAGTGGAAGGTGGTCTGAGATGCATTGGAACACTGGTGTCCATCGAGTTAACAACAGAAACATTAGGATGAGTCAGAAGGAAATCTACAACTGCCCTTGTTTCAGTCTCGCTCATTGGAAATTCACCCGCCCCTCCCTGTGTGTAACCCCGGCCTGTCTTTTCCGATTCGGGTCTCCAGTTCTCAGGATAATTTCTGTGGAGATCGAGACCTCCTATTCCATCCTCATTTATACGTCCGTCGCCGTCATTGTCAAGTCCTTCGGAGGATGAAAGATAAATACCCTGCCCGGCCGGAACCCGTTTCATAACCCTGCCTGTTGTGTCTTTTGGATCAGGAATAAGATTTCCTTTCTTTTCGTCCTTCCACCTCATTGTAAGAATCATCCCGTCATTGTCAAGATCTTCCGGTGCATCTTCATCAAGAAGACCATCTTCATCGCTATCCTCGGGTCTGACAGTACTCCTGTTGCTTTGCGATGTATTTAGGTACAGGTTATGTCCGTCGGGATTATTAACAGGTTTCAAATATATCGTTTTGGTATCGATAAGATGCGTAACATCCTGATCAATTCCATAATTAGTTAGCAGATATTGCGCCATCCACATTACGCATTCTGAGCTTGTGATTTCCCCGCTGTGCCTTCCTCCTTCGAAAAAGGCAGCAGGTTTGTCAGTCTCTTTTCCAGATTTTTTATTTGTAATGGTCATCTGCAGGATCGGTCTTCCTTCAAAACTTTTCCCGACTTCATACAGATCAATAAAATCCGGATACTCCTTTTCCCATTTCCTGAGCCATGAGTAAATTACATCCAGCGAATGATATTTGCTGAAATCGAGGGTATCTGTTGGTATATACTGAACCGATGAGAATTTCACTAGTGGAAAGAAACTGACACCATGTCTGAATCCGGATAATTTATATAGTTCCTTTTTTGGTTCTTTACTGGATGACCGTTCAGGTTGGCCGGGCTGAGCCGAAAGAACGGTGGAAATCAGAAGAATTCCTGACAGAAAGAGTCTGCTTCTCATAAAATTGTTTTTGTCCCCTGCCCCCCATAGGGGATCCTCATTTAATTAAAAGAAATGCTCCCCTGACAGGGGGGGTTGGGGGGGTATTATCCTCTTTTTGAAATTATCTCCAGTTTGTCAATATTGGCAATTTCAATGGTTTTGCCAAAAACATTAATTATCCCGTCTCTCTTAAAGTCTGATAGAGTCCTGATGACATTTGCCGTACTCATGCCGATATAATCAGCAATCTCTTTCCTCGAAACAGGAATGTCAAATATCCTTGATTTATAAATATCCTTTGTAAAATAGAGCAGGACATATGCCACTCTTCCGGCCAGGTTCTTCTGTCTGATATCCAGAGTCTGATTAATTATCTTATCATTGATCGATGAGATCTTTGTCAGAAGGCCACTTGCAAAACCACCGTTTTTCAGGAATAGACTTTTAATGTAATCCAGCTTTACGGAGCAAACCTCTGAGTCTTCAAGGGCCGAAACGGAGTATTTGTATTTATCCTCCGAAAAAATGCTCATGTTGCTTACAAACTCAAAAGGTCTTGTAATGGTTATTACCTGTTCTTCTCCATTGCTCGAACGTCTGTAAAGCTTAACCAGACCGGTTTTCAAATATTTAAAATCAGTAATTTTTTCACCTTCGAGGTTAATTATTTCACCTTTATGATATGAGAGTTCTTCTTTATGTTTGCATAATTCCTCGATGCTTTGATCATCAAGAGTTGAAAACACCACATCCCTGAAATCACATTTTTCGCAAACACAGGGGTTGTTTTTCATATCCACAATCATGAGTTTTTTACAAAGTTATTATTTTCCGGATTACTTTATAATGCGATAATTTGTTTTATTAAGAAATTTAGGCCTACTTTGAAAATCCGATTTTCAAAACATGTAACTTACTATAGCAAAATGATTTACAAGACTGATTATCATATACATTCGAGGTTCAGTGATGGCAAATCAGAACCCGGAGATTACATTTCTCCGGCTGTGGCCGCCGGATTAAAAGAGATCGGTTTTTCTGAACACCTGACTCTCTTCAGGGAATCGCTCAACTGGAGCATGAGCGGATCAGAAGTAAAACCCTATCTGGATCATATTCAGTCATTGAGCACAAATACAACTAACATTAAGGTAAGAACCGGTCTTGAGGTCGATTTTTTCCCGGGAAAAGAAAAGGAGATAAGTTCATTTCTTGATTCAATAAACCTTGATTATGTCATCGGATCAGTTCACTATCTTGGAGATCTGACTGTTGATATGGGTCCCGAATTTTATGTTGGAAAAAACATCGACACCTTGTTTGAGGTATATTTTGACAATGTAAGTGCTGCGGCAGCTTCAGGACTTTTCGACATTATCGCTCATTGTGATCTTATAAGAATCTATGGTTTTAAACCCTCTTCGGACCCCGAACCACTTTACAGGAAACTTGCAAAAAGTTTCAGGCTGCATGATGTTGCTGTTGAGGTCAATACCAATGGAAGGAATCGTCCGATAATGGATTTTTATCCTGACAGGAAGTTTTTGAATATTTTCAGGGAAGAAAATGTTCCGGTATGTGTAAATTCTGATGCCCATATGCCCTCAAGAGTAGGACAATATTTTGATGAGGCATATGATCTTCTGAAAAGTGCCGGTTATAAGGAGATGGCAGTCTTCAAAAACAGGGAAAGGTTTATGATTCCGTTCGAATAATCAGATCAAAATTATGAAGAGCTTATAAGGAGTTCCGCAGAGATTCATACTGATGTTTTGCTCTGCGGCCTCTGTAACCCCACTGTGGAACATTGAGTAAAAAAAATTCTTGAAAATTAACTTCCTAAAGTATGTTCCAGGAATATTTTTATCCCGATCGCGACAAGAATCAGGCCGCCAATTATTTCAACCTTGTTTCCGAGCCTGTCGCCGGCTGATTTTCCTATTCTTATTGCAGTCATTGAGGCAATGAAGGTGACTATTCCGATGATTATCCCTGAATACCAGATCCTTATATTTAAAAGAGCAAAGCTAATTCCCACCGCAAAGGCATCTATGCTTGTTCCTACTGCAACTGATATTAAAGAGAGAGGTTTACTGTAATCTTTTAACTCAACAGTTGTATCTCTCCTGAGTCCTTCAACTACCATTTTTATCCCAAGAAATGAAAGTAGAATCAAAGCAATCCAGTGATCGGCGGCTTTAACAGCATCACTGATAAAAGAACCTAAAAAGTAACCGGTGACGAGTAATCCTGCCTGAAAAAATGCTAGAACCAAAGCTATGCGAATTGCCTGTCTGAATAAGATCTTGTTTTGAATTACTCCATAGGATAGCGAAACTGCAAACGTGTCGAAAGACAAACCAAAGGCGACAGCAACAATAGTGATAAAATCCATTTAAAATCAGTAATCTGCGCCAAAGATAATATAAAACATCATTTAGGTGATTTTTAAATTGAATGTATATATTTGATCACTTGATTTATCCACGGCGATGAAAGCTGTTATACAAAGAGTAAAACGTGCATCTGTCAGAACTAATATGGGTGTGCTTTCTGAAATAAATGCAGGACTGGTAGTTTTCATAGGCATTGAGGAAGCTGACAACCAGGAGGACATTGAATGGCTTAGTAACAAAATTGTTCAGCTCAGAATATTCAACGACAGCAATGGTGTGATGAATCTTCCTATCCTGGAAACTGGGGGAGATATCATCGTTGTAAGTCAGTTTACCCTGCATGCAAAAACAAAAAAAGGAAACAGACCCTCATATATAAGAGCTGCACCTCCGGAAATTGCCATTCCGCTTTATGAAAAGTTCGTAATCAGAATCTCAGAATTGCTGGGCAAACCGGCAGGTACCGGGGAGTTTGGCGCGATGATGATGGTCGAAATTCATAATGACGGTCCCGTTACAATAATAATTGATACCCGAAACAAAGAATAAGTCATTATGCAAAAAACTAGTCCACTTATTGATGAAAAAATACTGAAGAAATCTGTTTTACTTGTCACAGCCTTCGCAGCTTTTCTTACTCCTTTCCTTAGTTCAGCCATTAACCTCGCGCTGCCATCGATAAGCAAAGATCTTAATACCAGCGCCATTGAACTTGGCTGGATTGCCAGCAGCTTCATTCTCTCATCAGCTATCTTTCTTCTCCCCTTCGGCAGGCTTGCTGATATTATAGGGAGAAAAAGAATTTTCACATGGGGAATAATCCTGTTTACAGTATCAACCTTCCTTATCGTTTTTTCATGGAATTTTGAATCCCTGCTGATCTTGCGGATTTTTCAGGGAATCGCAGGAGCAATGATTTTCGGAACAAGTCTGGCTATTATTACTTCTGTTTTCGGGCCCGGAGAGAGAGGAAGAGCTATGGGAATTAATATAACCGCTGTCTATACCGGTCTTTCTGGTGGTCCCGTAGTTGGTGGTTTGCTGACGCAGTATTTCGGATGGCGAAGTATATTTGCATTTCTTGTTCCTCTCGGAATAGCATCTTTGTATTTTATTTTTAAAAAGATGAAACCTGAATGGGCAGAGGCAAAAGGAGAGAAATTCGATTGGCGCGGATCGGTTATTTACGGAATCTCTCTTGCCTCTTTTATGTATGGTTTCTCAAAGCTTCCCTCAGCTGCTGGATGGATTTTCCTGGGAAGTGGAATAATGCTTGGCTTGCTTTTCCTCCTTTACGAAAAAGGTATATCAAATCCGGTATTCGATATAAAACTGGTCCTTCATAACAGGGTTTTCGCTTTTTCAGGGATAGCTGCCCTTATACATTACTCGGCTACCTCAGCTACCGGTTTTTTTATCAGTCTGTACCTTCAGTATCTTAAAGGACTCGATTCCCGGACCGCAGGACTGGTTATGATATCTCAGCCTGTAATGATGGCACTTTTATCATCACCGGCAGGCAAATTGTCCGATAAATACAATCCGGGAGTTATCGCTTCATGCGGGATGGGGCTTACGGCAACAGGATTAATTCTTCTTTGCTTTATAAATGAAGCCAGTCCTATTTATCTTATTGCAGGACTACTGATTATTATGGGCATCGGATTCGCCCTCTTTTCCTCTCCTAATTCCAATGCCATTATGAGTTCTGTGGAGAAAAAACATCTTGGTGTCGCATCGGGTGTGGTTGGTACAATGCGGATGGTTGGGCAGATGCTCAGTATGGGTATAGCAATGATGCTCCTGGCTGTCTATATCGGACAACGGGCTATTATGCCTGAAACATATCCTGGTCTTATCGCTGGAATGCGAACAGGATTTATGATATTTTCCGTGCTTTGCATACTTGGAATTTTTGCCTCGCTGGCCAGAAACAATAATCTGTCAGGCAAAACCTGAACCGGGGAATTTTGCAGCTTTTATGCAACATAAAATTGCATTTAAAATAATTATGAAAACAAAAAGCATTATATTAAACCCGTTCTTTTTATTATCCTTTGTTCGATTAAATAACGAAAAGTTATATGACTAAGCTGTATCAAAAACTTATCAAGCAATGCCCTTCAGAAGCCGAAATAAAAAAAGGTCTTAAAACTGTCAGTTCAATTGCATCCGAAGTTCCCGATAAACGCCTGCTGATGAGTATCCTTAATTCGATTGATCTGACCAGCCTGAATACCACTGATAACAAAAGTCAAATACTGCACCTTACAGGAAAAGTCAATAGTTTTTCAGGCAGGTTTTCTAATATTCCAAATGTTGCAGCTATTTGTGTTTACCCGAATTATGTTTCGGTTGTTAAAGAGAAGCTCACTGTAAAAAATGTAAAGATAGTATCGGTAGCAGGAGCATTTCCAACATCTCAGACATTCAGGAATATTAAAGTGTCTGAATGCAAGATGGCTGTTGAAGCAGGAGCTGATGAAATTGATATTGTGATGCCTGTCGGTGCTTTTCTTGGAAATGATTTTGAGATGGTTGCTGATGAGATACGGGAGATAAAGGAGGCAATTGGAGAAAGACACCTCAAGGTCATTGTTGAATCGGGACTTCTTGGAAACAACGAGCAGATTTTTAAAGCATCTATGATTGCCATGGATGCCGGTGCAGATTTCATCAAGACATCAACCGGAAAAACATCAGTCTCTGCAACACCTGAAGCAGCTTTTATAATGTGCAGGGCTATAAATGATTTTTACGCAGAAACCGGCATCAGGGTTGGATTCAAAGCTGCCGGCGGAATTGTAACGACTTCAGACGCATTAACCTATTACCATTTAGTTGACAGCTGCCTTGGTAAGGATTGGCTTGGAAAAAAGCTGTTCCGGATCGGTGCAAGCAGGCTGGCAAATAATATCCTGGCAGATATTTCCGGAAGCACTAACGAATATTTCTGATAATCCGGTTTATCATAAATCTGTCTGGTAAATCCTAATAATGATTACTTTTGTGGTTTATTCCGCAAAAGTTTATGATAACAGGCTTCATCACACAGGATACAATAAAACCAAGGCTTGTTATCCGGATAAATACTGATAATCTCATTCCAGATTCAGTATTCCGGAAACTTGATGAAGTGCCTGCTCATATCACTGCAGAGTTAGCCAGACAGAAAAGGAAAATTTCCGAATCCCAGGAATTTGTAATAACTGATACAACATCGGTCTGTTCCAGGAACAGCATTGCAGATGTTACATTTTATGATTCTTTAAGCTTTATTAGAAACCTGGAGCACCTTCCCTCATCACAGCTGCCTTTTCATCTGGCCGAAAAGAGTGAAACGCCATACCGGTTGAAGGAGACGACAATAATAAGGAACCTGAAAGACGGAATAGATCTGCCTGAAAGGCCTCTTCATCACGATTGGATTATTGTAATTATTTTTCTATCGGCTTACCTCTGGCTGATACTAAGGACAACTACCAAAAACATATTTACGGAGCTTACAAGGTTTTTGCTATTCCGAGGAATAAATGAATCCTCATCGCGTAATGTCGGATCGTTGTTTACCTGGCAGTCGACAATTCTGAATTTTGTTTCGTTTATGATCATCGGATTGTTTTTGTTCTGCGCAGCTGAATGGTATGATTTTATTCCGTCAGGAATCCGCCCGTTTTTGTTTATGCTCATTTCATTGGGAATAGTGATTTTTAATATCACATCCCGTCATCTTATATGTCTTGCAGCCGGCAACCTCAGCGGTGAATCCGACGTATTCAACGAGTATCTTCTTACAATATACCATTCGTACAGATTCTCCTCTGTTCTGTTATTTGGAATAGTAATCTTGTTGGTTTATACGGTTTTCTCTACTCCCCAGGTTTTTTTTGTAATAGGGGCTATAGTAGTGACTATCTTTTATTTATATCGTGTCACGAGGCTGCTTTTAATATTTATAAAGCGGAATATGTCAATATTATATTTGATTTTGTACCTTTGTGCGCTGGAAATTTTACCAGTTTTAATACTTGTGAAATATTTCACAGGTCTTGATTGATAAGGAGAATAATCTTCTAAGAAAGTAATATTTAATTTCTAAAGAGTTGAAAATAAGGAAAATTCTTGTATCTCAACCAGAACCGAATAATCCGAAATCTCCATATTTCGATCTGGCTAAAAAATANAATCTGAAAATTGATTTTAAACCTTTTGTCGAGGTTGAAGGGGTTACATCAAAAGATTTCCGCCAGCAAAAAATCAATATNCTTGATTTTACAGCGGTNATTTTTACCAGCAAAACCGGAATTGATCATTTTTTCAGGATCTGCAATGAATTGAGGATTACCGTTCCTGATACCATGAAGTATTTCTGCATTACGGAAAACGTAGCATTTTATCTCCAGAAATATATTGTCTACAGAAAGCGCAAGATCTTCCATGGAAAGGCAAAATTCCAGGATCTTATTGATGTAATTATCAAACACAGGGATGATACTTTTTTTGTTCCGCTTCCTGAACCACATAATGCAGAAATACCTGATATGCTTGATAAACACGGCATTAAATACACCATTGGGACCTTATACAANACCATAAGCAGTCATTTTACAAATGTCAATGATTTTGATTACGACATTCTGGTTTTNTACAGCCCCACAGGAATCAAATCCCTTAAAGAGAATTTCCCGGACTTTGTCCAGGGAGATATTAAAATAGCTGCATTCGGACCAACTACAGCCAGCGCTGTTGAGCATGAAGGACTAAGGCTCGACATTAATGCACCCAATCCCAAAGCTCCCTCAATGACTATGGCTCTTGATGATTTTCTCAAAGAGCACAATAAAAACTGCAGGTAATAAATAATCAGCACTTCAGTCAACCCCGGCCCAGTCAGGATCTTATTCAATATTCCGGAGATAACCGATTTTGGCATCATGAACAGAGTTGAAAGGCAAACATTCAGCAAGAATGAAAGACTATGCAGGACTAAACTGATTGAAGAGATATTTGAGGCCGGTAATATTTTTTACACAGAGTTATTCAAGGTAGTCTGGATTTTGACCAGTGTCACTATTCCGTCCCCGGCTCAGGTGGCAGTTAGCGTACCGAAAAGGCTAATCAGGCTTTCTGTCACCAGGAATCTTATAAAAAGAAGGATAAGAGAGGCATACCGGAAAATGAAACAGCCTCTTTACGGTTTTCTGGATACGGAAAAGATCCAGGTAACATTCATTGTAATCTACCGGCTCGATACTGCAGCTGATTTTAAAACCATTGAGAAATCAATCGGTGAAGTAATTGAAAAGCTTTGTGACAACATAAGACAAAAACAGAAAAAGTGTTAAAATTGTTTTAAATATTTCAAACTCAGGTTCATTGCAGTATTTTCTTGTTATTTTCGCACTTCAGATAAATAAAATTCTTTTATGAAAAAAATACGTTCCGTAAGACTTGCAATTGTTGGTGCTGTACTGATTACAGCCCTATTAAGCGCTGCATTTCTTTCCACACAGGAGACAAGGGATTTCAGGATTGCTAAGAACCTTGATATCTTTTTTACTCTCTTCAGGGAGCTTAATACATTTTATGTCGACGATTTAGACCCTGACAAACTTGTAAAGACAGGGATTGACAATATGCTTAAAACTCTTGATCCTTACACGGTATATTACCCTGAATCAGAAAGTGATGAGGTCTCTTTTATGACCACCGGTAAGTACGGAGGTATAGGTTCCCTTGTAAGAGGCGGTGGTGAATATGTGGTTGTTGCTCTTGTTTATAAAGGCTTTCCTGCTGATGTTGCAGGCCTCAAAACCGGCGACCTCCTTAAAAAAGCTGACGGGATCTCACTGAAGGGGTTATCCGATGATAAGGTAAGTGACAAGCTAAAAGGGAATCCTGGAACTGTAATAAAACTTACTGTCGAAAGAAACGGTGTGGAAATGGACTTTTCCGTGAAAAGGGAAAAAATAATTGTGCCAACCGTTCCTTATTACGGAATGGTCGATTCGAAAACAGGATATATCCGGTTCACCAATTTCACTCAAAACTGTTCAGAAGAAGTTAAGAATGCGCTGGTTTCACTTAAAGCTCATAATCCTCAACAGATAATTCTTGACCTCAGGGGGAACCCCGGAGGACTTCTGACTGAGGCTGTGGATATTGTAAATCTTTTTGTCCCTCCCGGAAATGAGATAGTATCAACAAAAGGGAAAGTAAAGCAGTTCGATGAGGCATTCAAAACAACAAAATCAGCTGTTGATGAAAAGATTCCACTGGCTGTCATAATAAACAGAGGTTCAGCATCAGCTGCTGAAATTGTCGCCGGGGCGATCCAGGATCTTGACAGGGGTGTCATTGTCGGCCAGAGATCCTATGGAAAAGGGCTCGTCCAGATAACACGTCCCCTGAGCTATAACTCCCAGGTTAAATTAACAACTGCAAAATATTACATCCCAAGCGGAAGGTGCATCCAGGCGCTCGATTTTTCACATCCTAACGAGGATGGTAGTGTCGGTATAATTCCCGATTCCCTGATTTCGGAATTCAAAACAAGGAATGGCAGGGCTGTAAAAGACGGAGGCGGAATTACACCGGATATTGAAATAGCACCTTCTTCGTTAAGCCAGGTAGCGACTGAACTTTATCTGCGCAACTATATTTTTGACTATGCAAACCGCTATTACTGGTCACACCCCGGATTGAAAACCATTGACCAGTTTTCATTTACCAGCCAGGATTATTCTGATTTTATCAAGTATCTGACTGATCGTAATTTCAGCTACCGGACTGAAACTGAAGAATCGTTAAGTGAGCTTATTGCCAATGCAAAAAAAGAGAAATATTTTGATCAGCATAAAGAAATATTTTCTGAGATGCAAAAGGATCTTAATCATTCACTTTCAGAGGATCTGATGACCTATAAAAATGAAATAACGGGGCTTCTTGAGGACGAGATCTTAACCCGTTATTTTTATGAGGAAGGATCAATAGCATGGAGTATTAAAACTGACGAACAGGTTTTAAAAGCGGTTGAAATATTGAACAAAAGCCAGGATTACAATTCAATACTTCAGGGGAAAAAAGGATCTGTTCTTATAACCCATGAGGATAAGAATTCTCCAACAGGAATAAGTCTGTTGAGAAATTATGATAACGAGGTGAACATCTGAGATTATTCTTTCTCTCTCCAATCCTGCGAATCATCTTCGAATATCTCTTTCTTCCAGATTGGCAGCTTTTCCTTTATAAGTTCAACTGCTTTGGCGCAGGCTTTTGACGCCTGATCACGATGCCCGGCCGATACCAACACCATAAGTGATATTTCACATGTCATTACCAGACCTTTTGAGTGAAATATTTCAATTGACTTTACATCATCAAATTCCGATAAAATCGTCTTATTGATCTTGTCGGCCTCCATAATCACCATCTCCTCATAAGCCGAGTATTCTATTGCTTTGACAAATTTCCCGTCAATCTGGTCTCTTCGCACCTGCCCCAGGAAAAGCGAATGAGCACCTGAGTCAGGATTTTCTCTACCTTTCGCAATTGCTCCGGATATAGCGATGGTGGTCACTGGTCCGTCGATTAAGCGCATATTGAAATGATTTGAATTATTAAATATTATATTATTCACCCTCCTGCGAAGGGAGGCAGATATGCTAGCTCATCATCCTCTCTGAGCAGTGGATCATCATTTACTATTTTATTATTCACAGCAATCCTGAAATTATAATGGACTATCTCAGGAAAATCATCTTCGATCCTGTGTTTGAGGTCACCATATGAACTTATACCGCGGTAATTTTTCCGGTGGGTGCCCGTAACTTCGGCAAGGACTCCGAAAAATAATACATTAATTTCCATCTGAAAAATATAGTTATTATTTACCACAAAGTCACTCAAAGGTATCACCAAGATTCTCAAAGGACTTTTGATAGAGCCTCAGGGGTATAAGGGTTGGATTTTTAATGTGCTTCCAGCCAGTTCTTTCCTGTTCCCCAATCCACCATTAAAGGTACGTCAAGTTTTACTGCGTTTGTCATTTCGTAAATAACCATCTCTTTCAGTTTTTCAAGCTCCCCCGGAACAACTTCAAATATGAGTTCGTCATGAACCTGAAGTATCATCTTTGAAGCATATCTTTCCGATTTCATCTTCTCATGAATCCTCACCATCGCGATTTTAATAATATCTGCCGCAGTACCCTGAATGGGGGCATTAATGGCGTTGCGTTCAGCATTTCCTCTAACAACCTGATTGCGCGATTGTATATCGCGAAGATATCTTCTCCGTCCGAACATTGTTGTAACAAAACCCTCTTCTCTTGCCTTCCTTATACTTTCATCCATATATCTTTTTACTCCGGGATATGAATTGAAGTACCCGTCAATAAGATCTTTGGCATCTTTTCTGCTTATTGTCAGTCTTTCTGAAAGACCATAGGAAGAAATACCGTAAATTATTCCGAAGTTGGCTGTTTTTGCCCTGCTCCGCATCTCCCTTGTGACATCTTTAATGTCAACTCCAAAGATTTTTGATGCGGTCGCTGCATGTATATCATTCCCTGATAGAAAGTCGCCGATCATGCTTCGGTCCTTGCTCAGATGTGCCATCAATCTCAGTTCGATCTGAGAATAATCGGCTGATAAGAAAATATTCCCTTCATCCGGTATAAAAGCTTTCCTGATCTCCCTTCCCCTTTCATCCCTGACAGGAATGTTCTGGAGATTTGGATTATCTGAGCTAAGCCTGCCTGTGGAGGCAACCGCCTGACGGAATGATGTGTGAATTCTGCCGGTTTTTTTATCAACCATCAGGGGTAAAGGTTCAAGGTAAGTTGACAGTAGCTTTTTTAGTCCTCTGTATTCAAGCACCTTGCTTATAATCGGATGTTTTCCTGTCAGGCGCTGAAGGATCTCTTCATTAGTAACAAACTGCTTCGTTTTGGTAACTCTTGCTTTTTCGTCAAGCTTAAGCCTCAAAAAAAGAATATCTCCCAGCTGCTTGGGGGAAGAGATATTGAATTCCGTACCAGCAAGGGAATAAATCTCTTTTTCAAGACTGATAATCTCTTCACGCATATCGGCTGAAATCGTTTTCAGATCTTCGCGGTTGAGTCTTATCCCGGTTCGTTCCATATCGGCCAGTACCCTGATGAGAGGCATCTCGATTGTTTCAGCGAGATCTGATAGTCCTTCAGACTTTAATTTTGGCCTAAATACCTCTTTAAGCTGCCAGGTCACATCCGCGTCCTCTACTGCATATTCTTTTATTTTGTCGACAGGAACAGAACGCATATTTTTTTGGTTAATCCCCTTTTCTCCTATAAGTGTTTCAATATGAACAGGACTGTAGGAAAGGTACGTTTCTGAAAGAAAGTTCATATTATGCCTCAAATCAGGCTCGAGAAGATAATGGGCAATCATTGTATCAAAAAGAGCCCCTTTTACTTCAATTCCATAATTTGCCAGAACCTGAATATCAAATTTCATATTCTGACCGATCTTCACAACATCCGGATTTTCAAAAACTGGCTTCAGTATCTTAAGTTTCTCTCTGGTTTCTTTCTGCGATTCGGAAAAATGAATCAGATAGCCGGAACCTTTTTCCCATGAAAATGAAAGTGCAACCAATTCTGAATCCAGTGGATTAATACTGGTTGTTTCCGAATCGAANCAAANTTCTTTCAGGATTAAAGCTCTGGCTACAAAATCTTTNAGCTCTTTTTCATTATCAAGAAATATATATTTGTGACTTACAGATTCGATTGTTGCCAAATCAGAAACCTGGAGCGTTGTACTTTCCCCGAAGAGGTTACCCTGGGTGCTTTCTAAAGGGATTATTGCAGTTTTTTCCTGTTCTGAAGGTTTTGCTGTTTTATCAATCTCTGTAAGCACCTCAGAAGCTACGGTCCTGAATTCAAGCTCACTAAACAGGTTCTTCAGCTTTTCACGGTCCGGTGTCTCAACAATCAGCTCATCTTCGTTTAATTCGACAGGTACATTAAGCTCAATAGTAGCCAGCTTTTTTGAAAGTTCTATCTGTTCCCGGTTGTTTTCAATTATCTCTTTCAGCTTGCCTTTAAGCTTGCTGGTATTTCTGAATACCTCCTCAACAGAACCAAATTCCGAGATCAGCTTCATCGCTGTTTTGGGCCCAACTCCGGGGGCGCCGGGAATATTGTCAGCCGTATCTCCCATCAGGGCCAGGATATCAATTACCTGTTCCGGCCGTTCCACCGAAAATTCATGTTTTACTTCATCAACTCCCCACTTTACAGATTCGTTCCCGCTTCTTGAAGGTTTAAACATGAAAACTTTCTCTGAAACAAGCTGGGCAAAATCTTTATCCGGAGTCATCATGTAGGTTACAAATCCCCTTCCTGAAGCTTTTTTTGAAAGGGTTCCAATTATATCGTCAGCCTCATATCCCGGGAAATCGATTATTGGTATTTTATACGCTTCCAGAAGCTTTTTAATCCAGGGTACAGCTTTTTTGATATCTTCCGGAGTCTCATCACGAGTTGCCTTATACTCTTTGAACATTACATGCCTGAATGTCGGTGCAGGAGTGTCGAAGACTACTGCAATATGAGTCGGTTTTTGTTTCTGGAGAACCTCCCTGAGAGTCAGAAGAAATCCAAAAATCGCTGATGTGTTCATCCCTTTGGATGTCATGCGCGGATTTTTAATAAATGCATAGTATGATCTGAAGATCAGTGCGTAGGCATCCAGTAAAAACAGTTTTTTTAATTGATTTTCTGACATATTGAATTTATTCATTATCTGAAGCATGCCATTCTGCATATGACGTAGCTGTTTCGTAAAGCTTAAGACTGTGCAAAACGACATTATCGGGAAGATGCTTTCTTATCCTGGAAGCAAAATCCGCCACCAGGTTTTCACATGTCGGCTGATAATCAACAATAATGACATTTCCTAAAATCGTTTTAACCGCATCCAGTCTCTTTTTGTCGTAACTTCCCGATACCGTAACTGCATGATCGAAAATATTGATAATCTCTTCTTTCACAATACTTTTAAGATCAGTAAAATCGATTACCATTCCATTTTTCGGATTCTGCTGATCATTTATAGGAACACCGGTAAGTGTTACATAGAGCTTGTAGGAATGGCCATGCACATTCCTGCAGGGTCCGTCATAATTCCAGAGTGCATGAGCCATTTCGAAAGAGAATTCCTTTGTTACCCTGATTACTGTTGTCATTGGCTTTCTTAATTAAACATATACAAATTTAACCAACTTAAATGAAAATTGTTTTTTATTAGATCCTGTTATCCGGACAATAATATAATATTTAACATGTTATTAACAGGAGACCAATTAAATAGTGTATCTTTGAATTCTCATAATTTAATTAAATTGGCATCTTCTAATGGAAGAAAATAATGTCCTCCTCACTTTTCCAGCAATTTTCAATGAGACAGTTCGCAGATTTGGAAATCAAAACGCGTATGCCTTTGTGGGGGAGAAACCCAAGACCTACTTTGAATCCGCGAAAGAAATCCGTGCACTTACAGCTTTACTTGAAAATATCGGTATAAAACCAGGTGACAAAGTAGCGCTTCTCAGCAATAATATGCCAAACTGGAGTTCAGCTTATTTCTCAATAACTTTTATGGGAGCCGCTGTGGTTCCGATATTGCCTGATTTTTCAGCTACTGAGGTTTCGAATGTTCTCACTCATTCAGGAGCCAGGGTGATTTTTGTTTCGTCATCCCAGTTGCCGAAACTGGAAGAATTTAAATCTGAAGATCTTAAAACCGGAATTCTTATTGAAGATTTTTCAATCCTGTTTTCAGAAAACAAATCCATTAAATTTGATGCTTTTGCAGAGCCGAAAAAGACTTATGATGTTGCAGAAGACGATCTTGCTGCAATTATTTATACATCAGGAACCACCGGTCATTCCAAGGGTGTAATGCTCACACATAAAAACATTTCTTTTAATGCTTTCAAGGGTAAGGTGATTCAACCCGTAGATGAAAATGACAGATTTTTGTCAGTACTGCCGCTATCGCATACATACGAGAATACTCTTGGCCTTATCCTTCCGGTATTGGGCGGGGCATGTGTTTATTATCTTAGAAAACCTCCCACTCCGGCTGTTCTTATTCCCGCCATGGCTGAAGTCAAACCGACAGTTATGCTGACGGTGCCTTTGATAATGGAGAAGGTTTATTTTAACAAAATACTCCCCACTTTCAATGACAAGGCGATATTAAGAATCCTTTACAAAATACCCTTTATAAGGAAAAAGCTAAATGCTGTTGCTGGGAAGAAACTGTATAAGACATTTGGAGGACATCTTAAATTCTTTGGTATTGGCGGAGCCAAGCTTAATAAGACAGTTGAGAAGTTCCTGATCGAGGCGAAATTTCCATATGCCATTGGTTATGGATTGACAGAAACTTCGCCTTTGCTTGCCGGGGCAAATCCAAAAAAATCGGTATATGATTCAACCGGCCCAGCAATTGAGGGTATCGAACTAAAAATTAACAATCCTGACAGCAGAACCGGAGAAGGTGAGATATGGGCCAGAGGTCCGAACGTGATGAAAGGTTACTACAAGGATCCGGATATGACAAGAGAGGTTCTTACACCAGACGGCTGGTTTAAAACAGGAGATCTTGGTACTTTTGACAAGAATAGTAACCTATACATTAAGGGAAGGCTAAAGAATATGATCATTGGTGCAAGTGGTGAGAATATTTATCCTGAGGAGATAGAATCGGTTATTAACAATTTCCGTTTTGTTGTAGAATCGCTGGTCATTCAGCAAAAAGGAAAGCTGGTTGCATATGTGCACCTGAACATGGAGGAACTTGAAAAGAAATACCAGAGCCTTAAAGAGGACATGACACGGCAGTACGAGTTAAAAAAGGAAGAGTTGCTTGCAGAGCTTAAGGAATATGTTAATTCTAAAGTGAATAAATTCAGCCAGATAAATAAGATCTTTTTACAGCCTGTTCCGTTCCAGAAGACGGCAACATTGAAGATAAAAAGATTTCTATATACATAAAAGAAAGAGGCTGTAACAAAAGCCTCTTTTTTAAAACCACCCCTAAATCCCCCAAGGGGGACTTATTTAAAACCAATGACATAAAAAGCCCTCCCTGGGGGGTTTGGGGGTAAAATCAGTCTTATGAGACACCCCTTTTGAACTGTTAAATAAGGACATGCCATGGCATGTCCTTGTTGCGTGTTATCTGATCGCTTCCTGATACCTCCTGGTGACCTCCTCCCAGTTCACTACATTCCAGAAAGCATCAACATAATCAGCTCTTTTATTCTGATATTTCAAATAGTAGGCATGTTCCCATACATCAATTGTCAGTAATGGAGTTCCCTTAATTGCCGATACATCCATTAATGGGTTATCCTGATTAGGCGTGCTGCCTACTGCAAGGTTCTTATCGGCCGCAAGGTAAAGCCATGCCCATCCGCTTCCAAACCGTGTTTTGGCGGCATTGCTGAACGTTTCTTTAAACTTGTCAAATGATCCGAATGTTTTGTTTAATGCAGAAGTTAAATCAGCAGATGGTCCTGCAGACCTGGATGCGAGATTGTTCCAGAAAAAAACGTGATTGTAGAAACCACCGCCATTGTTCCTTACAGCGTCACCGGCTCCGGAAACAGATGCGAAGATTTTTTCAATTGACTGATTATCCAGAGCCGTCCCTTTTATGGCATTGACAAAATTGTTGAAATATGCCCTGTGATGCCTGTCATAATGTATTTCCATTGTCCGCGCATCAATATACGGTTCAAGAGCATCATAGGCGTAAGGCAATGCCGGAAATTCGTGAATATTAAAGTTTTCCATGGTAAAAATTGTTGATTTGGTTAAATCTCCTGCAATGGATTTTCCTGCAACAAAAGTTGCAGCAACTCCGATTCCAAGATTTTTTAAAAAATTCCTTCGTTCCATTGATTGAGTTTTTAACATTAACAGACTTTGATGGATTTTGTTCAATTTAAGTTAAAAATTTAATCGCCGTATGATTTTTTGTAATATTTGGAAATCTTACTTAAAAATATTTATACATTTATAGACACTAATCCTCGTAACTACCTATTAATTAAATTTATTGAATATGTTCAAGAAAACCGCGACAAATTACCTTGCTTTCATTTTTACTGTCACCCTCATATTATCGTGCGGAAGGGATAAAAAAGCTGAAAAGACAGTTTTGCAGAATGAAACATCTTTTATTGAAGTTTCAATTGGAGGAATGACCTGTACGGGATGTGAACAAAAGATTCAGGCAAGCGTAAGCAGCCTGAATGGAGTTAAAACAGTCAAAGCTTCACATACTGACGGCAACGCTTTTATTGAATACTCACCTGATCTGGTTGATACCATCAAAATAAAGGATGCCATTACCGGAACCGGATATATGGTGAAGAAATTTAAAAGTATAGCCCGGCAATGACCGGATATGCAAATCATTATTCTGTTTAGTTTCCGGATCTTTCAAAATCATCATCATGCCTCTAAAAAAGAAAAGCTCTGAAAAGACGAAAATCGATGAAATACTGGAATCATCGCGTCGTGATTTTCTGAAAAAAGTCGGCATCGTGGGAGCTGCCTCAGTTGCAGGCGGGGCTGCCATATATGCGGGATACAGTTTTGAAAAATCCAAAAAAAATGCAGGCACAATAAAAGTGCTGACTGAAGATAACAGGCTTGTTGAAATTCCACGAGATCAGGTAAAGGATTTTAAGCCTGACCTGAAAGCCCTCCAGACAAGGGGGAGAGAAGGAATAAAAGGAAGGAAATGGATCTGGGTCATTGATCTTTCAAAATGCCGGAATGCCAGAAAATGTGTGGAAGCCTGCCAGGCAGCTCATCACCTCCGTCCGTATGAATACCACGTTAATACACTGGTCATGAAGGAATCAGTGAACACACCTGCTTATTTCATGCCAAAGCCATGTCAACACTGCGACAATCCTCCCTGCGTCTCTGTCTGCCCTGTCGATGCCACATTCAAGAGGCAGGATGGTGTTGTACTGATTGACAATGANAGATGCATCGGATGCAGGTTTTGTATGGCTGCCTGTCCTTATTCAGCCAGAACATTTCACTGGCATGAACCCCTTGTCGTTGAAGGTGATAAAGATCAGGAATATAATGTGGAGCTTAATCTTCCGCAGAAAAAAGGAACAATAACAAAATGCCTCATGAGTTCCGACAGATTAAGGGAGAATAAATTACCTTACTGCGTTTCTGCCTGCCCNAATGGNGTATATTATTTTGGCGATGAAAATGAAAATGCAGTTACCAATGGTACTACAAAAGAGACAGTCAATCTGAAGGAACTGCTTGAGAAAAATGGAGGATACAGGCTTATGGCAGAGCTGGGAACCAAACCAAGAGTTTATTATCTTCCTCCTAAAAACAGGATTTTCGATTTTAAACAGGGACCTGAGACGGAATATAAGGAAATTACTTAATACCTGATATTATGACAGGATCGGCTTTCAGTTCCGGTCAGTACAATAAGAAGCTGGATTCAATCTCCGCCGACATTCTGAAGAACGTGGGATTAAATAAAGGTTTTATTGTCTGGATGGGATTTCTGGTTATTGCTTTTGGAGCATGTATTTTTGCCTATACAATCCAGCTCAGAAAAGGATTGGGTGTGACAGGATTGCGCGATATAACAAGCTGGGGAATGTATATTGCCAATTTCGTGTTTTTTGTTGCAACTAGCCTGGTTGGAATGCTTATAAGCTGCGTTTTAGGACTGGCGGGAGCAAAATGGGTCAAACCTATCGGACGGATAGCTGAAATTATTGCAGTTGCCTTTGCCGCTGTGGCTGGTTTAGTAATCGTTTCAGATATGGGACGACCTGACCGTCTGCCTTATGTTTTTCTTTTCGGGCGCGTA
>WSSedA1B2DRAFT_1000031_pt1 | contig 22331 bp, 23 predicted proteins | sample WetSurSiteA1Bulk_FD_9465 | JGI IMG/M metagenome (IMG submission 9465) | reverse complement strand
TCCCGAGCCGGAAACCTTTGCAGTGTAGGAGGTTGTTGAATCGGGACACGCACATGTCGTTCCACCCTCCGGTACTATCTGTGCTCCGTTCAGAACAGCAGATTGTACCTTCCCCGATGAGGTCAGTTTGAGGGTTATGCACTTGCCCTTCTCAACCTCTTTCGGAGACGCTGTCAACTCGCATGTTGGAGGGGGCGGACAAAGTGCATTTGCTTTCACAGTTGCCTCCCTGGCCAAAGCGATCGCCTCCTCAGTCCTGCATGCCGCATATAATTCATAGGCCTTGTTCTTTAAATCTTCGGCGGCTTTGAATTCCACAGGGCATTTCTTGTCCTTGCCGGCTTGACGCGCTGCTTCTACGGCCCGATCTGCCTCCGGCAATTCCTTATGATAGTACCAGTACGTATAGGGATTTTTGGGCGCGAACTCCCTGCCTGCACATCCGAACATCACGCTCAGGGAGAGTACAGCAATTACGACTATGAGCACTCTCTTTGCTGTTATTGCTTGCATCTTTACACCTCCTGCTGAATATTTTATTTTCACATCCTTACCATAACCAGAAAATCTTTTCTCGTTCTCACCCCCTTAATATAGCGATGGTATCGAAAATACTACAAAAAACGTCTAAAAATAGCAGCCTCGTTTGCTATATAACATTTTGCCGCTGCGTATCATTTATTGTATATTTCAAGATTAGCACAAATTTAATAACTGTCAAGGAAAATGTATCGTATTGCCAGGAAAATGTATCGTATCGTATCCCCCCTTTTTTTATTGACTCAGCCTATCATTTCCGATACTATCATCAAAAAAGACAGTAGCTTCATAAATATAATGTTAGCCTAAAGCGTTAGAGGTTTAATTGCATCAGTTGATGACAAAGAAAGGGATAATCCTGAATTTAGAGCAGGCTCTCGAACCTCTCCTGGGTTATAATGTTATCTTCTTTGGCGAGGAACACGATTCGCGTGTTGCCCACAAAGTGGAACTCACCCTCCTTACCGAACTAGCAGAGCTGGAATCGAGCCTTGTGCTTGCCCTTGAGATGTTTGAGCGTGATGTCCAGGATGCCCTCAATGCCTATCTTGACGGAACGATCCCTGAAGATAAATTCCTTGAACTGGCCCGTCCCTGGCCGAACTACCAGGAGGATTACCGGCCCCTTGTTGAACTGGCAAAGGCTCGGGGAATCCCCGTTATTGCGGCCAATGTGCCCCGCAGGACTGCTGCAGGGGTTGCGATGACTGATAAGATTTCGTCTGATGTTGCGGGAAAAGACAGTGTGTATCTCCCCCCAACATTACACCTTGATTCAGAAGAATATTACGAACGCTTTGCTACTCTGATGGAAAAGATGCCTCACTCGGCTCCAATGAAGGGATTGAATGTTGAGGCGCTTTACAAGGCTCAGGTTCTAAAGGACGCTGTAATGGCCGCATCACTTGAACCTTTTCTTAATCACCGTATCCTCTTCTGCTGCGGCCGTTTTCATTCCGACTACCACCTCGGGATACCCTATCAACTCCAGAAGAACCATCCGGATGTCAAAGTCGCCGTAGTGGTTTGCGCCGAATCTGTAACAGATTTGCCCATGAAAGGTCGTTCCCGTATAGCTGACTTCATCTGGATCAATAAGTAAGCGCTATCAAGTAAAGCTTCTTAGTCTCCATTTTTTGTAGGAGCACATGAGCGACTATTATCAATTTATACCATCGCGAATAGTGATTGTCAAATAAATCAATATGTTAAAACAATTGAGCCAATAGCTTCCAAAAATAAAGAGCACGAATATGGACACACGATTCAATCATTGATTTTTGGTCCGTTATATTTGATCCTTATTGGAATCCCCTCAATTTCAAGGGTCGTTTATAGTTCTATTTATTACGGGCTAAACAAAATGGGCGAACTACTATAGCGGATATCCTGAGAATTGGGCAGATAAGTTGGGAATGAAGCATTATTAATGCACCAGGAGCCTGCCTGAATTTTCAGTTTTTCTGCAGAAGGCAAACAGGCAGCCAGATCTTTGTGGATGATTGTGTATAGATAATTGGGGCTGTTTCGTCTACAATATTCATGAATCCACTATTGATGTCATCAGGCTGATATCATGAAGATTTGAGAGGGGCAAATGAACGATTTAACCGGCAAGATTGTTGTTGTTGAAACCCAGGAGACGACTTACACAGGGAGACTTGTTGAGATAGGCGAGGAAGAGGTGCACCTTGAAACAGATATGGGCTGGATTGTCATACCAGTTGAAAGGGTTACATCAATAAGGGAAAAAGAAGATTAACCCATATCACCCAACAAGAACTGCACCAATGCAACTGCTGAGATTGCAGCGGTATCAGCCCTGAGGATTCGTTTCCCGAGAGAAGCAATGATCAGGCCTTTTTCTTTTGCAAGGGTGATTTCTTCTTTAGTAAACCCGCCTTCGGGCCCGATAAGCACAAAAAAGGATGAATGACGCGGGATTAAGGATGAAACTGCTTCAGTTAAACCTACCCCTTCTTCTTCATAAAAAATAAGTCCATGAATTGAATCGTGGGCAGAGAGGAAATTGTCAAACCCAACCGTTTCATGGACAATCGGAACAAAAGTTCTCCCTGATTGTCTTGATGCCTCTTCTGCAATCTTTCTCCATCTTGCGATCTTCTTCGTATCTCTTAACTGGCTCCTGCCGGTAATAACCGGGAGTATTTCTTTCACCCCGAGTTCCGTTGTTTTTTGAACAACCATATCCATCTTTTGACCTTTGAGGAGCCCCTGTACAAGGGTTATATTCAGATCAGACTCAAGATTACAGGGAATTTTTTCTGCGACTTCAGCTACTACTTCTCTTTTATCAGCCGTTATTACCGTTGTCCTGAAACAGTTGCCATTACCGTCAAAGATGATTAAGCAATCGCCTTTCCCGCATCTCAAAACAGAGGCAAGATAATGTGCTTTTTCGTCGGTGATTGAGATTCGATTATTCAGGAAAACAGGTGCAGGAAGGTATATTCTCGGCATTATAAATCCCGGTTAAGTAATGGGCAGGGTATTGTCCATGAGCGGATTCTTTTACTGATAGTCAAATACATTCTGAAAATATAGAGGTAAAAGCCTCGCAGTCCCAAGTTTATCGAGGGACGGGAATGAGCGAAGGGATAATGCCCTGCCCATTATTTCTCAGTGCCTGTAAACAGATTTTTAATCTTATCCTTGAATGTCTTATTTACTTCATCCCCGGTTATGCGTGCGAATTCCTCGAGCAATTCCCTCTGCTTTGGGTTAAGACTCTTTGGCACATCAATATAAACCCTTACTATCTGGTCACCTCTGCTGGCTCCGCCAAGCCTCTGCACTCCTTTCCCTTTCAGATGGAACATCTTGTCTGAAGGTGTTCCTGATGGAATCTTGAGTTTCTGTGTGCCGTCAATGGTCGGCACCTCTATTTCTCCGCCGAGTGCAGCCTGTGGGAATGAGAGGGGGACTTCACAATAGAGGTTATGGCCATCCCGCTTAAAGAATGGATGTTCTTCGACGTTCAGATAAATATACAGGTCACCACGGGGGCCGCCATTAAAACCCATCTCTCCTTCATAAGAGACTCTGAGTCTGGTGCCGGTGTCGACCCCTGCCGGAACCTTAACGCTAATAGTTTTAAATTCCCTGATCCTGCCCTGCGCCTTACAAGCCTTGCAAGGGTCTGTAATAACCTTTCCTGCACCATTGCATGAACTGCATGTCCTGGACATGCTGAAGAAGCCCTGCTGGATTCTTATCTGCCCTGCCCCTTTGCAATTTTGACAGGTTGCCGGAGCTTTACCCGGAGCAGAGCCTGATCCGTTACATTCACTGCAGTTTTCCCACCTCGGCACTTCTATGGTCTTTTCTATGCCAAAAGCAGCTTCCATAAGTGTTATGTCAAGATCGTATCTGAGGTCATTCCCTTTTGTCGGCCTTGGTTTGCGATGGCCTGTAAATGTACCGAAAAAATCACCGAAGATGTCTTCAAATATATCGCCAAATCCTGTTCCAAAAGGACTTTGACCGGCGCCAATCCCTTCAGCAGTACCGAACCTGTCATAATGAGCCCTTTTATCAGTATCAATCAGGCATGAATAGGCCTCGTTTGCCTCTTTGAATTTATCTTCTGACTGTTTGTTGTCGGGATTCCTGTCAGGATGGAATTTCAGGGCAAGTTGCCTGAATGCCTTCTTGATATCAGTCTCAGATGCATCTCTCGATACTCCAAGAATCTCATAATAATCCCTCATTTTAATAGTAGGTAGCATGTAGTAGACAGTAGATAGCAGGCAGGTATTTCCTGTTTGCAGTCTACTGCCTACAGTCTACTTTTTAGCCTTTCTTGTCCTTGTCCACATCTTCAAATTCAGCCTCAACAACTTCTTCTTCAGGCCCTTTTGCTCCGGCAGTGGTTCCCCCACCAGCTTCTGATGGTCCGGCGCCGGCTTCAGCCTGTGCACCAGCTCCTTTATACATATGTTCTGCCAGTTTGTGTGATTTGGTCGTAAGATCTTCTACTGCAGATTTTATTTCTGATGCCTCATTACTTGTATCTTTTGCCTTTTTGCATCTCTCAATGGCCTCTTCAATATCCTTCTTTTCCAGCTCACTCAGTTTATCACCATAATCCTTCACCGACTTTTCTACTGAATAAATGAGAGTATCAGCCTCATTCCTCGCTTCAGCAAGTTGTTTCCTTTTCTTGTCATCTTCTGAGTGTGACTCTGCATCACGCATCATCTTCTTTATCTCGTCTTCGCTAAGGCCGCTCGTTGCTGTTATCCTTATAGACTGCTCTTTGCCTGTGCCAAGGTCTTTTGCAGAAACATGCAATATGCCGTTTGCATCAATGTCAAAGGTCACTTCAATCTGTGGGATTCCCCTCGGCGCAGGTGGGATGCCTATGAGCTCAAAATTGCCAAGGAGCTTGTTATCTGAAGCCATCTCCCTTTCACCCTGACAGATCTTGATTGAGACAGCTGGCTGATTATCTGTAGCAGTTGAAAATACCTGACTCTTCTTTGTCGGGATGGTCGTATTTCTCTCTATGATTTTTGTAAAGATACCACCGAGTGTCTCAATGCCCAAAGAGAGGGGTGTAACGTCAAGGAGGAGAACCTCTTTCACATCTCCTTTCAGAACAGCAGCCTGAATAGCTGCTCCGACAGCAACCACCTCGTCAGGATTTACTGTTTTGTTCGGCTCTTTACCGAAGAAATTCTGCACTGTCTGCTGGACTTTCGGGGCCCTTATCTGGCCGCCAACGAGCAGAATTTCGTCTATGTTTGATGCAGAGAGGTTTGCATCAGATAAGGCATTTTTGCATGGACCTATTGTGTTTTCTATGAGGTCTCCAACAAGCTGCTCTAATTTTGATCTTGAGATTTTCATCAGCAGATGTTTTGGCCCAGTGGCATCAGCAGTGACAAACGGAAGGTTTATCTCTGTCTCCATTGCTGTTGAAAGCTCTATTTTGGCCTTCTCAGCAGCTTCCTTTAACCTCTGCAATGCCATTTTATCATTCTTCAGGTCTATCCCCTGGTCTTTCCTGAATTCCTCGACCATCCAGTCCATAATCCTGAGGTCAAAATCATCGCCGCCCAGATATGTATTCCCGTTTGTCGATTTAACCTCTATGACACCTTCACCTATCTCAAGGATGGATATGTCGAATGTGCCGCCACCGAGGTCATAGACGCCTATCTTTTCCTCTTTCTTCTTATCCATTCCATATGCAAGCGCTGCTGCTGTTGGTTCGTTGATGATCCTGAGCACATTCAGTCCCGCAATCTTCCCGGCATCTTTTGTAGCCTGACGCTGGCTGTCGTCGAAATATGCGGGAACAGTGATAACAGCCTCTGTTACCGGTTCTCCAAGATAATCTTCAGCAGCCTGCTTGAGCTTTTGCAGTATCATTGCTGATACCTCTGGCGGAGAATAGCGTTTGCCCTGTATTTCTACATGGGCATCGCCGTTTGATGCCTCAGTAATCTTATAGGGAAGTCTCTTTTTAGCATGTTCAACTTCAGGCGTGTTNNATTTTCTTCCCATGAGCCTTTTGATAGAAAATATCGTATTCTCGGGATTTGTTATCGACTGTCTTTTTGCAATCTGTCCGACAAGCCTTTCTCCCTTATCAGTAATGGCCACAACAGACGGGGTTGTTCTGGTTCCTTCCTGATTGGGGATGACCACAGGGTCACCTGCCTGAACAACTGCTACTACAGAGTTTGTAGTCCCAAGATCTATTCCAACTGCTTTTCCCATATCAATATTCCTCCTCTATATTTTTATTTATCTCTGTTTCTTCCTGCTCCCCGCTTTTGACCGTCTTTTTTGACACAGCAACTAAAGCAGGCCTCAAGACCTTCTCTCTCAACATATATCCCCGTCTGAACTCCTCGACAACTGTGTTGTCTTCAGTGTCGTTACGCTCAACCTGTGACATGGCATGGTGAACCACAGGATCAAATGGTTTTCCATCAGCTTCTATCGCAGTTAACCCGAATTTTTCGAGTGTCTTCCTGAGATCCCGGAGTGTTATTTCCACCCCCTGGACAAGGCCTGAAGAAACCTCATTCGATGCGTGTTTCAAAGCCATTTCAAGGTGATCGATAAACGGCAGGATTTCATAGAGGAGACTTTCATTGCCGTATCTGATAAGCTCCTCTTTATCCTTACTGACCCTTTTTTTATAATTTTCAAATTCAGCATAGAGCCTCAGATATTTAGCGTTTATTTCCTGCAATTCTGCTAAAAGCTGTTCTCTTTCAGCAACAGGTGCTTTTTCTGCTGTCTCTTCTTTTTTTAATACAGATTCGTCTTCGCGCGATGCTATCTGTTCTTCACTAATTTTATGTTTTTTCAAAATTCTCCTTATCGTCCTGAGAACATTTTTGTAATAAGCTTTGCCGTATGTTCAACTATATACATTGCCTTTGCATAGTTCATCCGTGTAGGCCCGATTATGCCAACAACACCGATTGGTCTGTCTCCTTCCTTGCACGGAGAGACAACAAAGCTTAATTTTTTTAATTCATCCTGTGAATTCTCCGAGCCGATCAGGACGTGAACTCCATCGGACTCCGAGAGCTTATCGAGCAGTTTGATTATAGTATGTTTGTCCTCTATTGCCTTTGACAATTCCCTTATCTTTCTAAGGTCGGCAAAATCAGGCAGTTCAAGCACCTCCGCAAGCCCGGACACAAAAAGACCACTGAACGGAAAAGACAGCGCCTCCTGGCATATCTTCATCGCCCTGGATATAAGAGTATCGCATTTTATTTTTTCTTTCGACATCTCCCGAACAATCTTCAGCCTGATCTCATCAAATGTATATCCTGAGAACTCTGCATTAAGGTGCCCTGCTATCCTGTTGAGGTCTTTCTGGGAAATTTCGGAATCAACAGATATTACCTTGTTTTTAATCCCCTCATCTGTCAGCAATACTGCAGCAATCGCATCAGCTTTATATTTCAGGAGGTTAATCCTTTTCAGTGTTGTCATGTCAGGCATTGGCGACATTGCAATGCCAAGGTAATGTGACAACATGGACAGATTTTTTGTTGCCTCATTGAGTAACAGGTCCATATCGTTTTTAAGGGCATCGAGCTTTCTATATAGTTCCCGGAGTATCTCGATATCGGAATAGGAGATCATCCCTTCTGCCACGAGTGAATCGACATAATACCGGTAACCAAGGTCCGTGGGAACCCTTCCCGCTGAGGTATGAGGCTGCAAAAGAAAACCCATCTCCTCGAGGTCTGCCATGATATTCCTTATCGTAGCAGGGGAAAGCCCGAAAGAATACTTTTTCGTCACCACACGCGACCCTACAGGATCAGGGTAGTTGATATAGCTCTGGACAACTGCATAAAGGACTTTTCTGCTTCTTTCATTTAAAATCTGCATGTTAGCACTCTCAATGGCCAAGTGCTAATAATTTAACAATTTACCTTTATATGTGTCAAGAGGACTCAGGCCCACCCTGAAAAAAGGCCTTGATAGATCATGAGGAAACAGGGCTTTTAATAGCGCTCCAGAGTATGCTCTGATTCCTTCCATTCCTCTTTGCGTGATATAAAGCCTTATCAGCCGTTTCAACAAGTTCCTCTTTGCTTCTTATTTCTTTTGTGAAGGTGGATACCCCGGTGCTGACAGTTACGCTGAAGGCGCCTTTTTCCGAGGCAAATTTAGTAGCTCCCATAGCCTTTCTCAATCTTTCTGCCATGTTCATCGCACCATTTTCATCAGTTCCCGGAAGGATGACCGCAAACTCCTCTCCTCCATATCTGGCAGGCACATCAATATTCCTGATGGTCTTCTTTATCTTATCTGCAATCCCCTTAAGCACCGAGTCCCCTACAGGGTGTCCATATGTGTCATTGATCTTCTTGAAGTGGTCTATATCTATAATGAGCAGCGAGATCGGATCTGAAAATCTCTCCAGTCGGTTGAATTCCTGCGCGAGTCTCTCCTGGAAATGCCTGTGGTTGAAAAGCCCGGTGAGTCCGTCAGTCACGGCAAGCCTCTCAATTTCTGCATGGAACCTGGCGTTTGCAATGGATGTTGATGCCTGGTTTGCAAGCAACTTCAATAGCTCTATCTGATGCGGGCTGAATGCATTTGTCTTTTCTGAAAGCAATGCAAATATACCAAGNAGATCTTTCTCATAAAACAAAGGCAATACGACNANCGAGCCGGTNTTATCTGTCTTAAAAGGCATGACCGGTGTGCGATAATCCCTGACATCAGAAAGGGTATATGGCTTTTTGTCTTTCACTATGTTATCGAGCAACGTATTTTTGAAAACAAATACTGTCTTTTCCTGAGGCTGAAATCCCCTCTGCTGTATCAATTCAAATTCATCTCCCTTTGCCATAAAAAAGGCTATCTCTGACGGAGCAATCCTGTATGCGCCATCTATAAGGTTCTGCACAATAACATCAACGTTTAATGATGAAAGGAGCTTTGAACTCTCTTCATTCAGGATTTCCAGTTTTGCGTAGGAACGCCCTATCTGCGGATAGACGCGCTCCCTCTGGAGTATTCTCACTATCTGTTTTGAGAACATCTGCAGGATATCCTTATCATTGCTGCTGAAGGCCTGGAACCTTGCACTGTCAGCGGTTATGACGCCAAGCGGGAAACTTTCATCCATGACAGGCACTGAAACCAAGGAGGAAATCTTATCTCTCTTCAAATAGCCGACTTCAAGCTTTTTTTCACTGATATCGGATGAGATCATAGGTTTTCTCTGTTGGAAGCAGACGTCGATGAGTCCGCTCCCTGAAAGTATGATCGCCCCTGATTCATCTGTAGAACTTCTCAATCTCAAACTCCCTCCTGAACTTGTGAAAAGGTTCACTGCATCAGCAAACACTGTCTTCTTTGCAACCATCAGGATGTCCTTGATCTCGTCATCAGGCCTGAACATGGATTCAAGATAATGTGATACGACTTTCTCGTCACCGAAAGACTTTATATCTTCTTCAGAATCTAAGATACTGACCGCCTCCCTTTCCCTGAATGATGATTCAAATACATCATCCTTTCTTATCCTGTTTTTCAGGAATAATGATATCCCGACGGTTACACTGAGTGACAAGATAAAAATTACCACTTCAACAGGCAGCGCCCCCTTCAGAAAGGTGCCGAGTTCCAGAAAAGGGATGGTCAGCAATAAAGCAAGTATGGTTCTCTGGCCATAAAATGCTGTCAGAAATATCAGGAATGGGAAATAGGCCATTTTCAGCCATGGGATGGAAAAGGCCTGGGCTGTACCTGCGATGAAGAGCGCAAGAGAAAAGAGGAATTCGACAGAATATCTCTTTTCTTTCTTAATGATATGAAAGACAGAATAGACGGTAATCGTTGTGATACTGAAGATAAACCAGAGGCCTTTGCTTTTTAAAGGAAATTCCAGGAGCAGTCCGAGATAGGTAACAAAAAGCAGCGCAAACAGGAGGCTATGTCTTATCCAGAAGCCCTGCCTCTTTTTATCTCCTGTTCTTTGTAGTATTTCTTGTAGAGTATTTCCCACTCAGGACTTCCCTCGACTATCTTTTTTGAGAATGACTGAAGCTTCTTTCTGACTGCAGAATCTATTTCTTCACCTACCTTCAGTTCAGATACAATTGTTTTCTTGATCTCAGTACGTATCTTGCTTTCTTCCTCTATTGTTTCGATAAGTTTCCTGTCTGTAAGCCCTTTCAGGATTACGTGGGCCAGATGCGAGATTTTATCCTCAGAGAGCATCATAAGACGAGGTTTCTTTCCTTAACCAGTTTCTGTTTTGTGAGTTCAAAAAGCCTTCTGTAATCCATGCGGCCTTTCTCTATCACAGAGGCATGACCCTTTAAAATCTCCCTCACCTCTTCATTCAGTCTGTCCTCAATGGTGAGCTCATTCGTAATGATTTCTTCTGTCTCTGTCAGGAGTTTTTCCGGAGATACGGTTGGTTTAATAAGTTTTTTTGATGTGATATTGTCTATTAGCTTTTTTGTAAGAAGAGGAACCCAGGTCTTCGGGATCCTCATCCTACTTTTCCGCAAAAGCAAGCAATGCTATGCTCCTTGACAGCTTTATAGACTCAGACAGCTCTCTCTGATGCCTTGCGCAGGTCCCTGTCATCCTTCTGGGAAGAATCTTCCCTCTCTCAGTAAGATAACTTTTAAGGATCTTGATATTCTTGTAATCAATAAACTCTACCTTTTCTGAACAAAACCTGCAGAACTTTCTCCTCTGGAATTTCTTCGGTTGCAAGTTGACTCCTTTCTCTCTATTTTATTTCAATGCTAAAATGGTTCCAAATCAGTCGTTTCCTCGGGCGGAATCATATCACTTTCTCCGCCTGATACAGACTCCGGCATGCCTGCCTTCTTTGAGAGAAACCGGACTGATTGTGCAATTACCTCGAACTTGCTCTTCTGCTGACCGTTCGACTCCCATCTTCTTTCCTGGAGCCGGCCTTCCACCAGCACAGAACTTCCTTTATTGAGATACTTGCTGCACGAATCTGCCTGTTTCCCGAAAACGACATTATCTATGAACATCGTTTCCTGCTTCATTTCATCAGCTTGCTTGTATTTATGGTTTACTGCAATCCTTAGCGTGGTTACCGGTGTCCCCTGCGGGGTATATCTCAATTCAGGGTCCTTTGTAAGGTTACCAATAAGGATTATCTTGTTGTACACTAGGCTTCGCCTCTTTGTTCAGGGGCAGCTGCTGCAGCAGCCTCGGTTTTTTCAAAACTCTGGATCTGCTTGGTACCAAGCTTTAAGACCACATATTTCAAAACAGCATCAGAGACCTTGTAGAAATCTTCCAGCTTTTTGACTGTTGCAGGCGGCGTCTTATAGAACAGAAGCACATATAAACCCTTTTTCTGCTTTTTGATCTCATAAGAAAGTTTCCTTCTGCCCCAGACTTCTACCTTAAGCACCTCTCCACCCTGTCCTGTAACGAGTTCTTTGATCTTTGTAATCGAGGCATCAGCTTCCTCATCCGATATATTCGCATTCAAAATAACCATGTTTTCATATATATTCATTCAAAATATCTCCTTATAAGTTATTTTCATTCATCCAAAAGAAATCTTAATTTTATACCATAGCAAAGAGACTAAAATCAACCTGTTTGCCTGCACACTTCTGTTTTGCACACGAAAACTGGTTTATAATATCTTATCATGCCGCTGCTTGCATCGATTGATGTCGGTTCCAATACGCTCAGGCTTCTTGTCGCAGAGGTCAGGGATAACAGGATTATTGATGTATATTCTGACAGGAAGATAACACGGCTGGGCAATAAGGTCGGGCAGACCGGAAGGCTCCAGGACGATACGATGGATGCCTCTCTGTCTGCACTCATGGAGTTCTCTTCTGTTATTTCAAAATATGGGGTTGTTCGCACAAAGGCTGTTGCTACAAGCGCATTGCGTGAAGCCTCCAACTCGGACATATTCATAAAGAAAGCANTTGACTCTGCTGGCATAGCAATAGAAGTGATTTCAGGCAGAAAAGAGGCTGAATTGACCCTTGCAGGCATCCTCGCTTCCTTCCATAGTTCTGCATTCCGAATTCATCACTCCGCTTTCATAATTGATATCGGGGGCGGCAGTTCGGAATGGATATTTTATCGGGATAGAGACTATATTGATATGGGAAGCATCCCTGTTGGGGTTATAAAGCTTGCCCAGAAACATATAAAAACTGATCCTGTCTCAGGTGAAGACCTGAATGCATTGAATCATGAAATCATCTCTGTTTTAAATAACCTGAAATACGGGATTGGGCAATATATCGACTATAATACACAACTAATAGGCACAGCAGGCACTTTTACAACTATCGCCTCTATCGACCTCGGACTTGAGGCCTACGCAAGGGGAAAGGTCCATCTCCATAAAATTAATTATGCAGGGTTGAAGGATATAATAAATAATCTTATGCCCCTCCCTTTAAAAGAAAGGGTGAAAGTAATAGGGCTTGAACCCGGGAGAGCGGACTTGATTATACCGGGGATACAATTTACAATTAATGTCATGGATATCTTTGGATTTGATGAATTGACGATAAACGATTACGGACTACTTGAAGGAGCGCTATTAGCGATAAAGGAACAAAATGGAAAAAGTATTTCAGAGACCGGCAAGCCTTAAACAGGAACCATTCAGGTACTGTCCCGGATGCGGGCACAGTATTATTCACAGGCTGATTGCAGAGTGCATTGACAATCTGGGCATCAGGGAAAAAGTTATCGGGATTGCCCCTGTCGGATGTGCTGTATTCGCCTATGACTATTTCAACTTCGATATGCTTGAAGTGGCCCATGGCAGACCTCCTGCTGCAGCAACCGGCCTGAAACGATCGCTCCCTGACCGTATAATCTTTTCGTATCAGGGTGACGGAGATCTTGCAGCAATCGGCACAGCAGAGATAATCCATGCTGCCAACAGGGGAGAAAATATTACGGTATTTTTTGTAAACAATGCAACATACGGCATGACCGGAGGGCAGATGGCGCCGACCACGCTCGTTGGCCAGAGGACAACGACAACACCGTCTGGAAGAAAGGCAAAAAGAGAAGGATACCCCCTGCGCGTATCAGAACTCCTTGCCACAATCGAAGGAGTATCTTTCATAGCCAGGACATCTCTTTCTTCATATAAAGATATACTGGAAACAAAAAAGGCTGTTGAAAGGTCTTTCAGATATCAGATGGAAGGAAAGGGGTTCAGCCTTGTCGAGATTCTCTCTCCCTGTCCTGTAGACTGGGAGCTCTCGCCAGGTGATGCGTTACTGTGGATTCAGAAAGAGATGACGTCTGTATATCCTCTCGGCATCTTTAAAGACAGCTTCGCGGAGGCTGGATAACTGGAAAACAGAATAATAATTGCAGGCTTTGGCGGGCAGGGCATCCTGTTTTTCGGGAAGATACTTGCGTACGCAGGCATGCTCGAAGGCAAAGAGGTAACCTGGTTTCCATCGTATGGAGCAGAGGTGCGCGGTGGAACCGCAAACTGCACTGTGATTATATCCGATGAATTGATAGGCTCTCCTGTTGTAAAGAATCCCGATATGCTTATCACAATGAATGATGCGTCGATGAATAAATTCCTGCCCGGGCTCAAACAGCATGGCCTGTTTCTCTTCGACTCTTCTCTCATTAAAGATCCCGAATTAAGGACTGATGTTGAAACTACAGGGGTGCCTGCAACGGAGATATCAAGCAGGATCGGCAATACAAAGTCTACAAATATGGTGCTGCTCGGAGCGCTTGTTGCAAAGACAGGGATACTGAAAAAGGCGTCTGTTATTGAAGCTGTTGAGAGTTCCCTGNNGGAAAGAAAAACAATGATCATCGNNAANAANAAAAAAGCTGTTATGGAAGGNATGCGTTTCATTGAAGATAAGAAAAGCTAAAATATCTGACCTGAANCAGGCACAGAANCTCGTAAATGACTATGCNAAAAGAGANCAGATGATCCCCAGGTCTCTCAATGAACTCTATGAGACCGTGAGAGATTTNATTGTATGCGAANTCAACGGTAATGTCTGNGGTGTCTGCGCACTGCACATAATGTGGGAAGACCTTGCAGAGATCCGTTCACTTGCGGTTGANAATAAACATCAGAAGAAGGGNATNGGCAGAAATCTTGTAAAACAGTGCCTNAAAGAGGCAAAGNCACTGGGNATAAAAAAAGTCTTTGCACTCACCTATCAACCCGAATTCTTTAAGAAGTTAGGGTTTGCTGATACTGATAAAGCAAGCCTTCCCCAGAAGATATGGGGTGATTGTGTGCGCTGCCCCCGCTTCCCGGAATGTGATGAACACGCAGTGATCATCCACCTCTAATATTTACTCAACCTTTTCAAAAGAATCCTTGTGAGCGCCACAGACAGGACATTTCCAGTCATCCGGAAGTTTCTCAAAGGGAGTTCCCGGTGGTATGCCGGAATCCTCTTCCCCGAGTTCAGGGTCATAAATATATCCGCAGATCGTACACCTGTATTTACCCATTATTATTTCTCTTCCTTTTCAATACTTCTGTAAAAACACGTCCGGTTCCCTGTATGGCAGGCACCAGAACCATGCTGGATTACCTTTATCAGCAGGGTGTCTTCATCGCAGTCATAGAGGATTTCCTTGACCTCCTGAACATGACCTGACGTCTCCCCTTTCATCCAGTATTTCTGCCTCGAACGTGACCAGAAATGGGTAAACCCGGTCTCAAGGGTCATCTCAAGTGATTTCCTGTTCATATAGGCCATCATCAGGATATCGCCATTTTTTATATCCTGTACGATAGCGGGTATTAGTCCTTTGTCATCATATTTCAGATTCGGTATCATAGTTCAATCTCCATTCTTCTATAATTTATATCCTATCTTCCTTAAAAACTCTTTCCGGTGCGCTTTATCTTCAGGCATTTCAACTCCNTTGGGTGCAAATCCGTCTATCACGCCAAGCACGCCGCTGCCCTGAGAAGTTGTCGCGACAATCACTTCGACAGGGTTTGCAGTTGCGCANAAAATCCTGCATACCTCTGCGCAGTTCTTTATCTGATTGAGAATATTGATCGGAAAGGCATTTTTTAGAAAAATACAGAAAACATGACCAGCCCCTATTTCCTGCAGGTTTCTGACACAAATATCTACGAGTTCGGTATCGTTGCCCTCTGTCCTGATAAGACATGGGCCTGAGGCTTCTGTAAAGGCAACGCCATATTTTGCCTGAGGGACAGTTGTTGCAATGATCTCATAGAGGTCTTCTATTGTTTTTATAAAATGTGTCTGTCCAAGGATGATGTTGCACCCTTCCGGAATATCTATTTTTACTGTCTTTAATTCCATTTTAGCCTCCTTTTACGCAAGAATAGAAGCACACGGCTAATAAAAACCAGCTACATGCTATGATATAATGAAAATAAATTTTCCTAAAGATGTCAAGCCTTAAATATTATATGATAAATCAAAAATTGGGAATAAAGGGTTATAAATTAAAAGTTATCAGGCAAAGAATTCTACATCATTTCACTTTCTGCTTCTTACTTTTCACTTTTCTGTTACTTTCGTACTCCCTCTCTATCGGCGCTGAAATCAGCGGGTATGAAGTAAGAATTAATGAAAATGATATTTTCGTCACAGCTTCTCTCTCCCTTGATAATAAGTATCTTCAGGAACTTAATAAGGGCATAACAAAGGAATTCAGGTTCCATATAGATATATTCAGGGTCTGGGAGATGTGGCCGGACGAATTTATTTTGAGCAAATCTTTCATAAGGACATTAATGTGCGATCCTGTAAAAAAAGAATATATCGCAACATCGAATGATGGGACCACCTTGGTACAGAAAAGGTTCAAATCATTTGAATCAATGACAAAATGGGCGCTGAGCATCAATGATCTGAAACTTGCAAATTTACGTGAACTTGAACCAGGAGTATATTTTGTCAGGGTAACTATTGAGTCCAAAATAAGAAAATTGCCTCCTGTAATCGGCTATTTTATGATTTTTTCACCTGAAACCGAATTCAAGCTTATAAAAGACTCCTTTAAATTTTCCGCGGGGTCTTCTAAATGAAAGACCGCCGGTTTCATATCTTATTAATAATCATATCGCTGTTAGTCATCGCATCTTTTGGGGTCGAACTGCATTTCGTAAGACTTGAGGCAGTTCCGTTTCTCACAAGGCTCATGCTCCTTTTACTCTTAAACCTGACAATCATCTCATTGTTGATCCTGATGTTCTTTGTCGCAAAAAGNCTTATAAAACTCTATATTGAGAGAAGGAACAGAATCCTCGGATATAAATTTAAGACAAAACTTGTTGTTATCCTTGTTGTTCTGACACTAATCCCTGCAACCTTTCTCTTTATTGTATCAAGCGGTCTCATTACAAATTACATCGACAGGTGGTTCACCCCGCAGATAAAACAGCCTCTGGACAGTTCGATTGAGATAGCAAAATCTTTTTATGAGATTGAAAGAGAAAAGACACTTGATTATGCAAAGACTTTATATACAGGCAGGACTTCCCCGGGCAGTTACAGAGTTGCTCATCTCACAACATTACCAAAAGATGCATCTGAAACTCTGAGGGCCGCCTTTGAAGGCAAAGAAGGCACAGAGGTCATATCGGATAAAAAAGGGGATATTGTCCGGGCTGTGGTTCCGGAATATCAAAAAGGGAGATTCACAGGCATATTGTTAGTTGAATCCTCTATCCCGGGAAAGATCACAAAGAACGTCGAAAATATAAAGGCTGCGTACGAAAACTACTTGACGCTTGAATCATGGAAATTTCCCATTAAGGCAAATTACCTCCTGACACTCGGCTTTCTTACCCTTATTGTCACCTTCTTGGCGCTCTGGATTGCCCTCAGGATATCCAAAGGCATCACAGATCCCATTCAGAATCTTGCGCTGGCAACTGAGCAGGTTGCAGCCGGTGATCTCGATGTAAAAGTTGCCATCGAAAGAGAGGATGAGATAGGGCTTCTTATCAGCTCATTTAATGACATGGTGAAGAAGCTTAAAATAAGCAAGGAATCGCTGCAGTCGGCATATCTTTATATGAAAAATATCCTTGATAACATAGATTCCGGCGTAATCATGCTCGATATCACAGGTAATATTTCTATGATAAATGGCGCTGCATGCACAATACTCAATATTAAATCAGAAGAGGTCATCAATAAACACTATAGAGACCTCCTGTCAAAAATAAACTCAAAAGAACTCGAAACCCTTGTCAGCAAAATAGAAGGACGTGAATTCAGACCTGTTAAAAGAGAGATCAAAGCAGTTATCGGCGACAGAAGGGTCATCCTCTTCGTCTTTATAACAAGTCTCAGGGATTCCCAGAAATATATCGGCCTTCTCGTTGTCTTCGATGATCTCACCGAGTTCATAGAGGCCCAGAAGGCGCTCACCTGGCAGGATGTTGCCAGGAAAATAGCCCATGAGATAAAAAACCCTCTGACCCCTATCAAACTTTCGACTGAACGCATGATAAAGAAATGGGAACATAAGGATCCTGATTTCGATGAAGTATTCCACCGGTCTGCAAGCACAATAGTAAAGGAGGTCGAAAGCCTTAAGAAACTGGTTGACGAGTTTGCCAGGTTCGGAAAAATGCCGGAGATAATTAAATCGCCGACAGATATCCCCGCCCTCATAGATGAGGTGGTCAATTTGTATAAAGATTATAAGGGAATTGAGATCATCGTCTCGGCGCCGGATAATCCTCCCCTGTCCGAACTGGATGGAGAACAGTTCAGAAGGGTTCTGATAAATATCTTTGATAATGCAATACAGGCAATGACAAACAGCGGGATGATCCGTGTGAGATTTAATATAGATATACCTTCCAACAAGACATCTGTTGAAATTGCAGACAATGGGCCCGGCATCAGAGATGAGGATAAAGAGAAATTATTCCTTCCATATTTTTCGACAAAAAAGGATGGCACTGGTCTTGGGCTTGCTATAGCAAACAGGATTATAAAAGAGCACAGGGGTATTATTAAGGTAAGGGACAATCAACCAAAGGGGACTGTCTTTACCATTGAGATACCTGTAAAGGAGCGCAAATGACAGAATCTACTGTACTGATAGTGGATGATGAAGAGGGGATCCGTGAAAGTCTCGCCGGTATTTTTGAGGATGAGGGATACGTTGTCCTTACAGCCGGTTCCGGTGAAGAAACATTGAGGGTTCTGAAAGACCAGAGTCCTGATGTAATACTGCTTGATGTATGGCTGAAGGGAATGGACGGCATTCAGACATTGAAAGAGATAAAAGACCAGAAACCGGACCTGCCCGTAATCATGATCTCAGGACACGGAAATATCGAACTTGCTGTTACGGCAACCAGAACAGGGGCATATGATTTCCTCGAAAAACCTCTCTCTCTCGAAAGGGTATTGCTGGTAGCAAGAAGGGCGCTCGAAAAACGAACACTCGAAATGGAAAACAAGGCTCTCAAAGAGAATCTGGTAAAGAAATGGAAACTTATCGGCACTTCTCAGAAGATAAAACAGCTCAGGGAACAGATAGATATGGCTGCAAAAAGCAACGGCAGGGTATTGATACTCGGGGAGAGCGGCTCAGGCAAAGAGCTTGTTGCCCATACCCTGCACGAAAGCAGCAGCAGGGCATATAAGCCCTTTGTAGAGATGAACTGCGCAGCGATACCGCAGGAACTTATTGAAAGTGAACTTTTCGGGCATGAAAAGGGGTCATTCACAGGCGCATTCGAGAGGAAAAAAGGCAAATTCGAACTCGCGGATGAAGGTACGCTGTTTCTTGATGAAGTAGGGGACATGTCTTCCTCCACCCAGTCAAAAGTGCTCCGGGTCATAGAGACTCAGGAATTTCAGCGGGTTGGAGGCAGCAAAAATATAAAAGTTGACGTAAGGATTATTTCAGCTACAAATAAAGACCTCTTCGAAGAGGTTAAAAAAGCCAATTTCAGAGAGGACCTTTTTTACAGGCTTAATGTTATTCCTATTATCGTTCCCCCATTGAGAGAAAGAAAAGAAGACATACCTGAACTAGTTGAATTTTTTCTCGAACACTTTGCAGCGGAATACGGTCAGAAGCCGAAGAAAATGGCTGCTGACGGACTTAAGGTATTAGAAGCTTATGACTGGCCCGGCAATATCAGAGAAGTCAGAAACCTTATTGAGAGGCTGGTTATCATGAACCCATCAACCACTATAACAGCAAAAAATATTATTGTCGGAGAAACCGTCCGTTCAGATTATTTTTCCTTTAACACCTTGAAAGATGCGAGGGATTCATTCGAAAAAGACTTTATCATGAAAAAGCTTGAGGAGAATAACTGGAATATCTCAAAAACAGCTGAAATCCTTGACGTTGAACGAAGCAACCTGCACAGAAAAATCAAGGCATACGATATCAAAACGCCTTAATTATGCTTCGACTTTGTTAATCTGTTATTTAACAAACTCATATTTGAGAGATTCTTCCTTTTTCCAGACTATGTGTCTTTCCCATCCTTCACCTGTCTGTGGATAATCAGACCTGTAATGAGCGCCCACACTGCCCTTCCGTAAAACTGCCGATTCTGTTATTAACTTCGATACTTCGTACATGTTTTTGAGTTCGAGGTCGCGTCTTGTCATGAAAGTTCTGTCCTTGATAAAAGACCATCCTGCAAGAGTCTTCTTTGCCTCACTGAGAGATTCTTCGCATCGTATAATACCCACCCTCTCCCACATCAGCTTCCTCAATAAATGCCTTATCTCTTCCATATCAAAGTTCGGCTTCTGCCTGCCTGACAAAGATCTGTCCGGACCTGTTTTTTCTTGTCTGTTCTTAAATTCTCCATCCTGGGCTGTATGTTCAGCTCTGCTTAATCCGTAATGTGCTGCTGCCATCCCTGCCCTCGCACCGAAAACAAGGCCCTCAAGCAGACTGTTTGAAGCAAGCCTGTTTGCTCCATGCACGCCTGTACACGCAACCTCCCCTGCTGCGTACAATCCTCCAAGATTCGTTGCACCGTTTTTGTCTGTTTTTACCCCGCCCATAATGTAGTGGACTGCAGGAGAAACCGGGATGAGTTCTTTTGTAATGTCCACATCATACTGCAGACATGTTGCATAAATCCTTGGGAATCTGTTTTTTACAAAATTATTATTAAGGTGGGTAAGATCAAGGTAAACATGATTGGCCATTGTCCTCACCATCTGTGACAGAATCGCCCTGGTGACAACATCCCTTGGTGCGAGTTCAGCATCAGGATGATAACTTTTCATAAAAGGTTCTTTGTTAATATTCCGCAGGATTGCACCCTCTCCCCTCATTGCCTCACTCAGGAGAAACTGTGGAGCAGAAGGAGCCAGGAGAACAGTAGGATGAAACTGGATGAATTCCATATCCTCAAGAACAGCGCCGGATCTGAAAGCAATGGCCATACCGTCACCGGTTGCCACAGCCGGGTTCGTCGTCCTCAGGAATATCTGACCCGCGCCTCCTGTTGCGAGGATTGTAGACTTTGCAAATAATGCTTTCCTTTCTCCTCCAATAAGGACATATGCCCCGAGACAATTCTTATCTGATACAATCAGATCCTCGGTAAATGCGAATGGATGTTTTCTGATCGAAGGGAATGAAAGAACCTTCTTGAGAAGCACCCTTTCAAGCTCTTTGCCTGTGGAATCTCCATGGCTATGCAAAATCCTCTTCCTTGAATGTGCTGCCTCCATGGTAAAGTCGAGTTTTGTGCCTTCTTTGTCAAATTCAGCGCCCCACGATATGAGTTCAAGTATCCTTTGGGGTCCTTCTTCAACAAGTATCTTTACAGCATCCTCCCTGCAGAGACCATCACCAGCCCGCAAGGTATCTTCAAAATGGATTCCAACCTCGTCCTCATCGCTCAGGGCTACTGCAATTCCACCCTGTGCATATTCGGTGCTGCTCTCAGCAGGACGGTCTTTTGTCACTACAACGACATTGCCATGTGGCGCAAGCTCTATCGCAGCCCTGAGTCCTGCAACGCCGCTGCCTATGATAAGAAAATCCACAATCTCTTTTTTCATATTCCAATCTCTTTCATCTTTTCGATCCTGTCGAGTATCTCGACAATTTTATCAGTGATGATCTTAACCGCCCTTTCCCCTTTTTCTGCAGATGCCTTTTTCGGGTTTCCCCAGACTCCGCCAGGCCAGTATTTTACCTTATCCTTCACAATGAACGGTTTGGGAATCCTGGGATATTCCTCGCGAGCCCTGCCTTTTACAAGTTCAGGAGCCAGGCTAAGCATAATGGATGTTTCCAGTTCACCTGCATGAGAGTCATTCGGTGTTTCAGCGATGTCCGACAGCTCCTTCCACAAAATATCGTATGGGGAACAGACTGCTATCCTGCTATCTCCGAGTCCATCTGCCAATATCTCAGCAGTCTCCTTCAGCGCTGACATATGGAGACTTCCGCCATGACCTGAAATCAGCAAAAAGTTCCTCAGTCCTTTTTTATAAGCGTCTGTAACAAGGTCAAATGAAAGTCGCCTCAGTGTCTCAGGGGTAATGCCGATCGTTCCCGGATGGCCTCCTGTAGTTGTACAGACACCATAATAGATTATTGGCGCAAGGAAAAATTTCTTTTTTTCAGCAGCCAGCTTAAGGACTTCCTGAATAATGAGAGAATCGGTATTCAGGGGGAGATGACTGCCATGCTCTTCGATAGTTCCGAACGGGAAGACGATAGTCTTTGTCTGCCTTAGATATTTCTTAAACTCATTCATCGTTATGTTTTCTAAAATATACATGTCTCTCCTTCGCTTTTTATCTTATTCATCATTTTACTAAATATACATCAAAATTAAACCTGTAAAATTGATATAATTAAACCAGAATTCCAATCCAGGATAAGATTTTAAAGGAGGCATATAAATGTCAAAGGTTTATTATGCATCAGCACGGGCAATAAAATGGAAATATAACGAAAGCATGCCGGGCAAGCTTGAGCGGTTGCTTAAAGAGGTTAACCTGTCTCATTATTTTGAACCTGATGAGTGGGTTGCTGTAAAGACACATTGGGGTTCTGAAGGTGCGCACAGGATAGTTCGGCCTGTTTTTTTACGGAAGGTTGTTGATGCTTTAAAATCCCTTGGGGCAAAGCCCTTTGTTACCGATACAGTAAGGATTAAAGGTCTCGATTACCTTGAAGTAGCAAACTATAACGGTATAAATCACCTTTCTGTCGGAGCGCCCGTTGTATTGGCTGATGGAATTTACGGGAATGATAACATCATGGTAGAGGCAGGCGAAATACTTGGG
>WSSedA1B2DRAFT_1000030_pt1 | contig 22872 bp, 55 predicted proteins | sample WetSurSiteA1Bulk_FD_9465 | JGI IMG/M metagenome (IMG submission 9465) | reverse complement strand
CAGGATGCAATTTCCGACTGTAAGGAGGAAATTCCCCCGGCAGTTCCTGCGGGGTCATAGAATTTCCCCCGACACTTTTTCCCCCGGTATTTCCTACAAGAGCCACACATTTTCCCCCGGCATTTTCCCCCGGTATTTTCCAGCAAGCCGCAGCATAATTACAAACCAATACTCCTTATAAAAGCTTTAGTCTTAAAACGCTAAGGCTTTTTTATTTTGGACCACCTATCAACCTTTAACCACTTCAATTGGACCACAATTCCTCCAAACTTGTCTAGACAACCATTGAGGTAAAACCTCATTCGGGAACAGGGTAAAACCTCATTCGGGAACGAGGTAAAACCTCATTCGCCAATGAGGTAGGTCCTCGTTCGTATAATGAATAAGAGATTACAGTATTAGAATACATACTAGACTGGACCGCCATTTTCTCTCTCACTCTTTCAAAAGAAGACCCTATAAAACATACATTTTATTTTGTAAGGGAATTTAGGCATATTTTAACATATTGGACCATAATTTAGGCATATTTCTATGTTCCGGTCCACTTTTTCCTATATTTTTATACCTTTTTTGCGTGTTTGGTCCCACCGAAAAATAATGGTGAGTATAAGAGCTTTATTTATATATTCTGGTCCATATTTCTCTGCTTCTCCGACCCACCGCTAAAGTTGTCTAGACAAGTGCGCCATACAAAAAATCCTGTGAAAGATGCTACCCTGCATTACGTAATCAGCCGGGAGAGAATCGGCTTCAAAGTAGAACAGAGTAGCATCCTGCACAGGACTTTTGAATTGTGGACCAATTTCAGCGTTTTTACTCGATGAAAACGGTTATTCCTTTAACATTCCTTTAACATTCGCCGCCGCCCAAACAACACTACAAAAAGGGTCAAAAAATTAAACTCTAAATTATTTCAAATTTTAATTTAACTTCTAAAAATTTTCCAAAAATTTTCAAAAAATTAAGCCGGGAATTAAACTGAAACTTTTTCTGGACCGGAATTAAACCGGGAATTAAGCCAGGAATTAAGCCGGGGGTACTTCTTTTTGCCCGGGAATTAAACTCAACCTTTTTTCAAATAGGATAAACCTTATCCAATTTGTCCAATTCAAATTGGACTATTTGGGTCTTTTTTGGGGTATTCACTTGTCCAGACAACTCGGGTTGGTCAGACCGCTAATATAAGTTGTATAGACAAGTTGCTGGACCGCTTAATAGATATAGCCCCGCAGGAACTTTTACTATTAAGTTGAATAAAATTTTGGGGGGAGTGGAGGTGTTCCCACCGTCAAACTAATTATATCATACTTTTGGCGTTTTGTCAAGGGTAAAGTGGACCTTATTTGTCCGGTTTACTGAAGAAGTTGTATAGACAACCCGCCAGCGCAATTTGGAGTATTTGGATATTATTTGTCCAAATCCGGACCCGGTCCCAATTCGGATAAAAAGCATCCAAATTGGGAATATTCTACTCGTGAATTACCGGGCAACCGCTGGTAATGGTACCTTCATAATTGGCAAGAGATTCCCATCTTTCCATATCTGCTAAATGGGCGTTATGTACCACCTTGATAAAAAATATTGTACCCACTATGCATATCAACATCCCGATGATACAAATAAAAATTATAAAGTAATTCATACCCAACCATCCCTTTCATCCCCTACCCAACCGACCCTTTCTCCGGTCAGCCAAACTTCAAGCCAAGCGCTTGAAAGTTCCCACTCTTCACCAAATTTAGCAACGAATTCTCCTTTGAAGCGCATATAGTGTCGCTTTGCTTGTACGATGGCTGTGGGAATATCCAACTTATCTTCAAGTTCAAAGTATGTACGTAGAATTGCATAAGCTAATTGAGATGGACCCGAACCGTAATAACCCCACTCGAAACCCGTAGGGGAATGATTAACTTCGTCCAGATAAAGCGGGACGTTTGCCCAAAGTTCTCCATCAGCACTCATCAAAACAATATTGTCATCCTGTAGTTGTGTACGTTTACCTTTCCAATACATTTATTCCTCCAATCCTGTACCGCTTACTTGAATAATAACCGCATCCATTTCAGAAGCCGCAGTAAGAACCCAAACAAGCATATCTGAACTGGCGCATTCATCGCATTCGCCCCAAACGGGTAAATCTCCGTGTCTACTTTTTACTGCCTCAAGAATGTTTATCAGGTCAGATACTTTCATCGGGTTATACATGTTTCCTGTTTGATTTTTTTTCATTTTCCACCGTCCCTAATAATATCCAAAATATCCTTGAGGGTTTGTGCTTCCACTCTCAAAGTTTCCTTTTGTGTATATGGTAATTCCTTATCCAGCAAGTGCTCAATACAAGATGTTTCCATAGAAATATAATCCTTGATATCTAATACAATTTGCTTATAACTTGCCATTTTACACTCTCCTCATTGTACCGATTTGTATTAGTGCTGCCTCTCGTGAGGTAAAGCCAAGGGCAGCATTTTTTTCATTGGCTATCTGATTAGCCAAAGCTAAATCAGTACCCCAATTCCAGTCGGTCTTATAGTATCCTGTTTCACCCTCGATAGCAATACAAGGAATATAACCTCCGTCCTTATCTCTTTCCAGTTCGTTGATAAAATAAACTGTTTTTCTATTGCTCATTTTATAACTCCTATTCGTTTATAAAACACGCCATACAATCATCATGGTAAGGGCACTCAAGACAATCACCATGAAAGCTTTCTAGATATTTTGCCCGTGCTTCATCAACCGTATACACTCCAAAATAATTTTTGTTAGCTGCCATAACAGTCAAGCATAGCACATCTTCTAAAGATGTAGCGTGTTCGAACATATGATTTTTTTGCTGCAAAGTTTGAATGAATGATTTTGATTCCATTTTATTTCCTTTCTAATCAATATTATACCACCAATAAGAAACCCTGTCAAGGGCGCATTCCCTTTGTGGGGCAAAAAGGGGAAAATTGGTCCTTGACAGGATATAGAAAATATGTTATAATATATTTATAAATAAAAAAGAGAGAGGTGAGATTATGACAGAAACAACAGGTTCGCCAACAGTAATGAGTTTAGAAGAGGTTATCGCTAATCATCTGGAATATAATATTACTCTTTCTGTTACTAAAGAACAGGCTGATACTCTTGTTCCAATTTGTATTGAAGCAATTAAAGAAGTAAACGCCTATCGTTTACATACTTTAATTAAATTACCAGCAGGGCAAACTATCACTTGGCTTTCGACAGGAGAAACAACAGATATGTGTCCCGCTTACGCACTTGTATATAGATACCAATTAACCGACTGGCTAAAGGATGGTTGGAACATGGTAGAGGATAAAGAGTAAAATTTCCCAATTTGGATGAAATTTGTCCAAATTGGGACCCGGTCCGAATTCCGACAATTTTGGTCTTATTTGTGTAAATTAGAACGACTTGACAAATAAAATCTTCTGTGGTATAATAAGCTCAGGAGAACAACTAAATGTGCAATAAATATGTAGTAAAATTTTTTTTGGGAAAACTTACATATGGAAAAATTGAAATATTTGAAATTCATGTTGAAGCTAATAATGAAGAACAAGCCAAAGAAATTGCTAAAATGCAATTGAAATACGGACAAAAACTTGGGCAAAAACCTCGTATCTTTGCGGTAGAACTTGACAATTCATAAAATCTGTGTTATAATTCATATATAATTTAAAAAGGAGAGAACTTAAATGAGCACACGAGGCGCAGTTGGTTTTGTAGCAAACAAAAAATGGTATGTAACTTACAACCATTCAGATAGTTATCCTGAATATTTGGGTATGCACGTTTTGAATTTTTGTAAGGCTGTCACAAATTGGGAATATCTGAAAACTTTGGTAGAAAAGGTAACATTGGTAGACGAAGATATTAAGCCAACCCAAGACCTGATTGACAAATATAGTATTTATAGTGATACAAATGTAGGAAATCAATCATTAGAAGATTGGTATTGCCTCTTGCGTTGTTTGCAGGGTGAAAAAATCCTGTATGAGGTAGCATTGGGAAATGTCGAACACATGATTGACGACCACATGTTTTTGGCTGATAGTCTGTATTGTGAATGGGCTTATATTATTGACCTTGACGATTTTACCTTGAAAGTGTATAAAGGCGGTAACAACAAGGCTTTTTCTGATACACCTTTGCCTTCTGATATTATTTCAACAGAATATGATGAGGAAGTATATAAGAACATCAAAGAAAAATACTATCCTGTAAAAATGCTTTATGCCTACGATTTAAGTAAATTGCCTGAGTTTATGTTGGGTGTTACCAATGAATTTAAAAAGGAATACCGAGAGCGCCATAAAGCTATTGGTGTTACACCTTCTTGGGAAAATTTCTATTAATAAAAGGAGAGTGTGAAATGAGTTATCAAGGTTGGGGCTGTTCAACATGGGTTACAAGTTGGGATTTTATAAAAACCATCGTGCCGAAAGAAGCTGGCGAATTTGAAAAAGCCTGTGGTGATATGGCAGATGCCGCATATAGGATAAATGTAGACGATTTTGATTTTGAGTCAGATGAAGGAATGGCTTATGTGGAATTGGTGGATGCATTTAGTAAAGCAACAGACGGTTTAGATATTAGCATGGGGTATGTTGATGATGATGCTGACTCAGAACAATACGGGGCTGTATGGTTTGTTGGAGGAGTACAAGAAATGACTCCCGCCGGAAAGAAATATGTAAAAAACTTAAATTATATGCGTTGGGTTGAATATGGTTAGAATAACTTGACAAATAAAAAGAACTGTGGTATAATATAATTGTAAGTAAAAAACAAAAAGGAGAGTGTAAAATGACCGCTAATGTTTATGTGACCGCAATAGAACCAATGTTTTATTCCCTGCGCAAACCAGCGTGGCATGCCCTCAGAGAACCGTCTCAAGTTGAAAAGTCCGCCGAGAGAGTTATCAAGGAAGAGTTCCAAGGAGGTTTTAGCATTGAAAACCGACCCGTCACTGTTACTTTGAATAGTGTACCGACTGAGACGGGGGATTTTGCAATCGTGCGTTGTGCGTCTGTAGCCGACCCTAACGAAATTGTTTTTGATTATTGCACAGAAAAATACCATCCACTCCAGCCAATTCAAGTAGCACAAATTTTTGATGCTAGTGTATGTGAACCCGCTGAAACGGTTGTTTTTCTTGGCAAGGGCGAAAACATGTTTATTACATGGAAGATGCCGACATTCGAAGTTCGTGTGGGAGACGAAGTTGATATGTACGGAATTATTCGCACAGGTTTCGACACCAAGCATGGTACAAAGTTGTTCACAAGCACTGTCCGAGCCGTATGTCAAAATACAATTGTTCAAGCCGAGGGATGGGCTAGAGCCAATACCAACAAAGAAGAAAACAGGGGAATGATTTGGACAGGTAAAGGTGTAAATCGCAATCTTGGTCGTGACATGGGATACTGGATGGAGCACGTTCAAACCAAAGCAATCGCTGAAGCCGATTTAGTTCAGTCTTTTTTCAGCAAATTAGCTACAATTCCTGTCAAAGACGATGCACAACTTGTAAATATTTTAAATACCGCCTATCCAAATAAGGTTGACAATTCTCAATATGGACCCTGGCAATTGAGAAACGAAGCGAGCACTAAGGTTGTCGAATTTAATCAAGGGCAGGACGAAATTCGTGATGGTATCAAACAGTTGTTTTACGGAGCGGGTACTGCAATTACACCTGATTTTTGGGGATTAACCTGCGCTGTAAGCGAATATGCATGTCATGTTATGCCAAGCAAGAAACCCGTTGCCGAAAGCATTATGTTTGGTGGCAGACAGAAAATGATAGGGAGTATGATTAGCACATTACAAAAAAATATTTAATGTAAAATTCCCTCTTGACAAAAGCCCAATATTGTGGTATAATAGTATTACAGCACTGTAGGTGCTGTAATACTATTTTATTAGGAGCAATTAAAAATGGAAGATTTAACAGGAAAAAGATTTGGAAGATTAACTGTTACAGAATTAAAAGGAAGAAACGCAAAAAGGAGAGAGTTTTGGTGGACCTGCTTGTGCGATTGTGGGAATATAAAGGTAATCAGAGGAGATAATTTAAAAGACGGGACAACCCGTTCATGCGGGTGTCTGAAGAAAGAAAGAGATAGAACGAGATGGTTAAAAGCTCCGGGAGAAGGAAGTGCAAATCAAATTATCAATAGTTACAAGGGACACGCCAAAAACAGGGGACTATCGTTAGAATTAACCAGAGAACAAATTATAAATATCATGAATAAAGATTGCTATTATTGTGGAAAAGAGCCAAGTAATATTTATAAAAGTCCTTATAACACAGGAGACTTTGTTTATAATGGAATAGATAGAATAGATAATTCAAAGGGATATACCATAGAAAACGCTGTTCCTTGTTGCGGAACGTGTAATCATTCTAAAGATATATTGTCCGAAAATGATTTTTTGTTATGGGTAAAAAGGGTTTATGAATTTCGTAATTTATCTGACTTTCCCAAATAAGACTGTTTTTGTCCAGTTTGGGACCCGGTCCGAATTCCCACCTATTTTATCCAAATTGTCAGTTTACTAAATTCCCTTGACAAATAAGAAATAATCGAGTATAATATAAACATGGAGAGAATAAAAATGGAGAAAATTATTTCAGGTAGTGACCTTCAGGAAACAGATGAAAAACGCACTTGGCGTTGCACATTCAAGACCAAAGATGGAGAAATTGTGACCATGCCTTTTGAAGTAATTTTAAAATTACTTGTCGATTATAATATTGTGGTCGATGTGTATAGAAATCACTGTCGGGCAAAGGATGTAGTAAAATGCTAATAGACATCAATAGAAAAAATCACATTGTTACAGTCACGAAAGAAAAAGGCGACCCTGTTTTCAAGTCAACGGATTGGGCATTAGCAGAGTCCACTTTTCTCTATCGCATAAAGAAAAAATTACAAGATGCAGGATATGACTGTATCAAAAAGCGCATGTGGAAAGACGGTCACATGGTTGACGATAGACAGCAATACATTCGTGAGCGCAAATGGGAATGGTGTATCTATAATGACGCTTGGCAAGTTTACGATGCAGGAGAAAGATTTAACGAAGATGGAATAGTATGCTTGCGATGGGAAGATTGGAAGTAAAATGGAAAACATCATACCTTGTACTCATTGTGGAAAACCCACCACATTTGAAAGAAATAATGAAAGCGAACCACACGAGGGAGAAGTATGCCCTATCTGTGATGAATGGATATGTGTTGATTGCGTTGATTGGATTGCAACAGAAGAACGCAACGATGAGTGGGTTGTTTGCAAAGAATGTGTAATGGTAGGATATGGGAAAGAAGAGGTAGAATAAAATGAAAATTTATAAATGCTACTGGTATGATGATAACCCCGATGCAAGGGATAATAATAAAGGCTTGATTTACGGTATAAAGTGGTTTGATAAGAATGACAATTTTATTGATATTGAATGGTTTTCAACACCAGAACTCAGGGATAAAGAACTCGAAGAAATGAAAAAAGACCTGATAAGAGAAAATTGGAGTAGAGCACTTACAGCAAGGAGACCTGTATAAAAATGAGAAAAGTTTATACCATTATAAATAGAATAGTAGGAATAGAACAGTACGAATAATCCTTGAGTTTTATTTGATTGTGTGTTATAATTATAGAAAAGGAGAGAGCAATATGCCATCAACAATAACAGCTACATTAGAAAGAGCTAAACCCGCCAACGAAAGCGAATACAATATTATCTTTTACATTCGTGCGCAGGGAGATTTATATTTAGATTTCATTTTTATCGAACGCAAAACAAAAGGTAAACACAGAGACAAGGCTTGTTGGTCTGTCGCTACTCATTATAAAGCACAATCTATTGGTGATTGGCTTTTCAAGCTGGAAGATTTTGGTTTTGATACTTCTGAATTTGAACAGGCTTGTATTGAAATGGGTTGGGAAAAAGAAGTAGAGGTTTATCATAACGAAACCAGAAAAAAGGAAGAATAAAATGGGCAAACTTGACTTAGAATATATAGATATAGAATATATTTTAGATGAAACAAATATAGTGGAATGTCCTGCATGTGGAGGTTGGTCAATCCCCCTCGGGATATTGGGAAAACTTTTACATTATATTTGTCAAGATTGTGGAATAGAATTTAACAAGGAGATAAAATAAAATGGAAAAAGATTATCCGAAGTTTACCATACAAGATGATACCGTTAGTAATTTCATGCAATCTATCAAAGAGGTTATAATTGACGAAACCAAAGACTATGCAATAGATGTGGGGGAATGTCCTTATTGTCATGGTTTATTCGGGGTAGATTGGACTTATCTAGAACAAGTTGATAATGTAGTTCATTGCCCAATATGTTGTATGGAAGTTGTCTTTATAGAATGGGAATAAAACTTGACTTTTATTAGGTTGTGTGTTATAATTAAGAAAAGGAGAAACAAAATGGCTAACATAAGTGGCTGGTGGACTTTAGAAATCGAAGATGGTTGCATACCCGATGATTTTGATTTAGAGCATATTGCAGAGCAAATAAGACAGGTAAATATTTTTTGGAGAAAACAAAATGACTATTAAAATTTCCGTTCAGGCAGAAGATTTATACGGCAACCCGATTTATTTCATTTTGCAAAATGGAAGATGGAGTGCGATTGATAAATTTTGTTTACCACATGCACTCAGTAATTTTTCCGGCAACGGTGCTGAATTATATATTGCATTGGCAAATTGCGAGAGTAAATCTGACGCAATACGTGCCATCAATAAACATGCGAATTATTTGAAAAAGAATAGCGCAAAGTGAAGAAGAATAGAATGGCTAAAACAATTATAATTTCCGAAGATACTCTTACCAATAAGATACATGATTTGTTACTTGAAATGGATGGGGACGAATTAGCTAGAATTGCGGGGGAAATGTTTGGTGGAGAATGTTATTACTTTTGGGATGGTTATCATTTTTATCCCAACGAAAATTATTTTGATGCTTTTGGAAAAGCGGAGGAATAATATGGACTATTTTGATAGACTTTTGGAACAGTTTCGTGGCGCGAAAATTGTGAAACCCTTTCACCATGAAGAAGGAAATGAAACATGGTATGGTTTAGTTGTGGAACTGACTAATGGGGAAATAAAAACTATTTGGTTTTTGAGAGACGAAGAAGGGAATGGACCCGGCTCTTTTGAAATTGGGGATTGGAAACCCGAACTTGACATTTTTACAATCGTGTGATATAATCATTGAAAAGGAAAAAGCATATGATTAAAACTTTGTATCACAAAGATAGTGTAGGAAAAATTCGTGTCTGGACAATCAGTGTTATACATCACACTACTTCCAGTGAAACTATTATTGAAACTGGTTTATTGAATGGTGCTAAAGTAAAGAACATTACTTTTATTGAGGAAGGGAAAAACTTTGGCAAGAGCAACGAAACAAACCATCAAATGCAAGCAATTGCGGAAGCACAAAGCAAGATTACAGCCCAACTGAAAAAAGGTTATGTTGAAAAGATAGAAGATGTGAGAGAATCTTCCATTTTGGGTTCGGGTATTCCCGCCCCTATGCTCGCTAATAAACATCACCCTATTGGAATGCAAAAGGGAAGCAAGACTCTTCAAGAAATGAAAATCTTAAATAAAGAAATTATTGTGCAACCTAAATTGGATGGTAATCGCTGTTTGATTAAAGTCAATAATGGTGTAGCTGTAATGCACACTCGTTCCGGTGATGTTATGCCTGTACAATTAGAGCATATTCTTAATGATGTATTGAAAACCTATGTAAAGAGACAGGAATTTATACTTGATGGAGAATTATATTCCGATAAATTCTCTTTCAATAAGCTGAATGGTCTTATCAAACGTGTTACCGTAAGCAAGGAAGATGTAGAAGAAAGAAAAAATATCAAGTATCATTTGTATGATGTTATGTCTGATGAAGGCTACGAAAAAAGAAACGCCTTTCTTCAAAGGTTTGCAACGAGAAATATCATTATTGTGCCTAGCCATAACATTATAGCAACAGACGCAAACATCAAAGCTTATTTGGAACTATTTTTAGCAATGGGGCACGAGGGTTTGATGATACGTCAATTACACATGCCATATGAATATAAGCGCACTTGGCAACTATGCAAAGTGAAAGTATTCGAAGATGAGGAATTTAAACTGGTCGGTTTCGAAGAAGATAAACGAGGCGGGTTCGTGGGTGCTTTTATCATGCAAATAGAAAACAGCACATTCAATGCTGGTGCTTCTGGACAATCCGAAGAAGAACGTGCCTATATTTGGACTCATCAAAACGAATTTATTGGAAAAATGGCTACCGTTTGTTTCTTTGGACGTTCTGAATACGGTGTACCGAGATTTCCAAAATTCAAAGGTTTGCGCTAATTTCCCTTGACTTTTATTTGATTATATGTTATAATTATTGAATAGAAAAGGATATACACGATGTATGAAAAACCTCTATATTTAGTGATGGTTACATCTGACGAAAATCATAACAAGTATTACCGTATGATACCAAACGGTGATACTTTTACCGTACAATATGGGCGAGTTGGTAATGATTATGTCGCTACAGATTCTTACCCTATTCATATGTGGGATAAAAAACTTAATGAAAAACTAAAAAAAGGTTACTTAGACCAAACACGTTTGGTCGCCACAACTCTTGTTGAAAAAAAAGATAGACAATATTCTGATATTAGCGAAAAATCAATCGCAAGTATTGTTGCACGTTTACAGGCATTTGCCAGAAAAGCTATTGCGGATAATTATACCATCACATCGAATAAAGTTACTCAAACGATGATAGATGAAGCGCAAGACCTGATTGACCGCTTAATTCTAACCGATTACAATCAAAGAAAATTCAATGATATTTTGATTGAATTATTTAGAACTATCCCTCGCAAGATGGATAAAGTTGTCAATTATCTCGCGTATGAAGATAGGGATTATCGTACAATTTTACAGCGAGAGCAGGACTTGTTAGATGTTATGCGAGGGCAAGTTGTACAACAGGAATTGAATATTGATGAAACAGATACCTCAACAGAAACCAAACAAACATTGTTAGAAGCACTTGGTTTACAAATATTCGAAACCACTAAAGAGGATAAGGATATTATTAAAAATAAACTTGACAATCATTTAGATATAAAGTTTAATAACGCATGGATAATTGTCAATAGCAAAACACAAAAAAGTTTTGATGATTTTATTTCAAAGAATAATATAAAAGATAAGCGTTTGTTTTGGCATGGTTCACGAAACGAGAATTGGTGGAGCATTATGCAATCAGGTTTAGTACTCAGACCAAACGCTGTTATTACAGGTAAAATGTTCGGTGAGGGAATTTATTTTGCCCCTTCCGCACAAAAAAGTTTTGGCTATACATCACACAGCGGTTCTTATTGGGCAAGAGGCGATTCCCCAATAGCCTTTATGAGTTTGTTCGATGTGGCTTATGGAAATCCTTATCATGTATACAGTCATGGAGATTTTTACCGTTTTGATTATAAAAGACTTCAAGAAGTAAAACCTGATGCAAATTGTTTACATGCTCACGCTGGACAGCTATTACACAATGATGAAATAGTTATATACAAAGAAAATCAAATTACAATCAAATATTTGGTAGAACTTAGCTAAAAAGGCTTGACAAATAAAAGATTGTGTGTTATAATAAAAAGAAAAATGGAGAAAACAAAATGAACAAGAATCTTAATGAAGTAAAGAATACAGTAACTTACAAAGGCACTTACATCACATTTTCCGAAAAGAATTTGCTTACCGGAGAAACAACAGAGGGCAAATTCAAATTGCTGGATGGTTTCGAGGGCAAGATTTATTCGGCTGACAAGTATGTTGTAGTTGTACTTGGGGATGGTAGCAAAGGTATTTCTAAATGTGAAGAAAACGATACTTTTAGCTACAAAAACGGGTTGCACATCGCTTTCAATCGTGCATTGGTTGAACACATCAAAAAGGAAACAAAGAAGTTGTATCCTAAAGCAAAGAAACAAAAGGCTGTACAAACAAGTATGACACTTGACACACAATAGCTTGTGTGTTATAATCAAGGTATTCTGAAATGAGGAGAGAATAAAATGTATGATGACAGCAAATACAAAATGAAAGTGAACGCATATAAAGATGGGACTTACGAAAAAACAGGGGAAGTAGAGGTCTCGGTAAGTGATGTTGCCAGAACCTTTACAAATGAGCAATTTGCCGAAATGCTTGGTGATTATATGAATTGCTATTGTAACGAATACAAAAAAGGGCAAGAGATTGGCAAGCTATTACAATCTCAACATCGTACTTTGCAGGGTTCTGTATGTCGCCTATTATTGGGTATGCTCGTAGGAATTGGTGATACAGAATACTCCGACCCACGCAACGAAAAAGCTGTGGCAGTAGGTAAACAATTGAAAGAAATGATTGAAAAAGGTGAATTGAATTTCGGATACATGATTTAATCTTGACAGCCCTTGTTTAATATGGTACAATTAGGAGAAGGAGAGTGTAAAATGTCTTATAAACCAGAAGTATTTGCAGAAGGCGAATGGTACGGAAATGGTCTATGTTTCGCTACATTTGATGAAGCAGACCGTTGGGGACACGATTTACTTTTCCGTTGGTTCGTGCCAACTGACAGTCGTGTAGTTGAAAGTGATGAACCTGTGAATTATAAAATGGTGGATTTTGTAACAGGTAAAATCGAACCAGTGTAATCTTTCCCCCGATAAATCCGTCGGGATTTTCCCCCGACGGATTTTCCCCCAAGATTTTCCCCCGATAAAATAGGAGACTAAAATGTGCGAAGATAATTGGACACAAGAAGAAACAGATAGACAAGACAGGGTTGATAATGCAATTTTCTCGGTTATTGAAGAAATTACCCCTATCGGTTATGCACAATGGGATATGGAAATAATCGGTGATGTTCGTGATGTTATCATGGAGTATGTTGTAAATCAAAAGAAATGGATGACCGAACAACAATTCTATCCTTATCGAGAATGGGACGCAATAGCTAATCCTAATCCAGAACCAGATATCGAAGAAATGATTGTTACCGATGAACAACTTGTTACCGCTATGGAAAAAGAAATTGAAGATATTGACAGTGACGAACTGGCATTGTTAGCGGGAGATTGGTTGGGTGGTTTATGCTGGTATACAAACGATGGTTTGTTTTCTTTTATTCCAGATGAACATTATTGCGGTGCTTTAGATTTTACCAAGGAAAAATAAATGGATAACAATGATGATTTATTTACTCTTGATTCGGATGAACGGAAATACTGTTGGTTATGCGGTAATGAACTCCAATATGGAGAACCATATTATATCTATCAAGATTTAGATTTTTGTAAGTATTGTGCTGTAAACGAAAGCATAATTTGGGACGCAATTGAGATTGATTATACTTAAGGAGTTTATAATGGCTAAAAAAGAAAAAGTAATAAAAAACATCGCAGGTACAGACATCGCAAACATACATGGTTATAATACATGGATTACTTGTGTAACCGATAATAATGAAAAGTTTAGCGTATCTTTCAAATTGCTTTTCGAATTATTCGACAAATATGAATTCAATCTTGAAAAGCATGGTAATACTTTCAGAACAATTGAAATTTATGAAAGAAATTAAAACAAGGAGAAATTAAACCAAAAATTAAACGGGAATTAAATCAGGAATTAAACAAGAATTAAATCATCAAGGAATTAAACCGGAGGTTATTCATCGTGGAGGGTGAGTAGCCTCCGGTTTAATGTTGTCTAGACAACTAACCTAATTGGATAAAAATTGTCCAATTTCGGACCCGGTCCGAATTTGGAGTATTATTGTCCAAATTCGGAAATTGGTACTTGACAATTCCTAAGATTGTGGTATAATTGCAATATGAATAAATTGACATTCTCTACCCACAATTCTAAAATCAACGAATTGGCAAAAACTCAGGGACTAAAAAAGACTCAGGTTGTAGCATTCGACTTGCCAGCGGGTTATTCTTGTCCCGCCGCCGATATTTGCCAGTCGTTTTCTGATAAGGAAACCGGAAGAATTACAGATGGTGCAAATTGTAAATTCCGTTGCTATGCCGCATCGATTGAGTCCGCCTTTACCCCCTCAAGACGTGCGCATTGGCGCAATTTTGATATTCTACGCAAACTAACACAAGCGCAAATGGTAGAATTGATTCTAAAAGAATTGCCAAAAGATATAAAGATTGTCCGTATTCATAGCTCAGGCGATTATTTTTCTAAACGCTATTTTCAGGCATGGGTGGAAGTAGCCAAAGTTAGAACAGATATTCGTTTTTTTGGCTATACTAAAATCCTGAATTATGTTAGAGCGGATAAACCTAAAAATTATCACTTGGTTTATTCTTTTGGTGGCAAAATGGATAGCAAAAAAACTTGCGAACCTACATGCTATGTTGTAAAAAATATTGCAGAAGCTATCGAACGTGGTTTACTTGTATCTTGTAAAAATAATCCAGCCGATGATTTTGATTTTATCATGAACGGTCAAACATTTGCGTTATGTTTGCATGGTACACAACCAGCCAAAAAGCGATAAAATTCCCAATTTGGATGAAATATGTCCAAATTGGGACCCGGTCCGAATTTAGACTAAAATGGTCAGATTTAAATTTTCCCTTGACAGATTTATAAAAGGTGGTATAATATAATCATGGAAAACAAATTGACCGAATGGGATGGTCGAAAAGTTATATGGCAAGACGGTCTCTATTTCAAAGTAGAGGGCGATGTCCGTATGTATTTTGATAATAAAATAGCAAGCTCTATTCTCAATACTACACCTAATTATTGGGAAGATACTTGTCCAAAATGCGGAAACAAAGAAAATATTTCTGGTTGCAGATGCTTTCTAAGCCACCGTACTTGCCCAAAATGCGGAGAACAGTGGCGTTGGGATTTAGACAAGAAAAACGCTTGCCTGAAAATAATTATAGAATCATCCAACATCAGTCATCACAGAGAAGTCGGAGGATAAAATGCGTACACTAATACAAAATCGAAAAAAGATTGACCGCTATCCTTGGGAACGTCAAATGACCACCAGTGAATTGATGGGAAAGGCAATCAACCGCTTGCGCTTCAAGAGTAATGTTTGGAATAATAGTGTGGGTGTACCTTATTCTACAGTGTTTCGAATGGTGAATGATGTGCGTTATTTGTCTGGTATGGAACCGATGAGCAGGGAATTATTCGATGACGGTATCCAATATCGAAGTATTTTTGCTTATAATTATGATTACGCCTTGAGTGAATTCAAAGCACTTTGTTGGGGAGATTGGTAAAATGTCATATATTATATTTCCCGAAACAGATGACCCTGAAATCAACCAATTGTATATAGATTTCTTGAAAGATATGAAAAAAGAAAATGAAATTGATAAAAAGGTTATTCCTATTTTAATTGTCTTGGCAGCTATCGGGTTATCAATATTTCCTATTATGATGATACTTGCTTTTATACTTGCCAATTGAGGATAAAATGACTGAATATAGAATAGAGCGATATACAGGTGAAAAAACTTTTTGTGATGATTGTGAAGAATATCCAAAGAATTTTGCCCTTTGGTTGGTAATTGGTGCTGGTCCAACCGGATATTTATATCTATGTAATATGCACAAAGACGAATTTGAAAATGACGCTGAACAAGATTATTAGGATAGGTTTTATCCAAATTAGGACCCGGTCCCAAATCCTACCAGTTTTATCCAAATTGGCAGATTTGGGAAATTGGAGAAATTGGTCCTTGACAAATTTATAAATAGTGATATAATATAATTATGGATACACAAACAGCAAGAACACAAAAAAATAAAATCAACAAACAACTGAATGCTTTGGGGAAAAGTTATTTTCCTTCAATTCCTCTAACCCTTATTTTTATGATTGTGGAAATGGGTTTTGGTAGTAGAATCATAGACGAGGACGGTACACGTTGGAACGGTCTTTTACTTGGGGATAATAGCAATACCACATTCAAAATCAAAGATAGAAAATATGTTCTATTTTTATCTTGGTATAAAATGCCTTCTGGCAATTATGAAATTGTTGCTTATGTATCTTGACAAATAATTATAATTGTGTTATAATTATAAACGATAGGAGAGATAAAAATGAAAAACTACACTTTTGAAAAAGATGAAACTGGAAAAATCACAAATATTTTTGTAGACGGGAAACCTGTAAAACGTGCATCTATGCGTGGCTTTCGAAAAGCACAGGAAAAATCTTATTTCTTTTTATACGATGAAAATTGTTTGGCGCAAAATCCATTTTCGGGGGTTACTGTTGAATTGAACGGTCTTGAGGCTACAATTTTTGATTTTTGCATGAAGTGGTATCGACGTTATGAACGTGGCTTGGAAACAACAATTCAATTGAACGATGATATGAAATATTTTCTACTCGAAATCAATCCTAGTGCATATATGGACTTACTTGATTAACCTTGACAAAAAACTAAAAGTATGGTATAATAAAGATATTCTAAAAAAGGAGAAAATAATGGACACAGAAAAATACGTAGTATCAGTCAAGACTCGCAAAGGTGGGCGCATCGTTTTGAAAACAGACGAAGGGTGTCATGATGTTAAGTCGTTTGCAGGGTCAGTTTTTCATTCGGACAGCGTGGAAAGCATTTATGTTGGAGATATAAAGGGCAACCATTATCTCTATCTGGTGAAAGACCATCCAGAAAAGTATGAGAACGTTCCCTCAGCAGAAGCAATTTTCGGGTAACACATTCTCCTCTATCTGATGAATAGCCCCGAGAGGGAAGGGGCTATTCAGATACTTTTTGTCCGAATTCGGACCCGGTCCCAAATTAGACAAAAACAGTCCAATTTGGGAAAATGTGAAAAGTAGTTCTATTTTGCCCTTGACAAAATCTAAAATTGTGTTATAATTCTATTATAAGGACAAAGGAGATACAATGTTCAAATACCAGCCATTTCAACTTATTGAAACCACAGAAACATCTGAGGATGTTTGTAAAATGCAAGCCTACAATCGCAGTATCCTTGCCAGTGGTGTTATAGGTGTAGAATGTGTAGCGGTACGTCCTCCAACCCGAGGGGAACGCTTTGACTATGAACAGTTTGCGCCCTATGGTTCAATGCTTTCTTGCGTGGAAGAATACGCCAATGGTGCAAAGAATTTATATATACGTACCAAACTCGAATACAAGCAAATCGGTGTTATTACTGTACGCCCGATGTTATCTTACAATGCAGAAAAAGAATATAAAGTAATTGATTTTAAAAAGGAAAATTCATGAGCAAATCGGTAATAGCACCAATTCTTGCAACAGTGGGTGATGCAATCTTGAACCCGCCTGTTCCTCATGAGATTGTATTACCTCACAAGGAACGTACAAAAAGCGGTATCACTTACAAACAACCAAAGCCGGGGAAGAATAAACCCGCAAAGGGTTACAACCCCGAGACAAAAACATGGAGTAAATAGAAAAATATTATGAGCAAAGCAATTAGTAGTTACCCCCAAAGCGAGCGCAGGGCTGTAGTCAGTCGTCGCCTTGACCGCAAATCGGGTGGGTTAGGGTATTGGGCAGCAATGGATGCCCAAAAACATCAGGGACAAGTTAAAAAAGTGGAGGTTGCCGAAAGCACCCCTACAGAAAATCTTCCTGTGCTCGTTGAAACCCTTGACAAATAAGAAAATTGTGGTATAATAAAAGGAAAAGGAGAGAAAAAAAATGACACGCTTAAAAAAGGAACTTCAGGTATTGAACGTCAACTTAACTTTACAGTTAGGAGAAGGACGTAACTATTGGAGCGAACCAAATGTTACACGATATGAAAACTTCGAAATTCCATTGCGTATGTTCACCGTAAAAGCTCTGGCTGATTTAATCAATGACATGGTTAATGAAATGCCGGAAGAATTGAAAGAAGAAATTGCCCGTGTCGAAGCCGAACATAAAGATTTAGAAGAGGCTGCAAAAGCACAGATTGAAAGCGAGTTGAAGGCGGAAGCTAAAGTAGATTTCTAAACAAAAAGCTTGGTAGTAGGACGGAGGGAAACGAGTGCCCTCTTAAAGCTTGAAACTACACAAAGCGGACTACATTACTGAGATAACCGACGAGTGTTCTGCTCAGAGAACAATACTCGGAGTAATGAGAGGCAGAAGCCGTCACACTGGTTGGCGAGGTCGAGACCAGTAAAAAATCCGCTACGGCGACGAGAGACTAACTGGCGCTGACGCAGGTCTCTCTGATGTACAGGTCAGCCGGAATATACTAACCCTACCACATCGCATCGAATAGAGAGAGGCGAAAGGTAGGGTTAGTTTTTTATTTCCTAATTGGATAAAAATTGTCATAATTCGGACCGGGTCCGAATTCCCACCAACATTGTCCAAATATATTCCCTCTTGACATATAAAAGAAAGTATGTTATAATAGCAATATGAATAGAGAAGATATTGATTATTCTTTTACGGTTATAGATGATGATGGCTACACATGGTATTGGGATGGTAAACGTATTTACGCTTTAGACGTTGACGACCCCGAGGATTATATAGGCGTGGAGTTTGAGCATTTGCCAGCAAGAGGCTATGAAGCTAAAACTTGGAAAGACGCTTTGCACTGTTTGGTTTTAGATGGTTACATTTCAGAAGACGAGGAAGATTGGCAAACTCGTCCTACTGATAATAGTGGTGAATATAAGGATTGGTTTGACCCCAAAGAAAGTTACTTGCCAGATTACTAAAAGTGTGGTATAATATAAAAAATAGGAGAGAACAAAATGATGCTATCAGTTACAAGAGTTATTAGAAAAATTGGAGAAAAGGCTTTTGAAGCAATGTTAGGAACAGGCGCATTTCCCGAAGTCCGTTTTTCTAACGAGGGTGGTTTTAAGAGTATGAGTTTATTCGATTATTCTAATAAATGGTCAAAGTTTATGAAGATTCTTGATACTTGGATGAAGCAAGAAAAACTGGATGAAAAGCTAGGAATTTTTACCCGTAAACATTCCGCAGATTTTCTTGCAAAAGTCACTAAGTTGGCAAACGATATTACTGTCGAAGATATGCAAAATCAAGTATTGCGTTTCCATACTTGGTGCGACGACCTCTAAAACAGGAGAATATAAAATGGATGAAGCAATGCAAGAATATATCCGAGAAGAAGTATCAGATTTATTTGATTTTAGTTTAGAGGCATTCAACTTTTATGATATTATTGATTGTTCAAAAAAACTAACAGACGAAGAGAAGGAATGGGCAAAAGAGCATCTTGATTGGAAAATTTATATACTTGACTCATAATCAATATCGTGCTATAATATAAAATAGGAGAAAATAAAATGACTACTATACAAATTATTTCTATTACTGTTGGTGTAATTTTAGGAATACTGTGTGTTTTTGGTTTAGGTTTTTGTGGCGGTTCACTTTTCGAGTTAGGACGTACTCTAAATGAAACTCGGAATGAGCTTTTTGAAAACGGACGAGATTTGAGAGCTTTACACAAAATGCAAAAAGAGCACGATGAGCACATGATAAAACTGGAAAACTTGGAAAAAAATTATCAAGAAGCACTCGTTTGGTATTCACAAGAAGCAGAGCGCTATGATAATGTAAGAGAATTATTCATGAGACAAGAAAAATAAAAGTCAAAAGAGGCAAGATAAAACCATGATTTTATCCAAATTGGACTAAAAAGGTCTAAATTCGGACCGGGTCCTAATTCGGATAAAATTACTCCGAATTAGGAAATTGCCCCTTGACAAACGTCGGAAGTGTGTTATAATATTATTATATTTGAGGAGAGAATAGAATGGCAGATAGTAAAAACCTTTTAGTCGGGCAGTTGTTCTTTCGAGAAACATTACAAAAGCGGTTGGATGGTAAAAAATTAATGATTGTTGTAGGTCTTGTGGCTGTGCCTGAACACATGGACTTGGAAGAAATAAAAGGGGAACATCAATATAATATAATTGGTGGTCCAGAAAAACTTGGGGGGTTACATATATACACGGAAACCATGACCGCTCGTGATTGGACAAAAGAAGCACGAGGCGAAACCGCCGATGGAATACTTCAATATCCGATGTGGAGAGTATAAAATGTCGAATTTATCATATTGCCGTTTTGAAAATACCTTGCGTGATTTACAGGATTGCTATGAATTTTTATATAATAGTAACTCCGAAGATTTTGAAGCCATGAGTGCATCAGAATTTAATGCTATGGTACGTTTGGTAAATTTATGTAATGAAATTTATTGTGAAATCAAATCTTTCCCAACCCGTGTGCCAGAGGAGTAAAAATGTGTAAAGCATATACGGTATATTATAAGAAGCATGAAGATGTAATTGAAGATTATATATCCCCTGTTTATATTACAGAAGAATATTTTAATAAATATTATCGCCCCGTTGTTGATATAACAACCGAGGGTTTGGAAGAAGTTTATATCGAAATGCAAGCGGAGAACTGGTCGCCTAACGGTGAAGCCCGAGAGCTTATCAAAAGATTAGGTCTTTCTCATACTTCTATGATGATGGGAGATATTGTTTTTTGTCATAATGATGGCAGACATTATTGGTGTGCATGGATGGGTTTTGATGAGGTAAAAATAATTGACAAAACGACAGTAGTATAGTATAATAATTAAAAGGAGAATAATATGACACGAAAACATACTTTTCCAGCAGGTGAATATTATATTGGCGACCCTTGCTATGTGATACCTGATGATGATTGGATGAAAGCGTGGGAAGCCACTTGTGCGTGGGGTGCAGCAGACGGAACGCCTACCGATTTCGATGATGGGATATTTCATTGGATTGGTAGAACATGCTTTGCCGCTTATACTGTGCATGGGGATGGTTCTTATGGAAATAGAAAAGGAAGCACTATCATAAGTGTAGATAGTGGTTTGATTGGTATAATCCCTTTTAAAAAGGGCGATGAAATCGAAGGTCTTTTTTATCCTTATACCATGCTTAGAACATTTGGTAAAAAATTCGAAGTTTGGGAAGAAGATGGGATTTTCCACTTTGGCAACAAAGTGAAAATCAACACAAATTAATAATGGACAAAGCCATGTACCCAAATCGGACTCAAAAGGTCTGATGTTCTAAAACTTATTCCATAAAAATATCTCAAGGAGAGAATAAAATGAGAGCCATTGACAACAATCGAAAAATTGCAATGAACGAAATCAAGGTTCATACTCGTTCAATCTTGATTATGGTTGATGAGTATGAGAAAGTATATAATAGTAAAGCATCTTCAAATGGAGAGAAGATGCAAAATCTTGATGAAATTTGGAGAATTATTACCACAAATCAAGTTGCCTTGACCGAAGTCCTGCGAGAGAACGGGCTGTAATATTTCCGTCGATAACTTTTCCCCCGATAGCTTTTCCCCCGATAAAAATTTCCCGGGCAAGTCCCGGGAAATAGATTGGGACTTGACATATAATTGAAAGGATGGTACAATATAAATATGAATAAAAACACCCAACATTCCCTTTATGTGGTTTATAATTCAAGACCTATTGTACTTTCTGGTGGTTATGGAGATGCTATTATACCATCTGGCTTACGCCTTGCACCATACCCATTAGCCAGCGATGAAATAAAATTTGTTGGTAATTATTTAGAATGTTGTTTTATTTATAATGCACTATTAGATTATAGCCTAAATTAGGAAAGAAAAAATGGTAGGATACACACGTTCAAAATCGAAGTTCAAAGTTGCTGTGCTTGATATGAAAGCATTTAGCAAAAGCACCACACTTTATTTGATTGGTAATGGATATGAGATTGATGGCAATACTCGTATTAGCGCACGCTACCCACTTGGAATTGTAACTGCTGCAAACGGCAAGCGTTATTTGATTGACGAAGACGGCTGCGGAGATGGGGAAGCTTTAGAAGATGCCAAACAGGAAATTGAGTGGTACAAAAGTTTTGTAAACGAAGAAGGAAATGTTACTTCTTTTAGTCTAGTTCCTTTTGTATTAGTAAGATTTACAAAAGAGGATATAGAAGCTATCCCTGTTACAAAGACAGTAACTCTTGATAAGTTCATTCGCAGTTTTGGAGATAGGGTTGAACGCCTGTATGGAAACTGGACTAAGTTCTTGGAAACTGGAATTGTACCCGCTTATTGAAAGGAATATTAAAATGACAGTTAAAGAATTTTTGGATGATTTAGATGGTTGTGGACTTGTAATAACAGATTATGATTTGATAGAAAATTATTTGAAATGGTTCGATGCAGATTTGGATTCGGACATAGAATTAAATGGGGAAGAACTTTAACCGGGAATTAAACCAAGAATTAAACCGGGAATTAAGCCGGAAATTAAACTCGGTTTATTTCTTGGTCCCCTAAATTGAAACCTGATTTTTGGACCACAAGACGGTTTACGGCTATACGCAAAAAAGCGCAGGGTGTGACCCTGCGCATTTCCAGCACTAATGTTCTAAAATAAAAATGACCATACGCAACTGCGTATAGTCGATTTTTCAACTTGTCTAAACAACTTGGCTTATATCTCATTCTTCAATTATACCACAAATGGTCGGAATTGTAAAGGTCGCTTTCCGAACCAGACAAATTAGACCTTTTTTGTCCGATTTCGGACCCGGTCCGAATTTAGACAATTTCAGTCCAAATTGCCAAATTTGGAAATTGCCCCTTGACAAATTATGAAAATAGTGTATAATGTAAACATGGAAACAATAGAGAAATTTACCGCTCGAATACCGACTGACTGTTTATCTTATCTAATCAATG
>WSSedA1B2DRAFT_1000029_pt1 | contig 23174 bp, 16 predicted proteins | sample WetSurSiteA1Bulk_FD_9465 | JGI IMG/M metagenome (IMG submission 9465) | reverse complement strand
TGGGCAACATCATGGGGTCTGTCAACCAGAATGGTTGGAGCACTGATTATGGCTCATTCAGACAATCTTGGACTTGTCCTTCCTCCGAGGCTTGCACCACTGCAGGTGGTAATAATACCTATTTACAAAACTTCCGAACAGTTGAGCAGCATATCTGAAAGAGTTAAAACAATTAAAACTGATCTTGAAAAGGCCGGAATATCAGTGAAATATGATGACAGGGATAATAATAAACCAGGCTGGAAATTTGCAGATTATGAGCTGAAAGGAGTTCCTGTAAGAATCGCAAGGAGGATTTATCATGGCTCATTGGGATGGAACCTCTGAGACAGAAGAAAAAATAAAAGATGAAACAAAAGCGACTATAAGGTGCATTTCTTTTGATGGTCCAGATGAAGAAGGAAGCTGCGTCTATTCTGGAAAACCATCGAAAAGGCGAGTCCTGTTCGCAAGATCATATTGAACAGAACCGGTGATTTTAAATTTTTAATTACTAAATTAGGGGAGCATATTATTAAAAATATTGAATCATGTCGGAACTTGAAGAAAAGAAAAAGGTAATTATAGGGACACTCAGGGAAAAATCTCTGTTAAAACAAAAAATCTATGACAATACTCTCGAATGGTTCAGTATAATTAAGGATATCCTGAAAAACCTCTCGAAAGATGTAAACTCAAACCTTGGTAATATTGACTCCAGAATAAAAATGGAATACACCGACAGAAGCAATTTTGATGCTCAGCTTAAGGTTGCCGGCGATATTCTGCTATTCAGCATGCATTCAAACATCTTTCAGTTCGACAGGGAACACCCTGCATGGAAAACACCCTATATCCAGAAAAATAAATACAATGCCTATTCAGGGATCATAAACATTTATAATTTCCTGTTCGATTCATTTAAGTATTCAAGAATGGATGATCTGGGATACCTGATCGCAAGGATTTTTATTAACCATGAAAATCAGTACCTTGTTGAAGGTAAAAGGCAGATGGGAATGTTGTTTTCAAATTATGGAAACGAAGCCTTAACCAGGTCTTCTTTACAGGTCATAATTTCGACTGCAATTCAGTATTCCCTTGAATTTGATCTTCTTGTGCCACCTTATGATACCGTAAAGATAGCCACCGTTGGTCAGGCTGAAGCAAAAATTCAACACTCAAGGGTAATAACAGGTAAACGTTTGGGCTTCCAGTTTAACTCTGATGATGTGTTGATCAAACCTGAACATGAAACCTGAATCAGATCATACGAGAATTTACCGCCTATCCAGAAGACTGATTTACTTTCCGGCATTCCTCTTTATTTTCATCTCATCATATTCTCAGGAAACAAAAATCGCTGATTCCCTTTCTATTACCCGTGACACTATTACGGCGCCGGATATAATAAATGTACGAATATCATTTAACGGCCCTGTAAATTTATCTACATCGAAGCCAGTACCTCCCACAGATTCGGAAAATGGACAGACTCTTATTTTCCTTGACTCACTAAAAAGCAGAGCTTCTAAAACATTAATTACAAGGAGATTATACGACTTAGCAATAACCTCTCACGAACCCGGAACCGGTAAGGTAGCTGATGGTTCAAGCGATCGCAGCTTTGTGAACTTTACAGGAATGAAAATCCGGAAAATTGAAATCAAACGGCTTGGTGTTTTCGGAACCAGTATAAATACACCTGATTATTATGCCCCTAATAAACTTGAAAACTTATTGAATAATACACATTTTAACACTAATGAGAATATAATTAGAAAGAATCTACTGTTCCATGAAGGTGATACGATCTCTCCTCTTACCTTAAGCGACAATGAGAGGTATATAAGAGAGCTTCCTTATATCAATGATGCCAGGATACTTGTTGTTCCTGTTTCTGATGGTGAAGCTGACATTATTGTGGTGACTAAAGATGTGTATTCACTCGGAGCTAATATCAACTTCAAAGGCTTTGACAAAGTATCTGTTTCGGTATTTGAAAAGAACATGTTCGGAATGGGACATCAATTCGGGGTAGAAATCCCATATAATTCAGATCTTGCAAGTGCTCCGGGTTTTGGAGTGAATTACCTTATCAATAATTTCAGCAAGACATTTATTAATCTAAAGACTTATTATTATGATGCCCTTGGCAAAAAAACATTCGGAATTGATCTGAACCGGAAGCTTATGAGTGCTACCACAAAATATGCCGGAGGAATAACAGCTTATGAAACATTTACTTCTGATGACCTTGATACCCTTCCTGAACCTGCCCCTGTTAAGTTCACAATGCAGGATTACTGGGTTTTAAGATCTTTCCTGTTAAGCAAAGAATCAGTAACAAGACTAGTCTTTGGAGCCAGGTACATAAATAACAATGTATTCAGCCGACCGTTTATTGAGCCTGATTCGTATCATCAGCTCCAGAAATACCAGATGTTTCTTGGCTCCATTTCGCTATCTGTACAGAAATACTATAAAGCAAGTCTTATATATGGTTACGGGCGAACAGAGGATATACCTCATGGAGGCCTGATAAACATTACATTTGGAAAGGAAATAAATGAATTCAAAAACAGATATTACATTGGTACTACAGTTTCGGTAGGCGAACCCATCCGGAGACTGGGCTATCTCTATTCATCTGCAGGTTTGGCCGCTTTTCAAAATGAAGGAGAAACCGAACAGGGAATGTTCCTGTTAAGGACAAATTTCTTTTCAAACATGGCATATCTCGGGAGGTACAGAATGAGGCATTTTTTAAATGTTGATTACACTAGGGGTATAGGCAGATATACCGATGAATATCTTGATTTTATTTCTGAGAATGGATTTTCGGGATTCAGGAATGATTCGACAGGTAATTCCCAGAGATTGACTGTCAGCTATGAATCCGTCCTGTTCAGCCCTGGTAATTTCTATGGTTTCAAGTTAGCTATCTATGGATTTGCTGATTGTGGATTTCTGTTCGGCACTCACGAATACCTGGGCAGTGGCGATGTTTTATCATCACTTGGGCTTGGTGTTAGGATCAGAAATGACAATCTTGTCTTTAATACTCTGCAGATCAGACTCTGTTTCTATCCGAATCTGCCAGATTATTCAAAAATCAACCATCTGATAATAACCGGAGAACAGCTTCTTAAACCCGATAATTTTGAACCCACGCGACCATCAGTATTACAATTTAAATAAGACCATATGGTTTTAACTCTTTATGAGGATTTCCTTAACTTTATCAGTGAAAACAATCTTTTCGGAAGCGATAACAGAATTCTGCTGGCTGTAAGCGGAGGAATCGACTCTATGGCGATGGCTCACCTGTTCCTGAAACTTGAAACAAAAATCGGGATTGCTCATTGTAATTTTTGCCTTAGAGATAAAGAATCTGACAAGGATGAAGAACTTGTTAAAAGTTTTTCAGATAAAAACGGAGTTCCTTTTTATACCAGAAGGTTTAAAACTAAAGAATATTCACTGAAAAACGGGATTTCAGTCCAGATGGCAGCCAGGGAATTAAGATATACCTGGTTCGAAAAAGTTCGGAGAGATAATGGCTTCGATTTTGTTGCAGTTGCCCATAATCTTAATGACAATATTGAAACATTGCTGATAAATCTTATCAGGGGAACCGGAATAACCGGACTTTCAGGGATGAAGCCAGCCAGTGAAAAGATAATTCGTCCTTTGCTTTTTGCTTTGCGGAGTGATATTGAGGATTATTGCAGCCAAGCCCGTATCACCTTCAGGGAAGACAGTTCCAATGCTGAGACCAGATACACAAGGAATAAAATAAGGCATCTCGTAATTCCACTTTTAAAGGAAATCAATCCTTCAATTGAAGAGACATTAACCGAAACAGCAAAGAAACTGGCAGGTACCGATGAAATCGTAACTGATTATGTAAATGGCATAAGAACACAGTTATCGGTGAAAAACGGTGAGACGATTATTTTTAATATTGAAAAACTTAAGGGTCTGAGGGCAGGTAAAGCACTGATATTTGAGCTTTTCAGTCCGTTTGGTATTACCGGAACCACTTCCGGGGATTTATTAACGGTAATTGCAGGCAATTCGGGAAAGCAGATTTTTACTAAGACCCACAGACTGATCAGGAGCAGGAATGAGCTGATAGTTATTCCGATCAGAACAAAAAAGCAAGAAAATTACAGAATAAACAGCCCTGAAGATATTTTAATGATTCCAGGAATAGTATCAGCCGGAATAGTTACACGCGAATCGGGTTTTAAAATATCTGATAATCAAAATATTGCCTCCATTGATTATGATTTGCTCAAATTCCCGTTGCTGATCCGTACATGGGAAAGCGGTGATTATTTTTTCCCGCTTGGAATGAAAAAGAAAAAGAAACTTAGCGACTATTTTATAGATAGGAAATATTCTCTTGCTGATAAGGAAAAAGCTATTCTTCTTGAATCTGGAGGTTGTATCGTCTGGATAATCGGGGAAAGACTTGATGACAGATTTAAAGTGACAGAATCTACAACCAGAATATTTCAGGTTGAATCAAAGAATCTGTCAGATTGGTAATAATCTGCGGAAATCTGGGTAAACAGTGGAGAAAATTCTAAAAAGCCCACAGACCCGTAAGATTTAATCAGAAAAACAAATCCGGAATTATCTTGAACCATAGATCCCTCTGTCTGTGAGCAGAAGATCGGCAAGTGTGATTGCGGCTGCTGCCTCTATAATAACAGGCATCCTGAGGGCAATGCATGTATCATGCCGGCCTTTAACCTTCAGCTCTGTAATATTCCCTTCATTGAAATTAAAAGTCTTTTGAGGTATGCCTGTTGATGAAGTTGGCTTGACAGCTACCCTGAAAATTATCTCATTGCCATTTGTTATGCCGCCATTTATACCTCCGGCGTTATTCGTCAGTGTCCTTCCCGTTATATCAATAATCGGATCATTATGAACTGATCCCTTCATTGAGGCAGCTGAGAAACCTGAACCAAACTCGATTCCCTTAATGGCCGGTATTGAGAAAACAATATGGCTAATAGCAGACTCAACTGAATAGAAGAATGGTTCACCCAGAGCTTTTTTAGGATCAGTTACAGTGCACTCAATAATACCTCCTATGGTATCGCCTTCAGCAATGGCTTTTTCAAGAGCCATGTCAATATCTGCAATGCCACCTGCATAAATAAGCTTAGCATTGATCTCTGCAGGACGAATGATTAGTTTTGCAATTACGCCGGCAACAACAATACCCCATGTAATTCTCCCTGAAAAATGGCCGCTGCCTCTAAGATCGGCAAATCCAGAGTATTTTATTCCGGCTACATAATCGGCATGACCCGGACGGGGGACGCTTTTAAAGTTGTCATAATCCTGGGAGATTTTGTCACTGTTCCTTGTCAATATTGTGATCGGGGATCCTGTTGTATGACCGTTGCAAACACCACTTAAAATCTCAGGAAGATCAGTTTCATGCCTGCTGGTTGTGCCTTTGCTTCCGCTCCGTCTTCTCGAGAGATCGGTCATAAAATCATCAGGTGCAACTGAAATACCGGGCGGACAACCATCAATAACAACTCCTATCGCACTTCCATGTGATTCACCAAAAACAGATACTTTAAACAAAGCACCAAAAGAATTCATAATTATAAGTATTAGTTGCCAGGCTTATTCTGCCGGTAAAAGTCTATTACTTCGTTTAATGGGATCTTCCCGGATACTGCTTTACCAATCCCTTCAATAAAAACAAAATAAACTTCGCTGCCCGATTTTTTCTTATCCCTCATAACCAGTTGACTTATCTGATCGTCAGGTACGTCATGCCTGCGAAGGAGCCTGAACGATCTTAACAGATTAATAATTCTGTCATATTCAGAAGAATTAATCATTCCTTTAGATAATGAGAATTTTGATGCAAGTTCAATCCCTGAAGCAACTGCATAACCATGTCTGAAAGATTTGTATGCCTCTATCGCATGTCCATAGGTATGTCCAAAATTCAGGATTCTTCTCAATCCTGATTCCTTCTCATCTTCTGATACGACGGATGCTTTAAAATTCACTGCCATTGAAATAAGCATTGAGAGAAGCTCGGTATCCCTTCTTAGTATTCCATCATTATTGTTCTCAATTATCTCAAAAAGCTCCGCATCACCTATTATTGCGGTTTTTATCAGTTCAGCCAGCCCCGAGAAATACTCATCCTCAGGTAATGTTTGAAGCATTGCCTGGTCGCAGATTACAAATTCGGGCTGTTTAAAACATCCAAGTATATTTTTTATCCCTCCCAGGTTAACTCCGTTCTTACCACCGGTACTGGCATCAACCTGTGAAAGAAGAGATGACGAAACATACGCACATCTGACTCCACGCATATAAATTGAAGCCAGGAATCCGGTTATATCACACACAACTCCTCCGCCTATACCCAGGATAAAGCCTGTCCTGTCAATACCTGATTCAATTAACCTTTCGGCCAGAGATTCCACAACTTCCAGCTTCTTGCTCGACTCGCCTGCTTTAACCTGAAATACAGGAAAATCCGGAAACCTGTCACCGTAAATACGATGCACATTATTGTCTGTTATTATTACCACGCCTGATTCAGGAAGAAGTTCGCGAACAGAATCCCATTTCCTTCCGATAAGGATTTCAGAAATGGAACCGTTTGTTTTTATAACTATTTTTTCCAACCAGCTTTGCTATTACCCGCTAAAGTTAAAAAAACATCTGTATATCCGTATCAAAAACTGTACTATTGACAACAATTATAAGTCAGATTAACGACCTGTTTTTAAGCCAGAATAAAAAGTATTACCTTTCAACCCTTTAGCATTTCAGACAACCATGACCATTAAAGAAAGATACAAAAGAACTATAGAATACTTCCAGTTAAACAGACCTTATGTGGAAACGGAGTTAAGGTACAGCGATCCCTTTGAACTTATTGTTGCAGTCATATTATCAGCTCAATGCACCGATAAAAGAGTTAACTTGATAACACCTCCCCTGCTTAAAAAATATCCTGATGCAAAATCATTGTCAGAGGCAGAACCACATGAGATTTTTGAATTCATAAAATCATGTTCATATCCTAATAACAAGGCAAAACACTTGTCAGGAATGGCCAGGATGCTTGTTAAAGAATTTGGAGGTATTGTTCCTTCGGAACCATCTGACTTACAGCGGCTGCCAGGAGTTGGCAGAAAAACCGCCAATGTTGTTGCTTCAGTTGTTTACCGTAAGCCTGTGATGGCTGTTGACACACACGTTTTCAGGGTTTCCGTAAGACTGGGACTGGTAAGGAATGCCAAAACACCCTTAAGCGCAGAAATCCAACTGTCTGAAAACATACCTGAAGAATTGATCCATAAAGCACATCACTGGCTCATTCTTCATGGCAGATACATTTGCAAAGCCAGGAATCCACTCTGCAGCCAGTGCGGTTTAAAGGATTTCTGCAAATACTACAGAGAAAAAAATAAGGAGAAATAGGCTCTTTATATATAGTATTAGCTTAAATCCACGTTTTCATTATACAATTTTGAAAAATGCAATGTTTTATTCAATTATGTCGGACTTTTAAACCTGTATATGGCTGAAACCAAAGCAAAATATGAAGAACTCCTTGAGGCCAACAGGAAGCTGAAGGAAGAGGTAAATTCATTAAGATTAAAAGCACGAAACGCAACAGGGCAGGATCTTAACGGGCATATTTATGACACCGACAATTCAGATACTATTATCAAAGAAATACTCGATACCATAAGTAGTTATCTGGCTATATTCAGAGTTTCTGAGGATAACAGGATCATTCTCCTTGACCTGAATGAGAAGGCTGCAGATGTCGAATCGGCAAGGAAAGATGAAATTAAAGGACAATACATAGGCGACACACCGCTCGGAAAAAGAATTAATCTGGTCGAACTTATACGCCGGGTCAACAAAACAGGCACTGCAAACAAAACAACAGTTTCGGTTAGGAATGACGATTCAGAAGGCTATTATATCGGTTTAAAACTGACATCCGGCTATATATTGGTCACCTGGGAACCCGGTATGCACCAGAAAAGTGAAGATGACCTGTCAAGGCAAAGTCGTATTTTTGAAAAGTTTGCCGAAATGCTTCCGGAAATGATCTATGAAGTCGATCTGAAAGGAAGGGTTCTATATGGGAATACCCATGGATTGAAGTTTTTCGGATACACAAAAGAAGATATCGCTAAAGGTCTTTATTTATCGGAAGTTTTCCCTCTTAATTACACTAAAATGGTTGAAAATCTTAAAGGGCTGACTTCTCCCGAACAGGTTTCAAGCAATGAATATTTCGCCAGAAGGAAAGATGGCTCCGAAGTTCCCATTCTTACCCATTCCTTTGCAATATTCCATCACAACAGAATCGTGGGGTACCGTGGAGTAGTAACTGATATCACCAAACACAAAAACTATGAGAACCAGATAAACAGGGAAAAGGCATTCCTGGAGCACCTGATTGATTCAATTCCTGAAGCTGTTGTAATTATTGACTGCAACGGGAAAATCACAAAAATAAACAAGGAATTTGCAGATCTTTTTGGTTATACTCTTGAGGAGGCATTCCAAAAGCACATTGATGATCTGATAGTTCCTGATGAACTTAAAAATGAAGCTGTTAGCCTAGAAACGCTTACTGAAGAAAAACACAAGATAATCAGGCAGACTATTAGACAGGACAAAAATGGGAACTTGATTCATGTTTCACTCATTGCAACAAAAATTCAGATTAATAATGAGATAGTCTCGTTTGTGGGTATTTACAGGGATATTTCCCTTGAAAGGAAGAACCAGATCATCCAGGAGATCCTGTACAATATTTCGACGGCTGCCCTTAACCAGATGGATATCAAGGATATCTATCCTACAATAGTTAAGGAATTAAGCAAGATCTGGGATACAAATAATTTCTTTATCGCTCTTTATGACAAGAAGAGCGATACTCTCTCAATGCCATTTTTCTCAGATGAAACAGATAAATTCGAAAATGTTCCGGCACGTCAGACAATTACAAAATGGGTAATCAGCATGAAAAAGCCGGTTTTGCTCAAACTTAACGATCTGAGAGACCTTGAGAACTCCGGAGATATTTCCCTGGTTGGAACACCCTGCAAAATATGGATGGGGGTTCCTTTAAAAGCCGATAAAGAAATTATTGGTGTAATGGCACTTCAGGATTATCATAACGAAAATAAATTTTCACAGGACGATGTCAATGTTCTTGAATTTATAGCTAACCAGGTTGCAATTGCCATCCAGCGGAGAACTATGATTGATAATGTGATCCTGGCAAGCCATAAAGCTGAAGAGGCAGCTCAATCCAAACAGCAATTCATGTCGACAATGAGCCACGAGATCCGGACTCCGCTCAATGAGGTGATAGGTATTACCAACCTCCTTTTGCAGGGAAATCCCAGGGAGGATCAGATGGATTATATCAAAACTCTCAGGTTTTCAGGAAATCACCTGCTTACATTGGTAAATGACGTCCTTGATTACAACAAAATGGAATCAGGGAAAATTGTATTTGAACAGGCGCGGTTCAATCTCGATGACTTCCTGAAAGACATTATGAGGACCTACTCATTCAGATCCAAATCAAAGAACGTGGAATTTGATATTGTAAAAGATACCCAACTGCCTTCAGAAGTGACCGGAGACTCAATAAGGCTTAACCAGATCCTTTCAAATCTGCTTTCCAATGCCCTGAAATTCACTCAGAAAGGTAGTATCCATGTAATTCTTAAAGAGCTTGAACGAAGTGATAAAAGTTCAAGGATCGAATTCCTTGTGAGAGATACAGGCATTGGTATCCCAAAGGATAAACATGATATTATTTTTGAGAGCTTTACCCAGGCCTCACCTGATACTACAAGACATTTTGGGGGGACAGGGCTAGGACTGGCTATATGTAAAAAGCTTGTTGAACTGCAGGGAGGTATCATCGACCTTGTAAGCGAACCTGGTATAGGATCCACGTTCAGATTTATACTGACTTTTGGGATACCGGAAAAAAGCGACAAAGCGCCTGCAAATGAAGTAACTGAGTCGTATTCGGGGCTTGAAGGGAAAAAAATACTTGTTGCCGAGGATAACAAGATCAACTTCTTTGTTGCAAACAAATTTCTTTCAGGATGGGGTGTCAAAGTAACTCATGCGGAGAACGGGAAGGTTGCTCTCGATTTACTGGAAAAGGAAGATTATGACCTAATTATAATGGACCTCCACATGCCGGTCATGGATGGGATTGAAGCCACCAGGGTAATCCGGAAATCAGATAATCCACGAATAAGCAACATTCCTGTCGTTGCTCTGACAGCTGCAATAATGTCGGAAAATAATGATAAGATAGACGATCTGAGCATTAACGACTATGTTCTGAAACCCTTCAAACCACGTGACCTGTTTGACAAGATCCTCAGGAACATAAAATAGCTGCCGATAAACCAGTGTTATCTAATGCAATACCGGCTTATGTACTCAGTTGCTTTCCTGTTACCAAGGTTGAATGACTTCCTGAAATCAAAACATGCATCCTCTTTTTTCCCTGAATTCACCAGGGAAATGCCTTTATTTAGCCAGGCATCTGAATTCCCGGGCTGAAGGTCGAGTGACATGCTGTAATCTTTTATCGCCAAATCCCACGATTTTGACACAAAATAGGCGTTAGCCCGGTCAATGAAACACTCCGGATCGTTCGGGTGCAGCTTCAGGTTTTCCGAAAAATATGTAAGCGCTTGAATATTATCGCCCGTTGCTGATTCGATTTTGCCGGCAAAACCAAGTGCTTTTTTATTCCCGGGGTAAAGATCAAGATACTTTGCGACGTCTTCTTTCGCTTTAATCATCACTCCTGTCTTTCTGTAGCATTCAGCTCTGAGCATCAGCAGTTCAGGATCCGGAATATTCAGGTCAAGAATCTTTGTATATGTTGAGGATGCACCTGCATAGTTACCAGAAGCTTCCTCAGTTTTAGCAAGAAGCCTCAGTGCTTTTTCATTTTCAGGTTCCTCTGCCAGCAGACTTGTGAGTGACTTAATCGTCTCTCCATATTTTGTTTCAGCAAAGCTTATTAATGCACCGGCGTAATTAATACTGCTATTTCCGGGATAATTACCTGAGAGATCAGTTAAAATGGTTTTGGCCTCATTTATGTTACCTGTGGATACTTCATATTCAATTTCCGCTATATCCTTTTCAACAGCTCCAAACCACTCTTTCTTCCAGAACTGACGCCATTCAGGTTTATTTTCGATAAGACTGAAAGCAGGATCGAGCAGGATGTCCTTTTCACTTTTCCTGTATGAAGATTTCAGGCAGGATTCCAGGTGATATATCGAGGTAGCTGCATTACTTTTCAACCCATAAATCCGGGCCAGGCCATATTCGCCTGAAGATGGAGCGATCTTATTTGCAGAATTAAGGTCATTGATAGCGCTGGAATAGTCTCCTTTTGCCATAAATGCCTCAGCACGCCCAAGATAGATCGAACTTTCCCTGAAGGTTTCCAGTGCCTTGGTCAGGATAGAAACAGCATCATCAGATTTACCCTGCTCAATAAGGGCTTTACTCTTCATCAGATAATCAACCGGTTTTTGGCCGGTAATTACCATAGAACAGACAAAAAATGCAGTGATCAATAGTATCTTTTTCATTGCTGAAAGTCTCGGTTTTATTTACAACTCCGGTTTTGTAACAGTAGCTCCTTTCTCGGTAATAACATGCACAAATCCTGATATATGGAACTGTTCAAGGCCGGAAATTCTTCTTTCAAATACATCACACTGATAGAAATATACACCGGGGGATACTATTTTACCCTTGTATGTGCCATCCCAGTTAAGTTTTGGCTCTTCAGTTTCGAATATCAGTACACCATATCGATTGAAAAGTTTAAATGCCACCTTTTCAACCAGTCCGGATGATTTTGCTATAAGCCAGTCATTGATATCATCTCCGTTTGGAGTAAACACATTCGGGATTTCATAAAAATTACACGAATCGACGCATATCATCACAGACTTCAGTCCTTCATTTCCTGCCTGATCAAATGCATTAACTGCATAGCAACCGGCTATTATATCACCCGGATAATGTTTGTAACTGAAGATATTTTTATCGTTTATGGTGGTCAGAAGAGTAAGGTTCTCATCGTTTAGTAATTTGTAATACACATTGTATCCCGCTACATCTGACAGGCAGTTACTATTGGCGAAGCTCCAGAGGACAGTATTGTAAAGGCTGTCACACTCACTTGTTACTGTTATTTCCGGCTGGCATGGAGGTTCATTATCAACAGGTGTTGCACAGGTTTCCTGTGAAAAATTAATTAGATTTTTAGGCAGATCAGCTGATGAGTAACCTCCCGTTGACCGGACTTTATAACAGTATTGTTTCCCGTTTATAAGTCCGTCATCAACGAATTCCAGCAGATTTGTAGTGCCTATTGAATCATATTTCAATGTAGCTTCATTCAACCTGAAGAAATCATACCTTGTATTAATCCAAGGTACATTGCGGCTGATAACAAACCTGACTTTCCGGTCACCTGGATTTGCTGCAAGGAATACTGAAGAAGCGTAACCGGGTTCTCCAATCAGGAATCTGTTTCCTGCTGCATTATTGTACAGCTCAATTTTATAAATAAACCCTCCCGACTGGGTATTTATAAGGGTATCGACATAAGAAGTCTCATTAAGGGTGGCAGTCGGAATAGATCTTATTTGCTGGTAATCCGTTCCTGTGATTCCTGATGCCCTGTAAATAAGATATTCATATGGCCCCAGAGCCGGAATTGTATCGAGTCTGTCGGGTTTTTTCCATCTGACAATAATGGAACCATTAGACACTGATGTGCTTCTTACGCTGACATGAGTAATAACGGGGACGCCCGATACAAGAGATGATGCAACTTCGTTTGATGATTTGCTTTCAGTGCCATTCAGGTAAACTGCAACTATCCTGTAGCTGTACTCTTTACCAAACACAAGACCCTGACCATTGTCTGTGTCGAGAAATGAAATAGTCGAGCTTCCTGCTATATATCCGACTTTTACAAATCCCGTTGATGAAGGAATTCCTGAAGTACAGGAATCAGGCTTAAAAGATGAAACCCCCTCTTTACGGTATATGTTAAATCCCGAAATGGCCGTAGTTCCGTAATTATTCCAGGTAAGACGGATAAATTTCCCTTCCGGAACTGCACTTTTCAGGACAGGAGAAGGACCAATGACCTTAATATTCATATTATCAATGTCGGAAAGCTTCAGTTCGTCATTGTAGTCATCCGATTTGATAATGACATTGTAAGGCTGGTTTCTCACTGCCTCATAGCAGGGAACCCAGTAAAGCTTTGATGTAGCAGAGCCGGGGACTGAATCGACTTTTGTAAATGTCGCAGGACAGGATTCAATAGTGAAAATGCCGGAAGTAGCCTTAAGGCTTATGGGATCATTATTAGGATCGGTTGCAGTCACATTAAAATCTATTACATCGCCGACCTCAACGCACATATCTTCCAATGGACCATTAACCGGCGGCTTATTGTCAGTATCAAACACCTCAATCTGCATATCCCTCACAACGACACCTATTTTCTTTCCATATCGCCATTCTCTGATCTCCATGGCAACATTATACTTACCTGTATCCCTTGGAGTATCCCAGATCAGGTCACCGCTTATTGAGTCAACCTTTATGTAGTGAGTGGCAGGAGGTAAAGTATAGTTTTCGATCGGCTTTCCGTCTTCACGGGTACAAACAGTGAGTGCATATGAAAGGCTGTCACCGTCAGGGTCGAACGCTCCAGGATTATGAATAAAGACGTATCCCCTGGCAGCTTTATCATAAGGTGGATTAAGGAGTACCGGGGTATTATTACGACCTATTGCGGGATTGACAATTAGGATCGTCGAGATTGAGAATACAACATTTACAGAATTAGGTATGTTAAGCACGTCAGCATTCCTGTTTGGATCCTGTACCACAATTTTGTAAACCCCTGGTCCAGGGTATGTATGAGTGATCCTGTAAATATTCCTCTTATAATAATTCGGAAGAAATAGAATACTTTCCCTGTTAGCAACAGAAGTTGAGTTATCGCCCCATTCAACTGTAAGCTGAGGCCGGTCGGCATAACTCAGAGTGTATGTAAATGTCGTGATCGTAATCTCAAATGAAAGGTCCGATAACTGGACATATGTGATCTCTCCTGCCCTGTTATGTGTCGCATAAGCATTAAAGAAACAGGAAATCAACAGGGCAGTTGTTACCAGTATTCTTATTCTCAACATCTTCACTTTATTTAATCTCCTCTCAACCGTTGGTTAATTAATTTTGAATGTTTTTTCAGTCTCTTCGGCCGTTAACTTTACCCCTTCCTCGTAATTATTTACTCTTACAATGGTCATGTTTGACTGATCATTATAAAGTGAGGTCATAATATGATTTCTAATGGTAATTGTGTTTACCTTTTTAACTGAGTTTAAAACAAGATTCATTCTCAGTTCATTGTCCGAGAGATCCATATTCTCAAGTTCTGCTGCCATCTGCCTGTTGTTAACAATAATCCGGAGCCTGTCGTTAACGTAATTTACCAGAGTCTCTCTTGTAAACTGATTATTTTCCGAAAAATTCAGGTTTTTCCTGTCATCAGCATTGATACCTGAATCAAGAAGGAAATCATCATAATATATCCTTAAAAACATATTAAACAGTTCCTTTTCCGGTGCATAATCGATACTTAAAAGGGAAACATGAACCGGATGTGCTGCCAGCCATAATGAGATAAACAGCATTTTTACCATTTAATATGTATTTATGGCGTTAAAATACCAGCAAAAATCAGACCAACAATATAACATTAGTCTATAATATCAACCCGGTCCCTTAGATACTCGACAGTCCCTACTTCGATAAATGAGAAACCCGATCCTCCGGAGAAATTTCCTGCAAGCACAACGATGACATCATCATTTTTTACAAAATGCTCCTTTGTCAGATTTTGAAGAGCAATTTTCATAAAATCATCGATTGATTTCTTCTTTTCCTGATAGCTTGCATAAATTCCGTATGAGAGTGCCAGTTCCCTCATAGTGCTTTTCAGATAGCACTGCGCAAGGATAAGGTTATACCCCCTGTAAGCAGCCATATCTCTGATTGTTCTGCCACCGGTTGTATCAGCAATAATTCCGCGTGCATCAATTCTGACTGCTGTTTTAACTGCTACTTTTGCAAGGTAAGCCGATACTTCACCGCTTATCTTAACTGAAGGCATATCAATGAACTTTTCCTTATTATTTTCCACTTCAAGGGCAACCTTTGTCATCGTCTTCACAGCCTCAACAGGATACTTGCCATTTGCTGTTTCGCCGCTCAGCATTATTGCATCAGTCTGTGAATAGATCGCATTGGCTATATCGCTTACTTCAGCACGTGTGGGTCTTGGATTGGTTATCATAGACTGAAGCATCTGTGTGGCTACTATGACAGGCTTTCTGCAGTTTATGCATTTGGATATTATCTTCCTCTGAATCCCCGGGATCTTTTCATACGGGATCTCAATAGCCAGATCTCCCCTGGCGACCATTACACCATAAACACTTTCAAGTATTTCATCGATGTTATCAACCCCCTCTTTGTTCTCTATTTTGGCGATTATCTTTATTTTACTTTTATATTCATCAAGAACTGCCTGTACATCAAGAACATCCTGTTTTGATCTTACAAAGGAATGTGCGATGAAGTCAACATCGTTATCAGCTGCCATTTTTATAAAAATCCTGTCCTTCTCGGTAAGAGAAGGCAGACATATTTTTACTCCGGGGAGATTTACACTTTTTCTTGATCCAAGGACACCATCGTTTTCTATAATGCATTCCAGAAAGTCACCGGTTTTTTTCACTGCCCTGAGCTCTATATCTCCGTCATCAATAAGAATAGCTGATCCCAGGGGGACTTCAGATACGAATCCCCTGTATGTCACATAAATGATCTTTTCAGTGGTTTTTTGTGTTGGATCTCCGGTTATCAGAATGGTGCCATCTTTTTTAAGCTGGATGGGAGCATCACAGATCGTAGTTCTGATCTCAGGTCCTTTTGTATCGATCAGGATAGCAATTTTATCTGAGACTTCCCTTGCATTCTTTATCAGTCGTAGTGCACCGTCTATGTCAGAATGTGCCGAGTTTATCCTGATAACATCCATTCCTTCCCGATAAAGCTCATTTATAAATGCTGGTTCACACCTTCTGTCTGTCAGGGTTGCAACGATTTTTGTTCTTTTTTTAGCCATTGGCTTATTTTTTGGTCTTATTTAATGCAATCAACGCTTCTACAGCAAGTCTGTAGCCGTCGAGGCCGAGTCCGATAATACTGCCTGCACAGACCCTTCCTGTAAGACTTATATGCCTGAATTCCTCCCTCGCTGAAATATTGGTTATATGGACTTCAATAACCGGAGTATTTATAGAAGCTACTGCATCTGCAATAGAAACTGAAGTGTGAGTATACCCGCCCGGATTAAGTACGATTCCGTCGTACGAAAATCCTGTTTCATGAAGCTTATTGATAATCTCTCCTTCTATATTTGACTGAAAATAATCAAACCGGAGTGCGGGAAAGAGAGATTTGAGATTTTCTAACCACTCTTCAAAGGATACGGTGCCATATTTTCCAGGCTCTCTTTTGCCAAGGAGATTAAGGTTCGGGCCGTTTATTATTTGAATTTTCATCCGGATAAATTCAGCAGTTATTAAAATGTAAAAATAATTAAAAAATATGATTCCTGCCTATCCCCCATTTCCTGCTAAGGCGTGAAAGGCTCAGCTCCAATATATTTAGAAAGGAAAATTATATATTGTATTACAACAAATAATATACGTATTACAATATATATTTTACCCATTACAATATCATCGCTGCGCACAAAACATTAAATGTAAGGCAGATACAAACATCAAAAAATGTTATATGGAAAGGTTTGAATAAAGGGCAGGCTCCTTTGGAACAATGAATAAAATTTTTGACAGATATAATTACTTTGTTGCCGAATTACGATATTCATATAATATTTTTATACCTGAAAATAAATGCCATTCCGATGAGCTCATCCTGGAAGGAATCCTGCAGACAATTCGAAAACTGGCTGAGACTTGAGAAATCCCTGTCGGAAAACAGTATTGAAGCGTACCTGAATGATATCAGGAAGCTCGAAGAATTTACCGTTGATACTGGAATGGAAAAGGATCCCGGGGCAATAACTTATTCTGACCTCAGGGAGTTTATAACATGGTTCAGCAAGGGAAACCATAATGCCAGGACACAGTCCAGGGTGCTGTCAGGGATCAGGGCTTTCTATAAATATCTTCTGATTGATGGTATAATAGACGAAAATCCATCCTCACTTCTTGAATCACCAAAAATCGGGCTCAGGCTTCCTGAAGTCTTAACAGTTGACGAGATAGACAGGATTGTTGAAGTAATCGATCTTAGCAAACCTGAAGGACACAGGAACAAAGCAATAATCGAAACATTGTACGGATGTGGTTTAAGGGTCTCAGAACTTGTCAATCTGAGGCTTACGGATATCCATTATGGCGAGGGATTTGTAAGTATTACCGGTAAAGGCAATAAGCAAAGGCTCATACCGATAAGCAGCAAGGCACTTAAAGAGATCGACCTCTACAAGATTGACCGGAACAGGTTAAAAGTAATTTATAACGAAAATGTGGTTTTCCTTAACAGAAGAGGAAGGAAGCTGACAAGAGCAATGATCTTCACTATGATAAGGGATCTTGCAGGCAAGGCTGGTATCATAAAGAAAATAAGTCCCCACACATTCCGGCACTCATTTGCCACACATATGATTGAGGCTGGGGCTGATCTAAGGGCAGTTCAGGAAATGCTTGGTCACGAATCGATTCTAACAACTGAGATCTATACTCATATCGACAGGAGTTTTCTGCGTGATACACTCATAATGTTTCACCCGAGATCATGAATTTTTAACAGTTTTCAGAAATTCAATTTTATGTATTAACTTTGCACCTTATTTTTAAAAATCAACCATTTAAGTTTATATCAAATTCATAAAAGTATGTCGAAAGTAAAAAGAGTTTATTCCTTTGGCAGGAAGACTGCAGAGGGTAAAGCAGATATGAAGAATCTTCTCGGAGGTAAAGGTGCGAACCTTGCTGAAATGTGTCTCCTTGGACTTCCTGTCCCTGCCGGTTTTACAATTACAACCGATGCCTGTAATGAGTATTATGCGAACGATTGCACTCTTCCCAAAGAATTAATGCCTGAGGTCTGGGCTGCTATGAAGCTGACTGAAGAGACTATGGGAATGAAGTATGGAGATTCTAAAAATGCATTGCTGGTGTCGTGCCGTTCAGGTGCCCGTAAATCAATGCCAGGGATGATGGATACCGTTCTCAATATCGGACTTTGTACTGAGACAATCCCTGGTTTCCTGAAAAAGACCAACAACCCGAGGTTTGTATGGGACTCTTACCGTCGTCTGATTATGATGTATGCCGACGTTGTTATGGAAAAAGCCGAAGGTATTGAACTTGGGGAAGGTAAAAGCATTCGAAAGCAGCTTGATGAAATGCTTGATGATTTTAAAAAGAAGAAAGGATACAAATCAGATACAGATATTTCAGCAGAAGAGCTGAAAGATCTTTCAGAAAAATTCAAGAAAAAAGTAAAACAGGTACTTGGAAAACCATTCCCGGATAACGCAAAAGAGCAACTTGAGGGAAGTATCAAGGCTGTGTTCAAGAGCTGGAATGGGAAAAAAGCTGTTTCATACCGCCGTATTGAAGGGATTCCGGACGACTGGGGAACTGCAGTTAACGTACAGGCTATGGTATTCGGAAATATGGGTGACACTTCTGCAACTGGTGTTGCTTTCACCCGTAACCCCGCAACTGGCGAAAACCTATTCTATGGTGAATGGCTTGTCAATGCACAGGGTGAAGACGTTGTGGCAGGTATTCGCACTCCAAGCCCCCTGAACAATGAAACCAAGAACGAACAGAACAAGCACCTTAAGAGCATGCAGGAAGCTATGCCCAAGACTTACAAAGAGCTGGTTGAAATCCGCCAGATCCTTGAAAAGAATTTCCATGACATGCTGGATATAGAGTTTACAATCCAGGAAAGCAAGTTGTACATGCTCCAGTGCCGCGTTGGCAAAAGAACCGGTACTGCTGCTCTCAATATGGCAATGGATATGCTGAAAGAAAAACTCATCGATGAAAAAACAGTTGTTACACGTGTTGAGCCATCTCAGCTTGATGAACTGCTGCACCCGATATGTGATCCTGATGTTGAGAAAAAAGTTAAGCCTGTAGTTAAAGGACTGCCTGCAGGACCCGGTGCTGCCGTGGGTAAAATCGTTTTCACCGCGGAGGATGCAGTAGCATGGAACCGTAAAGGTCAAAAAGTAATAATGGTGCGTGAAGAAACCAATCCGGAAGATGTTGAAGGTATGAGAGCTGCAGTCGGAATCCTGACTGCCCGTGGTGGTATGACATCTCATGCCGCACTTGTTGCACGCGGTTGGGGTAAATGCTGTATCGTAGGTGCTGGAGGCCTTCACGTTGATTCTTCAGCTAAAAAGATCAGGGTTGCAGGGACAGACATAGTTCTTAAAGAAGGCGATATTATCACAATTAACGGTACCAAAGGGAATGTTTACCTTGGGGCGTTAAAACTTATGGATGCTTCAGAGAATCCACGTTTCCAGGCATTTATGAAGATAGTTGACAAACACCGTGTAATGGGAGTCCGCACCAATGCAGACACTGCAGAGGATGCAAAGATTGCAAGGGATTTCGGAGCTGAAGGTATTGGTCTCTTCCGCATTGAGCATATGTTTTACGGTAAAGGATCTGAACAGCCTTTGTTCCTGTTACGCAAGATGATCCTAAGCGCAAATGAAGCCGAACGCCGTATAGCGCTCAACGAATTGTACAAATATGTAAAGAAAGATATGAAAGCCACCCTGGCGGCTATGGACGGATTACCCGTCACATTCCGTCTGATGGACCCTCCTCTTCATGAATTTGTTCCGCAGGGTGTTGAAAAGCAGACTGAGCTGGCCAAGGCACTCGGAATCAAGAAATCTGATGTTGCAAAACGCGGCGAAGCCCTTCACGAAAGCAACCCGATGATGGGACACCGCGGTGTACGTCTTGGAATTACATATCCGGAGATAACCGAAATGCAGGTCCGTTCGATGTTCGAAGCAACAGCTGAGCTGCTTAAAGAAAAGAAACATCCAAAACCCGAACTGATGGTTCCTGTTACTTGTGATGTTTCTGAACTTGATGTTACAAAGAAAGTGGTTGACAAGATTTATGCAGAAGTTTGTAAAAAAGCAGGTCTTAAAGCAATCGACTATAAGTATGGAACTATGATCGAAATACCAAGGGCAACTCTCCTTTCCGACCAAATGGCTAAAACAGCCGAGTTCTTCTCCTTTGGTACAAATGACCTTACTCAGATGACTTTCGGATTCAGCCGTGATGATATCGGCGGATTCCTTAATGACTATCTTGACAAGAAGATGCTTGCTGCTGATCCTTTCCAGACTATCGATCAGCAAGGTGTCGGACAGTTGATTAAAATGTCAGTTGAAAAAGGACGGGCAACCAGACCAAATCTTAAAGTAGGTATCTGCGGCGAGCAGGGAGGCGATCCGGCTTCAGTGGAATTCTGTTTCAAAACAGGCTTAACCTATGTAAGCTGCTCACCCTTCAGGGTTCCAATCGCAAGACTGGCAGCAGCCCAGGCATCTATAAAGTACGGGAAATAGATCAATCCAATTCAGCAAGAAAGAAGGGCATCGTTACCGATGCCCTTTTGCTTTTCATATCTGCCCCAATTTCAAACTCAAATGTGTCTAACCAGCTTAAAGACCGTTGCTACTTAATATACCCTATATCCTTATGTTGATTTTATTCTGGAATTAATCTGAAAATTACCTTTTAGCCGTTAAACACACTAATTAAATGTAAAGAAAATCAATGCATATTTCATGCTTTCAGGTCTTTATGAATTTCAGGTTAATTCTTTACAGACTTTGCAGTCATCCCATCCTATCTGGTTAGATCAATCAGGATGATCAGAAATTTAAATAATATTTGATACATTTGGTAATTCAATCTTTTATTCAAAAAACCTGCTATGGTTACAGCCGAGGATATGATGAGTTACGGAATAGAGAACGTAACTGAGATAATATATAATCCATCCTATAACCTTCTTTTTGCTGAAGAGACCAAACCGGGAACTATTGGTTTCGAGAAAGGAATAATTACTCGCGCTGGAGCTGTCTCAGTTGACACGGGGATATTTACAGGACGCTCACCAAAAGATAAGTATGTCGTGCTTGATGACNCGACAAAAGATACTGTATGGTGGAAGTCGGAAAAGACAAAAATCTCTGATAATAAACCCATAACAAATGAAATATGGGAACACTGTAAGAACCTGGCGGCAAAACAGCTTTCAGGTAAAAGGCTTTTTGTTGTCGACTGCTTTTGCGGTGCAAATAAAAGTACCCGTCTTGCTGTCAGGTTTGTACTTGAAGTAGCATGGCAGGCCCATTTTGTAAAAAACATGTTTATAAGGCCTGAAGAGTCGGAACTAAATAAATTTGAGCCTCAGTTCGTAGTGCTTAATGCATCAAAAACGACTAATCCTGACTGGAAAAAACAGGGTCTTAATTCGGAAAACTTCATCTTTTTCAATCTCTCTGCAGGTATGTCAGTTATTGGAGGTACGTGGTATGGCGGAGAGATGAAAAAAGGGATATTTTCCGTTATGAATTATCACCTTCCACTTAAAGGAATAGCTTCAATGCATTGCTCCGCCAATGTAGGAAAGAAAGGTGATGTAGCAATATTCTTCGGACTTTCCGGAACCGGAAAAACAACACTTTCGACCGATCCCGAAAGGGCTCTTGTCGGGGATGATGAGCATGGATGGGATGACGAGGGGATTTTCAATTTTGAAGGAGGCTGTTATGCTAAATGTTTCAAGCTCAGCAGAAAAAATGAACCTGATATTTATGATGCCATCAGACGTGATGCTCTGCTTGAGAACCTGGTAGTCAAGTCAGATGGTACTATTGATTTTAATAATGATTCCAAAACAGAAAATACCAGAGTCTCCTACCCCATTTACCATATAAAGAACATTGTAAAACCTGTTTCAAAAGCTGGTCACGCAAAGAAGGTAATATTCCTTTCTGCTGATACATTCGGGGTATTACCACCTGTCAGTCTTCTCAGTGAAGAGCAGACAAGATATTACTTTCTCAGCGGTTATACCGCAAAGGTTGCCGGTACAGAAAGAGGTATTGTTGAACCCGTTCCTTCTTTTTCTGCTTGTTTTGGAGCAGCCTTCCTTATGCTTGATCCTATAATTTATGCGAACGAGCTTACAAAAAAAATGAAACTGCATGGTGCCGAGGCATGGCTTGTGAACACCGGATGGACAGGCGGACCTTATAATACAGGTAACAGAATAGATCTTCAAACTACCAGACTGATTATTAATTCAATACTTGATGATTCAATAAAAAAATACAAATTTACTACCCTTCCGGTATTTAATTTAAGTATACCTGAAAAAATTGATGGAGTAAACAGTAATATTCTTGATCCGGTGAATGCATGGAATTCCCCTCTTAAATGGCGTATTGCAGCTACTGACCTGGCATTTAAATTCATAAATAACTTCAGAAAATTTGCCCTGAATGAGCAGACTGCAATGCTTGCAGAACACGGCCCTGTAATTTGATAATAGATAATAAAATGAACATCGTTTTATTAGTCTTGACTTTAGTGCTGGCCTATTTATTAGGCTCGGTTGCTACTGCAGTATGGGTCGGTAAAATATTTCACGGCATTGATGTCAGGGAACATGGAAGTGGCAATGCAGGTGCAACAAATACAATAAGAGTTCTGGGATGGAAAACAGGTGTTCCTGTTTTGTTAATCGATATACTTAAAGGATGGCTGGCAGCCATGCTTCCGGTATTCTTCAACCTTGGCGGGCATGGGTCTGCTCTTTTAACCAATCTTCAGATTCTGGCAGGAGTATCAGCAATCTTTGGCCATATTTTTCCGGTCTTTGCCGGATTCAGGGGAGGAAAGGGG
>WSSedA1B2DRAFT_1000028_pt1 | contig 23198 bp, 19 predicted proteins | sample WetSurSiteA1Bulk_FD_9465 | JGI IMG/M metagenome (IMG submission 9465) | reverse complement strand
ATAAGGCGGAGTCAGTATTGATACTGAAGGATTTCGAAATCCTTCGATTACTTTAAACAAATCTTCCTCCTTACAATGGACCGCAGCTCTTATCGTNTTAACTTTTGACGGGTAACGGATTCCCTTATTATCGGAACCTTTACCCGTAATTATTTTAAAAAGTCTTTCACAAATTTCTTTACTGTCATTGTCAAGGCTTCCGTAAATTTGGTCAGCATGCCGTGAAATGGCATCATTCATAGTCCCGATTGAACGGTAATCGGTGATATCAAGCGGTCGGTCAGGTTCATCAAGCTCCTTCCAGTGCATCCATGTCCTCATTAAAGCATGCTGCAATACCGGAAGCTGGTCGGTACGACTATTCACATCATCAATGAGAAGGTCAACCAGATCATTATCAATATCAGCTCCGGCATTTTTTACCGGACCCACTATTGCCTCCCTGAAATTTTCCCTGTCCATCCTGGAAACCAGGAAATTGCTGTTATTAACAAGATTGGTAAAATTCCTGTAATGTGAACATTCCGAGATAAGGTCTGATCTTAAAGCGATTATAAGATAAATATCAGGATTGCCACGGGTGACTGCATTTGTCAGTAAGTTAATGAACCCTGAAGTATCAGCGCCCGTTCCTATTCCTGTTTCAGGCGAGCCATACCTGAATAATTCTTCAAACTGATCGACAAAAATAAGGGTCTTTACTTTATTTCCGGGTGACAGAATTCCGATAACATCTGTAATACCGCCAGGATTCTCTTTTAAAAGCTTTAAAATCTCACCATCCGATTTTTTCCCGTCTTCAGCCTTTGTAAAATTCTTAATAAACGAATCCCTAAGATTGCCAAAAGGATCATTTCCGGGCTTCATTACAAGAATATTCCAGGTTTCTTTTTCTTTTGAAGAAAGATTTTTCAATTTCGGAATTAATCCGCAGAGGATTAGCGATGATTTGCCGCTTCCGGAAGCTCCGGTAACTGCAACAAACCTGTTCCTGATAAGCTTGCCGGCAATTTCTTCACTTTCCTTTTCGCGCCCGAAAAAATACTCACTTTCTTCCTGGCCGAATGGCCTTAATCCTGGGAAAGGGCTGAATTTTTCTTCTTTTAACTTTTCCGAAGCCATATATTATTATGAATTATTTTTCGCTTTTATCAATATATTTGAAAATACCGAATGATCTTTCAGGATATTGAAAGTAAAACTCCCTGACGGCGTTCAGTGGCAAAAGGTAACAGAAAGAACATTTGTACCTGATATCCTTAATTAGTTTGCCAGGATCAGTATTGTCTTCGAGATTTACAAAAACTTCCGGATCACTTTTATCTTCTGAAAATGACCAGAGTATTGTGTCGGAAGGCTGAGAATATATTCCGCTTTCATCATGTCTTACGAAGGAAATTTTCTCCGCCAGGAAGATCAATTCATCTTCATTCAGATCATTGAAGCAGGTGGAAAGGAATTTTGCTTTTTCATAAACAAGCTCACGCTCCAGGCTTTCTCCTGCAATTATTCTGTCGAGTTGCCTCCTGGTAATCTCCGGAATACGTTCTGCCGTTTTCCTGTAGAGTTCCTTGCCTGATCTTGATATCAGGCTCGCTGATTCTTCACGCAGTACTTCTTCAGGGCTGAAGAGCAGAGCAACAACTGATTCACCAAGATATTCTTCTTCAATCTCATTAATACTTCTTAGTGTGCAAGCCTTGGTCCAAATACTCAGGAGATTATAATCACAGTTTATGATATCTTCAAGGAGACTTTTATATTCAGGAATTTCACATGGAAAATAACTCTGAAGTTTTTTCAGTTTCTTTTTAAAATATACGGGATCAGATGGATCTGCATGTTTTGTTTTGTCCGAGCTGTCAAAAACTATACCTGTCATCCGGGAAATGGCTTTCGTTACATCATCCTTTTTTTCTTTCTGACTTTTACCATCTTCCTTAACGTTCCTGTTCTCATAAGTAAGAATCAACAATTTCAGGAGATAATTTTTCCAACGGGCATATTCCTTACTCATTTCCGTTGAAAGAACTGCATTGTTATTGTCCTGAAGAGAAACCAATGCTGAAATTATCCATGTAAGTGTTCCGAAAGTTTCAACTATATTATTCCTCAGCCTTATTGTTTCATCCTTGTTGACGATGTATTTTAAGGAAAGGAGAGTATCAAGCGCCATTTCCCTGATCTGTCTTGAGCTGGACCATAGCTGTTCAGACAGAAAAGACATATCTGCAGTTTGATTTATCTGTGATAAAAGTCTAAGTACGATTTTTCTCGTATTTATGTTCCCTGAAGATGTAAGGTAGTATTTGTTAATTTCCTTAGCGGCGACCCTGCCAAAACTAAGAAGCACCGAATAAGCGTCATCTTCAATCCCATGTATACTAAGGCACTCACAAGCTTCCTGAATCATATCGGTCATTTTGAACTTTCCGATCAAAAAGAGACCCAGTCTTTTATGTTCAGGTGATTTATCACCCAGAAGTCTTAATATCTCTGTTGTCTGTGGGTATCTTGTTCCGGCAAGTACTTTCCGGGCATTTTCAACCTTTGCATAATCATCTTTCTCTGGAGCTGTTTTTGGATGGGTGTTCTTTTTTAAAGCCTGATCTTCAATTATTTCTCCAGTTTCTGAAGCCCGTTGACGCAAGCTTTCATCATATTTCCCTGAACCTGCAATTTTTTTAAGGGCCGGTAATAAATTTATATCCTGTGAAGACCTGGAGTACCCCAAAAGCTCCTCATAGAACCATTTGTTATTGATAGAGTCAAGTAAAGATAAATCGCCAGTTTCCAGATTATAAAGCCTTAATCTGAAAAGGGTCTTACCTGAGAATCTGCTTTTCAGATTTCCCCAGTCAAATTGGTCCGGCACTTCTTTAGTTTTATGAATTGGGAGTATAAACGGCCTGTTTCCCATAAACCTGGCAGTATTAAATGATCTCCTAAATTAAGAAATTAAACTCAATATTCATTTACTTATACGATTCTTAATCAACGAGTACAAATCTGATATATCAGTATTAAAACCCTCGATCTTTATTTCTGCCCTGGAGTACCATTTTTCACGTTCCGCCAGCTTTTGAGCTATAAAGTCACTTAATGTTTTTTCATCAATATTCTTCAATAACGGGCGTTTATCGGTTGATTTTAACAAACGGATTTTTAGCCGGGCAGGAGTCATTTTGAGATAGACAGTAAGCCCGTTAGCAAGCATGAAGTCCATATTGTCTTCATAGCATGGTGTACCTCCGCCAGTAGAAATGACTGTTTTTGATTCAGAAACTGTTTTAAGTAAAACTTCCGATTCTATTTGACGGAAATAAAGTTCTCCTTTTTGAGAAAAAATATCCGGAATTTTCATGCCAGTCAGATTTTCAATCTGTTCATCAAGATCCATAAATGACCAGGTGAGGTGAGAAGCGAGCTTTTTACCCGTGGTCGATTTCCCGCTTCCCATGAATCCTATCAGGAATATTTTGCTGGCCTTTTGCATTAAAGCTCAAGCTTCATCTGTGCCGGATCAATAAGTATATCAGGATGTTGCTGTTCTTCTTCCTCTTCTTCTTCGATTACCTCCCGCACTAGGCCTGATTCTTTCTTAACAACTGGTTCAATTTCATGAATGTTGTCGACCATAAAACTTGTAAGCCGCTTACCTTTGGCTTTGTAGCTCTTTACGCCAATAAATTCAGCAACTTCTATTATCTCATTGTCACGCGATTTATGCTTACCTCCAAACTCGATCTCGAACCTGGGATATTCAACTTCGGTGATACTAATCATCTTCGATTCCGGATCTTCGTTGATAAAGCAAAGAGGTTTCTCAGATTCTTCAATAGTAAATCTCTTCACATAGTAGAATTGCTGTTCGGCATCCCAGTAAACAACTGAGTAAACTTTCCCCGGATGGTATTTTTCAATTACCAGGATATTATCTTCAAAGTGGTTTGACAGATCAAATCCTGTAATTCTGAAAAATCCATTTTTAGTTATTACAAGAATCTTATCATCTGCACTGAATTCTCCCAGATACATACCACGACCATCGACATTCAGCCTGAATACGGCATCATCAAACCATATTTTCCTTCCGCCAAGAGTAGATAATCCTTTTTCCTTAAGCACTATCTTATGAACAGGATTTTTGGTAAGGATGTTTCCCATCGACGATTTCCCCTTGATAGCGAGCTGGCCGAAATCAAATTCAAAAACCAGTTTTTTAAGCCTTGCTCTGGGTTTGTGGTGTATCTTTATCACCTCTGCTTCACCGTTTGGATTTGAGCTGAAATACACAATCCTGGAACCAGGAGTTCCCCTGGTCAGGTTATATTCCTTATCCCTGGTCAAACCAGTTATCGAACATCTTTTAGCAAGCATGGGGCCATCTTTCCCGTCCTGGTAAACAATATTATAAATTGTTCTCTCGTCATTTTTCAGAAAAACCTGTGCATATATTATATCGTTTCCTACAAAAACTTTCTCGGCAACTCTGGTAATCAGGTAACCACCATCTTTCCTTATTGCTATAATATCATCAATGTCAGAACAATCACACACAAATTCGTCCTTCTTCAGCCCGGTACCTAAAAAGCCTTCCTTGTAATTGCAATAAAGCTTTGCATTGTTGGCTACCACTTTTGTCGCAAGTATCGTGTCGAAACTTCTGATTTCGGTTCTTCTTTCCCTTCCTTTTCCGTATTTTTTCTTAATCTGCCTGAAATAATTTATTGAGAACGGGATTATGTTATTAAGGTGATTTCGGATTTCCTCAAGTTCACTTTCAATTCCCTTGATACGCTCAACAGCCTTTTTTGAATCATACTTTGAAATTCTTTTGATCTTTATTTCAGTAAGCATAACAATATCTTCTCTTGTTACCTCCCTCAACAATTTCTTCTTAAAAGGCTTAAGTCCATCGTCGATTGCTTTTAACACTGCCTCCCAGGTCTCACATTCCTCGATATCCCTATAGATCTTTTCTTCAATAAATATCTTTTCAAGCGATGATAAATGCCACTCTTCCTTTAACTCATTCTGCCGTATTTCAAGTTCTGAAGTAAGAAGTTTTACTGTATTATCAGTCGAAAAGCGGAGGATATCGCTGACCCCCATGAATGAGGGCTTACTTCCGGTAATCACACAGGTATTCGGGGAGATGGAATACTCACAATCTGTCAGAGCATAAAGGGCATCAATAGTTTTATCGGGTGAAATGCCAGGCATAAGGTGAATAACAATTTCAACGTTTGCAGAAGTGTTATCATCAATTTTCCTGATCTTGATTTTTCCCTTTTCATTTGCCTTAATAATTGATTCGATTAGGCTGCTTGTCGTTTTACCAAACGGAATTTCTGTAATAATCAGTGCTTTTTTATCAATCTTTTCGATTTTTGCACGGACCTTTACAACTCCTCCCCTTTGCCCGTCGTTATATTTTGAAATATCTATCATCCCCCCTGTCGGGAAGTCGGGATAAAGGACAAATTCTTTACCCTGCAGATAGTCAATAGATGCGTCAATGATTTCATTAAAATTATGAGGCATCAGTTTGGATGCGAGACCGACAGCTATTCCTTCCCCTCCCATTGCAAGAAGCAGGGGAAATTTTACAGGCAGGGTTACAGGTTCCTTGTTTCTCCCGTCGTATGAAAGCTTCCATTCTGTTGTTTTTGGATTGAATACGACTTCCAGAGCAAATTTCGATAACCTGGCTTCGATATATCTCGGAGCTGCAGCACCATCACCGGTTAGGATATTACCCCAGTTTCCCTGAGTGTCGACAAGAAGGTCTTTCTGGCCAAGCTGAACCAGTGCGTCACCGATTGAAGCGTCTCCGTGAGGATGAAACTGCATGGTATGGCCGATTATGTTGGCAACCTTATTATAACGGCCATCGTCTATTCTTTTCATGGAATGCAGGATACGCCGCTGAACAGGTTTAAGACCATCATTAAGATGAGGAACAGCACGTTCTAGAATAACATAGGAAGCATAATCGAGAAACCAATCCTGGTACATACCAGATAAAGCCGTAACTGAATGCAAAGCAATAGGACCCTGAGAGGTCTCTTCCTTTTCTTCAGGCTGGTTTATGTCAAGATCCTGATCGTCCATTATTAAAAAAAGTTCCCTTTATTCTTTTAAATTTCCTGCTCTACGAGATCCTCTTCAAATCTGAGGTTTTCAATGATGAAATCCTGCCTGTCAGGGGTATTCTTTCCCATATAAAATTCAAGATATCCGTTTACAGCATCGTTTTTCTTCATTCTTACGGGTTCGAGTCTAATATCCTTGCCAATAAAGTACTTAAATTCATCAGGAGAAATTTCACCCAGGCCTTTAAACCGGGTAATCTCTGGATTAGGTCCCAGAACTTTAATCGCCTTTGCTTTCTCTTCAGGAGAATAACAATACCTGGTATCTTTTTTATTCCTTACCCTGAAAAGGGGTGTCTGAAGTATGTAAACATGTCCTTTTCTCACAAGATCGGGAAAAAATTGCAGGAAGAAAGTCAAAAGAAGAAGCCTGATGTGCATGCCATCTACATCGGCGTCTGTTGCAATCACCACATTATTATATCTGAGATCCTCAATGCCATCCTCAACATTTAATGCTGACTGAAGCAGGTTGAACTCTTCATTTTCGTAAACGATCTTCTTAGTCAGGCCGAATGAATTAAGAGGTTTCCCCCTCAGGCTGAATACAGCCTGGGTTTCAACATCCCTCGATTTTGTTATGGATCCGCTGGCTGAATCACCCTCTGTTATAAAGATTGTTGACTCGAGTTTCCTTGTATCATTTGTATTAAAATGAATCCTGCAGTCACGAAGTTTTTTGTTGTGCAGACTTACTTTTTTAGCCCTCTCTCTTGCCAGTTTTTGAATTGAAGATATTGCCTTTCTCTCTTTTTCAGAATCCTGGATCTTCTGAAGAAGGACCCTGGCTGTTTCAGTATTTTTATGGAGATAATCGTCAAGCTGTTTCTTAATGAATTCTGTGATGAAGTTCCTGACCGAAGGACCCTCGGGTCCCATATCCTTGGATCCAAGCTTGGTCTTCGTCTGTGATTCGAAAATGGGCTCTTCCACTTTAATGCTTACAGCAGCTATAATTGATGTTTTTATATCAGCAGGATCATAATCTTTTTTGTAGAAATTATGGATTGTCTTAACAAATCCTTCTTTAAAGGCGGTAAGATGAGTCCCGCCCTGGGTTGTATTCTGTCCGTTCACGAAGCTGTAATAATCCTCGCCATATTGCAATCCATGAGTGAAAGCAATTTCAATATCATCCCCTTTAAGATGGACAATCGGATATATTCCCTCTTTGCTCATGTTCTCATTCAGAAGGTCGACGAGACCATTCTTTGAAAAGAATTTGTTCCCGTTGAAGTTTATTAATAGTCCCGAATTCAGGTAAACATAATTTTTCAGCAGTGAATCAACGTATTCCGAGATGTAAAAATAATTGCCAAACATCACCTCATCAGGCTGGAATATTACCTCAACGCCATTCTCTTCGGTAGTAGGTTTTAGTGGATGATCCTTAACCGTGATTCCATGTTCGAATTCGCTTACCTTGATCTGCCCGTCACGTATGGATCTTATAATAAATCTGCTTGATAATGCATTTACTGCTTTGACCCCTACACCGTTAAGTCCAACTGATTTCTTAAAAGCTTTTGAATCATATTTTGCTCCGGTGTTCATCCTCGACACTGCTTCGGTAACCTTACCTAAAGGAATACCGCGACCATAATCACGCACCTTCACCTCATTCCCGTTAATCTCGACATCTATTTTCTTACCGAAACCCATCATGTACTCATCAACGGCATTATCCATCACTTCCTTTAGAAGCACATATATTCCATCATCCTGTGAGGAGCCGTCACCCAGTTTCCCGATATACATACCGGGCCGTAGCCTTATATGCTCGCGCCATTCAAGGGTCTTTATATGTTCTTCAGAATATCCGACAACTGACATTTCGTAAAATTTTTGCGCAAATATAGTCATTTAGGAATGGTCTCTCCCTCCAATTTTTCAACAATGCCCACGATTTTTAACCACCGGAAAGTGGCAAAATGTGAAGAGATAAAATATTTAACTGATTAATTGGCTATTATGAGGAGCCAAAAATTGTTAATAAATGATACTCATCAGACAATGCCCATTTGATTCATCAGAGCGGCAGCATCCATTTTACGGGTTATCCCATCCCGGAGCAGGTAATTAAAGCTTATTTTTCCGCAGGAGCCATTTTAAAACATTAATGCTGAAACCTTGAAAGCCGATTTTTTTCTGTAATAGTCTGAGTTTTTCAATTCAAAATACCATGTCCATTCATCTTTAAGTTTCCCTTCAGGAAGATCAACCAGGACGGATTTGATCTCACTGCTACTACCTGAACTTTCTGTAATAACCTCAGTATGGTCAGTTAAAAGAATTGAATTATGGCTTTTCAAAAATGAAATATGGTTCTGTTGGATCTCTTTTCTTAGCTGTAAAAAAGCCTCCTCTTTAACCTTTGATCTTTTCCTGAGAAATTCAATGGGTAAAACTTCAAGCTGGGTAAGAATATTAAGGGATATGACCAGCCCCGGCTCAAAACCTGGTTGATACTTATTAATTTTAATTCCTTCAAATGAGCGCAGCTTATTCAGGAATATTTTGTGTGATGCCCTTTCCCATACCTCCTCAATTAAACCACCGGTCACATCCTCTTCCCGCAGGATAACCTTTTTCATATTGGCAACCTGACTTTTTACTTCCGGAGGATGTATAATATCTACAAGGTTTACTTCATCGACAATTTCATTTATCTCTGTAAGAGGAAGATCGAGTAGCCAGCCGCTGCCAAAAATTGAGATTACAGATGGCTTATAGAATTCAAGTGATTTAAGAATGAAATTCCTGCAATTAGTCAGATGTGTATTCCAGCTTCCTTCTTCATTCAAATGCCGAACTATCAGGCCTCGCTGATAGTTATAATAACCCATTTTACTAAGGATCCGCCTGTATGAAATGCTGTGCGACATTTAATCAGCTTTCTGCCCTGAGTTCTTTAAGGGCTGCAGCCATAAAGGTACTGAATTTAAGGGCAAGAACGTCGGGATCTTCCGTAATAAAAGACTCAGGCTGAACGGGATCGAAGACTCTGATCCTTATCCTGTTCCCTGTTTTGAAAATAAGTCCGTGCTTGGGAAGCACCCCTCCGCTTCCATCTATCAAAATTGGTAATATCGGCTTGCCGGCACTTATTGCTAGCTGAAAAGCGCCTCTTTTAAAGAATCCTATCTCACAATCAGGTGACCGGGTACCCTCGGGAAACAACATTATCGATGCACCATCATTCAGACACTGGAGCGCTTCTTCTATCATCTCTTCCTTACTCTCCTTATTGCCTCTGTCGACAGTGATATAGTCTGCCATTCTGAGGTACCAGCCCAGTACAGGCACTTTCATATTTTCTATCTTTGATATCCATTTGAACCGGTAACGGAGGCTGTTTATAAGCAGAATATCCAAAATTGACTGGTGATTTGAAATAATAACATAGGTAGTTCCCCTTTTTGCTTTCTTCCTTCCTTCAATTTTGATTTTCCAGATCGGCATCAGCCATACCAGAATCCAACTTTGCCAGATCAGCATCCAGTGTGTGACTCTTCTGTGCCTGTCGAATGGCATTGTAATAAGCCAGATTATAAAGGTCAGGGGAAAGAACATGATCATAAAAAAAATTCCCCCCAGCCAGACAATTATTGATTTCAGAATATCCATGCCGGAAAACTATCAATTATTTTCTTTCAGAAAAAATTAAAAATATCAAATCCCTGAAATAAAATATTTTCCATGATTAATAAATCCTGCACATCTTTTACCATGTGCCGGCAACCAATCAGTTTTTTTCCTGCCGATTCCAGTTCTTTTGAACCTTTTATCTCGCACTCCCATATGATTCCATCTTTGACAAACAGCCTGCAAAAACACTCATTACCTGTATAACGAAACCTGTTGGTAAAATGATACTCAGGCCCGTAGCCGTAGTTCCACTCCCAGGTTCCGTACTTTGCATTGGCCAGGTCTTTTATTTTGTCAATATCTTCTCCGGTAAGTTGAAAGAGTTCTGAACCCGGAGTATTCTCCAAAAACCATCTCACCATAAGCGTTTTTAATTCCTGAATATCTTCAATGTTTACTAATAAGCTTTTGAGATTCATTACTGAGGATGGATTTGACCCGACTGCCCTTGTGCTGTAATTTCCCTGGTCTTTCCTGATAGAAGCTCCAAGAAGGTTTAGGTCCGTATCAAAAAGCAATGTTCCATGATGCATTACCCTGTTATGAAAGACATGTTCAGCATTACCTGAGATTTTTAAACCATTGACTTTCAAATCATTTTTTCCTTCAAACTTTGCCTCCACGCCAAGCGAAAAGAGAAAGGAAATTACAGGAATTGTATATTTCGAGAAATCGACCTGTTTCCCATGTTCACTGTTCAGAATGAAAGAGAAATTAAGGTTCCCCCTGTCGTGAAAAACAGTTCCGCCACCGGAAATACGTCGTATCACCGGAATCTTGTTCTGAGTAACATACTTTGTATTTACCTCCCGGTGAGTAACCTGATGCTTTCCGATAATTACCGATTTATCATTTGTTCCAAGAATCAGAAAATCATCGTTCTTGTTTTTCAGAAGATATTCTTCAGCTGCAAGGTTGAAGTAAGGATCAGTCGATTCGAGGTTTAGACAAAGCATAGTTTAAAAATTCTCTCTTTTACTCATTTTAATGCCCCCCAATCCCCCTAAAGGGGGGTATATCGGTAACCTTAATTAGCCCCCCTTCAGGGGGGCTGGGGGGAGTTTTCTCTGTTGTAATATTTTATCAATAACAATGAAAATCCTGTACATACTCAATCCAATCAAAGCTCCAAGAATTGCTCCACACAATACATCGCCCGGATAATGAACTCCAAGATATATTCTGCTATAGCTTATTACGGATGCCCAAATAATCATGCTTACTGAAAACCATTTTTTCCTTATGAGCAAAAGGCTGAGAAGAGCAATATTAAAAGAATTTGCCGCATGTGACGAAACAAATCCGAAAGCGCCACCGCATTCGTTGTTAACAGTATGAACCAACCCCTGGAGCACTGGTTCGTGGCATGGGCGAAACCTCTCTATTGAATTTTTAATTAATAATGCACTCTGATCGGTTAGGGTAACAGCAACAGTTATAACGAAAATAATTACCAGGAATTTTTTTTTATACGTCATTCCAAGATATAACAGAATGCCAAGGTAAAGGGGAATCCAGACCGGTACCATGCTCATAAAGTGCATTACCGTATCCCAAAAAGGTGAATTTGCCGAATTAAGAATCAGAAAAAGCTGTTGGTCAATATCTACGGGCATAATTTCTAGAAATTATTCAGGACCTTCCATATCATATCTTTTAACGTGTCAATTCCTTCACCGGTGACAGATGAGAAAAAGACCCGGGAGATGTCTGGAAGTTCCTTTCTTATTTCCTGTTTAAGCTCATCATCAAGCAAATCTGATTTTGAAATACCAAGCAATCGTTTCTTGTCAAGCAATTCAGGGTTATACATTTTCAGCTCTTTAACCAGGATCTCATATTCCTCCCTGATATTATTACTGTCAGAAGGGATTACAAACAATAACATAGAGTTCCTTTCAATATGCCGGAGGAACCTAATTCCCAGACCTTTCCCCTCATGGGCCCCTTCGATGATACCAGGAATATCGGCCATCACAAATGATTTATTATCCCTGTAGGAAACAATTCCAAGATTCGGTACAAGTGTGGTAAAAGGATAATCCGCAATTTTAGGTTTGGCAGCTGAAACTACCGATAATAATGTCGATTTTCCGGCGTTGGGAAAACCCACCAATCCCACATCTGCAAGAATTTTAAGTTCGAGAACAAATGCCTCTTCAATACCGGGCTCCCCTGGTTGTGCATATCTGGGTGTTTGGTTGGTCGATGATTTAAAATGAGTGTTACCCTGACCGCCGCGTCCTCCTTTGGCAAGTATTATTTCATTGCCATGATCGGTTATCTCAAAAAGGATTTCATCAGAGTTGTCCTTTCTGGCTATTGTTCCCAGAGGTACTTCTATAATAATATCTTTGCCATCAGCGCCCGTTGATTGCTGAGAGCCACCGGATTCGCCATTACCCGCAAATATATGGCGTCTGTATCTCAGATGAAGGAGGGTCCACATTTGATTGTTACCCCTCAGAATAATATGTCCACCCCTTCCTCCGTCACCTCCGTCGGGACCTCCCTTAGGGATAAACTTCTCTCTCCGGAGGTGGGCTGAACCAGGTCCTCCGTTGCCGGCACGGCAGTAAATTTTTACATAATCGACAAAGTTGGATCCGGGCATACTCAAAAATTCTAAAAAAGAAATGAATTGGGAATGGGTGAAAGAGGTAAGGGGTGAAGGGGTGAAGAAATTGGTCTCCCCATCCCCACATCTCTTTTTTTCCCTCCTTTATTCCGACTTCAAATGTTTCTTCATATAATTGCTCAACCTTTTGAAGATATCATCAATCGTTCCCATACCATTAACAGGTTGATAAATACCTCTTTCCCGGCAGTAATCGATGATTGGTTCTGTCTTGGCTTTATATACATCAATCCTATTCTCAATCACATCCGGATCTTTGTCGTCAGGACGCCCAGATTGTTCTGCTCTTAAAACCAGCCTTTTGACTAGTTCATCATGATCGACATCAAGCACGAGCATATTGTCGATTTTCATACCTCTTTTATTCAGCATTTTCTCAAGGGCTTCAGTCTGGGCAACTGTCCGGGGAAAACCATCGAACAGGAATCCCGCACATCCCTTTGCATTGTCGATCCTGGTAGCTATCATCTCTATCACAACCTCATCAGGGACAAGTTCCCCTTTTGACATTATTGAGCTCATCTTTTTGCCAAGTTCTGTTCCTGCTGCGATTTCAGCACGAAGCATGTCGCCAGTTGAGAGATGGGTCAGATTGAATCTTTCAGCCAATCTTATCGACTGTGTTCCTTTACCCGATCCGGGAGGGCCAAAAATCAGAAAATTAACCATAAGAAGAAAGTTTTTATTTGTGTATAATTTTGTAAACAGATGGAAGGTTACGTCCTAAACCATCATAATCAAGTCCGTAACCTACCACAAAATCATTTGGTATTTCAAAACCAATATAATCAATATGTATAAGTTTTTTAAATGATGCAGGTTTAAACAGTAATGTCGCAATTTTTATTTCCCTGACATTTCTGATAATCAAATTATTTATTGTATGCTCCAGAGTAACTCCAGTATCAACTATATCTTCAATGATAATTACCGATTTGTTTTTAAGATCCTCGTTCCAGCCAATGAGTTCTTTAATATCTCCGGAGGAGCTCGTTCCTGTGTAAGAGGCAAGTTTAATAAAAGTAATCTGAGCTTTCAGTTCTATCCTTTTAAACAGGTCTGAGGCAAACATAAATGCACCATTGAGAATACCTACAAAAATCACCTCTTTACCTGAGAAATCTTTATTAATCTGAGCGGCCAGTTCATGTATTTTTTCCTGAATTTTATGTTCAGGGATAAACTCCCCGAACTTCTTATCAAGGATCTGCACTTCTTTCATAGCCACAGTTTTTGATTAACAAACCGCTGCGAAAATATGAAAATAATAGCTTATTTTTGTCCTATTCAGTAAGTTAAATTTAAATATTTTAGATGGAACCAGTTGTAAGCATAATAATGGGAAGCACATCTGATCTGCCTGTTATGGAAAAGACTGCTCAGGTGCTCAATGACTTCCGGATACCTTTTGAGATTAATGCACTTTCTGCACACCGGACTCCCGAAGAAGTCGAGAAGTTTGCCAAAGGAGCGGCTTCAAGGGGTATAAAGGTGATAATAGCTGCTGCCGGTATGGCTGCCCATTTACCAGGAGTTATCGCAGCTATGACCCCTCTGCCTGTTATTGGTGTGCCTGTAAAAGCATCGCTTGAAGGACTTGATTCAATCTTATCCATTCTTCAGATGCCTCCGGGTATACCGGTTGCAACGGTTGGTATAAATGCGGCACAAAATGCAGGAATACTTGCAGCCCAGATTATCGGAACGGGCAACAGCGAGATCATGAAAGAAGTTATAAAATACAAAGAAGGTCTGAAAAATAAGATAAAAGAGGCAAACGAAGAGCTGAAAAAGATCAAATATCCTTACAAGACTAACTGATTTCTTCTCTGTGGCCATCTGTGAATCTTCTGCGTAACTCTGTGTAATAAATTGTAAATAAGTAATTTACACAGATAAATACAGAGAAGGCACAGAGAAGGAACGGAGATACACGGATCAAAAAAAATAAAATCGATCCTAACTGACGGATTGATTTTTTTTATATCTTAGTTAAGTAATTTGAAACAGTTTGTACTCGCTGCACAAAATATCTGTTTCGGTTTTACTTATTTTTCTCTTTTCATCAGCCTCCGGCAGTGACCCTTATCTTTTTACAGCCGGTGCTGCAGAAGCAGGGATGAACTATTCTTGTATCATGATGCCAGGATTCTGGTCATCATTTCATAATCAGGCATTACTTCCGCTCAATACATCAGTTTCTTTCGGTTTTGATTACCAGAACAGATTTAATATCCGTGAGCTGGGAACAAGATCAGCCGGACTGATCGTTCCGGCTGGCAAAGCCTGCCTGGCCGCACTGTACAGTAATTTCGGATACAAGGATCTTATAAGGCATACAGCAGGTCTTGCATGCGGACTAAAACTCTCAGAAAAAATATTTGTAGGTATTCAGACTGATTTTTCCTTTGAAAATACTTCAGGTGAATATAATGAAAGACATTCTCTGACTTTCGAGGCAGGAGTCATATTCATGCCTTCTCAAAAAATCAGGATTGGTTTACATCTTTTTAATCCTGTTCCCGGTTCGTTGAGAAAGACCTATCTTCCTTCATGTATAAGAGCAGGTGCGGGTATATACCTGAGCAGAATTCTTTTTGTAAGTACTGAAGCAGAGATAAGCACCAGGAATACTCTGATTTTAAAAACAGGGTTTGAATTTGAACCTGTAAAGAACCTCCGGTTACGAGGTGGATTCAGCAGTGAAAATACATCATTCAGCTTAGGTATCGGATATCTTTTAAGATCTGCACAACTTGATTTCGGTTTTTCAACACACGAAAGGCTTGGAGTGACTTCGTCTGTATCGATAATATTTAAAATAAATAAAAATCAAAAGTGAAATCAATTCCAAATTATAATGAAATCCATTAACCGCAAAGGACTCAAAGAGATTTTCAGAACTTACACAGAGGGACACGGAGAACCACAGAGAACGCAGAGAAATTCAAAAAAAATCAAATAGATGGAAGTTAATAAAATTACACAAAACATAATAGGTTGTGCCATTGAAGTGCATAGAAACCTCGGGCCTGGATTACTTGAATCTGCCTACGAAGAATGCCTTGCATTTGAATTAAATAAAGCCGGATTAGAAATTAAACGACAAATACCTACTCCTGTTATATATAAGGGTGTTAAGCTCGATTGTGGATATAGAATTGATATACTGGTCGAGAATATAGTCGTGATAGAGCTTAAGGTTGTTGATGAAATCAATCCGGTTCATGAAGCTCAGATCCTGACATATATGAAGTTTTCAAAGAAAATTGTGGGTTTGTTAATAAATTTCAATGTCACGGTTCTTAAAAACGGAATAAGAAGATTTATTTTCTGACCTCTGTGGGTCTCTGTGGATCTCTGTGTAACTCAGTGTAATGATAATTTACTTTTTTAACATAGAAATGAATAAAATATTCCTGGCATTTCTGTTATTACTAATCCCTTCTGTTTCTTCAGCGCAGAATGAAAGGATTTCAGAAATAATTTCATCAGTAGCTGAAGAGCTTGCTGACGACGAAACTGATCCTGATGCCGTTGAAGCCTTCATTGACAAGCTTCATGATCTGAATGAGAGACCTGTCAGGATCAATTCTTCTGATGAAACAGAGCTTTCCCGTTTGTTTTTCCTCACCGACTTTCAGGTAAAAGCGCTCCTGGATTATGTTCATTCATCAGGAAGGATCGTATCACTTTATGAGATTGCAAATATGCCAGGTTTCGATCGGGATCTGGCCAGGTTGTTGACCCCATTTATTTCTCTAGACGATGGCAAAGCAAATCATGCTGATTCAATAAAACTAAGAAACAATTTACTTTCAAATTTTTCGGTCAGGTATCCGGAGTCCTATGCATCTGCTCCCGGATCACCCTGGAAAATTTTTACCAGATACAGATTTTCAGCAGGAAGTTTCTCCGGAGGTCTGACCTCTGAAAAAGATAGCGGTGAAAAGCTGCTTGCCGGAAAAGCTTCCCTGCCTGATTTTCTTTCTGCAAATCTTTCCTGGACAGGGAAGGGTGTGGTCAGAAAACTTATTGCCGGTGATTTTGGAGCACGCTTTGGCATGGGGACAAACATTAATACCGGCCTGAGGACAGGTCTTTCTCTTACACAATCGGGCTATTTGTCAGGCAAGGATGAGATAAGACCATATACATCGTCAGATGAAAATATTTTTTACCGTGGAGTGGCAGCGGAGCTTCAGGTTAAAAAGACCGGATTATCATTATTCTATTCCATAAACAGAATTGATGCAACTATTGATACAGCTGATAACAAAACTGATCTGTATATTAATTCATTCTACAAGTCAGGATTGCATAACACGCCTTTATCGGAATTAAAAAAGGATGCGGTTACAGAAAACTGCTATGGGATTAATTTATCATCAGAATTTAAAAATATCAGAATCGGGCTGCTGTGGAGTGCAAGCAGGTTTTCTATTCCTGTAAAGAGAATTGTTCCCGATCCGGAAGATATTTACGATTTCAGGGGAGACAGAACTATGACTGTATCAGCCTACTATAAAGCCGTCCATGGTAAAATGGTCCTTTACGGGGAGCTTTCATCAAACCTGAATTCAAGGATTGCATTTATTCAGGGAATAGTATTCCGGCCTGCCGACAGGCTTTCAATTAACCTTCTGTATAGGAATTATGATCCGGGCTTTACCAGTTTTCATGGTAAGGGACTTTTCAGCAGTTCAACGGGAGACAATATAAAAGGCTTATTCGGAAATTTCACCTTTGAAGCTGCCAGACATCTTTTCATAATCGCAGGTTGTGATCTGCATTATTACCCCTGGCTTAAATACCGTTGCAGCGCTCCCTCAACTGCTTTACACAGGGAAGTCAGAATAAGATTTCTTCCTTCCGATAAAATCTCATTTGAGGGAGCATATAACTATCGTATGACTGTTCTTAACCAGCAGGAATCATATGGAATAAAAAAACAGGATAACCTTGTTAGCCGGGCAATAAAAGGAGTTATAAAGTACTCTCCGGATGAAAATCTGACATTTGGAACAAGAATTGATTATAAAATTACACAACCTGGTGCCGCTAACGGGATGCTCTTGCTTCAGGATTTTAATTACAGGTTCAGGAAGATCCCTGTTTCAATCTGGTTCAGATATTGTATTTTTAAGACTGATAACTGGGATTCAAGACTATATACATATGAAAATGATCTCTTCTATTATTTTAGTATCCCGGCACTATCGGGCGAAGGCAACCGGTGCTATGTTATGATTGCCTGGGAGCCATTCAGGTTTGCAGATTTCAGGATCAAATATGCTTTTACAGAATTAATGCAGAACAGAAATTCTTTTTCTGAAACTGACGAGGTAAGAATTCAGCTAAGAATGTGGTTCTGAGAAAGATCTACATTATGTGTCCGAACTTAAATTAAATGTTGCTGAATGCTACTGGTTAAAGGTTTTAAGCTGGCTGACCCAGAAACCGGTAATCAGATATTCGAGTCAGGTAATATTTCACACGATTTTGATATCCCTGATATTGAGCTGAAGGTTTCTATTACCCCGGAACTCATTCATTTCTATTGAGTAGCATATATCTATCGGCTTGCCTGCCCTGATAAGCTCAAAATGTTCTGCCTGGCTGAATGCGATAGCCGGAAAGCTTTTCTGACCTGTTGATTCATGACAAAGGTCAAGCTTCAGGTGTTCACCGCTTGATCCAACCATTCTTCCTGTTCCGGTATCGAATACATTTCTTGAAACAAAAACAGGTGACATGTTTTCAGGTCCGAAAGGCTGGAATTTATTAAGGAAATTGAAGAATTCTTCATTAATCTCAGAGAAAGAGAGCTCAGAATCAACGAATACCCTTGGGACAAGCTGCTCCTCAGTTATTGTGCTATTTACAAACTGCTCAAACCGTTCCATAAATGGCCTGATATTCTCTTTTTTAAGGGTCAGTCCGGCAGCGAACATATGACCGCCAAAACTTTCAAGAAGATCGCTGCACGCTTCGATAGCCTGATAAAGGTCATACCCCTGCACTGAACGTGCCGAACCTGTCGCAAAGCCATTCGATTCAGTAAGAATTACAGTCGGACGATAATAAGTCTCGATAAGCCTTGATGCCACTATTCCGATTACACCCTTTTTCCAGGAAGGATTAAAAAGTACAGTAGTTTTGGCATTTACAGTTCTCTGATCTTCTGAAATCATGCGCATCGCTTCGGTGGTGATAGAACGGTCGACAGTTCTTCTTTCAATATTGAAGCTGTTTATTTCTTTGCTGATCCCGGTTGCCAGCTTTGTATCGTTCGAAATAAGCAGTTCCACTGCCTTGCCTCCGGTCTCCATCCGCCCTGCAGCATTGATCCTTGGGCCTATTTTGAAGACAATATCTTCAACGGTTAAAGCACGGCAAATATCGGCCTCGCGGATTATTTCCTTAAGACCAGTCCTCGGCGATTCATTGAGCTCTTTCAATCCAAAATATGCCAGAACTCTGTTTTCCCCTGTCAGCGGTACTATATCAGAAGCAATGCTTACTGCAACAAGATCAAGGTAGCCTGCAATATTACTGAAAGGAATCCCATGTACCCTTGAATAAGCCTGAACAAGTTTAAATCCGACTCCACAACCTGATAATTCTTTATACGGATAATTGCATCCCGGTTGTTTGGGATCGAGCACAGCCACCGCTTTAGGAATTTCACCACCCGGATAATGATGATCGCATACAATTACATCTAATCCTTTTGTCCTTGCATATTTTACTTTTTCGACTGCCTTAATACCGCAATCGAGGGTAATTATAACTTTACAGTTATTCTGGAATGCAAAGTCAATACCCAGAAATGAAACGCCATAACCCTCTTTATATCTGTCGGGAATATAATACTCTACATTTGAATACTGTTCTTTCAGAAATGAATACATCAATGCGACAGCAGTTGTACCATCAACATCATAATCACCATAAACCAGAATTTTTTCATTTTTCTTGATTGCAGTTGATATTCTTTCAACAGCAATATTCATATCCTTCATCAGGAATGGATCGTGAAGATATCTTAGATCAGGTTCGAAGAATGCGCTGGCTTCGTCAGGAGTAGTAATACTCCTCTGAACCATAAGATTAGCCAGGGCTTCTGAAATTCCTAGAGCAGCTGAAAGTTGCTTTACAACAGCGGTGTCTCCCTTCTCCTTAATTACCCATTTCTTTTCCATCAATCATTTAATTAATCCATTTAAGGTCAAAAGTCTTCTGAAGATTTTGTTTAACCAGCAGTTTGATTTCTTCAAAATCCTGTTTCCCACCAAGTTCATTTTCAAGCGATGTTACACCTTTGTCGGTAAAACCACACGGATTAATATAATTAAAAAAATTCAGATCAGTGTTTACATTGAATGCAAAACCATGCATTGTGACGAATCTGCTGGATTTTACACCGATTGCACATATTTTCCGGGCTTTACCTTTTATTTCAGAATCGAGCCAGACACCAGTTGCTCCCTCAAGTCTTAATCCTGTGATTCCAAAATTCGAAATAGTAAGAATGATAGCTTCTTCAATCCTGTAAATGTATTCTCGCAGACCTATTTTGAGTCTTTCGAGGTCAAAAATGGGGTATCCTACAATCTGGCCGGGGCCATGATAAGTAATGTCGCCTCCCCTGTCAATCTTATAGAATTTAGCATCCTTTGCCTGAAGCTGAAGATAGTCAATAAGCAGATTATTCTCCGATCCGCTTTTCCCAAGTGTATAAACATGAGGATGTTCAACAAAAATCAAGGTTCCGTTGTCAGAATTCTCCTCCCCCGGACTGCTTTGATCCCTGTTCACTTTATTGTCGATAAGCTTTCTGAAGATACTCTCCTGCAAATCCCAGGTATCTTTATAATCCTTCACACCAATATCTTGATATACAACACTATAACTCAATACAGGAATTCTTTGTTAAGTCATGGCAATATAGTCATTTTTATCGAGCTCCGATCTGTTTTTCAGCATGAAAAGAGGAACGTACGAGTGGATGGCATTCGACAAATTCAAAACCTGTTTCGAATGCTGTCTTTTTATATTTCGTAAATTTTTCAGGTGGGATAAAACTCAATGGTTCCATGTGGTTTATGGTCGGTTGAAGATACTGGCCCACGGTCAGTATCCTGCAGCCGGTTTTAAACAAATCCCTTATTGCTTCATCGACTTCCTCATCATTTTCACCGAGTCCTACCATAAACCCGGATTTGGCTCTTTTTCCTTTATCAGAAATGTATTTCAGAACATTCAAGCTTGTCTCATATTTTGCCTTTGTCCTAATCTGCGGGGTCAGTCTTCTTACAGTTTCTATGTTATGGGATATTACTTCAGGTCCTGTATCTATAACTCTCTGAATATTTTCCGTAATCCCGTCAAAATCAGGAATCAATGCTTCGATAGTTGTTCCCGGATTGATCTTTTTAATTGTTGTGATTACTTCAGCCCAGAAAACAGAACCATGATCCCCAAGGTCATCACGGTCAACCGAAGTGACAACACAGTGCTTAAGCTGAAGTGTTCTGATTGATTCGGCAAGCCGTAATGGTTCATCAGGATCAGGGGGAAGTGGTTTCCCGGTTTTTGTAGCGCAAAATTTGCAGGCCCTGGTACAGATTTCCCCAAGAATCATGAAAGTAGCAGTCCCGGCATTCCAGCATTCTCCGATATTCGGACAATTTCCGCTGGTACAGATTGTATGAAGGTGATTTTTTTCAACAAGATGTTTTACCCTTGAATAATTCTCCCCGCTTGCCCGCTGCATCTTCAACCATACCGGTAATCTTCTTCCTGTTTGCATTTATGAAATAATTGAATCGCAAAGGTACAAAAATAAAAGTCTCTGTGGGTCTCTGTATCTCCTCTGTAGATCTCTGTGAAATAACAAAAACTTACACAGAGTCGCACAGAGAAGTCACAGAGTTACACAGAGAAAAAGCGAAATTGAAAATAAAAAAACTATATTTGTTAATCATCAAAACCATTAATTATCAATCAAAATATTATATCATGGCTGAAAATGATTTAAAAATAAACCACAACTATCAGACAGTTATCGGTGATTTCCCAAAAGTTGGTATCCGTCCGGCTATAGATGGCCGGGAAAGAGGGGTAAGAGAGTCCCTTGAAAACCAGACCATGAATATGGCAAAAGCAGCTGCTGATCTTATAAGGAAAAATCTGAAATATCCCGATGGGAAAGCCGTGGAGTGCGTAATTGCGGATACTTGTATAGGTGGAGTTGCAGAGGCAGCATCATGTGCGGAAAAATTCAGAAAATCAGGCGTCGGGATTAGTCTGACTGTAAGCCCGTGCTGGTGCTATGGCAGTGAAACAATCGATATGGATCCTGACATTCCAAAAGCAATCTGGGGCTTTAACGGAACTGAGAGACCAGGGGCTGTCTATCTTGCAGCCGCTCTGGCTGGCCATGCAATGAAGGGATTGCCAGCATTCAGCATTTACGGACACGATGTCCAGGATGCAGGTGACAAATCCATTCCGGAAGATGTCTGCGAAAAGATCCTGAGGTTTGTTAAGGGAGGGATGGCAGTATCCTATATGAAAGGCAAATCATACCTTTCAATGGGTTCTGTTTCAATGGGTATAGCAGGCTCGATTGTAAAGGAAGATTTTTTCCAGGAATACCTGGGGATGCGCAATGAGTACGTCGATATGAGCGAGTTCACAAGAAGGCTGAATGAAGAGATTTTTGATAAGGAGGAATTTATAAAAGCTTTTTCATGGACAAAAAAATACTGCAAGGAGGGTAAAGATCTGAATTCAAAACCCTCTTCGAGGGCAAGGAAAGATAAGGAGTGGGAAATAGTTGTAAAGATGGCAATTATTGCCCGTGATCTTATGGTTGGAAATCCAAAGCTTGAAAAAACCGGATTTGGAGAAGAAGCCCTTGGTCATAATGCACTTCTGGCAGGCTTCCAGGGACAACGGCAATGGACAGATCATATGCCCAATGGAGACTTTCTTGAGGCAATACTTTGTTCGTCTTTTGACTGGAACGGAATAAGACCCCCATACCTGGTCGCCACAGAAAATGATGCAATGAACGGAGTGCCAATGATGTTCGGATATCTCCTGACCAACACAGCACAAATGTTCTCCGATATTCGCACATACTGGAGTCCTGCAGCTATTATGAGAGTAACAAAAATAAAGCCTGAAGGGCTTGCTTCCAACGGAGTTATACACCTTATCAATTCAGGAGCTTCGGCACTCGATTTTTCCGGCAAGCAGACTAAAAAAGGAGAATCATGTATAAAGCCATTCTGGGAGATTACAGGCAAGGATGCTGCTGACTGCCTTAAGGCTACACAATGGTCACCGGCAAATACCGGATATTTCAGAGGGGGAGGTTTTTCATCTCAATTCACAACCAGAGATGTAATGCCTTTAACAATCTCCAGGATTAATCTCGTTAAAGGGATCGGCCCTGTTCTTCAGCTTGCTGAAGGCTGGACTGTAGATCTGCCGGAAAAAATGAACAAGATCCTTACCGACAGGACTGACCCGGGATGGCCAACGACCTGGTTTGCACCAAGACTTAACGGACAAGGACCATTTACAGATGTATATTCCGTAATGGCAAACTGGGGAGCAAACCACTCTGCATCAAGTTATGGACATATCGGGGCCGATCTCATTACCCTTGCTTCGATCCTTAGGATACCTGTATGCATGCATAATGTTCCTGAATCTCAGATTTTCCGTCCCAGTTCATG